>Ga0208297_1000051_pt1 | contig 331141 bp, 248 predicted proteins | sample LMS_cellobiose_e_FD_187367 | JGI IMG/M metagenome (GOLD analysis project Ga0208297, IMG submission 187367) | Rumen-fistulated moose microbial communities from Alaska, USA - LMS_cellobiose_enrichment (SPAdes) (version 2) | ecosystem: Host-associated > Mammals > Digestive system > Stomach >...
GACATTGCTTTCCTCCTATCGTTTTTTTTGGTCAATAAACAATAGGTGCAATGCCGGTCTTTTTCAAGCCCGTCTTTGACTTCTTTCCGTTTTTCTGCCCGTTTCCGTCACAAACCGTCGAAGAACCGTTTTTCCGGAAAAATCCGCCGTTTTCAGTCTGAATTCTGACGATTCCGGGAAAGCCTCAAAAACTGGAGTGACTACACAACTCGTTCATAATCAGCAATAGTGCTTTTTTGTATTCTACCGAGCCAAGGGGAGGATAAAAACTCGCTTCGAGTGGGATTCGAACCATCGGTAGGATTGCTCCCGTTTTGAGCTCAGCCTATTTTACCTTCCCTTGACAGTACGCGGCAGGTGAGGTTTGAAACACGGTCGAGTTTTTTTCGTCACCAACAGTCTATTTAGTGATAATAGCCCCTCTCTGACCTCAAAAATGCCCCTACTTTACCCTGTCAAATGGTAGCGAAAAAAACTCTCCTACCATTTTTGGATCTTCGAACTTTTTCTGAAGAAAAATTTTCCGGAGCGGGCTGCTGGCGGCGGGCATGGGACGGACCTGGCAAGTGGTCACTGGCGCAGCTGGGGCGCGGGAGAAGCAGTTTGAAAGTGAAAAATGGCGGGCGGTGCGGGAAATCGAGCCCCTTTTTGATTTTGTCTTTTTCTTGCGTAAAAATGCCGACTTACGACGAAAAACGCCGATGGCACTTTCTTAACTGAAATTGCCACATCGCGATTCTGAGAGTCAAATTCACAGAAACGGCGCTGATTCCGGCGACGCCGGGATCGAACCGGTTGAGATGTCAACCTGTTTTACGCCGTTTTTCGGAGACTTGAGTTTGATTTCACGGATGGCAGGCAGTATATTACCGCAGATTTATGAATATGAAGCAGGGAAATTTGAATGAAAAGTAAATTTGTTCTGTTGCTTTTATGTTGCGCCTTGAGTACGGATGTATTCGCCCACGGGATCGGCGCGGTCCCGGTCGTGAAGGATGCGCGATGGACCGTGATCCAGATCGGCGTGTGGCCATTTCTGCTTTTCGACGACGGAGCGAAGGTCATGGGACTCAACTTGAATTTGATCCTGACTTGCCAGCGGCGGGAAGTCTGGGGGCTTACGCTCGCGCCGTTCAATTCCAGCGAGAACGATGTCGGCGGTTTGACCATCGGGCTGACTTCCTCCGTCGAAGGGAAACATTACGGACTTTGCATTGCCCTTGTGTCGCGCGTCGGAGCCAACTATGGCGTCCAGCTCGGGCTGGCGAACCTGATCGACAGCGGACACCGCGATGATGAGGAGCGCTGCAGCGGTCTGCAGATCGGTCTCTACAACGATTCCGATGCACGGGGAGTTCAAATCGGACTCTTGAACCACAATCCGAAAGCATGGTTCCCGTGGATGCCGCTGGTCAACTGCTGTTTTCGGGAGGAATAGCGTGAACAAAGCGATTTTCGAAAAAATCATCATCCGGATATTGATCGGTATCGGCATTGCTTTCGGGGTTCTGTTTGCTGCCGGGATCGGATCGATAATCTACATGTCTTATCGCAATCAGCGGGTTCCGATTTATCAAACCGAGATGACTGATTTCGAACTTCATGTGCAGGGCGGCGAGACCGCCGAGCTCCGTGCCGCAATGCAGCGCGAATCGCAGGAATTCGTGGAGAAGCTCAAGATCAAAAACCTTCGATGCCTTCTGTTTCGCGGGCATGCCAACCGACCGACTTACTGCATCCTGATGGTCGGCACCATCCCGCCGGATACGGACCTTCCGGGATATAAGCAGAAAACGCTCCCGCTCAAGCACAATCCGTGGGTGCTTTCCGCGCTGCGACTCTCCGGAGCCGACGTGCGGGAAGAGGATCTTTGCCGGGAATGGATCCCGGATCCCTTTTTCGCCGGGCAGGTATACGTCTGGCGCGACCGGATCGTGTTCTACACGGTGGCGGCAAATCCGACGTTTCTATTCAAAGAAGCCGATAAACGGGCGTTTTTGGAGAAATATATTTCCCCGCAAAAGAAATGACGGCGATCTGAAGGCGCCCCCGCAGTTCAGAAAACTCTACGGCTTCCCTGTGCGGTGATCCCCGCCACAAACTGGCGGCAGGAGAAATCTTGCCGTCTTTTGTGTTTTGGGAAAAGAATGAACACTTTTGCAGTAAACAGCATTTTTGTTCAATCGCGACTTGAAAAATGCGATCCGGGATTTGCATGTCGGCGAGGTCTGGATCTTCAAAAAACTTTCTCCGCAATGGTATTATTTGAGGTGCCGCTGAACGCCGAAGGGGCGACGATATTCGCCGGGATGCGGGATCATGGCATTGCGCCTTTGGTTTTCCGCGGAGTAAGACGCACATGTTCTTCCGGCGAAGCCTTCCACACACCGTCTTCCCGGCGGAACTCCGTCGGGCCGATATCGGAGCTTTCGAGCACAAAAAGATTGTTGTTTTTCCACACGCCGCGGGCATTCTGATAAATGGAGGCACCAGTATGAAAGACCTGCTTGTCCAGCATTACTGTGTAGCATTTGTTGTTTCCCCGGACATAAAGAATCGCAACCATCTTCCCGTCAGGGGAAATTACTTTTATCGGGTCGAACCTTGTTATTTCCCAAAAGCTGATCCATCCCGCAAGAACCAAAAGCAACAGTGCGGGCAATTTCATTTTCAGCCACGAACCGAAGAACAGCGGCAGCAACAGCGGAATGCAGCTCACCAGCAGCCATACGTTGGGATTGCCGAGCACGAAAAGGCTAAAAAAGATCATCACCGCTCCAGCGGCAAGACCGATGGCGGCAAGTTCGCTTCTCCAGTTCTTCGGGTCTTCGAAAAACTTCATGATGCGCCTTTCCCATTACGGGAAGGCCACTGCACCAGCACCACGGCGGCGAAGATGACCGCGCAGCCGATCAGGTTCAGCACCGAATAGTGTTCGTTCAGCAGCCAGCAGCCCCAGATCACCGCAAAGACCGAGGCCGTGCTCAGAATGATGGAGACGGTGGCCGGATGCAGATATTTCTGCGCCACGACCTGGAGCGTACAGGCAAAGCCGATCGCGACCACGCCGCAGTAAAGCAATGGCCGGATCCCCGCCATGACATTGTTCCATGAACATTTTTCCCCGGAAATCAGCGTGGCGATCCCCGAGATCACTGCGACCGTGATGAACTGGACCGCCGCCAGCTGCAATGTATCCGCTTCGGGCGCGAATTTGGCGATGGCGATGAACTGAAAGGCGAAAAACAACGCGCAGATCACCATCAGACCGTCCCCCCAATTGCCGAAGTTGTTCAGTGTGCCGTCGCTGCAAAGCATATAGGCTCCGGCCACGGAAAGCACCGATGCGGTCCAGATCTTCCAGTCGGATTTCCGGTTGATGAACACCCCGATTACCGGGATCATGATTACATACAGCGCGGTCAGAAAACCGGCTTTCCCCGCAGAGGTATAGAGCAGTCCGAACTGCTGGATGATTTCTCCGCCCGCCAGGCAAAAGCCGCAGGCGACACCGCCCAAAATCAGTTTCCGGTCGGGTTTTCGGCCCCGGAGAAACAGCGCCGGAAAAACCAGTATGCTGCCGATCACATACCGCAGAAAGACGAAGGACAGCGCCGGCATGCTTTTCATCGCTTCCGACTGTGCCGAATAAGAAAGTCCCCAGATCGCCGCCGTGAGAAACAGCGAAGCGGTCGCCAGTATTTTGACTTTATTCATATAGTGTTTCCCCTTTCGTTTTCGAAAGCGCCCCTTTTCGTTCGTACCATTCGTTTCGTGTCCCGAAATACTTCCTCAAACCAGCAGCCACGCCTCGGGGGCCCAATTTTTTTGTGTTCATACCCGATGCCGATCAAACTCAACAGAAAGGGGAAATCCCTTTTGAGTGCGTAGAGGCACGTGCAGCCGCTCGTATTTTTCAAGCGGACATCGAGAACCTTCCTCACGCCGATCCGTTCGAGAGTTTCGAACAGTTCTTTCGCAGACTTCTGCGCGTAACCGATGGCGAAAAGCTTCACATTCACAGTCTTTTCTTTGCTTTCTTTGATTTGCGGCCGCTCCATTCCGACCGTTCACCAGTTCATACACCCGCGTGATCCTATCATTTTCATCCGGAAGGATCATTTTTCGAGCCGGTAAGGCATTCCGGACCAGCGGCTGCACTCCCGGTCGATCGTCTCGCAGAACAGTTCCCTGGGGCTCCATAAAAGGAAATTACGTTTTGTACGGGAAATTCCGGTGTAGATCAACTCGCGGCAAAGAACACTGTTCGCCTTTTCCGGCAGAGCCATGATCACGTTGTCGAAGCCGGACCCCTGGGATTTGTGAATGGTCATCGCGTAAGCGGCATCATACGGCGGCAACTGAAGGATGTCGTAACATTTGCTGCAGTCGAAGGTAAGACCGGCCCCGTTGCGGATCCATTTGGGAAAGTACACCTTGTCGCCCCAGCATATGCCTATATCGCCGTTGTACAACCCCAATGCGCTGTCATTTCTCAAAATGATGATCGGGAAACCGTCATCCCCTGTGTTTTTCCCGGTGACCTGAGACATCAGCCGGTTGAGATTGATCTCGCCGAACGGACCGTCATGGATCCCGCAAATGATCCTGAAACTCTCCACGTAAAAGTGGGCCAAGGCGAGATTGAAAGTGTCATTTTTCTCGTCGCGGGAACTCAAGCTTTTCCAATTTTCAAGCGAGGGCTCGAAATCCCCGGTCTTTTCCGCGCCAAAAAAGGTTTTGAACCGACCGGGAAGCCTGCCGGCGGAGAGCATCCATCGGACTTCGGCAACCAACTGCTTCAGCAATTCCCCGTTCCGTTCCTCGTTGTTCCCGCTCAAAGAGATTTCACGGGCCCGGAAGGCAGGTTTTTTCCCGCTGTAAAGCAAGTCGATCTCGCTTTTCATCTTCTCGGAAATCCGGCCCGGCTCCCCGGCCGTCTCGTTGATCTTCCGGATAAAAACCCTCAACTCCTGATTATCGGCACGATGATTGTTGCTGAGCCGGGTGATATGATTTTTATAAGGCCGCACACCGGGGTCGGACGCCAGCAGTTGACTGCGGGAACAGAAGTCCCCGAGCAGACAGCCCGCCTCCACGGCGGCCAGCTGGTTTTGATCGCCGACCAGCAGCAGCCGACATCCCTCCGGGATGGCCCGGAAGAGCTGATGCATCAAGTGCAGGGAGACCATGGAGCATTCGTCGATCACGATCAAATCATACGGCAGCGGGTTGTTTTCATCGAACCGGGGTTTGCCGCGGCCGATCCCCAGCATCCGGTGGATCGTCGAACTGGTCAGCGCGCGGAGCTTTTCCCCCACCCCCGGCTTCTCCCCCACCCCCGGCTTCAATTTTGCGGGGATCAGATGCAAAGACAGCTCTTCATTCAGGGAATCCAGCATCTGCATCGCCGCCTTGCCGGTCGGAGCGGCCAGGCCGATCCGGAGCTGCGGGTTGAAATTCAGTTCCATCGCCAGGATCGTCGCCAAAACGGTGGTCTTCCCCGTACCTGGACCGCCGGTCAGGATGGAAAAGTTGTGCGTCAGCGCCATCGCGACCGCCGCCTGCTGCGGATCGTCATCGACGCCGGAAGCATTGCCTTGGAAAAGCGTATTGATATCGCGGATATCCTGTTCATTCACCGTCAGCTCGCGCATGCCCTGATCGACATAGCGCCGCAGGCGGGCCGCGATCTCCTTTTCGGCCCGGCAGTATTTGTTCAGATAGACCAGACGATGTTCCCGGTCAAAAAGCAGCGGGGAGCAGTCGTCCTCTTCCCCGGCATCGCCCTTTCCGACGATATCCCGATGATTTTCGACGATATCGCACCATTCTTCCGGAGTCAGCGGGGAAGGCAGCGGCGCACCTTCCAAATCGGCCGGCGACTCATACCATTTTTGCAGATCCAGACAGGAGTGCCCCTGCTCGACGGCCTGCAGACACTTGGCCCCCAGCAAAATCACGGCGTCACGGTCGGGGGCGTCTTCGGCGACGTCACTCCTGCGGGCCAGAAAAGAACCGAATTCCCAATGGAGAACGTTGAAGTGGGGATCCGCCTTGAATTTCTCGATATCGATCTTCATTTTTCTTCCTCCGCGGCGGTTTTACGGGTTTGATCCGCCCCGGCCGACGACGTCAGCGGGCGTATTTCCAGCATCTCTTTCAGTTTTTTTATCAGGGCGAACTCCGGCCGTTCGAAATAGATCCCGCGCTCCCGGCAGATTTTCTTTTCCCCGTCCGACATGGTCCGCAGGGGCGCGGCGATGCCGCGGACGAAAAGATACAGAACGCCGCCGAAATATCGGTCGTAATTTTCCTCGGTCAGCTCGATATTCTGGCGCGCCTTGAGGAAATGCCACAATGCCACGGTATAGATAAGGAACTGAAGCGAGTATGATTTTTTTTCAACTTCAGCCGCCATCCCGGCGCGGTCGAATCCGCTCATCCTGAAATTCAAATGGTTGCTTTTCCAGTCGATGATGTAGTACTTTCCGGGTTCGCCGGGGGTTCCGGTTCGGCACAGCAGGTCGATGATTCCGATCATGGGCTTGTCGCGATGTCCCACGTCGACGGGCTTCATCAAGGTGCCGATGGGATATTTTTCCCCCAGACATTCCTTGATCTCCTGCGACGTGACGTTTTCCTTGAGCACGAACATGAATTTCAATTCGCCGGCGCGCCGGTCCGCCGGGATCCGACGGAGCTGAAAACGCTCGCCATCGGGATCATCCATCTGCCCCATCGGATTGTAAAGGATCCCCTTGAGCATGCGGGCAAAGGCGAAGTCACGTTTCCGGCTTTCCCCGTCCTCCTCCTTATGATTCCGGATGTAGCGGTAAAGCGGGTAAAGCGCCTTATCTTCCAGGGCCTTCAAGACGGCCTCGCACTCTTTCTCAGCCTCGGGCTTCTCGGCCTCGGTCTTCCCAGCCTCGGGCTTCTCGAACTCGATCTCGTCCCAACAGCCGTCCGGAGAAAGCCCCTCCGGATCGAAATCCATCTTTTCGAAGATCTCATGCCAGACCTTCCCCGCCTCGGAGCCGAGGCGGAATGCGAAAATGGACTCCTGCGCGGCATCGCCCCGCAGCTCCGCGGCATCGCCCCCGGTCGTCGGCGCCGTCGTGCCGTCATCGGCGGAGAGTTGTTCATCGCTCCCGCCGCAATCATCCCCCGAAGAGGACGCGGCCGACTCGGAAGGATCGCTTTTTGCGCGGGATGAGTCATGCACAATGAGGTTGGAAAAACTGACCCGCGCCCCGTCCCAGACGGGCCTTCCTCCGAATCGGCGTTCCCGAGAGGGTTTGTCGTCCGTCTCGACGGGGACGGCGCCGGATCCATCAGGCGTCGCCGGAGCGGCGCAATCCTCATGCGTCGCCGGGAAATCGTCCAAAGGCAATCGGGCTCTGAATTGCACATCGACACCTTTTGAACCGGAGTAAGGAAGGTGGCAGAAATACCTGGCCCTGGTCAGGCCGACATAGAGCAGGCGCATTTTTTCATCCAGCCGCTCGCTTTCACACGGGTCTTTATAAAGCCTGTCGCGTTTCTCCCCTGACCATCCCGTCATATCGACGCTGCGGGTGTTATCCGGATCTTTGTGAAACAGCCGCGAAGGTTTGTTCCAGTTTACATGAGTGATGAAGAAGGGTATTATCACGATGGGGAACTGAAGCCCCTTGCTGCTGTGCAAGGTCAGCAGCCGGACCGCATCCAGATCGGTGGAGCGCTGGATCAGGGCCGCCGTATCGTCGCCGTCCTCCCCGGAGCTGTCATGTTCGATCTTGCCCAGAAGAAAGGCGAGCAGCCGGCCCGGAGTCAACTGCCGCGCCTGTTCGGCCTGATGCAAAATCTCGCCGAGCTGCCGCAGGCGCCCCAGTTCGTAACGTCCATCGATGAAATCGCAGGATATCAGATGCTGCGCCAGAGTCCCGTCATCTTCGAAGCGTCCATCGTCCCGAATCTTCGTCAGCCATTGTCTGCCGTCGGAGTTGGGGGCGAACATCAGTTTTCTGAACATGACATAAAACCCCTGGGTCTCCCAGGTCTTGCGGAGCCCGAGGAAATATGTCTGCGCCTCTTCGTTCACCCCCTCGAGCCGTTCCGACTGCTCTTTATTCTGCAGTTTGCACAACTCTTTCGCCGTGCATTGAAAGAGGTCTCCCGCCAAAACCGAAATGAGCTGAGGGAAAGAACAGCCTTCATAGAGCATCTTGAGCAGATCGTACAGGGCCTTGGCTTCGGGCTTCTGAAAAATATCGCTGTCCGACATCCAGATAGTGTCGATCCCCTTCCGATTGAGCAGGGCTTCGATCTCCGCCCCCCTTCTTTTGGAAGGGAAAAGGATGGCGATCTCCGAGGCGGAAACCTTCTTCCCTTCGCCTTTCGGCGTACCCTCCGCCTCTTCCGGTTCCAGCGTATATCCTCCCGAAAGCAGCTCCACAACCTTATCAACGGCGACATTCCCTATTTCCGCAGTCTCGACCTGTTCGAACTGAAGCAGGTCGTCAACGGGGACCCCGTTCTTGTACAAAGTGCGGTTTTCCCGTCCGCCGAACAGGATTTCCGGGACCGGAAACTTTTCGCCGAGATCGCCGAAAAATTCATTCAGGACTTTGATATATTTTTTGCTGGAGCGGAAATTTTTGGACAGAGTGTAACGCCGCTCCTCCGAAACCTCGTCACGGGCCTTCTTATAGGCGAATATGTCGCCGCCGCGAAATGAATAGATCGCCTGCTTGGGGTCGCCGATCATGAAAAACCCCCGGTTTTCCCCCTCCGCGCCGCCGAAGATCTTGGAAAATATCGAGTACTGCAACGGGTCGGTATCCTGAAATTCATCGACGAAGGCGTACTGATAATTTTCCCGGATCGCCTTCTGCAGCGCCGCGCCTTTTTCCGCATCTTTGACGACCTCCGCCATGATCCGGATCAGATCGTCGAAGGTGAAGAAGTTTCCCTCGGCCTTGAGTTTCGCCAGATGCTCCCGGTAAAACGCCAGAAAACAGGGGCCCAGACCATCCGGCTTGAAATCCTCGTCATCAAAACCGGCGGCAGCATCATTCAACGCCTCCAACTGCTCCTTCCAGGGGGCCCCAGACGGCGTTCTCCAGCAGATATCCGCCCCGTTTTCGGAATTCGCCAGTGCCGGCCCCAGCTTGTCCAGCAGCCAGTCGGCGGTGATTTTCTTATCCAGCTTTCGACCGAGGATGAAATCCTTTTGCGTCGAACACCGGATTATCCGCATGAAATCCATGGCGATCTCGTGCTGGACATCGCCGATAGACTCCTTCAGTTCGACGCCGAAACTCACATTGCTGGCGAAGGCGTTGTCCACCAGCATCCGCTGGCAGAAGCCGTGGATGGTCATGACGGACGCCTGATCGAAATCCGCCAGGGCTTTTGCGATCAGCTCGACACACTCCCGGCGTCGTTCTTCGTTCTGCTTGATAAACTGTTCCTCGACGATCTTGCGGACCTGCCCGAACTCATCCTCTTGGATCTTGTCCGGGTCATCGCGACACAGATCAAATGCCCGGCTGGTCAGCAGCAGAATGGAATGCAGTCGGCTCATGAGTTCGGCGGTGGCGAAGACGGTGAAAGTCACCACCAATATCTTCTGCAGGGGGACCTTCTTTTCCAGCAGCAGGCGCAGGACCAGCAGCTGGATGTTGTAGGTCTTTCCGGTCCCCGCGCTCGCCTCGACCAGATTGATCCCGTCGAGAGGACATTCTTCGGCGTTGAATTCCTGCATTGTATCGTTCCTCATTATCTTTCCTCCGTCGGGGCCGCGGTCGGATCACCTGCGCCGGGAAGATCGCGCAGCGCCTGCAAAGCCAGGATCTTCTCCTTCAAGCCCTCATCCAATTTTTCATCCCCCCACAGCAAACGGACATACGGAAGCTGAAAATCTCCGTAACACGAATCCGGCCTCTTGCCCTGTGTTCGGAAGCAGGTGTCCAGATCATCGCCCCACATGCATCTTTCCATGATCGGCAGGGGATGTCTTTTGCCGTACAGATAAAACGACAGGATCTTCTTCAGCCGCGCCCTGGCGTCAGCACGAGAGAGCACTCCGCATTCTTTAGCAAGACCATCGGGGACGGCCAGATAGGAGGGTGTTTCATCCCCGTACGCCTGGAAAAACAAATGCCGCAGAACGATCCGGCTTTCATATTTGCTACTGCTTTTACTGCCCAAAGTCAACATGACCTGGGCGGTTTTTTTCGGTTTCTTCGTCGAGTACTGCAAAACCACCTTCGGGTAATGCGGCCATGCCGGATCGTAATCGGTACAGAGCTCCCTGTCCGGCAGTTGAACGACGTCGTCGAACTCCAGCTGCAGCTGGCGGATTTCCCGGCTCTCACACAACTCGCGCCAGGCATCACGGGCCTTCTTGTGCTTGATCCAGCTATGCGCCGCCAATGCTTTCAGTTTGACCAGTCCGCTCGCGCCGGGGGCCAGACGATTCAGACGGCAGAAGTGCTCGTGGCACCGAGCCAGGACTTCGTCGATGCCGGCGATCTCATCCAATCCCATGTCCTGCCCCCGAACTTTCTCTTCCGGGATCTCCTTTATCAGCCAACGGCTCAAAAAGTCTTTGATGAACCACTTCTCCAAATCGTCCGGATCGATGGGTTCGTCCTGGCAGCGGTCCCCGCCGAAATCCGTCGGTTGGGGAAATGAAAAAGCGTTCCTGAGAAACACGAAACCGGCATTGCAGAAGAAATCCTCCAGCTCGCTCAATTTTACCGTGACGACGGTGTCCGTCGGCTCCTCCGGCAGCAGCCCGGCCTCACGGAAACACAGACGCGGATACCGGGGAACCCGTTCCTCCCGAGCGGCGGCTTTCCGGGACGCCTCCCTCAAAGTCGTATCGACGGCGCACGCATAATGGTTGAAGGACCATTTCTGACGCAGCGTGTAAGCGGCTTCCGTTCCCGCGAAATAATCGTGCGAGTAAGGCAGCAGGGAGTGGGTCACGGTCACTTTATGCTCCTTCTCGTTCAGCCTGGGGAAGATCCTCGAAACGTACGCGTTCAATTCGGTAATCACGGTCGCGGGCGAAAACTCTCTGTCCATCACATCATCCTGACCGCGGTAATAGATCAGCAGATAGTCCTGTACGCCGCGCAGGCTTTCCAAAAAGAAGTACCGGTCTTGAAAACGGGGAGAACGATAGGTCTTGTCCATCCGGTCGCGGATGAGATCGAAACTGTCCGGACGCGCGGCAGTCGGGAAGGCGTTTTCATCCATCCCCAGCAGACACAGCACTTTGCAGGGGATGCTCCGCGCATCGCGCAGGTTGCAGAAGGTGATGCCGCCGCTCAAAAAATCCTCGTCTTCGGCCGGAACGGAAAGAAGGTCCGACAGCGCCCGGCGGATCACCTCCGCCGGGACAGGGTCCCGATATCCGGCGTTCTCCACCTGCGAGCAGAGAACGTTGACCGCGCTCACCAGCCCGCGATAAAACGCCTTGCGATCAAAATCCGGAGCAAAGAAGGTGGAGATCACCTCGTTCAGGCGGGTTTTCCATTCCCCGATGGGCCCGCCCGGAAAAATCGGTCAGCTTTTCCGTCTTGCGCAAGTCGGCGAAAAAGGTCAGCAGGGCCGGCATCCGGCTGCGGCCCTCCGATGAATCGCAACCGTCGAAGGGCGCCACACCCCGCCACTGGGTGGCGATGCCGCCGTCGTCTTCCAGCGCGAATCCCAGCAGCATCCGGTCCAAACCGTACCGCCACGAAAAGCTTTCATAATCGGGAACGCCGAATTTCTCTTTCCGGTTGCCGTCGGCCCCCCAGTAGATCCCGACGTTCCGGCACCAGTCGCTCAGGACTTGGAAGTCGGGATCCTCCAGATCGAACCGCTTCCGGATCTCCGGCGTCATCAGTAATTTTTCGATCCGGGACAATTCGTACCGGCTCCTGCCGATATCCAGCAGACTCAGAAACGGTTCGGCAAGGGGATTGCTCTTGTGTACGCCCAACCCGCTCAAGGAATAGCCCAGACGGCAATTTTCCGTCTTGCCGTCGGCATCTTTCCGGGGGACCGGCTGGCTGAATACCGCTTTCACATAGGGTTCGAAAATCGTTATGTCGGGCGCCGCCACCAAAATCTCGCTGTTGGTGTATTTGCCCGACTCGATCAGGTGCAGCAGGTGGTCGTGGAGTATTTCCACCTCTCTGGCCGGGCTGTGGCAGTTGTGGATCGTAAACGTATCGTCCAACTCGAAATCCGAACAGTCCGCGGCCGGATCCGCAATTTTCTTCTGCAGTCCCTGAAGGACTCCGCGATGGACCTTTCCCGCTTCGGCGGAAGCGAAACGTCCCTGCAGCCGGAGATCGCCTTTCGGCATATCCCAGACGCGGCGGTGACCGCTGAATGTTTCGGCCGCCAACCCCACCGACGGCGAAAGATCCAGCAGGGTCTTGAAAAAATGCCGCTGATGCTGCGCCCATTGTCCGGTGATCGGAGACCCGAAGACCGCTTTGACCGCCTCGGGTTCATCCTCCAGCTTTCCCTCCGTCCAAAGCTTCCGGTCTTCTTCTTTCCAGTACGCATCCGCCGGATTGAGACAGAAAAAATTGACCGCCGTGACTTGCGCCAGTTTTTTCAGGACCGCCAAAGCTGCGGGAGCCATGCTGCCGAAACCGAAAAAGGTGACGGGATGCTGTTCTTTCAAACCAAACTGCCGGAGATCGGCGGTCAGAAACTCCATGATCCGATCGGCGGGCGAGGGGATTTCCGCCCCCGTCTCGTCCGTACATAAGAGCCTCCATAATTTCGCTTGCCAATGGTCGGCTTTCCAGAAGGAATCCGCTTCGGCGAAATCACCGGAACGGTGACTCCGGAATGATTCCAGCCGGGCGAGAAGTTCCGGCGTCTCTTCGATGTAATGGCAAAAAAGGCCGGCGATCTTGTCGGCGAGGGAATAACGGCGCAGATCCCGGGATTCCCCCTCCTTGCAACTTTTGAAATAGTCGGCCAGTTCGCCGAACTCACCTTCGTTCTTCTGCAGAACATCCATGATCCGCCACACCAGCGTCTTGCGTCCGAACAGCCCGGTGGAATACTCTTCACTGTCGCCCTCTTCGCCCGCCGTCTTCAGGATCTCGGAGAGGAACTTCCTTATGCTGTAAAACTCGACATTGGCGAGAAAGAAACCTTGATCGAGCAGCGTCGTTTCCAGCCATTGCCGCATGGCCCGGGAGGGAATAACGATTTTTTCCCGCGCAAAGAGATCCGATTTGTAAAACTGCTCGGGGGTGCTTTGGCGGTGCAGGGAGTATTGCGCAGCCAACTGCCTGACATCGTCACTGCTGTAAATTTGGAAACCGCACGTCATTGTCTTCATTTCCCGCCGCTTTCATGAGAAAAATGTATGGCGCCGCCCCTGCCCGTTGTCGGGACAGGGCGTCTTGTTTACGCAATCATCGAAAAACCGACCGTGTCCGTAAAATATCACCACCACAAGGCGATTTCAAGCCCCGCGGGCAAGTTATCCGCCGCCCGCTCCAAGGGGCCCCCGGAGCAGCGGCGGCGGATCGATGACTTTCCGGCAGTTCGGGTCGTACCCGCTATTTCAGGAATCCGTATGCGGCCATGGCGGCGATATTGATTTTGTCCTTGTCCCTGACCTCGTCCGGGAGTTCCTCGAAGGGGATCATATCCCCGTGGATCATTTTTTTCTTGTCCGCATGTGAGGCGGCATCGGCCGATTTTTGTTCGGAAGGCAGCCAGCCTCCGAGGATCTTTTCCGTCCACCAGCGGTTGTGTTCCGCCTTGAGGATCTTCTCCGCAGCTTCGGCGTAGGGGACTCCTTCAAGCAGGACGGCCTTCTCGCGGAAGGTGTCGCCGCAATTGATGCTGGACCATTTCTTCCAGCGGGCAGTGTTCGACCATTCCGTTCCGGCGACGGTCCCGTTGAATTCCGATTCGCCGGGCCGAGCCGGATCCCACATCGCTCCGGCTTTTTCGACGAAGTCCGGAGCCGTCGCGGCGGCGGACTCGGGAGCCTCCTTCCCCCACGGGAACCAGCAGGCGTAGTAGTAATTGACCGCCATGCCGTAATCGGCCCGCGCGGGATTCTTCCAGGGCAGACGGTCCGTCATGCCGAAATACCGCACGATCCTCCCGTCGGCCTCGGAGTCGGCGCCGCCCATCCGCAGATAGGACTTGGCGGGAACGCATTCCGAATCGGTCGCCTGCCAGATGAGAACGGAGATCTTTTCCCGGCAAAGGCGCTTGGAGAAACCGGCATAGATCTGCAAGGCGCTGACGGGATCGGAAACGGCGATGACGACCGTCACCGAAGTATCTTCCCGGCCCGCGGCTTCCAGTATGACGGCATTCGCCTCTTCGGAGCAGCCGTCCAGCTGCCGGAACTCGACCTCCAATTCCGGGAGAGCGTCAAGCGTCTTCCGGTCGGGCAGAAGCCCGCGCTTCGATCCGTCGAGGTCGAAAACCGTGATTTTGCCGTGCTTGCCGTCGGCGCCGTAATTCATGAGGGACATGGCGAAATTGACCAGGGCAAGGCCCATGCGGCCGGCGCCGATCACGAAAAGTTCGGCACGCGTCGTGCCATTTTCATGACGGATGGGAAGGTAGGCGTCCTTGCCGTCGGCGGAATCTTTGTTCGACCAGCACTCCCAGGCCCAGCTTTCGTAGTAATTGAATACGTCGAGGTCGAAGATCTTGAGATCATCCATCGACAGTTTGATCGCCCTGACACTGGAATAGAGCACGGGATCCTCGATATGGAGATAGGCCTTGATCCGCCTGTTCCGCGGAGCATCGGACTTCATCTCGCGCGCGGCGGCGCGGGCCACGGCATCGAAGGCCCGGAGCGTCTTTCCGTCGCGCCCGACCACGCCGCCGTCGCCGATCACATATATTTCCTCGGCGCCGGTGATGAGGAACTTGTCATAGCTGCCGTCCAGCGTGATGTCCTTTCTCATGATGAACAGCTTGCGCGCCTCGCACGGCTGAAGTTCGGGAAGCAGGTCGTCATAGATCCGGCCGACGTCGGTATCGGTCACCAGAACGATCGACGGCCGGGAGGAGGCGTTTTCCCTGAACAGATGCCGGATGAGGTTCCCGGTCTGGAAATCGCAGCCGACGATCAGGATATACTTCCTCCTGAAAGAGTAATGGACGTTGCCGGAAAGGATCTTTTCACGCCGGACATCCAGAAAATTGGTCGCCGCACCGGTGAAGAACGATATCAGGACCATGCCCCCCAGCCAGAACAGCAGAGCTAATCCGACAACGTGGCGCGGCGCCTCCTTCGTAATCTTTTTGCCATCCGGTGACAGTTTTGTGTTGGCGGAAATAGTCGCATCTACGAATCCGCCGTCCACGCACTGCATCAGACCCCAGGTTTCGCGGAAGCCGAATTTCGCGGAATTCGGGTCTCCTTTCTTCAGGAAGCAGCGTCCGACGCCCGCTCCCGCCAGAGCCAGGATGAGAAACAACACCGCCAAAGCGCCCATCTGGCCCAGGGACGATTGTGCAATGAACTTGTCAAACAATTTTTTCATGATTCACCTCTTTCGATCTGAAAAAAACTGGAAAACTGCATTGATATTAAGATAGCACCATTCCCCTGCAATTTCAACATCAAAAAGTGAGAAACAGGCACTGTTTTCCCCGTATCGGTCGGTGAACTTTCTTCTCCGAGTGCGGCCCCGGCATCGGCGAGATGCTTGAAATATCACTTGGAGAGTGCTATATTTAAGACGGGCTGAGTTTTTTTGCAAGGAGTTTTCTTCAAATGGAAAGTATCGTTTTTCAGGAACGGATCCCCGTCAGGGAAAAGTCGTATGACGTGATCGTCGCCGGAGGCGGCGTGGCGGGGCTCGCCGCCGCCCTCACCGCCCGCCGGGCCGGGAAAGAGGTCCTGCTCGTCGAAAAGAGCACCATGCTCGGGGGACTCGCCACCTTGGGGCTCATCAACCTCTTCGTCCCCATGTGCAACGGCAGGGGCACCCAGATCATCTTCGGTCTGGCGGAGGAGTTCCTGCGTTATTCCATCCGCTACGGCTGGGCGAAGATCCCCGACGAGTGGCGGAACGGAAAACCTGAAAAACCGACGGAAGTCCGGTACACCGCGAGGTTTTCGCCCAACATCTTCGCCCTGGCGCTGACGGAGTTTTTCGCCGCCGAGGGGATCGACCTGCTCTTCGACGTGACCTGTTCCGCCCCCGTCATGGAGGGGAAACACTGCCGCGGGGTCATCATTCAGGGCAAATCGGGCCGGGAGTTCATCCGCGGCAGGATCATCGTCGACGCCACGGGGGATTCCGACCTGCTGCGCCGGGCGGGAGTGCCGACCCTCAAGCGGGGCAACTTCACCACCTACGCCGTCAAGGCCATCTCCCTCGAAAGCTGCAAAAAAGCCGTGGAAACGGGCCGCATCGAAAACGCCCTCTGGGGCCACGCCGGGTACGCCGTCAATTTGTACGGGAAAGGCCAGCCGGAGGAGATCCCCCTCTGCGACGGCACGGACACCGATCAGGTCTCGCACTTCCTCGAAATCAATCAGAGAAAGCTCTTCGAGCGCATCAAGGGCGACGATCCCGAAAGCCGGGAGATCGTGACGCTCCCCGGAATGGCCCAGCTGCGGACCACCTGCTGCATCGAGGGGGATTACACCTTGCGGGAATCCGACACCTACCGCCATTTCGAGGACTCCATCGGCGCCATCTGCGACTTCGAGCGCCGGGATTTCCTCTATGAAATGCCCTACCGGATCCTGATCCGCTCCGGGTACGACAACATGATCACCGCCGGGCGCTGCGCCTCGGGCGAAGGGTATGCCTGGGACGTGATCCGGGTCATTCCGCCCGCCATCATCTCCGGTCAGGCGGCCGGAAACGCCGCGGTCGTCGCCCTCGATTCGAAGTGCGGCATCGACAGGGTCGACGTGGCGGAAGTCCAGAAGCGACAGGCCGAACAGAACGTGATGCTCCACTTCGACGACGCGCTCATCCCCAAAGATTCTGCCCGCGCCGGAGAAAAAGGGGAAGACATCGGGCATATCTGAATCCCCCCCGCCGCAGCAAAGGGTTTCAGAAGACTACCCTCGGCATCGCCCTGCGGGTCAGCAGGGTCCACCGGTAAAAACGGTCTTTGGCCCCGAACCACAGATTTTTCGAGGTCGCGGCACTTTCGATGACGACTTTTCGGAAAAGATAAAAAAATCCCTCCCCGGTGAAGGGAGGGATCTTTTTTGCCTGAAACGCTTACAGCGTGGCGGCGATGACCGCCTGACCGTGTCGCTTGAAGGTCTCGTCGGGCAGATGGAACTTGATGTTCAGCTCGGGGAAGACCTCCTTCAGCAGCTTCTGCGCCTCTTCGATGATGATGGAGCCGCCGTCGCCGGAGGAGACCCGGCCCAGCAGCAGCAGATTCTTGAGGTCGTAGAAGTCGGCGTAGTGAGCGAGCGCATAACCGAGGTAACGCCCCACGGTGCGGTAGATGGCCGCCGCTCTCGGGTCCTTCTCGGCCATGGCCTTCTGGACCAGCTTCAGGACTTCGGGAAGCTTGGTGTCGGCGGGGAAGTCGAATCCCGCGGCCTTGACCAGACGGCCCACCGCCTGCTGGGAAAGGTACGAGGCGCCCACGCCCGCGTCGCCGGACCACTCGTCACGGGGCGGGTTCACCGTCCGGTAGTCGATGGGGGCGAAAGCGAGCTCGTTGAGGTAGTCGGTCAGATTCCCTTCGGGCGTCACGTAGCCCACCGCTTCGCTGGTCCCCATGGCCAGGCCGATGAGGGAGTTGCACTTGAAGCTGATGGCGCCCGCGAGAGCAGTGACTTCGCCGTCGTTGAGGACCACGAAGGGCACACCGGGGAACTCCTTGGCGATCTCAAGGAAGATGGGCCGGACCTTGGTCGCGAAATCCTTTTCCGGAATGCCCCGGAAAAGCGACGCGATGCGGGGCTGGTTTTCCACATAGACGCCCGCGGCGGAACCTCCGATGGCATCCACGCGGGGCAGCTTGGCGGCGGCCCGCTTCAGGGAGTCGAGGATCCCCTCGTAGTGGTAGTTGATGTCGCTCTGGAAGTAGGGATCCCACACCACCTCTTCGCTGTGGAGCGTTTCCCCGTCCTTGACGGCGGCGCACTTGCGGTCGGAACCCCCCAGGTCGAAGCCGATGCGGCAGCCTTCGAAGTGGCCGCCCAGTTTCATGGCGACCTTCTTTTCGGGCATGGCCTTCTCGAAGGGGCAGGAGTCCACGGTGAAGGGACGGTCATAGATTCGTTCCCCCATGACCTGCCAGTCGAAGGCGCGTTCGCCCTTGGCGGAGTAGAGTTCCGCCAGCGCGGAAGCGACCTTGGGGGCTCCGGCGACGGTGACGTGCCAGCCGCCGAAACTCCACAGCATGAACTTGACCAGACGCTCCACGTAGCGGAGGTTGAGGGCCGCATTGGCTTCCGTTTCGGGCAGCAGACAGGTGTCGAAGCGGGAAACGGCTCCGTTGGAGCGCTCCAGCGTGATGGCGATTTTGATGGCGCCGGGATCGGCGGCGGCCAGTTTCCGGTATTCCCGGTTCCAGAGGGCCGCGGGCACGAATTCCGGATCCAGCTCCGGCTTGCAGAGGCAGTTGACTTTCACATCAGCCATGGGAATACTCTCCTTTCGGGGACCTTACCGGTAGGCGGCCCACTTGGGGTCGTTCTGGAAGACTTCGTCGTAGAAGTCGCGGAGCTTCAGATTCGCGGCGGCTTCGGCGTCGAGGATCACCACCGTGTCGGGATGCAGCTGCAGCGCGCTGGAGGAGATCATGGAGGTCATGGGTCCTTCGATGGCGGCGGCGGCGATGGCGGCTTTGCGCTTGCCGGTGATGAGCTGGACGATTTTCTTGGCATCGAGAACGGTGCCGACGCCCGCGGTGTAGGCCCGGCGGGGCATGGATTCCGGCGGCGTGAAGTAGATCTTGTTCTGCTCATAGGTGGTCTTGGTCAGGTAGGCCACATGGGTCCGGGAGGAGAAGCTGGTCCCCGGATCGTTGAAGCCCACGTGACCGGAGCAGCCGATGCCCACCAGCCACAGGTCGATGCCGCCGGCTTCGTCGATGGAGTCGTCGTAACGGGCGGCTTCCGCTTCCTCATCGGCGGCCAGGCCGTCGGGCAGATGGGTGTTGCGGATGTCGATGTTCACGTTGTTGAAGAGGTTCTTGTTCATGTAGTAGCGGTAGCTCTGGTCGTGTTCGGGGGCGAGGCCCACGTACTCGTCCAGGTTCCAGGAACGGACCTGGGAGAAATCCACCTCGCCCGCCTTGTTCATGCGGGAAAGTTCGGCGTAGACGTTTTCCATGGTGGCGCCGGTGGCCAGACCCAGCTTGAATTCGGGCTTGGCGTTGATGGCGTCGGCGATGATGCGGGCGGTGAGTTTTTCGGCTTCAGCCGCGGTGGGACGGATGATGACTTCCATTTTTTCTCTCCTTGATTTTTTACGGGACGAAGAACGCGTCTCGCCCCATTTCTTGTTCCCTGCCATAGAATATACCCCGCGGAAGACGGAAAAACAAGGAAATTTTGGAAAAAAGCATGTACTTTTCGGCAATTTTGTGTTTCTCCCCCTCACCCGGAAGAAGAGACACGAAAAAAACGGGCCCCACAGGAAGTGGGACCCGCTTTGAAGGAGGGCGTTCGATATTTAGAATTCCACCGATTCGAGGAGCTTCTTCCAGACCTTTTCGGGCAGGACCCGGTCGAACTCCCGGCTCTCGCCCCGGGCGGTGAGGAGGAACACGTCGGAATCCACCGCCGCCACGACGGCCTTGTAGACGTAGGCGGTCTTGCCGATGACGGGCTTCACGGTGAAGACGACGGCATCTTCATCGTCGATCTTGCACTTCTCGACCGCCACCCGAGTCTGGAACCTTTCGGTCAGGGCCTTCTCGACGATGGGAATATAGAAATCGAGTTTGGCATAGTCGTCGCCGTACCAGTGGGTCGCGGTGACCGCGTTGGGGTACTTCCGGAGTTCGATGATGCAGTTGCCGCCGGAAACGGCTTCCGAAGCGCCGCTCTTGACGAACCCCGCGGGCAATTCCAGATCGAATACGAAGGGATCCTTGCCGTAGGCGACTTTCCGGTTGAAGTTCAGGAGCTCGGACCCGAGGTCATTGACCCAGCCCACGGGGGTGACGGGCTTCCTGACGACCAGCCGGACCGATGCGGTGAAGGAAACGTACATGGTGACGTAGTCCACCCGGCCCTGCAGGTTCTTCTGCTGGGCCTGGAGCCGTTCCAGCTCGGTGGTGACCCGGGCGATGGCGTTCTCGACCTTGATCATTTCGTCGACCTTGCCCGCCTTTTCCAGCAAGGCCAGCAGCCGTTTCCGGGATTTTTCCAGATTTTCCAGCCGGACGGCGATGTCGGTGACCTGCTGGGTCACATCCACGCCCTCGATGCGCAGAGAGTTCAGGACGCCGATCTTCTTCAGGTCGGCAAGAGCCTGTTCCGCCTTGGCGATGGGAATGGCCAGCGTCACGGAAGAATCGTCCATGCGCTTGACGTAGCCGCCCGTTTTCAAGGCCAGTTCACGGGCTTGATCGATGGCGGGCCGGACCTCGCTCACGCTGAGCCGCAGATGGGCGGTGAAGGCCATCTTCTGCCCGGCGGGTGCGGTGAAGTTGCTTCCGCCCGCCTCTTTCCGTGCCGCAAAGGCGGGCGCCGGTTTCCGGGCGGGGGCGTACTGCCGGGCGTAGGAAACGCTGTTCCGGGCGCGGGAGGCTCCCGCGGCGGGGACGGAGTCCTCGCACAATTCCGCATCGACAGCGACGGAACAGCCGGAAACAAGGGCCAGCACGGCGGCGGGCAGCAGGGCGAACACTCTTTTCATGGCGATTTTTGCTCCTTTTTCGGTTGAGTTGGTGAAACCGTATAAAAAATACCCCGCCGACGGAGATTTGTCAAGCGGGGAACGGGATTTTTCGGCGAAAATCAGAAATACTTGTCCTCCTTGTCGGGAACCGGCCAGGGGTTCCAGAAGACGCCGTAAGAGGTGTTGCCGCCGCCGCTCCACTGGGCGGGAATGGAATACTTGTTGCGCATTTCGCAGTGGAAGTCCCCGAAAACCATCGTGGCCGCCGGATTGGAGCCCGCGCCGTGCCGGTAGGCGATGCTCCTGGGCATGGGATTCCCGGCAAAACTTTCCCCCTTGTACCAAATCGTGTTGACGTCGGCGAATTCAGCCTCGACGTAGGGGCAGTAGCCCGCGGGCCGCCGGAGCCGGACGGCCTTCACCTTCCCCTTGTAGAGGTAGGACTGGGAGGAACCGCCGTCCGTGGTCATACCGAGGCCGTAGCGCCGGTCCGCGTAGGTCTCCGAAACAAGAGGCTTTGCCGGAAGTTTCGGACAGGCGTAGCGGCAGAGCGAAGGCGCTCCGGAAGCGGGCTGGTAGAAGCTGAAGAGAAGTCCGACCTGGTTCAGCCCCAGATAAGAGCAGAGATAGCCGTAATCGCCCTTGTCCGTGGGCGAAGGCCGCAGCCGGGTGCTGTAAAAACCGTTGCGCCAGGTCTGCTTGCCGGAGCCGCCGTTCCAGTACCCCGGGAACCAGCCGTTCTGATCTTGGATGTAGAAGGAGACGGCGCCCCCCAGGGCCTTCATGTTGTTGAGGCACTTGGTCCCCGCGGCCCGGTCCCGCGCCTGCTGTAATGCGGGCAGGAGCATGGAGGCGAGAATGGCGATGATGGCGATGACCACCAGCAGTTCGATGAGGGTGAAGGAAAGGTGTCTTTTCATGGTGTCGGAAACTCCTTTTCAGCGTTCTTCCATGGCCCGGACGTCGGTCATGATGGAAACACTCCTGAGGTCGAGACTTTCCCGGGGGGCGATCCGGAGGACGTGCTTCCCCTTGCCCAGCTGATAGGTCCGGGCGCGGACGGCATTGTACCGGTCGGTGAAAACGGGGGCCAGACTGCAATAGGAAGGCTCCACTTCATCCATCCCCAGACGGACCGAATCGTGCTGGGCGATGGGCTCGAGGGCCCGGACCTCCAGAATGATGACCGCGCCGCCCGCTTCCTTGAGCTCGAAGGGGATCTTCCACTCCTGCTCCTTGCCGTCGAAGCGGACGCCGCCGCCGGAGACCCGGCGGAAGGGCGCGCCCGGCTTGTAGCTCTTCAGCCCCTCACGCTGATTCAGGGGCGGATACTTGTAATCGGTCACGGCGGCCACGCTCACCGGGCGGGACCAGCCTTCGGGAGTCCGGAGGAAGAAGGCGCTCCGGTAGTTGATCCTGCTCTTCATCTTTTCGGGGAGGAGCTTCACCGTGAGGGTGAGGGTCTCGCCTGCCTTGAGGCTGGCCTGTGCCGGAGTGACGGTGTACCAGTCGGAGTCCTCGCTCTTCCGCACGGTGAAGCTCACGGGGGCGGAGGCCTTGACCGTGAACTTCTGCGGGGCCGAGGCGACGCCCTTCTTCACCGTGAAGGAGGCCCGGCGGCCGTCGGCGAGGCTCAATCCGAAGGGCCGGAAGGGCAGTTCGAGGTCCGCGGGAGCCCCCAGATCTCTGGACTTGCGGCCGTTCAGCCCCGGAACGGGCACGGCCTTGCCCCGGGCGGGAGAGTCCTCCCGCAACGTGTAGATGCCCCGGGCGGGATCGGTGAATTTTGCGTCGCCGACGATGTTCTTCTTCTCGAACGCGCTCTTGAGCAGATTGTGGTCCGTGGCGATCTTGAGGAAGGAGAAACGATCCGGCGTGCCGGAGATCTCTTCGAGGATGTTGTTCCGGGCCACGATGCGGAAGTTCCGGCAGAGCCGGAGCTTGGCCGCCGACTGGTCCGTGGTGTTGTTGTAGAAGAAGGAGGCGGTGTAGAAGCCGCACCAGGTGTCCGCGGTCTTGATGGCGCTGGAACGGGTCATGAACTCGTTGCGCAGATCGACGATGCGGTTTTCGAAGATGTACGACGGGCCCGTCATGCACCCCTGGATGCTCACCCCCATGAAGCAGTTTTCGATGTGGTTACGGAAGAATCTCACGTTCTGCTGGCCGCCGTCCAGCTCGGTGGCGTCATCGTTGGCGAAGGCGAGAAAGTTGCCGTAGACGTCGCAGTCCCGGTTGAGCCCGCCGTCCAGATCGAAGTTGTGGTTCCCGGCGATGGCGTCGTTCCACCATTTCAGGTCACTGCCGCAGATGTCGTTGTAGCGGATCACCGTGGAGCGGGGCTTGTCGGGGGCGATGCCCTGAGGGCCGTCCGGATGGCCGTAGTACCAGCTGTTCGAGGTGAGCAGCGGATCGTGGATGTAGCACCGTTCGATGACCTGACCGAACCCCCGGTGGAGGAAGATGGCATTCTTGTTGTGCAGATGACGGCCCAGTTTGTTGCGGAGTCTTCCCGTAGAGCCGTCGTATTTCCAGTTCTGCGGGTCGCCCCAGGCGCTTATGTCGCAGTTGAGAAGCCGCACGTATTTGCACTGGTTGAGGTGGACGGCGTTCTGATCGCCGCCCCGGACGGTCACGCCGTCGACGATCACGTACTCCGCACGGTCGATGAAGAGCGCGTATTTCTTCCCCGTGCCGTCGATGACGGTCCCGGGGGCGGCGGTGTAGCGGATCCAGCCGTCAGGTTTCCCCTTGTCCCTGATGACGAGGCCGTTTTTGACCGTTTCGGGCTTCAGAACGACGGTCTTGGCCACGGGGACCTTTTCGGCCCAGGTCCGGAAGGTCCCGACCTTGGAATCCTTCATGCGGCCCGATTTGAGATCGGCCTTGACTTCGTACTCCGTATCCGGCTTGAGATCGACGATGGAGGTGCGGAATTTGAAGGTGTAGTTGTTGTCCTTCACGGGCTCGAAGGCGGGCAGCCACTTGGAAGTTCCCTTTTCCCGGTAGGTGATCGTGCAGTCCCTGAAGTCGTACTCCGCGGTGCAGCGGACCCCGCAGCTGTGGAACAGCGGGGAAAATTCCAACTCCAGCGCCTCCGCGGCGAGAAACGCGCCACACGACGCCGCGAACAGAAAAATCTTTTTCAACATACTCATACGGAAACCCTTTCTCAATTCCGAGCAATGACCGTTGAATAATATAGCCCCCCCGCGGCGGATTGCAAGCGGGAAATCCCCCGCGCGGCCGTTTTTCCCCAAGTTTTTTCGCGAAAAGCTCCCGGCAAAGCAAAAATTCCCGATCGGCGTTTGCAAATGATGCCGCGGACGGGTATATTAAAACAGCAGCGGATGAAGGTCATCCGTAAGAAAGGAGGACGCCGCCCATGCTCGACGATCTTGTTTTCGCCTTTTTCATACTGCTCCTGCCGGCCATTTTGTGGATCCACCCCAAGACCCGCCGCAACGGCGGGAACTGGATCATCGCTCTGAAAACGGTCCCGCCGGGGATCCTCGTCTGCTGCTGGAGCAGTTGGCTGCTGTCGGTGATCCGGAACGCTCTCGGGGACTTGCTGGAACGGGACGTCGTCATCCCCCTCTGGGCCGTGCTCGGACTCCCGCTGATCGCAGCCCTGCTCTTCATCATGGCGGCCGGATCTCTCATCAAGCGGAGATCCGCCGCCCCGGAAGAAAAATACCGGCCGGGACCCTCCGTCGCGCTGTTCGCCCTCCTTCTGCCCCCTTCCCTCGTCCTCTACTCTGTCATCGCCTTCGTTTCCACCTTCGCGGGAATCGAAAATTACCGGAGCGAATGGCGAAACCGCCGGCTCCCGGCGGAAGGAGATACGAAGATCGTCTTTCAGGAACAGTCCATCCACCCGTTTCTTGCGGAATACGACTACCGGATCCGGTTTTCGCGCGGCGGCAAAGTCACTTATAAACTTCTCTTCACCAACCCCGGCGGCAACACGCACTTCAATCTGTACCGTCTGAAGGACGGACGGCTGCTCTTCCGCGACAAGGACTGGGACTACCTCGTCGATCCCGGAGCGCGGGAAGTCTTCGTGCTCAAACGATTCGAAGGCAAACTGTACGCCGTGAAAGTCCCCGGCGAAAAAGTCGACTGGTGGGCCGGCCCCACGCGGGAAAAGGGCAAGGTCGTCATGGGGATCGGCGGCCATACCCTTCCCGCGAAAGAGGTGACGGGGCTCCTCGACGGCAAGACCTATTACGGCTGCATCAGGACACGATTCCTTCCTGCCGCGCAGGAACCGGAACGGGCCATAAGTTTCAATCGGGGAGAGAGCAGGCCATGAAACAGACCGGTCCCCTGAAGCATTATCGCCGCAAACGTTTTCTGCATAAGTTCCTCATGATGGATTCCCCCCGCTCCGCCAATCTCGTGGGGCTGGGGCTCTTCATGCTCGCGCATCTGCTCTGCGCTTTCGGGTACATCGCGGTGATCCGGCTGATGCTCCGTTCCGGCTTCGACACGGGCAGCATCGCCTCATGCGTACTGCTTTTCGTGCTCTACGCTCTCCTGCTCGTTTTCGCGAGTCTGTTCCTCGGCAGCGGCAAATACGACGGGATCCGCCATTGGCAATTTCGCGACCTGCTCACTTTCGGGTATTGGAAGAAATGCTGGAGCGCGGTCTTCGCCGCCGCCGCACCGGCACTCCTCATCGCGGGCGGGGAATCGCCGCCCGTTCTCGCCGCCGCGCTGCTCGCTCTCGTGCTGTTCTTCGTCTTCGCCCCGGACGGCCGCAAAATCAGAAAAATCGCCTTTCTCCCCGTTCTGCTCGCCTTCCTGACGCTCGCCGGGATGTTCTGCGGCGCCCGGCTCCTCGAAAGGGAGATCCGATCCCGACAGTTCCGGCTCGCCCGGCTCGTCGGCGAAAATGCGCCGGTCACTTCCGTTGAATACGCCGCACGGGAAAAAGGCGGTCTTTCCGTGCATGAGGAGCCCCTCAGGACCATGCGGGAAACAAGGCCCGGGACGCCCTTCTTCGTCTGGTATCACACGCCGGAGGAGGCGCGGAAAGATCTGGACCGGCTCCGCAGGGAAAATCCCCGTTTCCTCGCGGCGACGGAGCGCTTCCTCGCGCTGCCCGCAGGGTTCATCCGGGAGGAATTCGACCCGAAAACCGACGCTTACGAGTGTCGATGCGGGATCCTGCGCGAGGCGGCTCGTTTTCAAGCGCTTCTTATCCAATGTGCGCCCGGCAAGAAGACGGTCGTCCGCGCCGACGCAAATTTGCGGAAACTCCGGGAGTGGTGCCTTGCTTCCCACTCCGTCATCGCCCGGCTGGTCGCCGTTTCCATCGAAAAGATCCGTCTGCAGGCGCTGGCCGGGACCATTCCCCGGCTGAACTGGACGAGCAAGGAGTACGCAGGACTGCTGAGCGGCGCGCCCGACTGGGACCGGGCTCTCCTCTGCTCCATCGGCGACGATACGCTGCAATGGCTGAGCCATTACACTTGGTGGAGAAACGGGATCGCGCCCGGAAGCCCCTGGGATCTCTACACCCTGCTGGACAAGCGGCGCCTCATCGTCCGGAGCGTGAAAATCGCCGAACTTGCGCTGAAAAAGGAGATGCCGTATCACGAAAAGCGGGAAATGCTCCGGAAGCTCGACGCGCCCGCGGGCTTCATCTTCTCCGACCTGACGGGTGGCATGAACGAAAATCTGCTGCGGCATTTCGTCCGGGTCCGGGATTACCGGACCATCGCCCAAGCGGCCTTCGAACTCTTCGAAGAGTGCCGGAAAAACGGAACGCTGCCGGACCATCCGCAAGCGCTCCGCGCCCTCCGCGACCGCTGGGAGAACCGCCCCTTCGGTTACGAACACGGTCAAATCACCGTCGATGAGAACACTCGGCGGCGCGGGTTCCGGATCTTCATCGCCGAGCCGGGAAAAGGGAACGCCCCCTGCGACGGCATCGCCGTGCTGTGGTAACTCTTTACTGAACTAAGAATACTGAGAATACTGTGAATACTGCGGAAAACCGAAAAGGCCTGGAGCCGTGAAGGTCGACTGGTCGAAATACCCGCCCCTCCCCGATCCGCCGCAGCTTCCGGCGTGGCGCGATACGCCGGAACGGGAAGCGTATTGGAACGAACGCTCCGGATATTCCTTCCGGGAGGTGCCTTTCGGGCGTTCAGTATGGCTGTCCGTCTTTCTGACCGAAGCGGTTCTGATGTACGTTTTCGCCCATCCCATGAGGGACAAATGGTTTTATGTCGCGCTTTTTGCACTGGTGTTTTCCCTTCCCGTTATGGCGGTTTACGCAGTCGCCGCACGCATGATGCGAATTTGGAAATTGAACAGAAAATACGGCGGATATCCGGGGAAGGAAAGACACCCCGATCTTTCTCCGCAGATCGAAGCGCTCCTCGCCGCCCGCCCGAAATACACGGAAGAGGCGTTTTGCCGTTTATGGCCCACAAAAGAACATGCGCAAACCGCCCTGTTCCTGATGAAAAGCATCGATTTTTACCGCCGTTCTCCCCGGAAAATGCTCTATCCCAATGATCCGCTGCTTCTCTTGCTGTACGGCAGGGAGGGACGGTGGGGGAAAAGCAAGATATGTTTCCCGCTGGATTCCTTCTACGAAGAGGTGGAAGAGGAGTTGCAGTTTCCCGCAGAAGAGTGGGGCAAGCTGGATCTGGACACCGTCACCCTCGGCGAGATCGTCGAGCGCTGTCTGGTAGCCGAAGCTCCGACCGAGGCTGACCGAGGGCTCGCCGTGTTGCGGTGAGCCCCTTTTCCCGGTGGAATGGTTTCGATAAACGCAAAAATACCCGATCGATGTTTGCAAATAACACCGTTGGCAAGTATATTACGTCGAGTAACTGTTGTTCAACACTGGAGAGCGGGAGAAATAGAAGTGAGTAAAGGAATCTCAGCAGCGGCTTTGGGAAAAGTCGTCAATGAAATCAAAAACATTGTTCTGAATTCCCGGCAGCAAATCGCTGCTCAGGTCAACATTGCGCTGCTGCACACTTACTGGAACATCGGCAGGGTGATCGTCGAAGACGAGATGAAAAATCAGTCGCGGGCGAATTACGGCGCGGAAACATTGAAGCTCTTGGCGAAAACCCTGACGGCGGAACTCGGCAGGGGATTTTCCCGCAGCAACCTCTACAACATGAGGCAATTCTACCTCTGCCACCGGAAAATCCAGACGGTGTCTGGAAAATTGAGCTGGTCGCACTACTGCGAGCTCCTGAATCTTTCGGATGAGGCAAAGCGGCTTTTTTACGAAAGGGAAGCGGAAAACGCCTGCTGGTCGGTTCGTGAACTGAAGCGTCAGCTGGAAAGTTCTTTATTCGAACGCCTCCTGCTTTCCTCCGGCGCCGACAATAAGGAAAGGGTGTTGGAACTGGCGGTCAACGGCAACGAAGTCTCCCGGCCGGCCGACATGATCCGGGACCCGTATGTGTTCGAGTTTCTCGGCATACCGGAAGACAAACCCTTGATGGAAGGGGAGCTGGAAAAGCTCTGGTCGTTCAAATCGAAAAATTCCTGCTGGAGCTCGGACGCGGTTTCATGTTCGTCGGCACCCAACAGCGCGTAACGATCAACAACACGCACTATTACGTCGACATGGTCTTCTACAACAAGATCCTCAGGGCGTATGTCCTCATCGAACTGAAGACCGCCAAATTGACTCCGGAGGCCGCAGGACAGCTGAACATGTATTTGAATTACTATGCAACCGAAGTGAACGACAGCGACGACAATCCTCCGGTCGGGATCATCCTGTGCACCGAAAAGGACAGCATCACCGCCGAGTATGCGCTGGGAGGTCTTTCCAACAACATTTTCGCGTCGCGTTATGTCCTTTACATTCCCAATAAGGAACAACTGATCGCGCAGGTGGAAGCGGTTCTCGGCAAACGCGCGGAAGGGTAATCGTGAGAAGATTTTTGCAAGTCCGTTTTGGGGCATGTGTCCTGTTCGTTCTGTGCGGAATCGACTGCATCGCCGCGCCTCGGGAACAGATAAGGGAATCATATCGGGAAGCGCTGCGCGTAAATTCGCAAAGTACGGACTACATCCTGCCGACATGGCTCCATCGTTTGCTGAACAAGACGGCGCTCACAGAATTGTTTCTTGCCGGGATGATCACCGGGCGGGACTACATCGACCCGAAAATTCCGGCACTCGATTCCGAGGCGGAAAAAAGCCTCTCTGTTGCCGCGCACGGGAAAAAGGTTCGCAGATCCGGAAGCCGGAATTTCGTGAAATCGGAATTGAAACCGGCGAAAAAATACAGATTTGAAGTGTGGTCCCCGGGAGACCGGACCATCAGTTTGACTTTCCATCGTGTCGACGGTGTGCGCGGAATAAAGCTGACGCCCCAAGGCAGTTCCGGGGGATGGGTGGAACTTCGACTTTTCCCGACCGGAAAAAAAGGCGAGGTCTTTGCCGAAGTGAAGCCGGGAGACGTGTTCTTTTACGATTTCGGCAGAGTTTTTGGGTCCCCCGTTGTGCCGGACCGCAGGCCGATAATCACGCGAGGCGGAAAGATTTTGAAGGCCGGACACATTTACCGCATTCACTGCGAGAAGGAAAATATCGACAAGTTCATCCGTTTCCAAAACTGGGAATACTGAAAATAATGCGAGGAGGCTCGAAGTTGATTCCGCTTCACCATAATATTCTCAATCGCCCCCGATCACGGAGAAACAAGCAATGAAAAAGATTTTGGTTTGCGGGCATCGCGGATTCCCGGCAAAGTTTCCGCAGAACACGCTGGTGTCTTTCGCGGGAGCCGTCGCCGTCGGATGCGACCGGATCGAATACGATCTGCATTGGACTGCCGACCGGAAACTGGTCGTCTGCCATAACGACACGGTGGATTCCACCTCAAACGGAACGGGGAAGATCGCCGACATGCCCTTCGCCGAGATCCGGAAACTGGATTTCGGACGCTGGAAGGACGAGCGTTTCGCCGGGACGCCGATCCCGGAATTTCGCGAGGTTCTGGAACTGACGGCAAAGCTTGCGCCGCAACTCTTCCATCTGGTGGAACTCAAGGTGGATTCGGTCGACTACGCCGAAGATGTGCTTGAGGAACTTTCACGGCACAAGATGGCGGGGCGGTTCACGCTGGTGAGCTTCCACTTGGAACTGCTCAGGGAAATCAAAAAACGCTATCCCGAGGTCCTCATCCACGGCAATCCGAGCACCCGTCTGCAGGAATTCGACTACGAAGAATACCGGATCTTCGATTCGGTCGGGCTCCACCGGAACAACGTGACGGCGGCAGTGGTGGCGGGATTCCATTCGGTCGGGACGGCTGTCGACGCGTGGACGGTGGACACCGCCGATGAATTCCGCAAACAGGCCGCCCACGGCGTCGACAGCGTCACCAGCAACGACCCCGCAACCGTCCTCGCCGAACGGGACAAGCTGTCGAACTGACCGACGCCCGAAGCCGGGAAGCCTTTTATCTTTCCCAGCCCTGGATCTTGTAATTCTTTTCGAAAAGTTTGCGTTCCGGGCCGCCCGAATCCGGCTTGAACCAGACCTCGAACCGGGCGCCGTAATACTGTCCCGACCGCCCCTCGTAAATGGTGAAGTACATGGCGGAAAAGTATTGTTCCCGCGGATCGTCCGACCAGCCGGAAATGCAGTTCGAACTCAATTCCAGCCGTTGGACCGAAAGCGGCGTGCCCTTCGTGATCTCGAAGGCTTTCAAGTAAATCGTTCCCCTTTCGCCGGGATTGCACCAGACGGCGCCCTCATAGATACCCCCCTGCGTGCGATTGCACAAGATCAGATCGGGTTTTCCCCGGCGGCAACTGTCGGCGGGAAGAAGTTTTTTCCATTCTTTCGGATTTTCCAGCAACTGCGAAAATTCCTTTTCTGTGCGGGCCAGCGCCGCCGCGGTCATCTGGCGTCCGGGAAAATCGCTCTGGTCGAGAATATTCACCAGTGCCTTGCCGCAGAAAAAACGCGTGTCCCAAGTATTGCCCTGATGCTCGGTTTTATCACGGGGAAACAGCGGCGAACTGTTCCACGCCTTGCCGTCCAGCCCAATCTCGAAACGGAACTGGAATTCCAGCGCCGGATCCCCGACTTTTTTCCCGTTTTCCCAGATCGGCAGAACATGGAAGTAAAACTGGTTCAGGGACGCGGCTATGGTCCCGTCCGGATAACGGAAATAACGGGCGGCATGCAGACCGCCGCGGCGTTCGTGGTATAACCGCCATTCGGGATTGCAGGCGAGATATTGCAGAAAGATCGCCTCGGTCTCGGGCCGGGCAAGCAGTTTTCCCAGCGCCGGAAGACGGCAGACGGAATCGTCGGCGAGTTTCGGACCTTTGCCGATGGCGGAAACCACCTCCTGCTGAAAGGATTTTTCCGGAGCGTCGCGCCAGTGGGACCGGTTAACAAAATGCACATTGTGCAGTTCTTTTTCCGGTTCGGCCAGTTGAACGTTTTCCGGAAGTTTCAGGTTGTCGGCGAACTTATCCCTCAGCGCCTCCTCCACACGCGCAAAGAATTTCCGCGCCTGTTCAGGCTTCAGCTTTGCCCCGTCGCGGGCGAGCAGGGTGAATTGCCTGGGGTTCTGCGGCATGAGCACACCGGGATATACGCCGATGACGTAAACTGTCGTCCGTTTGAGTTGGCGATGTTCCAGATGGAGTTTGAGCAGATTATCCTGCCGTTCCCAGCGGTAGTCGATTTTGACTTCGGGCAGCTCTTTCCCCGTGCGCTTTTTGAATTCCCGACGCATCTCGCCCCGGCGCCGGAGCGCTTCTTCGGAATAAACCTGTTCGGCCTTGCCGTCGGGCTTGAAACGGAAAGCCGTTCCGGAAGATTTTATCAAGCCGGAATTTTCCGGAATGGCAATATACCACAGGCCGTCGGTCAGCTCCTCCGCGCCGGAAAGGGTCACGGACAAACACAAGCTCATCAGCAGAAAGACGACCGTTTTTTTCATGGCTTCAGTTCCTTTTTCGTTGGTAATTTACGCCGTAACTCAACTTCATTATCCGCTTCTATCCTTTTAATTCAGGCGGAAAAATACTTTTTTTCGTTGCTCACGATGTAAGATAGCACGCCCGCCGCGAAAAATCAAGGCCGATTTTCAAAAAAAAAAAAATGAATTTGACATTGATTTTCAAGGAGTTTCACATGCAAAAAATTATGAATACTATGGATACTATGAATACTGCGTCAGCGGGATCTTTCACCACTGCACGATACGCGCGGGGTGCGACACTCAGCGTTTCGCCTGCAGACCGGATGGCGGCCCGGCGGTCATGCCAAGCGCCCGCGGCGCCTGCTTGGCGTTTTGCATTTTTTTAGTCTGTGAACCGTTCACTCCCGCAAACAAATGTCCGGTCAGCCCATGTGGGCGATCATTTCCACGAGGGCGCCGAGGGCGAAGCCGAGGAGCACGACCGTCGGCGTGAGCCAGAGGCGGCGGAGCGGTTTGCGCGTTTCCCCGCCGGACTTCTTCGCCCGGAAATAGGAGACCGCGTCGGCGGCGACGGCGAGAATGGCGAAAACGATCGCCGGGACGGCGACGGAACAGTGCAGGCTCAGGGGCCAGAGCATGGAAAAACCGGCGAACTCCGCCCAGTCCAGCCAGTCGGGAGCGATGACGGCGTTGATGAACCAGCCCAGGGCTCCGATCACGAAACACACGCTCAGGAACAACAGAAGCTCCATCATTTCGGGGCCTCCTCTTTTTTGCGCTTCCGCTTCCGGAAGAATGTCCAAGCCCCGAAAAGGAGGGTCACGACGGCCCATGCGCTCCACATCTTGTAAGGGTTCTCGGTGAAGCCCGGCAGTCCCGTCACCCGGCAGCCGGAGGGCGCCGAAACGGGCAGCGACCACTTCGCTCCGCCGCAGCCGGAAACGTGCAGTCGCTTGAGCGGCATGGAGGAGAGCTCTTCCCAATCGGTGACTTCCGGGATCCGGGTCAGCCGCAGATGCTCCAGAACCGGGCACTGCGTCCGGATGTGCTTCAGGGAAACGGCGGGGAATTTTTCCAGATCGAGTTTCTTCAGTTTCGGCATGAAGGGCAGCCGGCACGGCGCGGTGCCCGAAGCGTAACAGTTCAATGAGGTGAGATTCGGCAGTTCGACTTCGGAGAGGGGAGCGTAATCGACATCCCCGCCGGAAGGAAAGACGAAGAGCTTTTCCAGTTTCCCGATGTGGATCGAACGGAGCAGGGAGAGGTGGACGCCGTCGAATGACAGCTCCCGGAGGCGCACCTGCGGGGAAAGCTTCACGTCGATGCCCCCATTGCCGCCGTAAAAGCTCAAGTCTTCGAGCTTGGCGGCGCTCCGCAAATCGAGCACTTCGCCCCGGACCGAACCCAGGGACAGCCCCTTCAGCGAAGACCAGTCGCCGCGGGAAAGATCGTCGGCCTGAAGCACGCCGCCTGCGAATGCCGAAAGCCTTTCGATCTTCGCCGTTTCGAGGGCGGCAAGGTTGAAAAAGATCCCGTCGTACAGCGAAAGGTATTTCGGGGTATGGCCGGCAAGGGGTTTGAGGTCGATGATCCCGTCGCCGTGCCCGATGACGGATATGGCGCGGAAATCGTGCTTCGGCAGTTCGGGGATGGGGTCGTTTTCATGCAGATGGATCGACAAGGTGTGGGTGTATTTGCGCCCGCGGATCTCCCGTTCCAGTTTCCGGATCGCGTCCGGCTTGGAGCAGTCCAGCGACACCGGCAGGTTCGGCTCCGCGCCAAAGGCAACGGAAAGGGCGACCGTCAGCACGATGAAAAGAGAAATGCCGTTTCGCGGGAATTTCATCGGTCCGGCCTCCCCCTTATAAGCGCGGGGCCTCACCGCGGGCGAGGAAGAGGGCGAAGATGAGGATGGTCCAGAGGATGTAGCTCCGGTCGGCCCGGCGGGAACGGTGCTCCTGCCAGAGACGGCCGATCTCGGCGAAGTTCAGGAATTCGCCGTTCTTGAGAGGGCCGTCGAAGATCACTTCCTGCGCAGGGGTTGCCCACCGGTCCCGGAGCAGGTCCGCCACGGGCACCCCGAAGCCCCGCTTGGGGGCGCTCAGGATCTCCGGGGCCAGCAGGTCACGGAAGGCGTATTTGAGGAGACTTTTCCGCTCCCGGCCGTCGAGCTTCAGCTCCCAGGGGAGCGCGGCGGCGAACTCCGTCACCTCGCGGTCGAGGAAAGGGGAGCGGACTTCGAGGGAAAAGGCCATGGAGCTGATATCCACCTTGGGCAGAATGTCCCCCGGAAGATAGGTGAGGATGTCCGTTTCGGAAAGTTTCTCCACAGGTCCGGCGGCGGTCAGGGGCCCCGCGGCCGCCTGGAAGAGGGCCGCTCCCGGAGCCGTGATTCGGCGTTGGAACTCTTGCGTGAAGAGCCGCTTTTTCAATTCCGGCGGACAGCGGTCGAGGAGCGTGAAATAACGGGTTTCCGGCTCGCCGCAGCAGACGTCGAGGAAACGGCGGAGCCGCCCGGAAAAGGTCCGCTCGCCCCCCGCGGGGAGCAGGCCCGCGCCCCACGCCCCCAGACGGCGGAGCGCACGGGGGAGTTTGTCCATCTTCGCGGCGAAGGTCATGGCGAGATAGCGTTCGTAGCCGCCGAAAAACTCGTCCGCGCCGTCGCCGGAAAGGGCGACCGTGATCTCCTCGCGGGCGAAGGCGCTCAGCAATGCCGTGGGCAAGATGGAACTGTCGGCGTAAGGTTCTCCGCAATGGCGCACCAGCTCCTCCACCAGCGAAAAATCGGAAGTTTTCACCTCGCGCTCGTGGAAGCACAAGTTTCCCCCCGTGACGGCGCGCAGATGGGCCGCCCCCTTGCGGGCAAGCGCCCTTTCGTCGTAGGCGCTTTCCTCGAATCCCACGGTGTAGGCATTGCAGGGGGTGTTTTTCAGCAGTCCCGCCGTGACGCCCGCGATGATGTTGGAGTCGATGCCGCCGGAGAGGAAAACCCCCATGGGCACGTCGGACATGAGCCGTTTCTCCACCGCCTTTTCGACCAGACGCCGGAGCTCTTCTGCCAGCTCCTCCCGGCTCCCCGCGGCGCGGCGGGAAAAGTCGATCTTCCAGTAGGGCGTGATAGTGAGACGGCCCGTTTCGGGCTCGAACAAAAGGGTGTGCGCAGGCGGAAGCTTGAAGACCTCCTTGAAGACGCTCCGGTCGGCGGGGACGTACTGGAGCGAAAAGTAGAAGCTCAAGGCGTCGCAGTCCAATGTCTCGGGGAATTTTGGATGGCAGCGCAGAGCGCCCAATTCGCTGGCGAAGACGAGGGTATTTCCATATCGGAAGTAACAGAGCGGCTTCTTGCCCATGCGGTCCCGGCCCATGAAGCAGACCTTCCGGCGGCCGTCCCACAACGCGAAGGCGAACATCCCTTCCAAACGGGAAACGCAATTCGTCCCCTCCTCCTCGTAGAGGTGCAAAATCACCTCGGAATCGGAAGCGCTGGCGAAAACGTGCCCCTTTTCTTCCAGCTCCTTGCGCAAGGCAAGGTAGTTGTAGATCTCGCCGTTGACCACCAGCACGACCTTGCGGTCTTCGGAGTAAAGGGGCTGATCCCCCGACTTCAAGTCGATGACCGCCAGCCGCCGGTGGCCCAGCAGGACGCCCGGCCCGGAAAAGAAGCCGTAACCGTCCGGCCCCCGGTGGGCCATGGCCCCGCAGAGGGCGTCGAGAAAGGTTTTTTCTTCCCTTTCATCGGGAGTGTTGATGATGCCCGCTATGCCGCACATGATGGATTTTGCGCTTTCGTGAGGTGCCGTCACCGGGAACGGACCGGGACGGGCCAGCATTGTTTCAAGACAGAAGTGTATTTTCCCCCCTTGAGGTGCCGCAGGGCGAAGATCGCTTCGCCGCGAATCTCGGGATGGACGCTGTTGTATCTGAGCTGATTGGCCAGCTCCGCAGGACCCCACAGCCCCGGAGAGTGACCGATCCAAAGGGCGGTCCGGGGATAGCGCCGGGCGACGAGGACCCACCAGTCGGTGATGGCGGCGTAGGGCGCCTTGGGATGATCGAAGGGCCAGTAGACCTGGGGGATGACGAAGTCCAGATAGTTCTGATGCAGCCAGTAGAGCGTGTCGGCGAAGATGTCCTGCCGCGACTCCATCCCCTGGGTCAGGGAGCCGCTGCGGAAGCGCTTGGAGTTGGCCCAGATGCCGAAGGGGCTGACGCCGAAGCGGACACGGCGGGAGCGGCAGAGGCGGGAGCACTCCCGGAGCAGAAGATTGACGTTGCTCCTGCGCCAGTCCTCCAGAGAAAGCCGCCGGGGGTTGAAGCGCAGGAAACTTGCCCGGTCGGTCCCCGGCAGCAGGGGGTCGTAAGGGTAGAAATAGTCGTCGAAAACGATCCCCGACACGGGCGCGCGGCTGAGGATCTCCTGCACTGTGCTCAGAATGTGCCGGATCACCTCGGGCCGGCCGGGATCCAGCTGCAGCGCGAGGCGGCCGCTCCGGGTGGGGCTGGCCAGCACCAGATCGGGACGGCGGCGGGCGATGTTCATGGGGGAGAGCGTGGCAAGATAGGCGTTTTTGCTCAAATAAGTCGCCCCCGTCACCCGGTAGGGGTTGAGCCAGGCATAGAACTCGATGCCGGTCCGGCGGCACTCCCGCACCATGTGGACCAGAGGATCGAAGGGCCCCAGCGTCTGCCCCTCCCGGCCCGTGACCCAGCGGGAAAAGGGGTTGATCCGGGAAAGGTAAGAGGCGTCGCAGTTGGCCCGGAGCTGGAAGATCAGCACGTTGCAGTTGTGGCGCTTGAGCTGGGCCAGCATGTCGGCGAAGGCCCGCTTGAACTTCGCGGCATCGGTGCACCGGGGGAAGTCCAGATTGTAGACGACGGAACACCACACCGCCCGGGTCTGGACCCGGCGGAACTTCAGCACGGGCAAGTTGACGGGAGCCGCCGAAAGGTTCCCTCCGTAACGGACGGGACGGCCCCGGCTGTCCTTCAGGATCTCCCCCTGAAGGGCAGGAAGGCAGAGCAGAGCTCCGAAGAGCACCGAAATCAGCGCCTTCGGGGCAAAGTTTGCGGCGGGGAAAGGAAGGTTCACCCGATCTCCTCCACGTCGGCGCCGAGACTTCTGAGCTTTTCGACCAGTTTTTCGTAGCCCCGCGAAATGATGTCCGCCCGGTGGATGATGCTCTCGCCCTTGGCGCAGAGGGCGGCGATGACCAGCGCCATGCCCGCCCGGATGTCCGGGCTCGAGAGCTCCGTTCCCCGGAGGAGCGTGGGCCCCGTGATGACCGCCCGGTGGGGGTCGCAGACGATGGCGTTGGCCTGCATGTCGATCAGGCGGTCGATGAAGTTCATGCGCCCCTCGAACATCTTTTCGAAGAAGGTCACCGTGCCCCGGCACTGGGTGGCCGCCACGATGGTGCAGCTCATCATGTCCGTGGGGAACTGGGGCCAGGGGCCGTCGGAGATCTGCAGGAAGGGGCCGCCGGAGTCGTATTTGATCTGGCGGCTCTGGTCGCCGCTCACGGTGATGCACTTGTCGTAAAGGCCCACATTGATACCTAATCGTTCGTAGACCCGTCGGAGCATCCAGAAGCTGCGGGGTTTTACGCCTTCGATGGTGAGGTCGGCCCCCGTGGCGGCGGCCAGCGCGACGAAGCTCCCGGCTTCGATGTGGTCGAAGATCACCTCGTGGTCCGCGCCGTGGAGTTTTTCCACCCCCTCGATGGTGAGGATGTTGCTGCCTATCCCGGAAATTTTCGCGCCCATGCCGTTGAGCATGAGGGCGAGGTCGCTCACGTGGGGTTCGCCGGCGGCGTTGTAGAGGGTGGTCACCCCTTCGGCGGTGGCGGCGGCGGTGATGATCTGTTCCGTGCCGGTGACGCTGGGTTCGTCGAGAAAAAGCTCCCGGCCCCGGAGCCGCTTCGCCCGGCGGGTGAAGCGGAAACAGACGTCCTCGGTGAATTTCGCCCCCAGATTCTGGAGGCCGTAGAAGTGGCCGTCCAGGCGGCGGCGGCCGATGGAGTCGCCGCCGGGGCGGCCCAGTTCGATGCGGCCGCACCGGGCCAGTATGGGACCGGCGAAGAGGATGCTGGTGCGGTTCCGGGCGCAGAGTTCTTTCGGCACCTCGGTGGTGAGGACCTTCGGACACTGGAAAGTCAATGTCCCGTCTTTCAGCTCCGCCTCGGCCCCCAGGTGGCGGGCGATGTCGAGCATGGTGCGCACGTCGGCTATGTCCGGCACGTTCCGGAGGACGCTCTTTTCGTCGGTGAGCATGAGGGCGGCGATCATGGGGAGAATGGCGTTCTTGTTGCCTCCGGGTTTGACGGTCCCGCCGAGGGGGCAGCGGCCCCGGATGAGAAGATCCTTCATGGAACAGCTCCTTATGTTGAAATGGTCAAAGCGCACACGAAATACCGCGGCCCCGCACGGCCGCGCATAAAGATACACTTTCCCGCGCGTTAATTCAAGGGCCGGAAGAAAAATTTTTCCGTTTTCCCTGCCGGACTTCTCTTTTTCCGATTTTTTCATTGTTCTGTCTTGAATTTCGTCATTGTTCCATGTAAAGTATCATCAATGACCATGCCGGATGACGAAAAAATGCTGAAACGGGAATACGTCTACAACGAACTTGCGGGGCGGATCCGCTCCGGAGAGTGGCCGCCGGGGCACAAGATCCCGGCGGAGCCCGTGCTGTGCCGCAAGCTCGGCGTCGCGCGGGTGACGCTGCGGGCCGCGCTGGAAAAACTCACCTGCGAAGGGCTCGTCACCCGTTCCCGGCCCGGCGGCACCGTGGTGGCGGCTCCCGAGGCGGAAAAACTGAAGCTGCTGGTGGTTTCCGCCATGCACGGAGACGAGGATCTTTCCGCTCCTGCGCTCTACATCATGCCCGGCATCGAACGGCGGTGTCTGGAGCTGAATTTGAGCGTGGAATACCTGACGAGCGCCTTTCTTCCCGAACATTTGCCCGAAGACGGCAGCTGTCTTGGGGTCATCAATCTCATGGCGAATTTCAACGGCGACGAACCGCTCCTGCGGAAACTGCGCAACCTCACTCTCCCCGTGGTCTGCGCCCACGGCTTCCCCCGGGATCCCGCCGTGACCGGGCTCCCCACGATCCGGACCGACTTTCACGCCGCGTTCGAGGCAGGGTTGGCCCATCTGGTCCGGATGGGACACCGGAAAATTTGCTTCCTCTTCCGGGAGTGGGACATGGTGGAGCGCCGGATGTGCATCACCGAAAGAAGTTTCCCCGGACTGCTGAAGGAATCCGGCCTCGACCCGGCGCGGCAGGAGCTGATCCAGCTCGATTCCAACGACGAAGACTTTTCCGCGAGACTGAAAACGCTTCTCGACGCTCCGGAGCCGCCCACGGCCGTCTACGCCTACTCCGACTATTTCGCCTTGCGCTGCTGCGAACTGCTGAAGGCGTGGCGTCTGCGGATCCCCGAACAGATCGCGGTGATGGGATTTTCCGGCTACATCGCCGCCGCGCTCCAGTCCCCGCCCCTGTCGACGGTGGATTTCGGCTACGCCCGCACGGGGGCCATGGCGGTGGACATGCTCCGCCGCAGTTCCGAGTGGCGGAACCTGAAAAAACCGCCCGTGATCCTCGCCCCCTTCGACGTCATACCCCGGAGGAGCACGGACTTCTGCCGGATGGATTTCTCAGGAAAACAACGGAACGGACAAAAATAAGAAGAGGAAATGAACCATGTGTGTGTGGAGCGCCTACTCGGGCACCAAACCCGCGGCTCCGGAATTGTGGGAGTCGCTGAAGAAAATCGAAGGCATCTGGGCCGGATACTACACGGGGATCGTCACCCAAAGCGAAGGGAAGCTCCATTGGGGCAAGGTCCTCGGCAATACCCGTGTCTGGCAGGAAAAGTACGATCTCGCCGCCTTTCCCGGCACTTGCGGGCTCATCCACAGCCGGACCAACAGCGGCGGGGACGAGCGCCGGAGCCATCCTTATCTGGGCAGTTCCGGCAAAGTCGCCATCATCTCCCAGGGGTGTCCCGGTTATTTTTCCGCACGTTCGGCCGTGGCGGTGAAATGGGGAAATGAGATGCTCGAGGCCGGAAAGACCTTTCCCAGCGCCCTGCCCGCGCCCCTGAAGCCGACCTCCCCCGTCCTCGCCGACGGAAGCTGCGTCGCCGGTGCGGAGATCGGGGCCAACGCCGTGGAATACTGGTACGAAAAGCTCGGGGATCCTCTGGCGGCCATCAAAAAAGTCTTCTCGGAAATCAACAACGAAACGGCCTCCTGCTTCATCTTCGCCGACCGGCCGGGGATCATCGGTTTCGCCAACAGCAATCAGCGCATGGTCTATCAGCGAAGTTCCGACGGCGTCCATCTTTCCATCACGACCATAGGGCTTCCGAACGGCTTCGGGATGGAGCTCCCCTGCAACTGCGTCGGCATCATCACCCCCGGCGAACTGAAGCTGGAAAAATTGGGCGACCGTTACGAAACGGACACCTTCCTCCCCAAAGGAATGATCGAAGCGGCGCTGACGTACATCAGGGACAACCCGGGGCGCAGTCTCGCCAACGTGGCCGACTTCGCGCTGAAGCCTCTCTTTCCCCCCGACACCCTCAACTTTCGGGTGGGCGCTTCCTACCGGGTATTGGAGACGCTTCTCGCCGAAAATCTGGTAAAACTGGTTCCGGAGGAAAGGACCGGACGCGCGGGCGCGCCGGGCACCGTGTTCAAAATCTATGCGGCAGAACCGTGATTTTTTGAAATAAACAAACAGCAAAAGGAGGTTTCTATGAAGAAGAGCTCAAGTCGGCCGCTTCGCACGGGGAAACCCCGCGGAAGGGGGCATGTTTTCACGCTGATCGAACTGCTGGTCGTCATCGCCATCATCGCGATACTTGCTTCCATGCTCCTGCCCGCCTTGCAGCAGGCCCGGGACCGGGCCAAGGCCACGGGCTGTCTGAACAACCTCAAAAGCATCAACTCAGCGGTGCAGAACTACACCGACGACAATCAGGACCGCTTTTTCACCTACGACTACAAGATCGGAACGACCAACTACAAATGGTACAACCCCAACGGAGGCAAGGCTCCGCTCTACCGTTATCTGGGCGTGAAGGACACCAACGCCTACCTTTTCTGCATCAACAAGAGCGGGACACGCCACCCGCTGGCCTGCCCCAAGCGCAATTACGGCGACTTCCCCGAAATCGACACCTCCTACGCCACCAGCTACGGCTACGCGAAAATCTTCTATTCGATCATCGCCACACCGGGCTACAAACGCACCCGGTTCCTGATGCCCTCGCGGACCGTCTTCATGGGCGAATCCGTGCAGCCCTATTGGGGGGTGGGCACCAGTACCACCGGAGTCGACGCGGAAACCACCAACGATCTTCACGCCGGTTCGATGGATGCCGCCTTCTGCGACGGGCACGTCAGTATGGTGTCCTACGACTACATCCCCAACGGACAGTATGCAAAGCGGCCCAACGGAAAGATCCCCTCGCAGCATATCTTCTTCGTCCCCTTCCGGGGATTCAAAAGCTATCCTCTGCGCTATTTCGACTGAAAAAGAAAGGAGTTTCAAGTCATGACGATCCGTAAAATTTTCTCTTGCGTGCTGATCGCGGCCGCGTGTCTCCCCGCCTTCGCGGCGGAAAAAATCATTTCCAAATTCAAGGACGTGACGCTGGACGCCACGCCCCACACCGCCTTCTACGTCTTCACCAGGAACGCCCAGAAGTACCGGAACAAGGAGGTCGTGCTCAAACTGAAGGTGCGCCGGAGCGAGGGCTCCGCGCCCCTGGGGGCCACCTTCCGCTGTTCGACGAATCCGGGGAACCAGCTCCGGGCGACCCGGAGCTTCAAGATCGACTACGGCAAGACCGGTGAAACCATGCCCGTGGAGCTCCGCTTCACCGTGCCCGACCTGGACAACATCCACCACTTCAACGTCCAGTTCGGATTCCGGAAGATGGGCAAGGAAAAGACCGTGTGGCACCTGACGGACGTCCGCTACTGCGAGCCCGATCCGGCTGCCGCCAAGGCGGAAAAGAAGCCGAAACTCCCCGAAGGCTTCGCCGCCCAGATGGCCTCCGCCACGGCGAAACAGCCGCTGGTGCTGGTCAAGGGAGGAAAAATTCTCTTTTCCATCGTGATCCCGGACAAGGCGAACGCGATCGAAAAATACGCCGCCGCCGAACTGCAGACCCACTTCAAGGAGGCGGCGGGGAGCGCTCCCGCCATCGTGCCTGAATCCAAGTACAAATCCGGCCCCGCGCTGATGGTGGGCGGAACGCAGCTCGCCGCGAAATACGGCATCGGCCCCGACATGCTGGCCCCGGAAAACCTGCTCATCGCCCGCATCGGCGAAGCGGTCGTCCTTTCGGGCGGCGACCGGCCCGACATCCCCGCGGGAATGGTTTCAGGCCGTGCCTTCGTCCCCGTGGGGACCCTTTACGCCTGCTACGAGTTTCTGGAAAGAGAGCTGGGGATCCGCTGGTACTGGCCGGGGAAGCACGGCGCCCACATCCCCGCCTGCAAGGATCTGGCCATCACCCGGCTTTTCGTCACCTCGCGCCCCGTTTATGACACGCGGAAGACCTTTTACTCCATCATCAAGGGCGACCCCGACGTGCCTTCCGCCGAGTGCGAGAAATGGTACCGCCGCAACCGCTTCGGCGGCTCCGTGGGGGACCCGGTGGCCAACCACTCCTTCAACGACTGGATCCGCCGCTTCGCCAAGACTCACCCCGAATATCTGGCGCTCCAGCCCGACGGCTCACGGAAGACCGACCCCAATCCCGGCGGCGGCCACGTGTGCATGAGCCATCCCGAAGTCTTCAAGCAGACCGTGGCGGACAAGCTGGTGGAGTTCAAAAGGAACAAATATTCCAACTTCGCCAAGGTGATGCCCGGCGACAGCAACGGCCTCTTTCATTGCCGCTGCGAAGCGTGCGTGAAGAAGATCCGGCCCGAAAAGGGAGACCGGGGACTCTTCTCGGACGCGGTCTGGGGCTACGTCAACCGCGTCGCCGCCGAAGTGGCGAAGTCGGCCCCCGGCAAGAGCATCGTCTGCTGCGCCTACGGGGGCTACCTGCGCAAGCCCTCTTTCCCCCTGCTGCCCAACGTGGCGGTGACCTTGTGCTACAGTCCGCCGCCCCGGGCGACGTTGAGCTACAAGAAGGCGTGGAAGGAGCTCTTGGACGAATGGAGCTCCACCGGGGCCCGGCTCTACGTGTGGGAATACTGGAACAACACCCGTTTCGGACGGGGCGTCTACGGAGCTCCCGCGGTCTATCCCCGCCAGCTCAAGGAGATCTACGCCATGGATGCGGGCCGGGTCAACGGCCGGGCCATCGAAATGTGCGACGTGGACAGCACGGGCAAGAGCCTCAACGGCTGGGCGGACTGGGTCTACGACATCCAGAACCTCTACACGGCGGGGCGGCTCATGTGGGATCCCTCGACCGACGTGGACGCCATGCTCGACAACTATTACAAGGACTTCTTCGGCCCGGCGGCGGCCCCGGTGAAGCAGTTCTACGACGAACTGGAAGAAGCCTGGGTCCAACGGGGCTGGGAGCCCGGCAACTGGAACTTCGACCGGGTGTGGCGGCAGCTCTATCCGCCTGCCTTCGTGGATAAGATGCTGGGACTGCTCCGGCAGGCGGTGAAGCTCGCCGGGAATCAGGAGCCCTACGCCTACCGGACGCGCAAACTCCTGGCCGGGTTCAAGCCCTTCGACCAGAACTCCCGGATGTTCCGGGGCGGCAGCCGCAAGACCAATCCCGCGACGGTGACGGTGCCCCGCTGCGGCGGGGCCCCCGGAGCCGCCGACTGGCAGAACGCCGTCATTCTCAAGGATTTCTGCGACAGCTACAACGTCTACACGCAGAATTCCAAAACGGAAATGCGCCTGCTCCACGACGGGAAGAATCTGTATGTAAAGGCCCTCTGCACCATCCCCGCCGGCGTGGCGGGAGTCCGCTGGGCGCCCCCGAGCACCGGGGCCAAGGACGGCCCCTTGTGGAACTACGAAAGTTTGGAATTCTTCCTCGCCAACGGCAAGGAGTCCTACCAGTTCATCCTCGCCCCCGACAACAAGCTCTTCGACGCCTTCAACCAGCCTGACAGCAAAAAGGCGATGCTCTGGAACTCCAAGGGAGTAAAATGGTCCACGGTCCGCAAGGGAAGCACGTGGGAAGGTTTCTTAACTATTCCCCTCGAAGAGGCGGTCTTCGCGGCCCCCGGCAAGAACGGAACCTTCCGCTTCAACGCCTACCGGAACTGCCGCTACTACATGCCCGGCGAACCGGAAACCTGGGAGCAGAGCTGTTATCTGCCCGTCTACGGCGGGTTCCACAACATCGACCGCTTCGGAACCCTGAAACTCGGCAAGTAAGCCGGTTCAGAGTCCGTTCAACACGGGGAAGGCCCTCGGACACAGGGGCCTTCCTTTTTTTTCGCGGCGAAAAAAAACGGAAATCACCTGAGAAAACGCCGTTTCCTCTTGCATTTCGGGCGACGACAGACTATATTTACCGCGTTAATGAAAAACTCTATAGGCAAAGGAGAAATGATGAAGACAGTGAAAACCGCTTTTTTGTGTTTCGTTTCGGGGCTCCTTTTCCAGTGCATCGGCGCGGAGCTGGAGTTTGCCCCGCTCTTCCACAGCTGCGGCGTCATCTGCCGGACAAACGAGCTGATGCAGGAGTGCCATGTCACCTACCGGAAAAAGGGAACTGCTCTCTGGCTGCCCGCCTTCGAGGCGGTCTACGACCCCAGCTACGGGGAAAAATTCCGGACCTCCATCGTGGACCTCGAACCGGATACCGAATATGAGGTCCGGGCGGTCCTCAGCCGGAAAAAACTCCGGGAGACCGCCGCCGGGACCTTCCGCACCTGGGCGGAAAAGGTCCCCGTCGGGCAAACAATAGTCCTGACGCCGGAACGGCTGAAGAAAAATCTGGTCATTACCTCCAGGGGGAAGGCGGACAGCTGGATCCGCTACACCGCCGCGCCGGGCACCGTCATCGACGGCAAGGGCGGGAAAGTCGCCCTCACCCTCAAGGAAGCCGAATACGTGATCCTCGAAAACCTGACGATCCGGGGCGGGACCAACAACGCCGTCGTCCTCGACAACTGCCGATTCGTGCGGCTCGTCAACTGCGACATCGGCTTCTGGGGCGACCCCGAAAACTGGAAATACGACGGCGCCACGGGCAGGATGCGCAACCGGGCCGGGCAGACCCTCCGGAACAAGAACGCCATTTACATCAACCGGGGGTTCGGGCAGGTCATCGAGCGCTGCTACATCCACGATCCCCTGCTCTCGGCCAACAACTGGGTCTACGGCCACCCCGACGGCTCCCAGGGGATCGCCCCCTTCAAGCCCCGCTCCACGGTGATCCGCTACAACGACATCTGCGCCAGCGACTTGAAATGGTGGAACGACGCCATCGCCGGGAACCGGAATTTCGACCTTGACGGCGGCCTCAACCGGGACTGCGACGTCTACGGCAACTGCCTCGCCTTCGCCAACGACGACGGCATCGAACTGGACGGCGGCCAGCAGAACGTGAGATTTTTCCGCAACCACATCGAAAACTGCTTCATGGGGGTGAGCATCCAGGGGTGCATGACGGGGCCCTCCTTCATCTTCGAAAACCGCATCGTCGATCTGCGGGACGAATTCCTTTCCCGCGCCTCGGCCGTCAAGACCGCGGACATCTGGGGCGGGCACTATGCGGCCTCCTTCTTCTACAACAACACGACCGACCAGTCGGCGGCCCGGATACGGCTCTGCCGGAACTTCCGCATCGTCGCGGTCAACAACATCCTCGAAGAGGTGGTGCCTTCCGCCATCAGTTTCCCCTTCCTCAAAACCGCCTGGCATCACAATCTGGTCAAGTCCGGCGCGGCCAGAGGGAACTTCACCGGGAACGCGGGCTTCGTCGATCCGGACCGGGGCATCTACGCCTTGAAGGAGGACTCCCCCGCCCGGGGGAAAGCCGCCGTCATTCCGGGGCTTAACGGCCGCACGTCCAAAGACCTCGGCGCGCCGCAGGACCTCGAACTGCCGTACCGCCCCTTCCCCCTCGCCCTCACCGACGGGCGCAAAGTCACCTTCACCGTGAAAAAGGGCATCGCCGCCGCCCCGCAGACCGTCACGGTCCGGGCCGACGCCCCCCTGAGCTTCACCGTGCGCAAGAGCGCAGACTCCGACTGGTACGAGGTCACGCCGTCGCAGGCCCGCCTCAAGGCCGGGGAAAAGCTCACCCTCACCGTGAAGATCGATCCAGAAAAGATGAACTCCCGGAACCACTACCGGAGCGCTTTTTTCCTCCGGAGCCCCGAGGGCTGGTCCCGTCCCGTCAGCGTGGCCGCCGTGACGGATTTCAAGTATCCGCCCCTCGTCCCCGGAGAGAAGGTCCGGGTCTTCGTGCCTGAAAAGGGTTTCGCCAAACTTCCGGGCGGGGCCGTCCGCTTCGCCGGGAAAAGCAAGGTTGTCTCCTTCCCCTTCGAAGTGAAAAAGCCCGTTTCGGCCTTTCTCTGCGCCGAAGTCCGGATAACCGCCAAAGGCGGCAAGAGTTCCCTTTACGCCGGTGTCGACGCATCGAAGCCCGAAGTCTGCACCATCAGGACTCCGGGAACAGACTGGCGCCTCGCCACCCTGAAGCGCTATACCCTTGCGCCGGGGAAACACACCCTCACCGTATCCCCCCGCGAAACGCTGGAAGTCAAGGCGTTCTATCTGATCTTCGACGATGCCGCCCTCAAGGAACGGCGGTAAGGACAGGAGGAAACATCATGGAGTGGCAGGGTCACGCCCTTCTGGGGCTCCGGGCGGCGCAAGGGCTGCCGGAGTGGGAATTGTCGATGCTGAAACCCGACATGTCGCCGCAGGGGATCGGGCAGCCTTTCATGCCGCCCATTACAAACGTCGCGGAAAAACTGGGGGCTTTCTGCCTCATCCTCGACTGGATCTATCAGCCCGAATTCGCGCCCTATGCCCGGCAGGCGGAGGGCGGCTGGGTCCCCCACCATCCCGTGACGGCGGGGGGCGCAATTTCCGAATCCGGCAACAATGCGCTCATCGCCGACATGCTTCAAAAAATGATCGACGAACTCCGGGCCGGACGCTGGGAAGAGGCGGTCCGCCGGGCAGGTGCGCTGGGGCACTTCTTGCAGGAGCCCTTCACCCCCGGACACTCCACGCCCAACGCCCTCTTCGAAGAGATTTTCCCCGATCCCGATCCCACGCGCCACTGGCGGCTGCACTGTTGTTTCGACTCCGCCTCCGGCGATTTTCCGCCGCCGAACCCCGAACTCATGGGGACCACGGCGAAAGAGGCGGCCTTCAGGATCTTCAATTACGTCAAACAGGGGATCCGCTCCGGCCGGGCGCTGATCGGCCCGGTGATCATGGCGGCCTACCGGGGCGAGACCATCGGCGAGAACGCTCATGTCTACAAGGCGCTGCTGCGAAAACAATCCGAAATGTCTTCCTTCATCACCTGCTGCGCGTGGCACACGGCCTTCTGCATCGCTTTCGGCCGCTTCGACGCAAGGGAACGGGAAGAGCTCCGTTCCTTCGATCTGGTTTCCGCAGTGCCTTACTACATGCACCCCTCGAAATACGTCCACATCGTGCCGGACAAGCTGGCGGATGAGGAGGGGCGGCTCGTCCCCATCGACGTCTGGGGCGAAAACGGCAGCGAAGTCCGTTTCGAACACGGCTTCGGCCTGTTCGGCCACTCGGGGTACAAATTTTTCATCAACGGCAACTTTTCCCGGCTGAAGTTCAAGCTGGGGATGCCCTCCCGGATCGTCAAGCTCCAGAACGAACACACGGACCTGCGCTTTTCGGTGGAGGTGGCGAAAGGGGAAAACACGTCGAGTTCCGAAGACATCGAATACGGCGCCGATTCCCGGGTTCTGGAAGTGCGGCTCCGGGCCGGAGAGCCCGTGCGGGAATACGACGTGGACATCTCGGGCGCCGACACCCTTATCCTTTCCTCGCGGAGCATCCCCTGGACCACGGAAGAAGGCGAAGTCCGCTACGCCACCGCCGACCTGGCCGTCATCGACCCGGTCCTCTTCCGGTGAACGGCGTTTCCCCGGCTTTTCCGCGGAAACGGCAAAATCGCCGCCGGAATAATTTGACTTTCGCGCTTTTGCGGGCTATATTATAATGATAGTAGTTGCGAATTTTGAAAATCGAATATGACAAGGAACCACGATCGATGAAAAAAATTGCTGAATCCGTGCTGGCCGCGGTCAAAAAAGATCAGGCGGCGATCAGAAACTCCATGTGCATGAAGTCCGGCGACGTCGAGATCTATCCCGCCTCCGTCCACAAGCTGGGCGATGCGGCAGTGATGATGGGCCGCGACAGAGAAAAGCGCTTCCTTCTGGTGGTGGCGGATTCCGCCAAGGCCCTGCCCGCCGGGTTCGCCGGCGACCAGATCGCTCTCGCCGACGGCGGTGTCGCCCTGGTCGGCGCCCTCGACGCCGCCAATGCCGCCGCCTTGCGCAAACATTTCCCCTGGTGCGCCCCCAAGAGCCTCCGCAACGTGAAAACCACCGTGGGCTGCGGCGACCGTCTCGGTCTGGCCACTCCCGGCCATCTGGCCGCGGCGGTGAAATTCCAGGTCTCCCCGGTCATCGCCCAGCAGTCCATGCGTGAGCTTTCCATGACCAAGCGGACCTTCCGTTCCGTGGTGGACGACGCCGTCTTCGGCGTCTTCCGGAGCGACTACCAGCTGGGCTTCGGCGCCGACGGCGACCACCTCAAAACGATCCCCGACATCGACGTGGCCCTCGAAGCCGGAATGCCCATGATCACGCTGGACCTTTCCGAAGTGATGAACGCCGCCGCGGGCGACTGGGAACAGTCCAAAGTCGATGCCGCCTTCGCCGAGATGCCCGCGGAATTCCGCAAGAGGATCGAAGGGGACTACTTCGACAAGGAGTTCGTCACGGGCAGCTGCTCGGTGAAGATCGACGCGGGCACCGCGAGGCGCTGCGCCGTCATGTACACCGCCGCGCTGGAGTTCGCGGTCAAGGTCTACAACCACCTGAGATCCAAGCGGGGCGACGAGTTCGATCTGGAAATTTCCATCGACGAGACCACCAGCCCGACGCTGCCTTCGCATCACCTCTACATCGTCCGTGAACTGCGCCGGAGCGGCGTGGAGTTCTCCTCCCTCGCCCCCCGCTTCATCGGCGAGTTCCAGAAGGCCATCGACTACATCGGCGACCTGGCGGAGTTCGACCGGCAGTTCAAAGTCCACGCCCAGATCGCCAAGACCTACGGCAACTACAAGGTGTCGGTCCACTCCGGCAGCGACAAGTTCGCCGTCTATCCCACCGTGGGCAGGGAAACGGGCGGCTATCTGCACCTCAAGACCGCCGGCACCAGCTGGCTGGTGGCGGTGACGGTCATCGCGCAGCACGATCCCGCGCTCTACCGCAAGATGCACAAGAAGGCTCTGGCCAGCTTCAACGACATGCTCAAGCTCTACCACATCACCGCGGACATCACCAGGATCGCCGATGTGGACACGCTCCCCGACAGCGAGCTGGTCAAGCTCATGGATATGCCCGAAGCCCGTCAGCTGCTCCACATCACCTACGGGCCCATCCTCACCAGCGAACTGCGCGAGGAGTTCTTCAAGGCCATGCACAAGCTGGAAAAGGAATACGATGCCGCCGTCGAAAAGCACTTCGACAAGCACCTGTCGCTGCTCGGCGTCCCGAAACGGTAATTTCGAATTTCAACATAAAGGAGTGATCGATCATGTTCAATTTTCTTCTCGCCGCGGCGGAAAAGGCCGCTCCTGCCGCCCAGGCCGCCGGGCAGGCCGCCGGACAGGCCGGACAGCAGACCCAGACCAACCCCATGGGCATGCTGATCCTGATGACCGGCGCTTTCATCCTGATGTTCTATCTGATGAGCCGTTCCAACAAGAAACAGCAGCAGAAGCGCGAGGAAATGCTGGATTCCATCGTCAAGGGCACCGAAGTGATGCTCGCCAGCGGCATTTACGGGAAAGTTTCCGCCGTTCAGGACAAGATCCTGACCGTTGAGATCGCCGACCGGGTCTTCGTCAAGGTCAACCGGGCCGGGATCCATGACGTCATCGTCCCCGAGGAGCAGAAAACTGCCGAAGGGGAAAAGAAAGAGGAAAAGTCTGACAAATGAACAAGCGTCCCCTCGTACTGCGAACCGCCATCGTCATCGTGGTGCTGCTGGTCTTCTGCACGGCCATGTATCCGCTGGTTCCTCCGGACTACTACGATGCCTTCGTCACACTGCTCAAGGACAAGAAAGATCCCGACGCGTTGAAACTCATCGAAGAGGCCAGGGCGATCCAGGCCAAAGATCCCCAGCTCTTCCAGTCCCAGGCCCTGCTCCAGGCCGCCGACGGCCGGGGCGTGGACCTGACCAAGAAGGTCAAGGGCACCGACCTTCAGGACAACCGGGACGTCATGAGTCTGATCCGCAAGGAGGCCTCCAGCTCCATCCGTCTGGGGCTCGACCTGAACGGCGGCGTGGAATTCATCCTGCAGCTGGTCCCCGATGAGGACTTCCTCAAGCGCATCAAGAGCGACGCCAAGGGCGGGGAGACCCGGGCCGAGGTGGAACAGCGCATGCGCACCGAATTCGACCGCTACCGCGACGTGGCCATCGAGATCCTGCGCAAGCGTCTCGAAGGCCAGAAGATCTTCGAAGCCGAGATCGCGCCCTCGGGCAGCGATTACGTCGCCCTGCGGGCCCCCGTCGTGGCCAAGGATGAGAAATTGAAACTCCTCGAGCTCATCAAGATGAGCGCCAAGCTCAACTTCCGCTTCGTCCATCCCGAAAACGACGCGCTGGTCCGGCAGTACGAGGCGAATCCCAAGGATTTCCGGGTCCCCAGGGGCTACGAGCTCATGAAGACCTCCGAATTCCGGGCGGGGGACAAGCCCCTCGTCCGTTACTTCTTCGTGGACCGCCATGCGGCCATGGACGGCAAGAACATCACCATGGCCATGGCCACCCGCGACCAGTTCGGCCAGCGGAAAATCGCCTTGCGCTTCAATCTGCAGGGAGCGGAGCAGTTCGGACGCATCACCTCCAACAACGTGGGTCGCAGTCTGGCCATCGTCCTCGACGGCAAACTTTACTGCGCCCCCCGGATCCAGGGCGCCATCACCGGCGGCAACGCCGAGATCTCCGGATCCTTCACCGAGGATGAGGTCAAGAGCATCGCCGACGCCCTCGTTTCCGGCGCCTTTCCCTTCCAGATCAAGGTCAACGCGGTCTTCGACACCGATCCCCAGCTGGGCAAATCCAACGTCAAGAACGGGGTCTGGGTGGGGATCATCGGCATGATCCTCGTTTCCGCTTTCATGGTCATCTACTACCACTGGAGCGGCTTCATCGCGGTCTTCGCGCTGGCGCTGAACATCGTGCTGATCCTCGGCGCCATGGCGGCCTTCAACTGCACATTGACGCTCCCCGGCATCGCCGGTATCGTGCTGACCATCGGTATGGCCGTGGACGCCAACGTGCTGGTCTACGAACGTATCCGCGAGGAACTGGCTTCGGGCAAGGGGCTCCAAAACGCCGTGGATCTGGGCTACAGCAAGGCCTTCACCGCCGTGCTCGACGCCAACGTCACCACGCTGATCACCTCGCTCATTCTGATGAACGTGGGCACGGGCGCCATCAAGGGCTTCGCCATCACCTTGAGCATCGGTATCCTCACCAGTCTCTTCACGGCCCTCTTCGTGACCCGGCTGGTCTACGACTACCTCTTCAGGTACGCCAATTTGACCAAAATCACCATGCTGGCTCTGTGGAGCAAGCTTTCCATCGACTTCATCGCCAAGTGGCGCTACAGCGCCGCCGTGGTGGGGCTCCTTGCGGTCATCCTCATCGCCATCGTGGCGGTCAAGGGCCGGGAAACCTTGAGCGTGGACTTCACCGGCGGTACGGTGGTGACCTTCAGCTATGCTGAGCAGGTCCCCCAGGAAAAGCTGGAAAAGACCTTGCGCGACAACGGCTTCAAGCAGGCCCGCGTGACTTACAAATTCGGCCTCGGGGCCGGAGAATCCGGGAACAAGGTCGAGATCCTGATCCGGGGCGGCGGAAGTTCCGGCACCAGTCTGATGGACCAGCTGGACAAGACGCTGAACAAAGCCTATCCGAAGGCCAAGTTCAACGACGGGCTCGAGAGCTCCATCGGCGGCCTCATCGGCAACGAGTTCAAGAAGGCCGCGGCCATCGCCATCATCCTCTCCATGATCGGCATCGGCATCTACATCTCCCTGCGCTACGAGTGGACCTTCGCGCTGGCGGCCACGCTGGCGCTGATCATCGACGTGGTCATGGTCATGTCGGTCTACCTGATGCTGGGCCGGACCATCTCGCTTACGGTGGTGGCGGCGCTGCTGACGGTCATCGGCTACTCGGTGAACGACAAGGTGGTGGTCTTCGACCGTATCCGCGAAAACCTCAATCTGGGCGTTTCCAAGAGCTTCAGGGCCATCGTGAACCTTTCCATCAACCAGTGCCTGAGCCGGACCCTCATCACCAGCATCACGACCTTCATCACCGTCTTCGTCCTCTTCCTCGGGGGCGGCGCGGCTATCAACGACTTCGTGCTCATCATGATGCTGGGCGTGATCCTCGGCACGGGCTCCTCCATCTTCGTGGCGGCCCCGCTCCTCTGCTTCTGGCACAAGGAAGAGCTGAACAACAACGCCCCCAAGGCGGTGAAAGGACAGCAGGAGGCGTAAGATGTTCAACAATCTGGGCGACATGATGAAGCTCATGGGCCGGGCCAAGGAGATCCAGGAGCAGATGAAGAAGTTCCGCGAGGAACTGCCGACTCTCGAATTTTCCGCCACCGGCATGGCCGGCCGGATCAAGGTCACCGTGACCGGCGATTTCGCGGTCAAGGAGATCGTCGTCGCGCCCGATGCCGCCGCCGAACCGACCCTCGCCGCGGAGCTCCAGCGGGCCCTGAACACGGCCATCTTTTCGGCCAAACAGAACGTCCAGCAGCGGATGAGCGAGATCACCGGCGGCGTCGGCATCGACATGCCGGGACTCATGTGACGGAACGTTCCCATGGGGAGTTCCTTTCCGGCCCACCTGGAAGAGCTGATGGCCGGGCTGCGCCAGCTGCCCGGCATCGGCCGCCGCGCCGCCGAGAGGGTGGCTTTGGCGCTGCTGGAACGCGATGCGGAAGAGCTGCGCCGCTTCGGCACCCTCATCGCCGAACTGCCGGAGAAAGTGACCCGCTGTCCCGAGTGCGCCAATCTGGCGGAGGAGAACGGCCTCTGCGCCGTCTGCAAGGACGCGTCCCGTGACCATTCCCTCCTCTGCGTGGTCGAAACCGTAAGTCAGCTTCTCGCCGTCGAAGCAGGCGGCAGCTACCGCGGCCGCTATCTGGTCCTGGGCGGGCGCATTTCCCCTCTGGAAGGCGAAGACGGCTCCGGGCTCAACTTCAACCTTCTGGAGCGTCAGCTCGGAACGGGACGGGTCAAGGAGGTGATCCTGGCCCTGAGTTCCGACGTGGAGGGGCGGGCCACGACGGCTTATCTCGCCGAAGTGCTCCGGAACTTCCCCGTCAAAGTCTCCCGGCCCGCCTCGGGCCTCCCCGCAGGGGCCAATCTTTCCTACGCCGACGGCGCCACCATCGCCGCCGCCTTCGCGGGCCGGATCGACGTGGACAAAAAGGACGACTGAAAAGCCCCATGAGCGCCCACCGGACAACCTTCACCGCCGTGCTGACGCCGGAGCAGACGGAAAAACTCCAACTCCTTCTTTCGGAGCGGAACTGGGAACTTTCGCAAGGCCCCTACATGGTCTTCCGGGCCGTGAAGGAAAAAACCAACGTCTGTGCCTACGAAAGCGGCAAACTGGTCGTTCAGGGCAAAGGCGCCGAAGATTTCATCACCTTCGTGCTGGAACCCGAAGTAACGGGCGTCCTCGACAACGGCACGGGGGGCGCTGCTGCGGAAGAAAACGAACCCATCACGCCTCACGGGGGCATCGACGAGAGCGGCAAGGGGGACTTTTTCGGCCCCCTCGTCATCGCCGGAGTGGGCGTCACCCCGGAATCGGGGGCAAAACTCCGGGAGCTGGGGGTCTGCGACTCCAAGAAGATCTCCTCGGACAAAAGGATCTTCACCCTGGCCGAAGCCATCCGGCAGCATGCGGGGGCGGCCAACTGCACGGTCGTCACCTTCAAGATGGAAACCTACAATCGGCTTTACACCCAGTTCGGCAACCTGAACCGTCTGCTGGCCTGGGGCCATGCACGGGTCATCGAAAATCTGCTCGAAGCCAATCCCGCCCTGCCCCGGATGCTCTCGGACCAGTTCGCCGATCCCTCCCTCATCCAGCGGGCCCTCATGGAAAAGGGCCGGACGATCCGGCTCGACCAGCGGACCAAGGCCGAAAGCGACATCGCCGTGGCCGCCGCCAGTATCCTGGCGCGCGAGCGCTTCTGTCTCGCATTGCGCCGGTTGGAGGAGGAGACGGGCTGCCCCCTGCCCCGGGGCGCGGGTCCCGCCGTCAAGGCGGCGGCGGCGGCCATTCTGGAAAAATCCGGCGTCAACGGCCTGCGCCGCTGCTGCAAGACCCACTTCAAAACCTTCGAAGAGGTGGTCAATGGCGATTGAGATCGAACGGAAATTCCTGCTCCTCGACGACTCCTGGCGGCGCGAGGCGGTGACGCCCCCGGAGACTCTGGTGCAGGGTTACTTACCCCGGATGACCGGGGGCCCCACGGTCCGGGTGCGCATTTCCGGCGAAAAGGCGTTCCTCACCGTCAAGGGCCGTCCGCGGGAAAACTCCGCCATTTCGCGGAGCGAATTCGAATACCCGATCCCCGTGACCGATGCGGAAAACATGCTCGACGAATTCTGCGGCGGCCGGATCGTGAAAAAGCTCCGCTTCACCTTCCCCGCCGCCGACGGCTTGCAGTGGGAGATCGACGAATATCTGGAACTCAACGCGGGGCTTTTCACCGCCGAGATAGAATTGCCCGGACCCGACACGCCCTTCCCCCGCCCCCCGTGGCTGGGCAAGGATATTTCCGGCGACCCCCGCTACACCAACGCCGCCCTGAGCTGCTGTCCTTACTCCTCGTGGAGGAACGGAAAATGACCGACGGATTCCTTTTCGAAACGGAGGCTCCGGAACGGCCCCTCGCCGACCGGATGCGTCCGGAGACCCTCGACGAAGTGGCCGGGCAGGAACACCTGCTCGGTCCCGGCATGCCCCTGCGGAAGATGATCGATTCCGGCAAGATATTCAGCTTCATCCTGTGGGGGCCGCCGGGGTGCGGCAAGACCACGCTGGCCCGGATCCTGGCCCGGTGTTCGAAGCTCCATTTCGTCGCCTTGTCGGCGGTGTTCTCAGGCGTGGCCGATCTGCGCAAGGCCTTCGACGAAGCCGCCCGCCGCCGGGAAAACGGCGAAGGGACACTCCTTTTCGTGGACGAGATCCACCGCTTCAACCGGGCCCAGCAGGACGGGTTCCTGCCCTACGTGGAAAACGGGACCGTGGTACTGGTGGGAGCCACCACCGAAAACCCCTCCTTCGAACTCAACAGCGCCTTGCTTTCCCGGTGCAAGGTCTTCATTCTCAATCCCCTCGACGGCAAGGCCCTCGAGGAGATCCTCGCACGGGCCGAAAAGGTCATGGAGCGGCCATTGCCCGTGACGCCCGAAGGCCGGGCGCGGCTGCTGGAGTTCGCCGACGGCGACGGCCGGTACCTCATCAACATGATCGAGAGCATCTACGCGCTCGCGGGCGACGGGGAGCTTCTCGGGCCCGACGAAGTGACCCGCTCGCTCCAGCAGCGGGCCCCCATCTACGACAAGGACCGGGAAGGCCACTACAACCTCATCAGCGCCCTGCACAAGTCGCTCCGGGGCTCCGACACCGACGCGGCCCTCTACTGGGCGGCCCGGATGATCCAGGGCGGGGAAGACCCCCTCTATCTGCTCCGGCGGCTGACCCGCTTCGCCGCCGAAGACGTGGGGCTGGCCGACCCCATGGCGCTGCAGCTGGCCATCGCCGCCTGGGACACCTACGAGCGTCTGGGGTCTCCGGAAGGGGAACTGGCCATCGCCGAACTGGTGATATTCCTGGGCACCGCGCCCAAGTCCAACGCCACCTACACCGCGTGGAACCGGGCCATGCGGTGCGCCCGCGAATCCGGCTCCCTGACGCCCCCCGCCCATATCCTCAACGCCCCCACCAAGCTGATGAAGGAGATCGGCTACGGTGCGGGCTACCAGTACGACCACGACACCCCGGAAGGCTTTTCCGGGCAGAACTACTTCCCGGAAAAGCTGGGCCGCCGCTCCTTCTACAAGCCCGTCGACCGGGGCTTCGAGCGGGAGATCGCCCGCCGTCTGGCCTACTGGGAAAAATTGCGGGCCGAAAAGAATTCCGGAACTTCCGGCACTTGAAAAAACGGTCCCTTGATGGTATGTTATACGAAGTGAACAAACTCGATCCAAAATTCGGAGAACATTTACGATGAAGCGCATTCTTTTTCAGGGAGATTCCATCACCGACGCCGGAAGAAGCCGGGAGGCTCTGCCGGAGTCCAACGCCGGTTTCGGCGCGGGCTACCCCAATCTGGTCGCCGCCCGGATCCTGGGCGACCATCTGGGCAATAAGTACAACATCATCAACCGGGGCATTTCCGGGAACCGGGTGGTGGACCTCTACGCCCGCTGGAAGATCGACTGCCTCAACCTCAAACCCGACGTGCTGAGCATCCTCATCGGCGTCAACGACACCTGGCACGAGAAACACAATCACAACGGCGTGGAGCTGGACCGCTACGAACTGATCTACGACATGCTCCTTGCCTGGACGCGCAAGGTCCTGCCCAGGTGCAAGCTGGTGCTGATGGAGCCCTTCGTCCTTCAGCCCGAAGGGGGCGCCGTGGCGCCGGACTGGCTCGACGAGATCGCCGCAAGGGGGGCCATCGTCGCGAAGCTGGCGAAAAAGTACAAGGCCGTCTTCATCCCCTGCCAGAAGATCCTCAGCGACGCGGCGGCCAAGGCGGGAGCGCCGGAACTGATCCTGCGGGACGGAGTCCATCCCACGCTCATGGGCCATCAGGTCCTGGCCGACGCCTGGCTGAAGTACGCGGGCAAATTCATCTGAGCGGACTGTAAGGAGTTTTTCCGATGGAAGATCTGGTGCGGCAGTTTCTGCTGGAGATCGGCGAGGATCCGGAACGGGAGGGGCTGAAGAAGACCCCCGGCCGGGTGGAGCGCTGCTGGAAGTTCCTCACCCGGGGCTACACCCAGGATCTGGACACCGTGGTCAACGGAGCCCTCTTCGAAGCGGAGTCCGACGACATGGTCATCGTGCGGGACATCGAATTCTTCAGCATGTGCGAACACCACCTGCTCCCCTTCTTCGGCCGCTGTCACGTGGGGTACATCCCCAACGGCCGGATCATCGGCGTAAGCAAGGTGGCCCGGATCGTGGACATGTTCGCCCGGCGGCTCCAGGTGCAGGAACGGCTGACCAGGGAAATTTCCTCGGCGCTTTCCGACATCCTCGACGCCAGAGGCGTGGGCGTGGTCATGGAGGCCCGCCACCTCTGCATGCAGATGCGGGGGGTGGAAAAGCAGAATTCCGTCATGACCACCAGCTCCATGCTGGGGAGTTTCCGGCGGGAACTGGCGACGAGAAACGAATTCACCCGGCTTATCCGGTAAACGACAGGAAAGGGAAAGATCATGCGCTGTCTGTTGGTGTTGATGGGAGCGGCACTCTGTGCCATCATTTTGTCCGGCTGTGCGGAACCCGCCGTTTTTTCCGAAGCGCTCCAGATGAAGCAAGGCGACAAGATCTACACCGCCTGCAACATCTGGTATGAAGATCCGGAAAAGATCGACTGCCGCAATATCCAGCGGGGGTCCTTCATTCCCGTCGGGACCGAGATCGAACCGGTCGAAACCACCGGTTTCACCCAGAAGATCATCTTCAAGGACCTGAAAGGCAAACGCTACACCATCCGTTTTTCCGAGGAGCACCGTCTCTGCCCCATGTCCGATTACATCGCCTACACCTTCACCACCAAGTCACGGGAGGAACAGCTCAAGGGCATCCCCCCGAAGATCCGGGCGCGGATCCTCCGGGGCGAGGTGGTCCCCGGCATGAACATGGCTCAGGTGCAGATGGCCTACGGGCTGCCCCCCGCGCTGCGGACGCCCGATCTGCGCAACGACTGCTGGCTCTACTACACCGGCGAGGTGGAAATGGTCCGGGTGACCTTCCGGGGCGGGATCGTCCGCAATGTGCTCAACTTCAATGAACCCAGATAAGATCCTTTTTTCCGCCGGGGAACTGGAGTGTTCCGGGGCGGGCGTCTGGCAGGGGCCCGGCGCCGACGTGACGGGGGTTTTCACCGACACGCGGCAGAAGTCCCCCGGAGCCCTTTTCGTCGCCCTCGCGGGGGAAAAGTTCGATGCCCACGACTTCCTCGGAGCCGCCGTCGAGTCCGGCGCCGCCGCCTTGTGCGTCGAAAGGGCCAAGGCTCATCTGGCCCCGGCAGGTGTCCCCCTGCTCCTCTGTGACGACACCCTGAAAGCCCTGCAGGCGCTGGGCGCGTTCCGCCGCCGCAGATTTCCCGGTCTGACCGTCTTCGCCGTCACGGGGAGCGTAGGCAAGACCAGCGTCAAGGAAATGCTCCGCGCCATCTGCACCGAAGCGGCAGGATCCCCGGAAAAGGTGCTGTGGACCGTGGGCAACACCAACAACCAGATCGGAGTGCCGCAAAACCTGCTCCGCCTCGGTCCCGGCCACCGTTACGCCGTCCTCGAGGCGGGGACCAACCACTTCGGCGAGATCGCCCCCCTGAGCCGGTGCATCGGCCCCGATATCGCCCTCGTCAACTCCATCGCCCCCTGCCACCTGGAGTTCCTCCGGGATCTGGAAGGGGTGGCCGAGGAAAAAGGCCACATCTGCGATGGGCTGAAGCCCGGCGGGACGGCGGTCTTTCCGGCGGCGGTGCCCCAGCTGGAGATCCTGCGCCGCAATGCGCCGGACCGCGTGCTCCTTTTCGGGGAGCACCGGGGGGATGTCCGGTCGACCTATCTGGGCGGTTCCCTGCGGGGGAGCCGTTTCCGTCTGGACTTCCCCGACGGCCGGAGCTTCACGGTGGAGTGGCATCTTTCCGGCGCTCACCAGGCCCTGAACGCCGCCGCGGCGGCCTGCGCCGCAACGGCCGCGGGGATCGCCCCCGAAACCATCGCCGCCGGGTTGGCCCGGACGGAGCTTCCGGGAGGGCGGAACCGGGTCTTCAAAGCTGACGGCATGACCTTCATCGACGACAGCTACAACGCCAATCCCGCCGCCATGCGCGCGGCATTGAATACGCTCCGGGAGTTCGCCGACCCGGCCAAACTGGTCCTGCTTCTGGGCGAGATGCGGGAACTGGGAGCCGCCTCGGCCGCCGCCCACCGCGAGATCCTCGAAGAGGTGAAGAAGCTCTTCCCCGGCGTCCGGCTCATCACCGTGGGGAGCGCCTTCGGTCCCGACGCCCTGCCCGACGCGGCGGAAGCGAAAAAGGTCCTGGCGCGCACCGCCCGGCCCGGAGACCTGGTCTTCGTCAAGGGGTCGCGGGGCGTCCGGCTGGAAACGGCCCTGCCCCCCGCCGGAGAGGAACTGTGAGCATTTACGCCGAAATACTGGGCGATCTGCTCCTCCGTGAGGAAAACACGGCCAACGCGCCTTTCCCGGCATTTTTCACCGCCGACTCCCGGCAAGTCCGTCCCGGCGCGGCCTTCGCCGCCATTCCCGGCGCCGCGGTCGACGGCCACGATTTCATCCCCGGCGCACTGGCGGCGGGAGCAGCCCTCATCGTCATGGAGCGGCCGCTGCCCCTGCCCCCCGGAACGCCTTGTCTGCTGGTCCGCAAAAGCGCTCCCGCCTTCGCCCGGCTCTTCCGGCACAGCCTCGGGCGTCCCGACGAAGCCCTGACGCTTCTGGGCGTCACGGGGACCAACGGCAAGACCACCACCGCCTTTCTTCTCGAACACCTCTTCGGCTTCTGCGGCCGCCCCTGCGGGCTGGTCTCCACCGTGACCTACCGGACGGGCAAGCGGGAGATCCCCGGCAGCCGGACCACCCCCGACACCGCCACGCTCTTTTCCCTTTTCGCCGAAATGCGCGACGCGGGGATGAAGTGCGCGGCCATGGAGCTCTCGAGCCACTCCCTCGTGCAGGACCGGGCGGCGGGCATCCGGCTCCAGGCGGGCATCTTCACCAACCTTACAGGCGACCATCTGGATTACCACGGAGACATGGAGCACTACTTCCAGGCCAAGAAGCGGCTCTTCACGAACTTCATGAAGCCCGACGGGGCCGCCGTCATCAACGGCGGCGATCTCTGGGGAGCCCGTCTCGCCCGCGAACTCGAAGGAAAGCTGGATACGGTCGTCTTCGGGACGTCCGGGTCGATGCCGTACAGGATAAAGGTCCTCGAACTGGCCGCCCAAGGCGTCCGGTTCCGGCTGGAAACGCCGGAATACGGCGAACTCGAGATCGCTTCCCATCTGGCGGGGCTCTACAACGTGTTCAACCTCACCGGGGCGGTTCTGGCCGGGCTCCGCTGCGGCCTCCCGCCGGAAAAGATCGCCGCCGCCCTCGCAACCCCCTTCCGGGTGCCGGGACGGCTGGAAGCCTGGCAGCTGCCCTCCGGCGGGACCGCCTTCGTGGACTACGCCCACACCGACGATGCCCTGACCAACGTGCTCTCCGCCCTGAAGGGGATCACCCACGGGCGGATCATCACCGTCTTCGGCGCGGGCGGCGACCGGGACCGGAGCAAACGTCCCCGCATGGGCAAGGCGGCGGCGGAAAACTCCGACGAGCTTTTCGTCACTTCGGACAACCCCCGCAGCGAGGAGCCCGAGTCCATCATCGGCGAGATCCTCGCCGGGATCCCGGCGGGAACGACCTTCCGGGTCGTGCCGGAACGCGCCGAAGCCATCCGTCTGGCCCTCGGTTCCGCCGGACCGGGAGACGCCGTCCTCATCGCCGGCAAGGGCCACGAGGATTATCAGGAAATCAAAGGCCGCAAGCATCACTTCAGCGACGCGGAAGAAATCCAACGCTTCATCGAAGGAAACACCAGAAAATGACTCTCCTCATCAAGAACGCCGTCGTGGACGGGAAATGCACCGACATCAGCGTCTCCGGGAACAAGATCACCGCCGTGGGCCCCGGTCTGCCCGATGCCGGAGCGGAAAAGATCATCGACTGCGGCGGCCATCTGGCGGCCACGGTCCCCTTCTACAACACCCATACCCATTCGGCCATGACCCTGCTCCGGGGCTACGCGGACGATCTGCCCCTTTTCACCTGGCTCAACGAACACATCTGGCCCGCCGAAGCCAAGCTGGATCCTCATGACATCTACGCCGGGACCCGGCTGGGGATACTGGAAATGATCAAGTCGGGCTGCTGTTACTTCAACGAAATGTACTTTCATCCCGCCGAGACGATCCGGGCGGCGAAGGAGATGGGGATCCGGGCGGACGTGGGGCTCATCCACATCTCGTTGCCGGGGAGCCCGCTGGACAAGAATGCGGAGCAGCTCCTCGAGGAAGCGGAACGGCTCCGGACGGATCCCCTGCCGGAGACCGTCCGCCTCGCCATCGCCCCCCATGCGGTCTACACCGTCCGCGAAGGCGCCATGCGCGACATGGTCCGGGCGGCGGAGGCGCTGGGTGCCCCCATCCACATCCACTGTTCGGAAACCCAGCGCGAGGTCGAGGACTGCCGCCGGGAGCACGACGGCCTTTCGCCGGTGGCCTATCTCCACAGCAAGGGGCTCCTCCGCCCCGACACGGTGCTGGCCCACTGCGTCTGCCTCGACGGCAGGGACCGGGAACTCATCGCTTCGACGGGGGCGGTCATTTCGCACTGTCCCGTTTCGAATCTGAAGCTGTGCAGCGGCATGTTCGACTTCCCGGCGGCGCAGAGCGCCGGGTGCAAGGTCACCATCGGCACCGACGGGGCCGCCTCCAACAACGCTCTTTCCATGGTGGAAGAGGTGAAGTTCGCCGCCTTGCTGGCCAAGATCCGCAGCGGGGACCCCACCGCCGGGAAGGACCGGGACATGCTCGAATGCGCCACCGTCAACGGGGCCCGCAGCGCGGGCGTGGACGCGGGGATCGCTCCCGGAAAAACCGCCGACATCTTACTGGTGGAGCTGAACGACTCCCGGATGGTGGGAGATTACAGTTTCACCGCCAATCTGGTCTACTCCGCCGACAGCAGCGTGATGCACACCCTCATCTGCGGCGGCAGGGTCATCATGGAAAATCACCGCGTTCCGGGAGAAGAGGAGATCATCGCCGAAGCCCGTGAGTGCTGCGGCAAGTTCAGAAGGGGGTAACGCCCCATGCTGGCGAAACTGCTCCTCATCGGCCGGATGAAGGACCGGTCCCTGAGCGCCAGAACCGACGAATTTCTGGAACGGTGCCGCGCCTACGGCAAGGTGGAAACGGTCGAATTGCCCGACTCCGACGTCGTCCGCGAGGGCAAGGCCCTGCTCCGGGAGCTGGACAAGGAAAGATCGAGCTGCGTCGTCGTGCTGTCGGAAGAGGGGAAACTGCTCACCACCGAGGCCTTCGCCTCCTACATTTCCGCCGCCGACCGGAAGATCGTCTTCGTCATCGGCGGCCCCTTCGGGCTGGCGCCCGAGGTCAAGGCCCGAGCCTCGCTGCTCTGGTCCCTTTCGCCCCTCACCTTCACCCACGAACTGGCCCGGCTGCTCCTGTGCGAACAGCTCTACCGGGCGCTGAACTTCAACGCGGGGGGCTCCTATCACCACAGGTGATCGCGGCACTTCGCGGCGAGGAGGGGCAGTTCATCGGCGATGAGCGAAAAGCCCCCTTCGTCCCCGGCGAGGCCGTGGAGAAAGACGCCCAGTCTCGCACCGACGAAGGGAGCGTCCCCTCCTGCCAGCAGACCGGTGATGATCCCCGCCAGCACGTCGCCGGACCCGGCCACGGCCAGTTCCGGCCCGCCGGAGCTGTTGACCGACACCGGACGCCCCGGCGCGGCCACGCAGGTGTGAAAGCCTTTCAAAACCACCGTCGCCCCCAGCTTTTCCGCCAGCGCGGCGGCGAAACGTTCACGGGGGAGCGCGCCGTCCACGCCGAAGGCCGCCGCCAGCCGGGCGGCTTCGCCGGGATGGGGCGTGAGGACCGCGTCGCTCCGGAAAGACCAGAGTTCGGGATGACGGGCGAGAAGATTGAGTCCGTCCGCATCCAGCACCACGGGGCCGGGAAAGGCCAGGACCTCCTTCAGCAGTTCCGGCGAAGGTGCGGAGCCCCAGCCGCAGCCGGCGCAGAGGGCGTCGCTGACCGAAGCGAAGTCCGCGCAGCGCTTCAGGGCATCGGGGGGCAGAGATCCGCCCGGTCCGGGGGGCAGACAGCGGCGGATCAGCGCCGCAGGCAGCCGGAAGGAGAGGCCGGACTCCGCCATGACACTGCGGACAAGCCCCGCGAAGCGGAGCGCCGCCGAAGAGGCCAGGACCGCCGCTCCGGGATAGTCGGCGCTGCCGCAGAGGACCAGCACCCGGCCCCGGGTGTTCTTGTGGGCGGTAAGCGGGGGGCGTTTCAAGGCGTCCGCGGCATCACTCCTCGTGTAGAAATCGTAATCGAGCGCCCTTTCGGCGCCGTTCAGGTCCAGTCCGATGGGGATGACCTCGATCCTGCCGCACAGTTCGGGTCCTTCGCGCCGGAACATGCCCTGTTTGGGGGCGCCGAAGGCAAGCGTGAGCCGGGCTTTGACGGTCCCCGGAACGGCTTCCCCCGAATCGGCATCGAGACCGCTGGGCAGATCGAAGGCGACGACACGCCCCCCCGCCCGGCCCAGCAGGGCCAGTCCCCGGTCGAGGGGAGCCCGGACGGAACTTCCGGAAAACCCCGTGCCCAGCAGGGCGTCGGCGGCCAGATCCCCCGGCTCGAAGTCGAAAGCGTCGATATCGGTGCGGACATCGAGGCGGGAACCGAACTCCCGGACCGCGTCGGCCGCCGCCCCCCGGAGTTCCTCCAGAGGCCGGAAAGGCAGGAGAACGTGAGGGAGCCCCAGAGAGCCCGCCGCGACGACGGCGTCGCCCGCGTTGTTGCCGGAGCCGCAGAAAAAGACCACCCGGCGGAACCGGCCTTTCGCGAAGCGCTCCAGCGCCGCCGCCGCACCGATCCCGGCCCGTCGCATGAGGCGGTATTCCGATACGCCGGAGTTCACCGCCGCGCGTTCCAGGGCGCGCATGGTCCCGACGGAAACGATCTTCATGAGCCGGAAGCCTCTTTTGCCGGGTCGTTCTTCCTCAGCAGACTGGAAAGGATGAAGATCCCCACCCCGATGCAGATGGCGCAGTCGGCCACGTTGAAGACAGGGTAGTGGTAGTGGTTGTAGTAATGGACGTGGAAGAAGTCGATCACCGACCCGTGCCACAGCCGGTCGATGCTGTTGCCGATGATCCCGGATTCGATGAGGGCCAGGGCGCAGAAACGCTCGGTGTACCCCTCGCTCCAGCGGCGGAAGAAGACGATGATGAGGGCGGCGGCCGCCACGCCGAATCCCAGCAGCAGCCAGGGGAATCCCGCCAGCATGCTCCACGCGGCCCCCGGGTTGCGCACATAGGTCAAATTGAACCAGCCGGGAATGATCGCGATGGTCTCGTGAAGCTCCATGGAGGTCATGGCCAGCAGCTTCGTGCCCTGGTCGAGGGCCAGAAAAAGGAAAAACAGAAAAGAGGCGAGGATCAGTACCTTCTTTTCCGCCGGAGTGTGAGGCTGGATGGGACCGGGCACCGGATCAGGATTCCATCTGTTCGCGCTTGGACTTGCACTTGACGCAGAAGACGGCGTAAGGACGCACTTTCAACCGCGCCTCCGAAATCATTTCGCCGCAGTCCTGACACTTGCCGTATTCGCCGTGAGCCAGCCGTTCGAGGGCATCCTCGACCAGCGCCAGCACGTCGCCGTCCTCGGAAAGCTGCCGCAGGCCCAGTTCATGACTGGCATTGTCGCTGGAAACGTCGGCCATGTGGGTGGTAACGCCCCGCTTCTCGGCGTTGCTCCGGTCCAGGACCTCGTCCTTCCGCTGACGCATCTTGCCGGTGACCTGATAATAGACCTCCATCAGCGCCTCGTAGTGCTCCAGATCCTTGCCCGTGTAGTTGAGCTGAACTTTCTTCCTGGCCATAACCGATCGTGCTCCTCAATTTTAGGTATTGCAAACACGCCCCCGCCGGGGCTTTCCGAAAAACGTTTCCGGTCTCCTCCTCTGCTCAAACCGAAAAACGCACGTGGATGACATCTCCGTCCTGAACGATATAATTCTTCCCTTCGATACGCAGTTTCCCCGCAAGCTGGGCCTTGGCCCAGGAGCCGCACTCCACCATGTCCTGATAGGAGACCGTTTCCATGCGGATGAACCCGCGGCACATGTCGGTGTGGATCTTCCCCGCCGCCTGGGGCGCCGTGGCCCCCTTGATCACGGTCCACGCACGGGATTCCATGGGGCCCGCGGTGAAGAAGGTGATGTAGTTCAGCAGCCGGTACCCGGTGCGGATCACGCGGGAGAGGCCCGACTCGCCGATCCCGAGTTCCTTGAGAAATTCGGCGGCCTCTTCGGCGGAAAGTCCCGAAAGTTCATCCTCGACCTTGGCGCACACGGGGATGACCTCCATGCCGTGGGAAGAGGCGCACTCGATGAGCCGTTTGGCCTCGGGGTCCTCCAGAAAGGCCGCCCCCACCTGATCCTCCCCCGTGTTGGCGCAGACGAAGGCGGGTTTGGTACAGAGAAGCCCCAGACTTTCGACCACTTCGACGGCCTTCGGGGACTCCTTGTCGTACTCGGGAAGGCGCCCGGCGTTGAGGCTGTCGATGAAGGAACGGATCAACTCCAGTTCCAATTTGGCGTCGGCGTCGCCGGAGCGGGCATTCTTGAAGGCCCGGTCGCGGCGCTTTTCCAGCACCTCGAGGTCGGCGAGCATGAGTTCGGTGAGGATCGTTTCCAGATCGGCCACGGGGTCGCATTCGCCGGAAACGTGGACCACGTCGGGGTCCTTGAAGAGCCGCACCACATGGGCGATGGCGTCCACGTTGCGGATGTGTCCCAGAAACTGGTTGCCCAGTCCCTGCCCGGTACTCGCTCCCCGGACCAGCCCCGCGATATCGATGAACTTCAGCGAAGAGGGCACGATCCGGCCGGAGTTTTCCATTTCAGCCAGCACTTCCAGACGTTCATCCGGAACGGGCACGATGCCCGTGTTGGGCTCGATGGTGCAGAAGGGAAAGTTGGCCGCTTCGGCCCCGCCCCGGCAGAGGGCGTTGAAAAGAGTGGACTTGCCTACGTTGGGCAACCCCACGAAACCGCAGGAAAAACTCATGACGGAAAAGCTCCGGAACGGAAGAGCGGATCAGAAAATGGGGGTCGGGATGCTGTCCCGGTCATAGACGAAGTTCCACCAGTCATGCTCCACGTCGATGACCCACGCGGGGTACATGATGGGGCCGTAACCGGCGCCGAACCCGTCAGGCGTTTCCGGGCAGTTGGGCAGGGGGAAGGGGAAGGTGACGATGTCCACCACGCCCACGCACAGCCGGGCCACGACGAAAGCCACGCCCCGGAGCGTCCCGTAAGTGAGACCGGCGATGCCGCCGTGCTTGAGCTTCGTTTCCTGGACCTGGATGGGCAGCTCCAGCGGCCCGAAAACCACATTGGCGATGCCGCGGCCCAGCTTTTCCAGGGGCTTCAGGATGACGGCGCCTTTTTCGGCCTCGGTCACCGAACTTTCCACGGGATCGGCCGCAGCGAGACGGGAAACGGCGCAGAATCCCATGACCATGAGCACCGCCAACAACATTTTCGCAATTTTCATAAGAATGAATCCTCTGTGTTTGAGCCCTCCCCGGAGTCCGGAGAAAAAAGCCGAATTTCAGAAATCAAAGTTCCAATATGAAATATAGGTCGAAAGCATGTAAATTGCAAGGGAATTTTTGGAAAACTTGCGTTTTTTTTGCAAAAAATCCCGGAAAAAGCCCCTCCGCACGAAAAAAGGGGGCCGGGAACGGCGTTTGCCGTTCCGGTCCCCCGTGGGATCGGCTGAAGAACTTTCTTACTTCGCCGCGGGCCGGGCGATGACCGCCAGCGGATCGAAATCCTCGGCGCAGAAGCCGATGGGATTGTGACGGATCCACCCTTCGGCGAAACGGCAGAAGCCGGAAAGACGGCCCATGGCTTCGCACCGCTGCTGCATGTCGTCCAGATAGGCGTCCAGCCCCTGGGAGGCATCCAGCCACTCCTTCTGGGAACGGTGGCAGTTGAGACACTCCCGCTTCTTCTGGATGACCGAAGTCACATCGACGAAAACGTCGGGGATCACCGGTTTGTTCAGCTGGTCCTTGAGGCTCAGCGGCAGGGAGTGATAGACGGCCACGTCGTTGCGGACGATGGGCTCCGTCACGTTGCGGAAGTTCTTCATGCCCTTGCAGAAGGCGGCGGAAACCGCCAGCCGCCCGGCATTGACGTGGTCTTCCATGTAGTCGTAGGGACCGTGGGTCAGCACAATCTCGGGCTCCACCTTGCGGATCTCGGCGACCACCTTGGCCAAAGATTCGGAGTTGTAGAAGACCTCCAGATCGTGGACGATGGATTCATGGTACACCGCCCCCATGAGTTTGGCGGAGTTCATGGCCTCCTCGCGGCGGATCCGGGCCAGCTCCTCGGCATCGTAGACCTCGCTGCCCAGAGAGCCGTCGGCGATGGTCATGTAGTGGATCTCGTACCCCAGCTCCTTGAGCCGGAGCAGAGTCCCCAGCATCATGAATTCGATGTCGTCGGGATGGCTGGCGATGGCAAAAGCGCTTTTGGCCATGATCAGTGCATCTCCACTTCGCAGACGCCGAAGCCGGGCCCGTAGAAGTTGAAGACCACGTCGTCATGCTGCGAGAGCAGCGACATGGGCACGGCGCTGTCGGCGATCTTCCTGGAGATCATGTAGGTGGTCAGCCGCATGCCGAAGGGATTGTCGTGGTGGCCGGGATGCCAGATGGAGACCCGGTCGCACATCCAGGTCTCGGCGGGGCCCACGGAAAAGGCGCTGGAAGGCACGTTCTGGACGGTGCCGCCGCCGGAGGTCCGGGCGTTCTGGATCAGCGTGATGGGATGCAGCTGCACGTGACGGGTCCCCAGCTTCCGGTACTCTTCGGGCGTGGGCGGATTGTCCTTGTACTTGCCTTCGCGCTTCACGGGGTCGTTGAAGGCCCAGTGCTTGGTCTCGCCCTGGCCGCCCTGCATGATGAGGCACTTGGCCTGCTTGTAGGACTCGATGTAGGCCGCGGGATTCTCGGAGGGGAAGTGCAGATTTTCTTTGGGCATCCGGAGTTCCGGACGGATCCGGTTGAAGCAGAGCTCCATGTCGGCCTTGGCGAAGCCCAGGGGGAAGTCGATGCCGGCGGCCTTGCCGTCGAGGGCCCACTCGTCCATGCCCCAGAAGTGGGCATTCTTGAGGTTGAGTCCGGTGGCGTTGACGATCTGGGCCACGAGGGGCAGCTGTTCGGTGGGACCGATGGGGCCACAGATGCCGCAGGGATTGTCCGGAGTGGCCTTCTTCCAGGCCGCGATGTATTCGAGGGCCTCGGCGCAGTAGAACTCCTGGAAGGTGTCGAAGATGTTGATCTTGAATCCGGGACGCTCATAGGACTTGAGAGTGTCCAGAGTGATCTTGGCGGCCGCGTCGAGAATGGAGCGGTCGAGGGTCGTGTAATCCCACCAGTCGGCGGAGATTTTGGAAAGTGCGCGCATGATGAACCTCCTCAAAAAAGTTGTTGGTTGACGGCACGGCAGGGCCGATCCTTCACCGGTTCCGCCTGTTCCGCGACCTACTTTACACCTTTTTTCCCGAAATGTCAAGTCGAAGAGCCCCTTTTTTGCGTCATTTTGCAAACTCTACATTGACTTTTCGATGAAACGCGTTTATATTTTAACCGCGGCGGCATCGCCGCACGGGTCTTTTCGGCCCGCGAAAAAAAGAGAACCGTATCACAGGATCATGGGGAAAGCATCAGTCATCGCAACAGCCGTGGAGATCGGCACCTCTCAGATCAGCATTCTGGTGGGAGAGGTGACGGAGGACTCCGTCACCGTCATCGGCCGGGGCAGCGCCCCTTCCGGCGAAGCCATGCGCAAGGGCGAGATCCGGGACATGGAGCTGGTTTCCAAGGCCTTCGAACAGGCGATGGCCCAGGCGGACGAATCCTCCGGAGGCGCGGTCCTCGGGAGCGCCATCGTGACCCAGGTCATTTCGGGCGGCGGCGTGATCTGCACCACCGGCGTGGGGACCGCCTCGGTACGCAACGAGGCGGGCATCGTGGGCGAAGCCGAGATGAACGAGGCCCGCAGCAACGCCCAGGTGATCGAGATCACCCCCGGCTGGCAGATCATCAACACCGACGACATCTTCTGGCGGCTCGACGGCCGTCCCGTGGGCCATCCCCTGAACCAGCGGGGCCGGAAGCTGGAGGTCCAGGTGCTGATCGTGCTGGCGCCCTCGGCCCAGGTGGCCAACTTCAGCGACCTCATCCGCAACTCCGAACTGCTGAACGCGAAACTTTACAACGCCTACGCCCCCATCTGCGCCAAGGAGGGGACCCTCACCGACAAGGAAGCCGACGACGGCGCCGTCCTCATCGATCTGGGCGCGGGCTGCACCGACTTTCTGGTCGCACGGGACGGCGGCATGGTCGAAGCGGGGACCTTGCAGATCGGTTTCGACCATGTGGCCAACGATCTGGCCATCGGCCTCGGTCTCTCCTTCGGGGTCTGCCGCAAACTGCTGGAAAGCGGCGCCGTCAAGGCGGCCATCGAGCAGGAAAGTCCCGCTCTCGTGATCCAGCTGCCCAACGGCGGGCCCCAGGAGATCCCGCTCTCCCGGTTCGAAGCCATCATCAACCCCCGGCTCCAGGAGATCTTCGAGCAGGTGAGAAAGCACATCCGTACGCAGGGGGCGCTTTTCAGCGGCGTCCTCACCGGGGGCGGGGCCCTGCATCCGGGGGCGCTGGAGCTCTTTTCCAAGACCTTCAACCTGCCCTGCCGGGTGGGCACGGTGGCCGATGCCACGGGTTCCATCACCGGGCTGGATTCGCCCCGGTGCACGACGGTCTGGGGCGCGCTGAAGATCGCGGCCTACTACTACCGGAGTTTTTCCGCCGGGAAAGGCGGCAGCGCCCTCCAGCGGTTCCTCGAAGGCATGAACAACATCTGGATCTATCTGCCCCGGTGGATAGGCAAACTGTGGAAGGCGTTCAAGTTCTGACCATGAAGAAACTGAGTGTGCTGGGCGTTGGATCGGCGGGATGCCGCATCACCGGGCTTCTGAAGACCCTGCCGGGGGCGGAACATCTGCGCCTCATGGGCTTCGACTGCGATGCCGAAGCGCTGAAGAATTCGGGGCTCGCCCCCGACGATCTGCTTCTCGCCGGGGAAAAATGGCGGCAGGGCCGAGGCTGCGGAGGCCGGGAAAACGAAGGCAAGACCGCCGCCGCCGCCGAACGCGAATCCCTCAAGCGTCTCCTCGCCGACACCTCGCTGCTGCTGGTCATTTCCGGGCTGGGCCGGGGATTCGGTTCCGGGGCCATGTCCGTGATCCAGAGCGTCACGGCCGGCATGAAGCTCCCCACGGTGTTTCTGCTGAACACCCCCTTCGTCTTCGAGGGGGCGTCGCGGCGCAACCTCGCCGCACGGACCATTTCGCGGGACCTTCTGCCGCTGGCGGACGCGGTGGTGACCATTCCCCTGGATCTGCTTTTCTGCACGTTGGATCCGGCGACTTCGCACGAAGAGGCCTTCGCCCTGGCCGACCGGGTCATGGCCGAAGCGGCGCTGGCCCTGACCGTCACCCTGTGTTCCGGGAGCCGCCTGGCGGCGGACTTCGACACGGTCAGCGCCCTGCTCTGCCGCAAACACGCCATCTGCGGCATCGGGTACTCCTGCGTCGATGCCTCCGACCCGGAAAAGAACCGCAAGATCGCCGAACAGCTGCTGGACTCCCCCCTGCTGGGCGGAAGCACCAAACTCCGGCAGGCGGACGCGGTGCTGCTCATGCTCAACGGCGGCGAAACCCTTTCCCTGGGCGACACCCGTGAGGTGTTCGAAAACGTCCAGAAATTCCTGGCTCCGGAAACCGAGATCCTGACGGGGGCGGGGGCCGACAGCGCCTGGGGCAAGGAGATGCGTCTGGCGGCCCTGACCGTCAAATTCGATCAGGCGGCGGAAAACGCCGCGCTGCCCGAAGGGTCCGCCACGCCCCTGCGCCGGGGCCGCAAAAAGCATGCGGGCGCCGAAGACGAGATCCAGCCCGAACTCTTCCCCGAGAACGCCCCCGAACTGGGCATCATGGAAAATACGACCCCCGTCATCGTGGACGGGGTCAATCTGGACGTTCCCACCTTCATGCGGAACAACGATCCCTCCGGCGGCCGCCGGTAAAAGGGACCTGCGGCCGGAGCCGGCAGGTCCCCCGCGGAGCCCGAGGCGGCGTTCGCTCACTTCTTCGGGAGCTCGAAAAGCTCCACCTGGTCGATCCAGGCGATCCCCTTCCTGTCGTTGTACTTCCGGAGCCGGTTGAAGGTAAGACAGGTCCGGCCGTCCCGTCCGAACTCCTTGGGCGTGGTGAACTCGAAGCACTGGCGCGTCCAGGGCATGGTGCCGGTGAATTTGCCGTTGTTGGGAGGATAGTTGAGGGTCTTCCGCGGTTTCATGCCGCAGTCGATCTGGCAGTAGACGCCGCCGCCCCAGGCGAAGAGGCTCTTTATATCCTGCGTTTTGACGTAGAAGGTCAGGCGGTAACGGGTGTCGGGCTTCATGAAGCCTCTCAGGTCGTAGAAGTGCAGGTCCTGACCGCCGTCCTCCAGGCGGATCGACATGCCGCTTGTGCGGAAGACCTTCGTGTCCTTGATGACGGCCGAGCCGCACCACCGGGGGACCTTGTGCCGACCGAGGAAGCGCTTGGCGTAAACGGGCTCGGTGAAGTCGCCCCCCGGAAGGACCGAACGCACCGCGGGCGGTTCGAACTCCAGGGTGCCGTAGCCTTCGACATCGTGGGAGGTCCTGATCCTGGGGCTCCAGGTGCAGAAGGGGGAGCGTTTTTCCGCCACGAACCGGGAGCGGACGACGTTGGCGATCAGCCGGCCGGCGGCGCATTTGTCCATGTTCTTCCGGGGGATCCGGACCTCGATGGTCCACATTTTTCCGGGCGTCACGGCGATCTTGTACTCGGCTTCCGATTCCCACTTCCAGTTCATGGCCTTGAGCTTGAAGGTGTTGTCCGAAAGAGAGCCCGCCGAGTTGAAGAGCAGCTGATAGCCGGTCTTCCGGTCGCCGGAAGGATTGAGGAAGATCTCGATGGTGTTGTCCTGCCAGATATTGAACTCGTCGTGGGGCCGTTTGAGGGCGGTCATCTCCCCCGTCCGGGGCTCTTCGCACTCGATGAGGAAGTAGAAATTCGCCTCGTCGCGCAGGGCCTTGAAGCTGGTCCGGACCTCCACGGCTTCCGACTTTTCCATGAAGTTGGGCAGCAGGAAATGAGCGGGAGCGGTTTTCCACGCCGCTTCATCCCCCCGGCCGTCGATGAGGAGCTTTTCCCCCTCCTTCAACGCGGGCATCATCCCTTTCCACTCGGCCACCTCGGCGGTGCTTTCGGCGTAGCGCTTCGCCCCTTCCTGAAGCCGGTCATAGAACTCCCGCCGCATGAAACCGATGCGCTTCAGAGCGTCGGGATCCTTCGCACACCTGGCGGCGGCCTTTTTGAGGAGCTCGTCCAGCTCCTTGCGGACCGCGGGCGAGTAGAGCTCGTTCCAGAGCATGTACTCCGAGGGGCGGACGGAAACCGGGCCCTCCGGGGAATCGACCACCTTGCCCACGATGTCGCGCATCCAGATGTTTTCCAGGATGTCGAAGAAACGGGTCATTTCCGGCGCGCCGGGACCGTACATGAGCTTGTAATGCTCGGCGAGGAGCGCTTCGGCATCGGCCTTCCTGTTCCACATCATCTTCCCGAAGATGTAGTAGTTCATGAAGCCGAAGATCCAGTAATCGGTCTCGCATTCGAGAAAAGCGCCGAAGATGTCCTCCCCCACCGCCCGGTAGTACCGGCCGAAGGCGCGGGGGGTCCAGTTGGGCGCCAGGGGGATCCTGGCGGAAAACTTGGTGGCGTAGTTCCAGATGTAGGGGCGGGCGCCCAGCTTTTTGCGCCACTGTTTCAGGAGCGTCATCTGCCGCTTCCCGGCGGGGGTGAACTCGGCCCACGGCCCCCCGAGAGCCAGCATGACCAGCAGATTGTCGGGGATCTCCACGTTGGGAACGGGAGCGTAGTGGGCGTAGGCCATGGTGAGCACATAGCCGGGGACCTTCTCCTCCTTGAGCCGCCGGGCGATGTCGGTCATGAAGGTCCAGGTGAGGTCGCTGGCCGCCTGGGAGGAAGGTTTGTTCCACGCCAACCCGGCGAAGTGGGGTTTGCACTTCTCGCACTGGCAGTAACAGGCCGAGTCGTTGGGCATGACGTTGAAGAAGCCGCGGCGCTGGTTGCCGCTGGGCCAGACGGGTTTGCCGTCGCGGAAAGCGCCGCGGGCGCTCCCGTCTTTTCCGGCCAAAATCGCCTTGGCATCGAGGACCAGCTCCTTCTTCAGCCCCTCGGAGCTGAAACAGATATGGCCGAACCGGGCGCTGTGCGGCCCGCCCAGTTCACGGGTGTTGCGCTGGTTGAGGGCGAAATACTCCGGATGGGTCTTTCCGAAGCGTTCGAGGAGCGCCAATTGAGCCAGTCCGTGGCAGGACTGGAAAGGCGAACGCTGCTGGATCCGGTTCCGCCGCTGGGAGAGCTGATAACACTCCTTCCGGGGGGCGCCCTCATACCAGCGCACGGAGCCGCCGCCGAGGAAATTGGACGGGAAGGGATCGTATGTGTACATGGTCCGCGTCTGCATATCGGGCCGGTCGGCCAGATCGATGGCGGGGACGACCCACTTTTTCAGCTTGGGAATGACGGTCCCCACATCGCCCGGAAAGTAGAAGCGCACCCCGACGAAGCGCTCCAGAAAATCATCCACCGCGTAGAAGGTCCCTTCGGAATAGGGAAATTCATCCCGTCCGGCGAGGATGATGTTCCGCCCGGAAGTCTTGATCCGGAAGGCTCCCCACTCCATGGCGCGGGGGTCGAATCCCGCGGCGACGGCGGCCGCCTCGTCCCCCACGATCAGAGCGGGGAGCTTGCCCGAGGGCTGTTTGCGCAACTCGAGTTTCACCCCCAGCGCCTTGCCCAGCACCTCCGCAAGTTCCCTCGCCGCCTGAAGCGCCGGGGAGGACTTGCCGTGGACGATCTCGAAACCCGCCTTCCCGTTCTCGAAGAGGAGCTGACTTTTCGATCCGTCCACCTTGCAGTACCGGGGGCCCTGGGGCCGGGGTTCGAAGCGGCCCGCCGGAGCGGCGCTCAGCGACAACGCCGCCAGCAGGACCAGCGGCATGAAAAACGACTTTTCCGACATATTCTTCCTCCCTGCGGACAAGTTTGCCGTGAAACGCCGCAGCTATTTCTTCTTCGGGAGCTCGAAAAGCTCCACCTGATCGATCCACGCGATGCCCTGTTTGCCATTGTACTTCCGGTGGCGGCTGAAGGCCATGTAGGGCCTGCCGTCCCGTGCGAATTCCTTCGGCGTGGTGAATTCGAAGGACTGGCGCGTCCAGGGCATGGTGCCGGTGAATTTGCCGTTGTTCGCAGGGAAGGTGACGATGCTGCGGGGCTTCATGCCCCAATCGAAAACACAGTAGACGCCGCCGCCCCAGGTGGCGAGACTCTGCACGTCCTGAGTCTTGATGTAAAAGGTCAGACGGTACCGGGTGTCGGGCTTCATGAACGGCCGGAGGTCGTTGAAGGTGATGCCCTGCGAGGCGTCGGTCATGCGGATCGACGCGCCGCCGGTGCGGAAGATCTTCGTGTCCTTGAGGATGACGTCGCCGTTGACCCAGCGGAGCGGGTTGTGCTTTCCGAGGAAACGCCTGCCGTAAACGGGTTCGGTGAAGTCGCCCCCCGGAAGGACGGAGCGCTCCGCGGGCGCCTTGAACTCAAGGATCCCGTAGTTTTCCACGTTCTGGCTGTTTTTGATCTTCGGACTCCAGGTGTCGAAGGGGAAACGGTTTTCCGCGACGACCCGCGAGCGGAGCACGTTGAAGATCAGTTTGTCGGGGGCGCATTTGTCCATGTTCTTCCGGGGGATCCGGACCTCGAGAGTCCACTTTTTCCCCGGGGTGACGGCGATCCTGTGCTCCGCACCGGAGTTCCACTTCCAGTTCATCACCTCGAGCTTGAAGGTATTGTCCGAAAGGGATCCCGCGGTGTTGAAGATCAGCTGATAGCCGGTCTTCCGGTCGCCCGAGGGGTTGAGGAACAGTTCGACGGTGTTGTCCTTCCAGATGTCGAATTCGTCGGGTTTGCGTTTGAGGGCGGTCATCTCTCCCGTCCGGGGCTCTTCGCACTCGATGAAGAAATAGAAGTTCTCCTTGTCGCGCAGGGCCTTGAAGCTGGTCCGGACCTCCACGGCTTCGGACTTCACCGCGAAGTTGGGCAGCAGGAAATGAGCGGGAGCGGTTTTCCACGCCGCCTCGTTCCCCTGACCGTCGATGACGATTCTTTCTTCCCCCTTGAGTTCGCCCATGAAACCTTTCCACCGGGCCACTTCGGCGGTGCTTTCGGCGTAGCGCTTCGCCCCTTCCTGCAGCCGGTCGTAGAACTCCCGCCGCATGAAACCGATGCGTTTCACCGCGTCGGGATCCTTCGCGCACTTGGCGGCGGCCTTTTTGAGGAGCTCGTCCAGCTCCTTCCGGACCGCGGGCGAGTAGAGTTCGTTCCAGAGCATGTATTCCGAGGGACGGACGGAGACCGGGCCCTCGGGAGAATCCTCCACCTTGCCCACGATGTCGCGCATCCAGATGTTTTCCAGGATGTCGAAGAAGCGGGTCATTTCCGGCGCGCCGGGGCCGTACATGAGCCTGTAATGCTCGGCGAGGAGCGCACTTGCGTCGGCCTCCTTGTCCCACATGATCTTCCCGAAGATGTAATAGTTCATGAACCCGAAGATCCAGTAGTCGGTCTCGGCTTCGAGGTAGGCGCCGAAAATATCGTTTCTCACGTCATGATAGTATCTGCCTACGGCCCGGGGCGTCCAGTTGGGGACCAGGGGGACCCGGGCGGAAAACTTGGTGGCGTAGTTCCAGAGGTAGGGCCGGGCGCCCAGTTTGCTGTGCCACCTTTTCAGGAGCGCCAGCTGCTTGTCCCTGTTGGGAGTCAGATCCGCCCAGGGGCCCTGCTGGGCCAGCATGACCAGCAGATTGTCGGGGATGTCCACGTTGGGAACGGGGGAGTAGTGGGCATAGGCCATGGTGAGCACGTAGCCGGGGATCTTTTCCTCCTTGAGGCGTCTCGCGATATCGGTCATGAAGGTCCAGGTGAGATCGCTGGCCGCCTGAGAAGAGTGTTTCTTCCACGACAGTTCGGCGAAATGGGGCTTGCATTTCCCGCACTGGCAGTAATAGGCCGAGTCGTTGGGCATGACGTTGAAGAAGCCGTAGCGCTGGTTGGCGCAGGGCCAGGCGGGCTTGCCCTTGTGGAAAGCGCCCCGGGTGCTGCCGTCCTTCCCCGTCAGGATGGCCTTGCCGTCGAGGACCAGTTCCCGTTTCAGCCCTTCGGAGCTGAAGCAGACGTGGCCGTACCGGGCGCTGTTGGTCCCCCGCCCGAGTTCACGGGTGCCCCGGTGGTTGAGGGCGAAATACTCGGGGTGAGTTTTGGCGAAGCGCTCGAGCAAAGCCAGATAATCCAGGCCGTGGGAGGACTGGAAGGGCGAGCGGATCTGCAGCCGGTTCCGGCGCATGGCGGTCAGGGAGCCGTACTTTTTAGTGGCCTCCTCATACCAGCGGATGGGGCCGCCCCCCTGGAAGTTGTTGACGAAGGGGTCGACGCTGTGCATGGTCCGCGTCTGCATATCGGGCCGGTCGGCCAGATCGATGGCGGGGACGACCCACTTTTTCAGTTTGGGGATAATGGTCCCCACCTCGCCGGGGAAATAGGAGCGCATGCCGACGAAACGTTCCATAAAGTCATACACCGCATAGAAAGTGCCGTCGGAGAACTGCTCCTCGTCCCGCCCGGCCAGAATGATGTTCTTCCCCACGGTCTTGATGCGGAAGGCCCCCCGCTCCATCTTCCCGGGATCGAACCCTGCGGCACGGGCGGCCGCCGCGTCGCCCACGATCAGGGCGGGAAGCTTGCCCGAGGGCTGTTTCTTCGGGTACAGCTTCACCCCCAGCGCCTTGCCCAGCAGCCCGGCCAGCTCGGAAGCGGCCAGCACCGACGGCCGGTGGGATCTTGTGTAGACGATCTCGAAATTGACCTTCCCGTCTTCGAAGAGGACCTGGCTTTTCGACGGATCCGTCCTGCAGTACCGGGGACCCTCGGGATGGGGTTCGAGACGGCCGCCCGCCGGAGCGGCGTTCAGCGCCAGCGCCCCCAGCAGACACAACGACACGAGAATCGACTTCTTCGACATTTTTCCTCCCTTTCGGTTAAAGGTGATTCAAAATTCCACTCCGAAACTTGCCCCGGACGTTCTCCCCCTGCCGCCTCACAGGCCCGTCAGGCGGAAAAACCGCCACGAATAGGGGGCCAGGGTCGATCCCACCCCCTTGGCGAGGGCGGCTTTATCAACATTGACGCCGTCGATCTTCCCCCGCCACAGCAGGGGGACCTTGCCGCAGAAGAGACGCACCGTCTGAGGAAGATCCGTAAAATTCCCGATCCCGACCAGGGTCTCGCCGCCCTGGCGCCACACCCGCAGCTGCACGGGCCGGAACTTTTCCGGAAACGGCAGGGGATAGTTGTTTTCCCCCGCCACGGGGGGGATCGTCAGATCGGGCGCGGAACATTCGATCCGCCAGGCGTGTTTCGCCAGGGGCGGCCGGGCGAAAAATTTCTCATGCTCCCGGATGATGCCCGCGCTTTGGCCCAGCGCGGCGTAGAAATCGTAGGGAAGTCCCGCGGGGAACGTCCAGAAAACGCCCGAAAAACCGCAGACGGGCGCGCAGAGAAGCTCGAAGGCGAACTGCTCCGGCGTGATCCGGGCGGAGAGGCCGTTCTGCAGATAGATCCGCCCCTTGGGGAGGGCCTTCCGGCAGGTACGGAACACCAGCTCCGCAAAGAGGAAATCTACGGCCGGACTCCAGCCGAGGCCGTCGGGAAGCCGGATCCTGCGCCCGCAGTCGGCGACTATTTCCGTCACGTCTTTCAGAGCGTCGGCCCGGAAGGACCCGAGGTTCCAGGAGGTGAAGAGCAGGGCAGGTTTGCGGGAGAATCCGCCGCTGCCCGCGGGCAGACGCCGCCGCGCCCCCGTCCGGAGCGCCGCCGTCCGGGCCTCCCGGAAACGGCGCACCTCGCTCCCGAAGCGCATGAGCAGCAGCCCGTGGGAGTCGTTCATGGCGTTCTTCCGGGGGATCTTCGGCGCGAAATCCGCCAGCTCCGCCCGGCAGAGGACGCAGAGGCAGTCGATGGCCCGCGTCTGGCCCAGACGGCTGTCGCAGATGAGGGCGGAAGCGTCGGCGCCCGTGCGCAGGAGACTCTTCTTCAGCGCGGGGAGAAAGTGTTCGGACCAGAAGGAGCCGTTGCGGATCTTCGCGTAACTGCAGCCGCCTTCTCCCTTGACCGGGTTCAGGTGGAAGGGCAGAAACCGGCGGATCCGGGCGTTTCTCAGCCGATCGGGGGGAATGGGCAGGTTGACGGCGGTGAAGACGTTGGCCCCCCGGTTGAGGAAGGACTGCTCCAGCTCGAACTGGATGTCCGGCGCGGAGAGCGCGGGGCCGGGAATGGCGATGAGGAAGTTCCTCGGGGCCACGGCGGGGGCGTCCCTCACCACCTTGATGCGGAAATGGGAAGGCCGTTTCTCCCACCCCTCCCGCTCGAGGACGACGGAGCCCGTCAGTTCCCGTTCCGAAGCGCGCAGGTCGGTCCCCAGGAGAAGCGTGAGTTCACGGGGCGGTATCCCCCGTTTGGAAAAGGTGAAGCGGTACGACACCTCTTTTTTGACCTGAGTCCGCACATCCGTGAGGGCGCTCCCCCAGGAACTCCCCGCCATGCGGATCCCCCAGGGCAAGGTGACGCGGACCGAAGTTTCCCCCGGGAAACTCGAGCCCGGCGGAGCGGTGAAGCGCAATTCCACGGGGCTTTTTTCCGGGATCCGGACCGGTTCCCCCGGAAGAGTCACCGGAGTTATCCGCAAATCGGGCGGATCGGGAGCGGGCATTTCTTCCAGCCGGGCTCCGGAAACGGCCAGGCTGCCGCTGCCGCACAAGACGATGCTCACCGAAAGAGCGGTGCTTTCGGGCGGCACGGCAAAATCGACGAGAGCGACTTTTTCCTCGGACGAGACGGTGACGAACTCGGTGCGGACCGCCCGCCCCGAAACGGGGACCGGCGCCGTCCGGAGCTGGACCAGCGCGGGCCGGGGCCCCGCGCCGCGCAGACGGACCTGAAAACGGAAGTGCCCGCCCGTTTTGCCGGGCAGAGGCACAGTGCGCTGGAGTACGTTGGCATGGCGGTTGCCGGGTCCGCTTTCGAGGAGGACCGTCAGACGCTCTTCCTCGAAGGTCACCCGGTTCCGGCGGAACACCTTCTTGTCGGGCGTCACCCGTTCGCCCCAGTCGGAAAAACGCCAGTTCCGCAGGGCGGGTTTCGTCTTCGGAGAGGGCGTCAGCTCCCACTCGGGGAGCAGATTTTCCGCTCCCCGGAGGAAAAACAGCGCGCCGAGGCACAGAAGAAGAAGTGTCCCTTTCATCCGCATAAGGACAGCACCGCCACGCCCGCGAGGATGACGGCCAGCGCCGCCGCCTTGGGCAACAGGAGTTTTTCGTGGAAAAGCCCGCCGCCCAGAGCGAAGGCGGTCACCACGCTGGAACGCCGGATGAAGGAGAGGATGGAGATCCTCGTCTCCGGCAGGCTCAGGGCGTAGAAGTAGAGAGCGTCGGCGATGATGAGCAGGATGCCCGTCACCGCGATGCTCCAGCGCCAGCGGAACTTGCCCGCGGCGGGAAAGAACAAATACCGGGCTCCCAGTCCCAGCCCCAGAACGACCACCAGCATCCACGAAAAGTGGAACTGCAGCGTCACGGGAGGAATGTGCCGGGCCCCCAGCAGGTATTTATCGAAGATGGCCGACCCGGCCCCGATGACGGTCCCCGCCACGGTGAGGAGCACCCCCGCCGAGTGCCACGAAAAGTGCTCCCGTGTGCCGATGAGGGTGAAGAGCAGTCCCCCGAAAAAGATCAGGATCATGCCCAGGTATTGAAGCCCGTGGGGGATCTCCCCGAAGATGATCACCGCGCCGATGATGCACCACAGAGGCGAGGTGGAGCGCAGGGGCGCGGCGATGGAAACGGGCAGCTCCCGGAGTCCGTAGTAGACACAGGCCCAGCTGGCCGCGACGATGAGGGACTTCACGGCGGAAAGCAGCAGGATATCCCCGGTCCAGAGGATCTCGGAAAATCCCTGCCGCACACCTGTCAGCAGCATGAAAAAGAGCGTCCCGGAACAGGTGGCCAGAAAAAGCACCGGCATGACCTGATTTTCCCGGACGGCGTGCTTCTTGCACACGTCGTAGACCCCGAGGGTCAGGGCTGAACAGATGATGGGCAGGACCCAGGCCGCCATACGGTCTCCTTAAGGACTTTTACTTCGCCAGATGGTACTTGATCCAGCAGAAGAAGGTGTCGCCCATCTGATTGTAGCCGGCGACGGCGGGATGGACCCCGTTGGACTGGCGGCTGATCCTGTTCTTGTTGGCATCCCCCGTGCCCGAAACGAAGTCGTTGCGGGCGGGGAAGTTGTTCTCGCAGTCCAGATTCACGCTCGAAGGCACGATGAAGACCTTCTTGTCGGGATAATCGGCGAACTTCTTGAGCATGGCCGCGTTGAGGGCATGCTGGTTCTTCTTGTACTGCCAGCGGGTCTGGCCGCAGGCGTAGTTGGAGCCGAAGGCGTCCTGGGTCTTCGCGCCGGGAGTGACCAGCCCCACGCCGATGACGGCGTCGGGAGCGTCCTTGCGGAGCGCGGAGATCAGATTGTCCGCATTCTCGAGGATGACCTTGATGCGGGCCTCGAGATTTTCGTCATTGGCGCCGAAGACGTCGTTGACGCCCAGCTGCAAGGTGATGAAGTCCGGCACCCGGCCGCCGAAATGCTTTTTCAGGTAGCCCGCGAGGGAAAACTTGCCGTCGATGATGAAGGGGCTGGCCCCCATCCGGGGATTGAACGTCTGGCCCGGTTTGGGTTGGGAAGGCTGGGTCTTCTTGATGAAGGTGTCCCATCTCCAGCCGCCGTAGCCTTCGTGGCGGCCCTTCGTGCCCCGGAGCCCCAGCATCTTGACCTGCGGGTGGCCGTTGGCCTTCATCAGCGCCTCGATGCGGGTGGGATAGATCCCGGCGGCGGTGAGGCTGTCGCCGATGACCAGGATGGCGGGATTCTTCCCCGCGCCTGCCTCGGCAGGAGTGACGATGACCGTAGTCTCACCCTCGGCTTCGAGCCCCCGGCAGGAGTACACCCGGAGCTTCAGGGGGAAGGTCCCCTTGTCGGTCTTCGCCGGGACGTAGCGCCACCGCTTCTGGTCGTTCCGCCCCTTGCTGCAGGTGATGTCGAAGACGAAATTGTCGGGATTGATCACGTTGACCACGTTGTCGAAGTAGATGCAGCTTTCCACGCCGGGCACGGCGTAGATGGCGGGAGGCAGCTGCAGATGAACGGTATTCTTCACGCTCGTGACGGGAGCCTTGGGCGCTTCCGCCTTCTTCTCGGGGCCCGCGGGCGCGGTGGAGCAGGAAAACGCCGCCGCCGCCAGTCCGCAAAGTGCCGCGGCCTTCAATGTTTTTGCGAGATTCATAGCCATGTTCCTTGTTTTTCGGGTTATTGTTTTCCGGCCAGGACCAGGTACCAGTGCCAGACCCAGTTGCCGCAGAGGGTCCAGAGGACGGCCCCGGCGGCGAGGAAGGGTCCGAAAGCGATGGCACACCGGCCCAGGGGCCGATGCCGTTTCAGCGAAAGGAGCGCTCCGTAGACCATTCCGGAGAAAGAGCCCGCCAGCAGCACGAACAGGGCGCCGGGGAGCCCCAGCAATGCCCCGCAGGCGGCGACGAACTTCACGTCGCCCCAGCCCAGCACGTCCCGGCGGGCGATCTTGTTCCCGAGAAAGGCGAAGAGGGAGAGAAAGAGGCCGGGGACCGCCGCCGAGACGACCCCGTAAAGGAGGCCGCCCGCAACGGTTTTCAGCCCGCAGATCGACGGAAAGATGCCGTGGACGGCGATCCCGAAAAGCAGTGCGGGAAAGGTCAGCGCATCGGGGATGATCCGGTGTTCGGCGTCGATCCACGCGCAGCTGATGGAAAGCAGAACGGCCCACCAGTAAGGAGCGAGCACCGCCGGGACCTGCTGGGCGAAAGCCACCTTGAAGAGGATGGCGACGAAAAGAAGCCCGGTCAGGGCTTCGATCACCATGTAGCGGCAGGAGTAGGACGCGTGACAGGCCCGGCACCGCCCCCGGAGGACGATGTAGCTGATGACGGGCAGATTGTCGAACCAGCGGATCTCCGCGCCGCAAGTGGTGCAGTGGCTGGGGGCGGTGACCACCGATTCGCCGCGGGGGATCCGCCAGATGCAGACGTTGAGAAAACTCCCCAGGCAGGCGCCGAGGGCGAAAGCGCCCGCCACGGCCGAGACCCACACCACGGGGTAGCAGAGCCCGAGCTGTCTCCACCAGTCATAGTCCGCCAGAGGCAATTCCGAAAACATGATCCTTCCCCTTTCACCCGGAACGTCCGAATCCGGCCCGCATGGCCTCGATGGGGGCGGGCTTGCCGGTCCATATCTCGAAGGAGGCGGCCCCCTGCCAGATGAGCATTTCCCGGCCGTCGGCGGCGGGGAGCCCCAGGGCGCGGGCGGCCCGCAGCAGCGGGGTTTCCCGGTAGACCGCGTCGAAGACCCGGAGTTTCGGGTTGAGTTCGAGCAGTTCAAGGTCCATGGGGGCGGGGTCGGTCTCCTTCAGCCCCAGACTGGTGACCTGGATGAGCAGGTCCGCACGGGAAAGGGCCCGGCCCAGAGTCTCCCGGTCGTCGAGAGCGCACACTTCGAGGGCGAAACCGGGAGCGAAACTGCCGACCCGACCCGCCAGATCGCGGGCCTTTTCGAGTGTCCGGTTGGCGATGGTGAGGCTCGCGCTGTGGCGGGCGGCCGTCTCGAAGGCAATGGCCGTGGCGGCGCCCCCGGCTCCCAGCATGACCACGTGAAGATCTTCGAGCTCCAGACCGAAATTCTCTCTCACGGCGCCGGAGATCCCGGCCCCGTCGGTGGAAAACCCGAAGATGCGGTTCTTCTCGATTTTCAGGGTGTTGACGCTCCGGCAGGCGGCTGCACCGGGCGAAAGTTCATCCACGAAGGGCAGGATCACCTGCTTGTGGGGCACGGTCAGGTTGACGCCTTTCAGGCGAGTCCGGGCATATTCGGCGAATTCGCCGATCTTCGCCGGGTCCACCCGCAGTTTCCCGTAGGGGGAGCCCATGCCGTAGAACTCGAAGGCGGCATTCTGCATCTGAGGGGACCGGCTGTGCGCCACGGGATCCCCGATCACCAGATATTCGATTTGCTCCGTGCCTGCCATAGACGAAAAACGCCGCATTCCTGCGGCGCGGTTAAAATTTTACTGTTCCGGCTTCTTCAGAGAAATGACCACCTGACGCATGACGCCGTCGCCCTCGGACTCGGTGACGACATCGGGGTCGTCCTTGAGGGCCAGATGGACGATCCGGCGGTCATGAGCGTTCATTTCGGGCAACTTCTTGGGATCGCCCCAGCGCTTGACCTCCTTGGCGGCGTCCAGCGCCTGACGTTCAAGCTGTTCCCGGTTGGAAAGGCGGGCGCCGCCTTCCTCCTGCTCGCCCCGTTCCCGGCGGCGGAAACCGCCACGGGGAGGCCGGGGAGCATCGCCCTCGGCGGCGGGAGCAGCCGCCTCACCGGCATTTCCGCGCCGGGGACCGCGCTCGCCGTCGGCGTAGCCGTCGATGTCCAGCAGGACCAGGGGAAATTCCTTGTCGTCCCGGCCCACGATCCGGTTCAGGATCAGCTGGAGACTTTCCAGGGTCTGGCCCCGGCGGCCGATGATCCGGCCCACATCGTCGGAGCTGATCTTGACCCCGATCCGGTTGTTGCTCTTGCTCTCGAGGCGGAATTCACCGGTGAGGCCCAGGTAGCCGAACATGGTCGACAGAGTATCGACGATCCGTTTTTTCTGTTCTTCGTTGACTTCTGACATGATTTGACGCTTTCCTTATGATTTGGCCGGCACTGCGGCATCGTTGGAGCCTCTCTTCTGAACGAGAAGCTGGATTATACTGCAAACATTGCTGACGCTCCAGTACAAGGTCAGCCCGGAGGGCAGATCGTAGAAGAGCAGCAGCATGACGACGGGCATCCACATCATCATCTTCTTCTGCATGGGGTCGCCGCTCATGGGCGTGATGTGCTGCTGGAATATCATGAGCGCGGTCATGATGAGCACCAGCGGATTGACGGGGAGCGAGAAGAAGTAGAGGGGGATCCGGCAGACCGTGTCGGGACCGGCCAGGTCGGGGCTCCACCAGAAGGGCACCTGCCGCAGCTCCACCGCCCCGTCGAGGGTGGTGTACAAGGCGATGAAGACCGGGAGCTGGAGCAGCAGAGGCAGACAGCCGCCGAAGGGGTTGACGCCCTCAGCCTTGTAGAGCTCCATCATCTTGGCGTTCATGAGCTGGGGATTGTCCTTGTAGCGCTCCTTGAGCTCCTTGAGCTTGGGCTGGACCTGCTGCATCTTCTTCATGGAGGCGTTGGCCTTGGCCGTGGCCGGATAGAAGAGGGTCCGGACGATCAGGGTCAGCACGATGATGCTCCACCCGTAGGAAAGCCCCAGGCCATGGATCTTGACCAGGATCCAGAGCAGCAGCCGCGCCAGGTAGTCCAGGGGCCCCCAGGCGAGGTGCATGACCCGGCCCGCGGAAGGATCGAAATGTTCGAGTTCGGAAATGACCTTGGGCCCCGCGTAGGCGGTGAAGCCGAATTCACGGGATTCCCCCTTGCCCAGGGAGAAGGCGGGGATCAGAGCGGAACAGCCCGGACTGGGGAGGCTTTCCTTGCCGTCGACGAGGAAGACCCGGTTCGTCCCGAGGACGAAGGGCGACGGCGCGCGGAGCAGCAGACAGAAATACTTGTTGCTGACCCCGGCCCACTCCACGGACTGGCCGTCGGCGCTTTTGAGATCCTTTTCATCGGCTCCGGCGGCGATATCCTTGAACTTGCCGCCGACGGTCATGTAGTCCAGCCGGTGCGAAGGAGTCCGCACCTTGTCGCCGGAAACCCTGGCCCACGAACTCATGGTCCCGCCGGAAAAAGCCTTTTCGCTCACCAGACGGGCGCCGTCGGATTCGTTGACCACGAGGACCTTGCAGTCGATGTTGTATCCTTTGGAGGGGAGCTGCCACCGGTGTTCCATGCGGAAGGCGCTGCCGTCCTCGCGCCGGAGGGTTCGGACCACCTTCAGCCAGTCGGCCCCGCGGGAGGAGGTGACGGCGGTGACGATGTCGTTTTCACCGGGCTTCGCGGAGACCAGGGTCAGGGCCGGGCGCAGGTTCTGGGAGATGCGGATCGGCTCCTTCCGGTCGGCGGTCCGGTAGTCGGTGACGTAAAAATCGGTGACTGACGCGGAAACGGGATCCACGACCAGTTTCAGATTGCCGTTGGCCAGCTCCAGGGGAGACATGGGCGGCACCTGTTCGAAGCGGGGCTTGGGAGCAACCCTTTCCGCCTTGGGAGAAGCGGGGGGCTGCGGGGCGCTCTTCGCTTCGGACGCGGGCGCTTCGGGCGCTCTGGCGGGCGCGGCGGAGGCCGCGGGAGCCGGCACGGGGATCTGGAACCACCCCATGTAGCGGCAGAGAGGATCCCACGCCAGCAGAATGGCGATGCCCACGATGAGCACGAAAATCTGTGCTTTGTCCATCTTCATTGTTTGTGTTCCCTGATTTTCGGGGGCGGCACCGGGTCGTAACCGCCCCGGCAGAAAGGCTGACAGCGCATCAAACGCCACACGGCGAGAGCCGTCCCCCTGATGAAACCGTGAGTCCGCAGCGCCTCCACCGCGTAGTGGGAACAGGTGGGGTAGAATCGGCAGCACTCCGGCAGCAGCGGCGAAAGAGTCTTCTGGTAAAGCCGGATGAGCAGAATCAGCCCCCCGGCCAAGAGGCCGCAGGGGGCGGCTTCACCGCCCGGAGCGGGCCCCGCCGGAGTCACGGCTGAGTCTTCTCCTCCTGCGGAGAGGGCCGGGAGGGCTCCGGGATCAGGACCCCCGAGGGGGTCAGGAGCGTTTCCACTTCCGCCATGACGGCGGCAAGACCGGCCTTCTTCATCTGCCTGCGGGGCACCAGGACCATCCGGCAGGGGAGCAGTCGGGGGGAAAGCAGCCGGAACGACTCCCACAGGAGCCGCCTGGCCCGATTCCGTTCCACCGCAAGAAGACTGTACTTCCGACTGCAAATGACCCCGCATCTGGCGAAGCGCCCTTCCCCCGGCGCCACCGACAGGGCCAGAAAACGGCCCGACCGGCGGTAGGGGGCGCTCTTCAGGCGCTCGAACTCCGCCTTCCGTTGCAGCTTGGAACTCTTGCGCAGACGCAGACGGGGAGACACCTGGAGCTGTTCCCTGAAGTGATGGAGGAGTCCGCAACTCAGGCGGTCAGTTTCCGGCGGCCCTTCTGGCGGCGGCGCTTGATGACCAGCCTTCCGGCGTGGGTCGCCATACGGGCAAAGAAACCGATCCGGCGTTTACGACGCCGATTAGAGGGCTGAAAAGTTCTCTTCATCTTCGTTTTTCCTTCTTTTTACTGATTTGTATGCTGGAGCGCGCCAAACCCTGACAGCGCGCTGATGATCTCCAACAGAGCCTGCAATCCCATAATATAGCACCGACTCTTCCGTTTTTCAAGGCCCTTATTTCACAAAACTCAGAACTGCCTGAAGCGGAGACTCGCCCTTTTTCACCGTCGTCACTCCGGGAAGTCCCGCCAGAACGGCGGCGGCCTCTTCACAGGCGAGGATGCGTCCGCCGCGGGCGAGAAAGAGCCGCAGCTGTTTTTCCCGCCCGGTCCGGAAGTTCTTGTAGCCCCCCGGAAGCCCTTCCGGCAGGATCAGCACGTCGAGATCCTCGATGATGCGGTCCTCGAAAGGCGTGGGGTTGACCGTCAGTTCGCTCCGGCGGTCCAGAGCAAGGAATTCCCGGATGGCGGCGGCGCAGTTCTTCCCGATGGCGGGACCGGGGAAGTAGCCCGTCCGGAGGGGCCGGAACTGCTTTTGGGGGAAGACCGGCGCACTCTTCACCCCGGTGACGGCGTAGACCGCGCCGGGGATGATGTACGAAGTGGCGGGCATCTTTTCCGGGTGGAAACTGATGCCGATGACCTTGCCCTTGCCGTAGGTGCCGTAAATGATGGCGGGCGAATCGAAAAAGGCCTTGTGGGCCGGACGGTTCACCCAGCTTACCGTGCTTTTATAAAGGGCCAGCACCTCCCCCTTCCCGTGGGGCCACGCGCCCGCGCGGGGGCGCATGATGGGCCCGCCGTTGAATTTGGCCCGGACGACGCCCGCCGGGATCCCCATCACTTCGGCGCCGCGCCCGGTGATCTCGACCGAGACCTTGCTGTCGGTCCCCGTGGCGCGGGGAATGGCCTCGAAGGGCAGGACGCCCAGACGCACCGGAACGGGCAGCGTGCTGTAGGCTCCGGCACAGACGCCGAGATAGCCGCCTCCCCGGCGGAGGAATTCCAGGACCGCCTTGGCGCCCTGGGGCCCCATGGCGTTGAACTGCCGTCCGCTGCCGCCGCCGGGGCAGACCAGCAGATCGGCGCGGTCGAGGGCGCCCTCGCGCAGATCGACGCCCTTGACGAAGGTGACTTCGAGCAGAGGCGCGGAGCAGAGCAGCCGGGCCAGCTTCAGCATCCCCGCACCCAGAGCGCCGTTATCGGTGTAGAAGAGCGTCCGCACCTTTTTCCCCTCGGCGGGTGCAGTTTTTTCCGCCGCCGGACGGGGCACCGCCTTGACGGCGGCATCGATATAGGAGCTTCCCTTGGGGACCTTGATGATCGCCGGGTGAGCGGGCAGATTCGCCGCCGCCGTTTCGGAAGCGAGAACGATCCCGCCCCGGTCGACGAAACGGGTCACCGCCGACCGACGCCATTGCTGAGCGAAGCCCGCGTAGCTTTTCTTCTCGCCGTCGGGCAGGATCATGATGTCCACGTTGTCCGCGAATTCCTGAGAGGGCTTCAATACGACCCGCGGGTCGGCGTCGAGGGCGAGGAACTCACGGGCGGCCCCGATGCAGCTTTTGGCGATGGCGGGCCCGAAGTAGTAGGCCGCCCGCAGGGGACGGAAGCCCTTCGGGGGGATCGGCGTCAGCCGGACGCCCGTCACGGCGGCGATGCAGCCGAGAACGATCTCCTCGTTGCCCGCATCCGCCTCGGGGTGGAAACTGGTGGCGATGACCTTGCCCTTGCCGTAATTGCCGAAGATGATGGCGGGGGCGTCGAGAAAATCACCGCCCGGCTTGCCCACGGGACTGATGGTGCTCTTGTAGACGCCCAGAACTTCCGCCTTGCCGTGGGCCCAGGGAGCGCCCGGTTTGGAGATGGGCCCACGGGAATACTTCACCTGACGGCGGCCGGGAGCGACGCCCAGAACTTCCGCGCCCCGTTTGGAGATCTCGATCTGCACCGGTCCCGCCGCGCCGCCCGCGCCCTGACGGTATTCGAAAGGCATGAGACCGATCCGGTCGGGTTTGTTCAGCGTGCAGTGGAATCCGGCGCAGATGCCCACGTAGGAACCGCCCTCCTTCACGAACTTGCGGATGATCGCCTTGCCCTCTTCGCCCAGGGCCTGACACTGGAGCTGGCTGGAACCGCCGGGGATGATGAGGAGCTCCACATCGTCGAGGGCCCCGGCCTTGACCGCCGCGGCGTCCACCAGTTTCAGTTCAGCCTGCGGAGACCGGGCGACGATCCGGGCCAGATAGAGGACGCCGCTGCCCCAGCTGCCCTTCTGAGTGTAAAGGGCCGTCTTGAGTTTTTTCGCCTCCGCGGGGGCTTCGGACGGGGCGACGCAGCCGGAAAATGCCAGCATGACGGCGGGCAGAAGAAGGAAACTATTTTTCATGAACTGAAGATCCTTTCGGTGAAATTCAGGGACGGGCCAGAGCCTCGGGCACGAAGGAGCGCCCTTCGGGGATGACCTTGAAATTCTTGTGGGGGGCGAAAAAGGCCGCTTCGGCACCGGAAACGAGGAGCTTGCCGCCCCGGTCGAGGAAGCGCGCGAACATCTCCTTCCGGCCGGAAGCCAGGCTCTTGTGGGCGGCGTCCATGCCGTCGGGAACGACGAAGACGTCCAGATGCTCCAGAATCCCCTCGTTCAGCTCACTTCCGGAAACGAAAAGCACGTCCAGATCGGGTTCCCGGTCGAGCTCCAGCATCCTCAGGATCGGCCCCTTGCCGATGGTGCCGGGGGTGTAGAAGCCCACCCGGACGGGCCGGTAGTTCTTTTTCGGGAAGACCGGCGCGGTCTTCAGCCCCGTGGCGGCGTAGATGCACCCCATGGCGAGGGCGTGATTGACCACGTGGGATTCGGGGTGAAAACTGGTGGCGATGACCTTGCCCTTGCCGTAGTTGCCGTAGATCACCGCCGGAGCGTCGAAGAAGTTGCCGCCGGGCCGCCCCGAGGGGCTCACCGTGCCCTTGTAGACGCCCAGGACTTCACCCTTGCCGTGCTCCCAGGCCGCTCCCGGCTTGGAGATGGGGCCCAGGGAGTAGCGGACCCGGTAGCGTCCGGGCTTGATGCCGAGGATCTCCCCGCCGCGGGGGGAGATCTCCACGGGCAGGACGGCCTGAGCCCCGCCCGCGCCCACCTGATATTCGAAGGGCAGCAGCCCGATGCGTTCCTTCCGGTTCAGAGCGCAGTGGAATCCGGCGCAGATGCCCACGTAGGAACCGCCCTCCTTCACGAACTTCCGGACGGCTTCGGCCCCGGCTTCACCCATGGAGCGGTACTGTTTGGCGCTGGAGCCTCCCGGAATGACCAGCAGATCGAACCCCTTGAGCTTGCCTTCGCGCAGGTCCCTTCCGTCGACGGGGGTCATTTCGATCCCCGGCGAGTAACTCAGCAGCCGGGCCCAGTAGAAGACGCCGTTGCTGCGGCTGCCTTCGTCCACGTAGAAGGCCGCCTTCAATTTCTTTTCCGGAACGGGAGCGGCCGCATCCTTTTTCCCGGAGGAACTGGAGGCGCAGCCGCCGGCAAGCAGCAGCGCCCCGAGCAGAAAAGCCATGACGCGTTCGGATCTCATTTTTCTTTCCTTTCGAACTGCAAATAGAAAAAAGGCCCGGCGCGATCCCGCCGGACCGGATCGAATCACATCCGGTATCGGAAGACCGGCTGTTCGTTCCGCTGCATCCAGCTCAGCCTGGTGGGCGGGTAGGCTTTCACATGGCCGTCCACATGCTGGACCTGAGCCGAAGCGCCGCCGAAGTGACCGAAGGCCACACCGTCGAAGTTGACGCCGGGATTCAGATTGACGTTCATGGCGGCGCCGCCCCCGGTCTTGCTCCGGCAGTCGATGATCCAGCCGGTGTTGCTGGGATTGCGGATCTTGGAGTAAAGCAGCTGGTTGACCGGTCCGGCGGGACCGGGGCTCCAGTAAAGGTGCCCTCTGGCCATGATGTCGATGCAGTAGTCGATCTTCACCCCGCGGGAGTGGGTGGTCTGATCCGGCATGGCGGCACAGGACCAGACGCCGGGTTTCATGTAGGGAACGTGGGAGGTCCGGGACTGGCTCACGCGGTCCGTGAAGCCGTCTCTCCGGCCGTATCCCGCGTAAGGAGCCAACAGCCAGAACCACGATCCCACCTCCGGAGGCCCGAAGGTGGTTTTCGCACTCTCCCGGTAGGCGAAGGGAGCCCGGTCACGATTATCGGTGGCGTAGAAATTCACGTAAGTCCCGGAGGTCTTGAGGTTGTTGGCGCAGGTGGTGAACTTGGCCCGTTCACGCGCCTGCTGCAAGGCGGGCAGAAGCATGGCGGCCAGAATGGCGATGATGGCGATCACCACCAGCAGTTCGATGAGGGTGAATTTCGTCTTTTCGGTTCGCGGTCTCATAATCGTCGGCTCCTTGTTTTATCGGGGTCTTTCACATTCTGTACCGGAAGATCGGGTAGGGTCCCCGGTGCATCCACCCCAGCTTGACGGGAGGATAGGCCTTCACATGGCCGTCCACATGCTGGACCTGCGCCGAAGTGCCGCCGAAATGTCCCCAGGCCACGCCGTCGAAGTTGGTGCCGGGATTCAGATTGACGATCATGGCGCCGCTGCCCCCCGTCTTGGTCCGGCAGTCGACGAGCCAGCCGGTGTTCCCCGGCTCCCGGATCTTGGAGTAAAGCAGCTGGTTGATAGGTCCGGCGGGACCGGGGCTCCAGTAGGCGCTTCCCCGTGCGCAGATGGTCATGCTGAAGTCGATCTTCGCTCCGCGGGCGGTGGAGTTCTGGTCCGGCATGGCCGCACAGGACCAGACGCCGGGCTTCGTGTAAGGAACGCTGGATTTGCGGGCCTGACTCACGATGTACCAATAACCGTCCCTTCTTCCGTATCCGGCGTAAGGAGCCAGCAGCCAGAACCATGACCCGATCTCCTTGGGCGCGTACCCGGAGTAACTCGCCCCCGAACGGTAGGCGAAGGGAGCGCGGTCACGATTATCGGTGGCATAAAAACTCACGTAAGTGCCGGAGGTCTTGAGGTTGTTGGCGCAAGTGACGAATTTTGCCCGTTCTCTCGCCTGCTGCAAGGCCGGCAAAAGCATGGCGGCCAGGATGGCGATGATGGCGATGACCACCAGAAGTTCGATGAGGGTGAATTTCGTTTTTCCCGTCCGGTTCATAATCGCTCCTTTCCTGCTGTGTCAATAATCCGCAGACCGCGGATAGATATAGCGGTAGGTCCTCTTGCCGCCTCCGGCCAGATCGTTCCGGACCAGCGTGCCGCAGTGGCCGTCGCAGAAGACCAGATTGGCCTTGCCGGCATGGCGGAACTGGACGCTGGACGTGCGGTTGCCCGTAATCATGGGCCATGAGGTGGAGGCGATCTGCAGATAGGCGTCGGTGGCCGAGATGATGTTGTCCGCCGCGGAGGCCTCGAGTTTGGAGCCGTCGATGGCGTACAGCTTCGTCGCCGGCCGGGCGATCTCGGAAAACTTCTTAACCGCCTCTTTTTCGGTCGCATTGCTGAAAATGTAGTAGTTCGCTCCGTAAGAGAAGAGCGGGACGCGTCCCCCCGCCTGCTGGTGCTCCGCCGCACTGGGGCAGGAAAGAGGTTCGGTCATCTTCTTCGTGACCTCTTCGACCAATCCCACGGGGATGCCGCCCGGTTTGTTGGATTTCCAGCGGCAGAGCTCGGGCTTGATATAGAGCGCCATGGCGAAGCTCCAGCCCCTCAGGGAGCCGGCGTTGTTCCTCGTCACGTAGCCCCGGTAATCGTTGACGTACATCTGAAAGGCATTGCCGATGCCTTTCAAATTGTTGGTGCAGCTGCTGGTCTTGGCCCGTTCCCGGGCCTGCTGCAGGGCGGGGAGAAGCATACTGGCCAATATGGCGATGATGGCGATCACCACCAGAAGTTCGATCAGCGTGAAACGACGCACGACGAAATTTTCAGGAAAATTGCTTTGAAATCTTCTCATTTCCTGCTTTCTCTCCTCAAATAAGGCTCAGTATCCCGAGGCGCGGGGAAGAATGTACCGGTAGCCCACGCGCCAGTCATTGCTCAGCGTGTTCACGACAAAGGTGCCGCAGTGACCGTCGCAGAAAACCGTGTTCGCCTTGCCCGCATGGCGGAACTGGACGGCCATTTCGCGGTTGCCGGTGGTTATGGGCCACGAAGTGGTGGCGATGTTCACATACCCGCCGGTGGGGTCGAGAACGTTGTCGGAGGGCGTCTTCACCAGACGGGAAGCGTCGACGGTGTAAAGTTTCCGGCCGGGCTCCTTGATCTCCACGAACTTCTTTACTGCCGCCGTTCCCAGCTGATTGTGGCCGATGTAGTAGTTGGGGCCGTAGGACATGAGGGGAGCTTCTCCGCCGGCCAGCAGATGCTCCGTCGCTGACGGACAGGACAGGGGGGCGGTCAGCTTCAGGGGCTTGTCGGAGACCAAAGCGAGGGGAATGCCTCCCGGCTTGTTGGATTGCCAGCGGCAGAGCTCCGGCTTGATGTACATCGCCATGGCGAAGCTCCACCCCCGCCGGGAGCCGGAATTTTCCCGCGTCACGTAGCCGCGGTAGTCGTTGACGTAGAGCTGAAAGGCGTTGCCGATGCCTTTCAGGTTGTTGATGCAGTTGCTGGTCTTGGCCCGGTCCCGCGCCTGCTGCAGCGCAGGCAGCAGCATACTGGCCAGAATGGCGATGATGGCGATGACCACCAGAAGTTCGATGAGGGTGAAGCGCATCGATGCGCAACGCGAATTTTTTCCAAACGTAAACACTTTTTCAATTCCTTATCCTGCCGACGGCAAACATGTCGTCGGGTAATTATACCACATTCTCCGCATTTTGTCAACTGAAAACACCTCTTTTCGCAGTTTTTTCTTAATTTTTTCCCGGCGGAACTTGAAAAGCCGCCGCCCGAATGGTATCTTAGAACCGCCGACATCGGAAAAAGGGAGGATTCTCATGAAAATCGGAAAAATCATCGTCATGCTGCTGGCGGCGGGCGCTCTGTGCGCCGAACCGGCCGCGGAGCTGCCCAAGATCAAAGTGGCCCTGGCGGGCAGTTCCGCCTGTCAGACCTACAACAGCAAGGATCCGAAACTGATCTGGGGCTGGGGAGAGGTCATCGGCAAGTACTTCAAGCCCGAGGCCCAGGTGCTGAACTTCGCCGTCAGCGGCCTGAGCACCCGGAGCTTCCGGGACCGGGGCGTGTGGAAGAAACTGCTGGACTCCAAGCCCGACTACATCTTCATGACCCTGGGCGCCAACGACACCCCCGGCAAGAAATTCGCCACCGACGCCAAGACCTCCTACAAGGAAAATCTGCGTCGCTACGCCGCCGAAGCCGAGGCCGCCGGGGCGAAGATCATCTTCGTCACCTTGAATCAGTCGCTCCGGGGCGACCCGAAGACCAACAAGGCGGTGTTTTTCAACGGCAGGGCCTACCGGAAGGACCGTGCCCCCTACAGCCAGTCGATCCGCGAAGTGGCCGCCGAACTGAAGAAGCCCTGCCTCGAGCTTTTCGACAACCAGCAGAAGATCATGGAAGCCATGGGCGAAGCGGCCGCGGGGAAGCTCTACCGCTTCAAACCTGACGGCAAGATCGACGCCATGCACACCAACAAGGCGGGGGCCGAACTGCTGGCGAAGATCATCATCACCGAACTGCGCAAGAGCGACTGCCCCCTGAACGAGTACACCATCGACCCGCAGCTCAAGGCTCCTCTGCCGAAGGAGACTCCGGCGAAGAAGGCCGCTCCCGCGAAGAAGACTCACAAGAAGAGTTCCCAGTCGAAGAAGAACAGCAAGAAGTGACCGGACCCCGGGGGGCGAAGATGCTCCCCGCGATCAGGGCCGTCAGGGGGGCGGTGAGGACCAGGGCGAAACTGCCGATGAGGGTCTTCACCGCCTCCGATGCCACGAGGGGGTTGTCCAGCAGCGTCAGGGGGGAGTGTCCCTCGACCCGGAACATCATGAGGAGCGTGAGAAAGCCCCCCGAATAGGCGAGAAGGAGCGTGGTGGTCATGGTCCCCACCACGCTGCGCCCCATGCGCATGCCGGAGCGGATCAGTTCGCGCCGGGAAAGCTGGGGGTTGTGCCGGGCCACCTCTTCGATGCCCGAAGCGATGTCCATGGCCAGATCCATGACCGCCCCCGACGCCCCCAGGATCAGCGCCCCGGCGAAAAGCCGCTGCAGATCCAGAAAATCGTACCCGGCGTAGAAGAGAGGCTGGGAATAGGGCATCACCGCCCCGTTGATCTTCATGAGCCGGGTGAAGAGCGCACTCAGAATCAAGCCGGTGAGGACCCCCGCCATGGCGCCGCAGAAGGCCGCGAGGCCCTTCCGGGTGAAGCCCGCCACGAGAAAGATGATGGCGAAGGTGAGGAGCGCCGCCGCTCCGGCGATGACCGCTTCGGGAGCCCAGCCCGCCAGGGCCGCCGGGATCACGGCCTTCCAGATGACCAGAAAGCTGAAGATGAAGCTCACGATGGACTTCACCCCCACCCACGAGCCGAAGAGGATGAGGAAGAGGCAGAAAAGGGCGCTCAGGACCCAGAACCAGCCCGACCGGCTGTAGTCCCTGGCCGTGAGCACGAAATCCTCGGGCACGGGCCCTTCGGGCATGTTCACGGTGATGATGTCGCCTTCCCGGAACTCCTTGTCCAGCTCCATCTGGGCCCGGATCTCGTTGTTGGCGCGGAAAACTTTTCCCTTGAGAGGTCCCGACAGGATTTGCGTCTTCAGGTGCTGGGAGCCGCATTTGAGCAGTCCGTAGAGGGCCACGTCGCTGTTGTCCACCGCGAGGACACGGGCACGGGCCACCCGGCCCGCACCGCCCTTCACCGCCCGTTCCGGTTCGGGCAGCAGCAGCACCCCCGCCGACAGGAGCAGCGTGACGACGATCGTCAGCAGATGACGGAAGGTCTCACCCTTCATCGGATGAGCGCTTTGAGCTTGCGGGCGATGTCGGTGTTGTCGATGAAGCCGACGAAGTTTTCGGCCCCCGCACCCTGGGCAGTGGTCAGCACGGGAAGCCCCGTGTGGGCTCCGGAGGTCCAGCCGATGCCCGCTTTCTGGCTCATGACCATTCTGGCCGCGTTGCCGGGCTTGTTGTTCTTGAACCCGTCTTCGAGGGCCTTGATCTGTTTCTTGTCCAGCACCATGGGGTCCTTCTTCACATCGCCGGAGAACTTGAAGCCGAAGTTCTCGGTCAGGAGCTTCTTGCTGTCCTCGAAGGAAAATTTCGGATCCTTCTTCCGAGCTTCGGCGATGAGTTTGTCGTATTTCTTCGCCGTCATCTTCTGGAATTTCAGCCGCTCCATGAACATGGCGTACCCGGAGCCCGCAAATCCCATGCTCATGCCGCCCGTTTCGTGGTCGCCGGTGGTCAGGATCAAGGTCTCATCGGGGTATTTCGCCGCGAATTTCAGCGCCGCCCGCACCGCTTCGTCGAGGGCCAGCACTTCGCGGAGGTTGCCCGCCGCATCGTTGGCGTGGCCGTAAACGTCGATGGTTCCCCCTTCGACCATGAAGAAAAAGCCCCTGGGATTCTTCAGCAGTTCCAGCCCCTTGACCGTCATTTCGGCCAGTGTGGTGCCGTCGGCGTCGGTGTCCAGCGCGGCGGGCATGTAGCCGGGAGAGGCGGCGTAGAGCACCTTGCCGCAGCCCGGCTTCAGGGCGAGAAATTCCTTCTTCTGGCCGGGCATCAGGATCTTGTAGCCCTTCTTCCGGGCGAGTTCGTAGAGGTCGGGACGGGTCTCCTTGTCCCCCTTGTTCTTCTGGTTGAAGCCGCCGCCTGCGAAGTAGTCGAATCCGGAGTCGATCAGGTCCAGCCCCAGGTCGTAGTACTGGCTCCGGGCGGGACGGTGGCCGTAGAAGCTGGCGGGGGTCGCGTGGTTGATGACCATGGTGGAAACGATCCCCACCTTCCACCCTTTCTTCCGGGCGTACTCGGCCACGGATTCGAGGCGGACCTTGCCGTCCGGCCCCACGCCGATGCGGTGATTTTCGGTCTTTTCGCCGCAGGCGATGGCGGTCCCCGCCGCGGCGGAGTCCGTGACCAGCGAATTGGCCGAAGCGGTCCGGGTGGTGGCGTGGAAGGGCAGATGGTTCATGGCCAGCTTGCCGTGACCGGATTTGACGGCGAACTCTTCGGCGACCATGCGCTGGGGAGAGGCCATGCCGTCACCGATGAAAAGAATGATGTATTTGGGGAACTTTTCCCCCGCGCTCAGCACCAGACAGCAGACGAAAACGGTCAGAAACAGCAGTTTTTTCATGACGTGGGACACTCCGTAATGGATGATATGAAAAGAGGGTTTATTTGCCGGGCTTCCACGAATCCTTCAGCGTGACGGTCCGGTTGAAGACCATCTTTCCGGGGCGGGAATCGGGATCGCAGGCGAAGTAGCCGACGCGCTCGAACTGGACCGAGTCTCCCGGTTTCGTTTCGCCGAGAGCCGGTTCGAGGAATCCGGTCACGACCTTGAGGGAATCGGGGTTGATCTGCGTGAGGAAATCGACGCCGTCGGCGCCGGGAGCCTGCACGGTGAAAAGCTTGTCGTAGAGCCGCACTTCCGCCTGCAGCGCGCTGTCGGCGGCCACCCAGTGGATCGTGCCCTTGACCTTCCGCCCGTCGGGGGCGTTGCCGCCCCTCGTGGCGGGGTCGAAGGTGCAGTGCACCTCGGAAACCTGCCCGTCGGGACCGGTGACGAAGTCGGTGCACTTGATGAAGTAGCCGTAGCGCAGCCGCACTTCGCGGCCCGGAGCCAGCCGGAAATAGCCCTTGGGGGGCTCGGCCATGAAGTCGCTCCGGTCGATGTAGAGCACCTTGCCGAAGGGGATTCGCCTGCTTCCGGCTTCGGGATCCTCGGGATTGTTCACCGCGTCGAGGGGTTCCACCCCTTCATCGGGGTAGTTGGTGATGACGACCTTGAGGGGATCCAGAACGGCCAGATAACGGCGGCAGCGGGCGTTGAGCACCTCGCGGGTGCAGTAGTCCAGCACGGCGGAGTCGGTGATGCCGTCCACCTTGGTGATCCCCACCCGGGCGCAGAAGTTGCGGATGGCTTCCGCGGGGACGCCCCGGCGGCGGAGCCCGCAGATGGTGGGCATCCGGGGGTCGTCCCAGCCGGAAACGTGCTTTTCGGTGACCAGCTGCAGCAGCTTGCGCTTGCTCATCACGGTGTCGGTGATGTTGAGCCGGGAAAATTCGATCTGGCGGGGACGCTCCCCCACCTTGTAGTCGAGGGAATCCAGCACCCAGTCGTAGAGGGGACGGTGGATCTCGAACTCGAGAGTGCAGAGGGAGTGGGTCACCCCTTCGAAGGCGTCCTCGAGGGGATGGGCGAAGTCGTACATGGGGTAGATGCACCACTTGTCCCCGTGGCGGAAGTGGTGGACCCGGCGGATCCGGTAGAGGGCGGGATCCCGCATGTTGATGTTGGGCGAAGCGAGGTCGATCCGGGCCCGCAGGACCATGGCCCCGTCGGGGAATTCCCCCTTGCGCATCCGCTCGAAAAGGTCCAGATTTTCCTCGACGGAGCGTTTCCGGCCCGGGGGCTCGATGCCGGGCCGGGTGGAGTCGCCCCGGTACTTTTCCCACTCTTCGAGGGGCAGGTCGCAGACGTAGGCGAGGCCCTTTTTGATGAGTTTCACGGCGCACTCGTACATTTTTTCGAAGTAGTCGCTGGCATAGAAGATCCGGTCGCCGGGGTCGAAGCCCAGCCACTTGATATCGTCGATGATGGACTGCATGTACTCGGTGTTCTCCTTGGCCGGATTGGTGTCGTCGAAGCGCAGATTGCAGACGCCGCCGTACTCCTTGGCCACGCCGAAATCGAGGCAGATGGCCTTGGAGTGGCCGATGTGGATATAGCCGTTGGGTTCCGGCGGGAAGCGGGTGACGACCTTGCCCCCGTGTTTGCCGCTCTTGACGTCGGCGTCGACTATTTCGCGGATGAAGTCCAGATTTTCGCTCATGATGTAAAACTCCAGATTGAAGACACTTTTACATAAAATAGCACAGAAAGGGAGATTTTTCCACACCGGAAAGGGGAAAAGGACTTATTCTTTGTCCTTTTCCGCGTCCCCGAAACGGCGGACCGAGGAAAATCCGTGCATGGCGGTCAGGTACTGCTCCTTGGTCATGGGGACGTGAAGTTTCGCGATCTCCTTTGCCTTTTCCGCGTCGCCGAAGAGGAGATCGGCCAGGTCCAGCGCCAGGACTTTGGCGGAGTCCACGTAGGCCTGAACGGGATCCTTCACCAGAAAGGAATCGGTGTGGGCCGTGCCGTCGAAGCCCCGGAAATAGGCGTGGAGCGAGGGGCGGATCATGCTCACGTCGCCCATGTCCGTGGAGGAGGGGCGGTAGACGCCCCGGGTGAAAGGAGCGCCGGGAGCGATGAAACGGCAGTTTGCTTCGTGGATCTCATCCAGCGGGGCGTAGGGAACAAGGGGCATGAAGCCGAAGATGTTGCGGACCTCCGCCCGGCCGCCGAAGGCGAGAGATGCGGCGTGGACGCAGCGGTCAACCTTTTCCGACGCGGAACGGACCGCCTCGGGGGAGCCCGCCCGGACCTGCAGGGTGAAGACGCACCGGTCGGGGACCACGTTCACCGCCTCGCCCCCGTCGGGGATATAGCCGTGGATCCGCACGTGGTCCTCGTCCCTGAAGGTGTCCCGCTGGGCGTCCAGCAAATTCATGGCGCTCCGCATCATGGAGATGGCGTTCACCCCCTTGTCGGGATTGGCCCCGGCGTGAGCAGACTTTCCCTCGAAGATCAGACGCTTCATCACGAAGCCGTTGAAGCCCGACGGGGTAAAATTCGACCCGCCAGCGTGGAGCATGAGGGCGACGTCCACATCATCGAAAACCCCTTCGGCGATGAGCTGGGATTTGCCCCCGAAAAAGGTGATCTCCCCCTTTTCCGCGAGGGAGGAGATATAGGACTGGTCCTGACACTCCTCCGACGGCGTGGTGATGAAGGCGATGGAGCCCGACAGGAACGAAAGGACCTCCGGCCGGGTGAAGAGCGCCGCGCAGCTCAGCATGGCGTTAAGGGCGGCGTGATGGCCGCAGGCGTGGGCGGCGTGGGTGACGGGATCCGCGAAGGGGTGGTTGGGGACGATGATGGCGTCCAGCTCCCCGAGGAGCGCCACCTTCGGCCCGGGGCGGCCCGTGTCCAGATCCGCCCGGGCCCCGGTGACGGCAAGGCCCTTGCGGCAGGTGAGCCCGGCGGAATGGAGCACCTTTTCCGCGAAGGCGGCGGTCCGCTTTTCCCGGTACGAAAGCTCCGGCATCCGCAGCAGCGCCTCGCCGGAGCGGATGATCTCCTCTCTGCACCTGTCGAAGTGGCTGCAGATCAGCTTTCTGAGCTCCTCGCGGGTCATTTTCACTGGAGTTTCAGCGTGCCGAAGTGCTCCACCTTCTGGAATCCGCCGAAAACGGGCAGATAGCAGCTCTGTTCCCAGGTGGCGGGCTCGCCGGGCATGTTGTAACGGCAGTTCCGGTAGGCGTTGAAGGCGTACTCACCCGGTTTTCCCTTCTCCTTGAAACGGATCTCATCCAGCGGGATGGCCAGATACCCTTCCCACCGGGTGCTGCCCCGCTTCGTGTTCCAGGCGATCTTGGAACTGTTCCATGAAGCAGGTTTCCTCTTGCCCGAGGCGAAAGAGGAGCAGGAGTCGTAGAGCCGGTCGTCGGGGGCGAGGATGAACTGGTAGATTTCCTTGTCCCGGGCGAGGAAGAACTCCAGGCTCTCGTAGCTCCAGAGCATGGCGTCCCGCTTCCCCAGATGCGCGGGAACCCACTTCACCGAGGAAACCAGGGGCGGGATGGTGCATTCGGCCTTGATGTAGAGGAATTTGCCGTCGTGGAGCAGCCGCATTTCGGTCTTCGATTCCTGCGTGTAAACGTTGTAGGCGTCGCAGAAGTCCTTGAGCACGGCGGCCTTGGCCCAGTCGGCGGCGCCAGGCTTGCCGGAAACGCGGGGCACCGACACCGCTTTGGGATTGGTGGCGCGCTTGCCGCCCCGGAACATCCGGGAGTTCCGGTCGAAGGGCTTGTAGGCGTTCAGGAGCCTCCGGGCCCGGTAGGCGTAGGGGGCCTGGTTCCCGGCCAGCTTCACGGCCTCGTTGAGGAGCCCCATCATCCGGTCCACGAAGGCGGGCGGATAGAGGTCGGTCCACACCCGCTGGAAATTCCACTTGCCGGGCTCCCAGCCCGCCCGGATCCACGCCGCTTCCATTTCCTCGTGGAACTGACGGACGGGCTTCGCCGCCGGACCGAAGAAGTTCGTGTAATACTCGTCGAGGATCTTTTCCACGTCCGCGTTAAGATCCCACATGAGTTTCCCCGCGACGTAGAGGTTCTGCACGTCATACATCCAGTCGGTCCAGTGCTTGAAGCTCTGGCCCGCGCCGTCCACGTTGGAAAGTTCGATGGCCCGGCCGCTGACGATCCCGGCATCCATGGCGTAGATCTCCTTGAGCTGGCGAGGGAAGATCGCGGGCGCGCCGTAGACGCCCCGGTGGTAGCGGGAGTTGTTCCAGTATTCCCAGACGTAGAGCCGGGCCCCGGTGGCGCTCCACTCGTCGAGGAGCGCCTTCCAAGCCGCCTTGTAGCTCAACGTGCCGCGGGGCACGGGGCTGAAGCAGAGGGTCACCGCCACGTTGGGCAGGAGCGGGAACGAAGGTTTCCGGTGGTAGCTGCCGTAGGAACAGCAGGTGACGACCTTGCCGGGAGCCTTCTTCGCCACTTCGGCGGCCACATCGTTCACGAAGCCCCAGACCAGATCGGAGAAACTCCCCCGGCTCCCCAGCTCGGGCTTGACCTTTTTCATGCACGATTCGCAGCGGCAGTGGAAGAGGCCGAGGCCGTCGCCGGGCATCACCGCGGAAAAGTTGGAATAGGTGCTCTTCTTGAAGTAGTCCAGCTTGTCCTGGACCATCTGCTTGAAGACGTCGGGATTGGTCAGGCACACGTGGCCGCCGCCGGGTTCGTCCGTGATCTTGCGGGTCCCGTCGGCCTGGAGCGCCAGATACTCCGGATGGGTCTTGGCGAAGCGCTTGGGCCAGGTGTTGAAGGAGTGGTTGGCGATGGGGCTGCCCACGGAGCCGCCGAAACGGTTCCGCCGGAACCACAGCGCCCCTTCCGCCGCCGTCACGTCGGGATCGTTCTTGATGGCCCCGTAGAAGGTGCTCCGGGTGTCATAGACGGGCCGGGCGGCGGCGTAGAGTTTTTCAACGGCAATATCCTTGAGCTGAGGCACATGGGCGCCGTTCTTGCCGGGCCAGTACCAGCGGATCCCCAGCACCCGTTCCAGAAACTCGTAGGCGGCGTAAAGAGTCCCCACCGCCACGGTGGAGCGGCCCGTGACCATGCTCATGGGGATCCCCTTCCGGTCGCCGCCGGAAAGGACGATCACGTCGTTGAGCCGGGCGGCGACGGCGTATTCGGGAACGAGCATATCGGGGTTGATCCCGTACTTCCGCGCCACGGCGGTGTCGCCCACCAGAATGGCGGGACCGGATTTATATTGACTTTCGGGCACGATCGCGGGCGCGCTCCCCACGGCGAGCTTGAAGTGGTCCTGCAGCTCCCTGGCCGCGAATTTGGCGATGTTGTCCGGCTGATCGGGCAGGACGATGACGCAGAGGACCTTGCCTCCCTTCACCAGCTCCAGTTTGCCCTTGGAGTTCATGGCGGTGAATTCGGCGCTGAAGCCTTCGGGCAGAGCGGTTTTGCGGGTCTCCGCTTGCGCCTTGGCGAGATTTTTGGCGGCGGCCTCGTCGAATTCACAGAAACGGACGCGCTTGAACTCCCAGACCGTGGGGACCTTGCCCAGCTTGTTGAAGCCGACCTGCATGTTGAATTGGCTGATGTTGTCCAGATCGGGAACGGTGAACACCGCCTCGATGGGGATCTCGTCGCCGTTTTTGGTGTAGGCGAAATGGAAGTTCTGCGTGGCCTTCAGCCCGCCGGGCTTCACGGAGCAGCGGAAGGTCGCCCCCAGCGCCTGATCCCCGGCGGTCCTTTTGGCGTTCATGCGGAACACCACCTGTTTGCCCCGGTATTTCTGCGCCGTCTTGGCGTAGACGCGGAAGGATTTCGTTTCCGCGCTCCACTTGCTCTGGGTGGGCGTGAGCACCACGTCCTTGAAGTTGGCGATCACCTTTTCCTCCCCCGAAACCGCAGCAGCAGCGAGGAGAAGCACCGTCATGACCACTCGTCTCATGAGATTTCCCTTTCCCGTATTTTGTAAACGAAGTCGAATAACCGAAACCCGGCAATCAGGGAGCGGCGGACCGCCGTCACGGATTTCCTTTTTCCAGATGTTTCAGAAGCTTCTGGTAATCGGCGACCACGACATAGAACATGTTAAAAATTTCCAGATGCGCGAAGCAGTAGATCAGCTCACGGCCATCCTGCTTGATGATAAAGGTGCCGTAATCCCGGCCCCTCTTCAGGATCCTGTTGCGGACCTCCTTGTTGTGGAAGAGCGGAGTCTTGAACTCGGCGCTCTGGTGATACTTGTCGGGATCGAAAGTCTTGTTGAAATACTCGGACTTCGTGGAAAAGACCGTCTCGCCGCTCAAGTTGACCACCGCCTTTTCGAGCACGTAGTCCCCCACGTTCCCCTTGCCGAGCAGACTTTTCGTCAGCTGGTTGACCGAGAGGTCGAGTCCGGCAACGCCGCGGAAATCCCCGTGCAGATCGTAGATCTGAACGGAACAGGGCAGAGAGAGACCCGAAACGGAATCGATGTCCATGTAGGGCTTCCCCCAGACGGCCCCCTCTTTCCGCAAAGCGTTCCTGTACCAGGACCGTTGGCGGGGGTCGATGTTGCGGGAGTAATTGCCCCGCCACGGATAGAGCAGTTTGACGCCGCAGTCGGCCCCGATGAAAACGGAACGGATCGGAAACCCCTGGAAGAGGTATTCGGATTTGAGCTTTTCGTAATTTTCCTTGGCAAAACCGTAGCCGGACTTGCTTCCCATCACGATATTTTTCATTTTCGTCAGCGCGGGGGAAACCCTGCGCATGAACTCCTGACACCGGGCCGGATCCGCGTTGGGAGCGACAGTGTAGATGCCGAAGTCCGTTCCGATAAGGCGCTTGTAATAAGGCGACCAGGCGACGCCCGGTCCGGTTTTCTCATTCTTTTTCATGGGCGGATGAAAGGCCACGACCGAATCGGAAACCTTGCCTTCGGTATTGCACGACAGCAGATAGGCCGCGATCCGCGACAAGGCCGAAAGCTGCTCCTGGATATGCAATGCCGTGATGTCGAGGTGTTCCGCGACCAAGACCGTCCGGTTATACATGAAGTTCATGGCCCGGCGCTGGAGCCCCATTTCCTGCGAAGTCAGCAGCTGCCGGTGGATGGCAAGGGCCGTCAGAGCGGCCGAAGCGAAAAGCAGTGCCATGAATATGGTCATGAAGCCCTTCCGGTGCCGGTAGGAAAAGCGGGTGATCTTCATGAAAAGGTCGTCAGGCAGCGCCGAGGTCGAGAGGCCGCTCATGTAGCGGCGGATGTCCTCCGACAGATCGGAAACGGACTGGTAGCGGTCCTCCACCCGGTAAGCGGTGGCCTTTCTGATGATCGCCCTGAGGCTTTTGTCGATCTTCCAGCCGAAACGGTGTTCGACGGGCTCCAGGTCACCGCTGACGATCCGCTCCAGGAACTCCTTTTCGTCCCTTCCTTTGACCGCGAACTGCAAAGTCACGACCTCCTGAAGGATCAGCCCCAATGTGAAGATGTCCGCGCGGGCGTCGCACCGGTCGCCCCGCAGGATCTCCGGCGCGAAATAACGGGGCGTTCCGGAAACCTGTTCCTTTTCCCCCTTTTCCTGCCCCTCCGGGGGAATCTCCCGGGCAAGTCCCCAGTCCATCACGAAAACTTCCATGAATTCGCCCAGCATGATGTTCTCGGGCTTCAGGTCCCGGTGCATGATGTTCCGGTGGTGGGCATAGGCGATGGCGTCGCAGACGTGAAGGAAGATCTCCAGCCGTTTCCGCAAGAGGGCCTCTTCGTCGAAGGTCTTGATGCCCCGGATCTTGTAATTCAGTGTGAGGTTCCGCAAATAGTCCCGGAGCGTCTTGCCGTTGACCAGCTTCATGACCAGATGGACCCCGGTCTCCTCGTCGCCGGAGAGCCCGTAGACGGGGATGATGGAGGGATGGTCCAGCTGGGCGGTCACCTTCGCTTCGGAAACGAAGGATTTGACCATATCGGAACGGGTTTTGCTCTCTTCTTTCAGGGACTTGACGGCGACGATCCGCCGCAGATTCTTGTCTCGTGCGATGGAGACCGTGGCGGTCCCCCCCTGCGCGAACTCCTCCAGCACGGTGTAACGGGTGTCCAGAGCCCGCAGCGGCGTGGTCAGCTGTGCGCTGGTGTCGGGCACTTCGTTGGTGTAGTGGGAAACATCCACCCCGCCGATCAAATCCTCCACCTCCTGTTTTTTCCGCATGAAAGGCGTGACGATCCTGCGGAGCGGAGTCTGTTCCCGCCCCTTTTTCAGCGAGGGTTTCTCGATGACCACCGTCCGGTTGAAGTCATCGTTATTTTCAGGCCGCGGGGCAACTTCACGGGCCGGAACGGTCCGGTTGGAACCATCGTTATGATCCGGTTCCGCAGTAAAATCTCCGGACGGCGTGCCCGGACCTTTTTCCGCCGCTGTCGGGTCCTCTTTCTTTTCCTCGTCCATGATCCTATCCTGATCTTCAAGCAGGCGTCCGCATCTTCCGAGGGACGCCGTTACATAATATATTGTTTCAACCGCGGAATTTCAAGCGTTTTCTTACAGTTTTTCACGCAATCGCCTCTTGCTTTTTCCTATCCGGAAGGTTATATTGTGTCCGTTCCCTTTCCCAACCCCGAAAATGAGGAGACACGACTATGAAACGGTTCCTGCTGCTCGCTCTTTCCGCCGCATTCGCCGCCGGTGCGGAAGAAGTGAAAGCCCCGGTCACGGGGGCGATGATCTTCAAGAACGGCGTTTCCGCCGTCCGGCGGACCGTCAGTCCCGGCAAGGCGACGGCCTTCGATCTCGCCTGCGACCTCGTCCCCCTGCAGGGGTCGGTGTGGTTCACCGGCCCGGTCTCTTCCGTGGTCCGGAAAGAGGTGACCCGCACCGAGAAGCCGGCTTTCTGGCCCCGGCAGAACATCACCAAGAACTTCGCGGGAAAGAAAGTCACCCTCATCCTTTCCAACGGCCAGAACCCGGAGCGCGAAGTGACGGGCATCGTCTGGGATCCCGACCCGGAAGTCGGTCAGACCCGCGGCACACCGTACCCCTACCCCATTCAGGAAAACAGCGTCTGGCTCCGGCGGCAGGAAAACGGCAAAGAGCAGTTCGAGATGTTCGCCCGCCACCGGATCGTCGGGCTCCGGGTGGAAGGCGCGCCCCAAAAAGTGCCCCTCCCTGAAAAACAGAACAAACGCCCCGTCTGGCGCTTCACCCTTTCCGCTCCCGCCTCGAGCGTGCTGATCGACACCCTTTCCCGCGGGCTTTCCTGGCAGAGCGCCTACCGCATCGAACTTGCGAAGAACGACAAGATGAAGCTCTTCCAGGACGTGGAGATCGTCAACAATCTGGCCGACTTGGACAACATCACCCTGATCCTCGCCAGCGGCTTCGCAAGTTTTCTCGCGCCCGAACACAACAGCCCCATGGCCATGACCCAGCCCGGAAGTGAGGGGCAGCCCACGGTGATGTATGAACGCGGGGCTTTCCTGAACCAGGCGCCGGCCTCGGATATGGGCTATGCGAGGGAGGAAGTGGCTTACAGACGCAAAACGGCACCCTCTTTCGGTACCTTCGGTGCGGGAACGAGCGAAGACATTTCGCTTCTGCCCCTCAAGAACTTTTCCCTCAAGAAAGGGGAGGTCTGCCACAAGGTCCTGGGCAGCGCGGAGGGATCCGTCGAGCGGCTGGTCCACTGGGAGATCGCCTCACGCATCCGCCGGAACGGCTGGAACCGGGGAGGCCAGACCGACGCTCCCGTGCCCATGGACGCGCTGCGCTTCGTCAATCCCTTCAAGACGCCCATCACCACCAGCCCCCTGGAGATCCGGGACGGGGGCGTGGTGCTGGCGCAGGTGAAGATCCCCTGGGTCAACCCCGGTCAGAAGACCGTGGTGGACGTGACGAAAGCCCTTTCCATCGCCGGAAAGGTGCTGGAGTACGACATTCCGCCGAAGGATATTTCGTGGGCGGAAAAGCTCTTTCACTCCATCGAGCGCAACCGGCAGGGGACTGTCGTCGGCGGCTGGATCGCCGGGCGGCGCTACCGAATCACCGACGTGCAGGGGGAACTCAAGATGAAGAACTACCGCCAAAATCCCGCCAAGTTCCTCATCACGCTGGACTACGCGGGCGTCTTCATCTCGGCGGAAGAAAATCCCAAACAGGAGAAGCGTCCCCGCATCGACTCCATCAACCCGGAGTCCCGCCTCGTCTGGGAGCTGACGCTCCCCGCCGGGGCCGAAAAGACCCTCAAATACCGCTACAGTCTCCTCGCGGAATACTGAGCCGTCACTTGTCTATGACGAAGTTGTGAGGCGGAACACCCTCCTCCTCCGTATCGCCGAAGTTGGCGAAGACCTCGGTGCCGTCCCCGAAGACCGTGTGCTGCAGATGTTCCGAAAGGAATTCGTGGGTGAGCATCTCTTCCGTGCAGCTCGCCCGCAGTTCCCGGGAAATACGGAGAGAATCCGCCCCGAAATCCCACGGGAGCGCCCCGTAGAGGGCGACGTCGTTCACGTATTCAGGGCCGTAGACGCCCGAAACGCCCTGCCCGCAGAAGGTGTAGAGCGAATCGTGGTAGACCAGCTGGAAGAAGGGAATGGGCCGCATATTGGAAGCGTTCCCCGCTTTGATACAGGGATAGGCCCCCAGATCGATGTCTTGTACCGCGAATTCGTGAGGCGCCCCCTCGGTGGCCACGGCGCCGATGTGTTTTTTCGCGATGCGGAACGTTTCCAGCCGCCATTTCGCATCGTCCCGCCGGGAACCGGGATGGTCCGGATGGTAACAGTTCCGCAGGCCCACGCACCCCTGCACATCCAGATAGACGGCGCCCCGGCCGCACATGGCCCCGATATGGGGCAGGTCTCTTTGGGCGTACTTCTGCGTACATTCCCCGCAGATCAGCCAGGCGCGGCCGCCCCGCCAGACCCCGCCCGGGACGAACCCGCCCAACTTGTCGCGCATGATCTCGTCGAAGGTGAATTCGGGAGAATTGGCATAGACGTCCCGGTAGTTGTCGTGGACCGAAAAGATGTAGTCCTGCGACAAACTCCGGCCGTATCCGGCGGCGGCGCGGAATTCCTCTTCCGTGCCCCGTTCCGGGTTCACCGGGAACCGGGTGGGATAACCGCTGTCGAAGCCTTTATTGTTCCATCCGGTGTTGAGGATGCACACCCGGTCGAATCCGGCGGCATGGGCGGTGTCGAAGACCTCCTTGGCGCTCCAGTTGCCGGGACGGCCTTCGGCTTCCCCCGCGGCAAGGCTCCGGACATAGAGAGAGTAGTCCTTTTCCACCCCCGGCGGGACGGGACGCGCGTAGACGTTGTGCTTCCAGATGACGGAGCCCGCAAGTTTCGCAACTTCGGGAGCGGCGGAAATCTTTTCCCTGAGCGTGACGAAGCGGTGTTCGCGTTTGACGCCTTCCCGGTGCCATTTGGCCAGATCCACGTAATTGCTCCCCGCGGGGAAGAGGCGCATCCTCACGGTGCGCTCATACTCGCTTTTGCCCCGGTCGAATGCGTGGATGATGGTCCCGGTCCCCACCGGTCCCCGGAAGTTGGATTCGAGGCAGAGCCGGTAGTCCCACACCTCCCGGGTCCGGATGCCCACGCCGCCCTCGGAAGTGAAAAAACCCGCCACGGGCAGGATGGCGGCGTAATCCACATGCAGCACTTCCGGCGAGGGATAACTGTAGAGTGCCCCGAGGGAGTTGACGGCCCCGGCCAGTTCTCCCGGCCGGGCGGGGTCCCATTTCAGCGCCGCATCGGGAAAGTAGATCTCCACCGTCTCGCCGTCGAGGTTTTTCGGGACCTCGGTGGTGAAGAGCACGTCCTCGCCATCCAAACCGATCCGGAAGGAAAAGGTGAGGGGCGGCGCGGGATCGGGTTTCAAGTATCCGTGCCCCGGGAAACGGGCGTACCAGACGGTGTCGGTGACGTCGAGCCGGATCTCCCCGTCGGCGAGAGTGGCTTTCACCTTGCTCCACGGCAGCAGATTCAGCCGGACGGCGTCGCCGTAGATGACGGTGATCAAATTTTCCCTTTCCCACCGGAGTCCTCCGGCTGAAGTGATCTCCAGGCGCGAGCCGTCCGCGGCGAGACGCAAATTGATTTTGCCGTTGTCGAGTTCCAGAAAGGGGCGTTCCATGATGTTTGATCCTTGTTTAGGTGAAGTTTCAGTTCCGTTTCGTTAAATATAGCACAAACGGCGGTCAATTCAAGGCAGTTTCGTACATTCTTCCATATCAAACCGTACATTCAGGGGCTCCCGGACTTGCAAAGCGCCGGGGGCCGGGATATATTAGAGAAAGTTCGGGAAAATGATGTCGCGGGAAAGGAACGGCTCTATGCCATTCGTCTTTGCCCGACAGACGATAGGAGAAGCGTGATATGGATCTGGCCGTCAATACCTGTTTTCTGTCGGCTTCCGGTTCGCCGGAAGGAGCTTTGAAAGCCGTCGCCGAGGCGGGCTTCACCCATCTGCACTGGTGCCACCACTGGCGCACGGATTTTCTCTACGGCCCGGCGGAACTGAAGCAGTGCGCCGAATGGCTGCGGACATTCGACCTGCGGCTGCTGGACGTCCACGGCTCGACGGGGCAGGAGAAGTGCTGGTACTCCCCGGTGGAATATCAGCGGCAGGCGGGCGTGGAGCTGGTGGTCAACCGGATCATCATGTTGCGCGAACTGGAGGGGACCGGGTCGCTCATCATGCACGTGCCCCTTCTGCGCGACCGGGAGGGCTTCGATCCCGCGCTCCCGCTCCGGCAGTTCGACGCACTGCGGCGTTCGCTGGATGAACTCGCGCCCGTGCTGGAAAAATACGGCGCCCGGATCGCCGTGGAAAACGGCTTTTCCGACACCTTCGAACTCATCGGCCGGATCATGCGGGACTATCCGGAAAAATGTTTCGGCATCACCTACGATTCCGGCCACGGCAATGTGGCCGAAGGAAAGGGCATGGAGCGCCTGGCGCCCTACAAGAACCGGCTGCAGGCGGTCCATCTGAACGACAACGACGGTTCCGGCGATCAGCATCAGCCGCCCTTTTACGGCACGGTGGACTGGGACCGCATGGCGGAGATCATTGCGGAGTCCTCCTACCGGGACCGCCCCTTGAGTTTCGAGATCCTGATCGGCCATACGCCCTTCTGCGACCCGCAGGCTCCGGAGCAGCGCCCGGAAAATGTCCGCGCCTTTCTGAAGGACGCTCACGAACGCTGCGAGCGCGTGGCAAAACTTTTCGCGGAAAAGCGGGCGGCGAAGGGCGGTCGGGCTATTTGACCAGTGCGCCCTTGCCCGCGGCGGGGGAGCCGGGCTTCAGGCGGAAGTCGCCTTTTGCGATGTCCACGAACTGGGGATCCGCGTGGAGACTGGTCTTGTCCATGCCCGTAACGCGCTGCCACTCCTCGAGGGTGGTGGATTTTTTCAGTATCTTCCGGCTTTCGGTGACGAAGATCCCGCCGATGTGCTGATGCTTGTGGGGCGACCAGAAGACGTTGCCTTCGGAGTGGACCTTGCCTTTGACGCCGATGAAGTACATGGCGGGATTGGTCTTCTGCGGCACGCTGAAGCGGTAATAGATGTTGTCGGTCATGGAAAAGTTCCCCGTCCCGCCCCAGAAGATCACGCAGAAAAGGGCCGAGTTGATGACAGAATTCCGGTGGATCCGGACGTTCCGGGCGCCGTGGAAGCTCAGGGCGTAGTCGCCGCCGCAGCTCACGTTGTTTTCGAGGTCGAAATCATGCCCCGCGCCCCGGAAGAAGGGCCCCGCGTAGAGCTTGTGGATGCTGATGCAGTTCCGGACCGTGATGAAAGACGACCTCTGAGCCGAGATCACTCCTTTGCGGGATTCGTATTCGGGATGGGCGAAGCGCACGTTGTCGACGACGATGTGACTGCGGTCATCCAGCAGGACCAGCGGATTGTAGAAGTTGAGCCCGTCGATGGTGGCCCCCTGCCCCTGAAGCGTGATGGGCTTGCCCGGCAAGCCCCCCCGCATGGGGGCGAAAAATCCCGTATGGCGGCCGGGAAGCAGTTTCACCGTGTCTCCGGGGAGCACGGCGCAGGAGGCCTCCATGAGGGTCATCTTGCCGGGGCCCACCTCGAAGGTCCTGGGAGTCCGGTCCACGGCGGGCGTCCGGAACTTCCGGGTCCCCGCCCGGCCCGCGTCGCCCCGGCGGCCCGCGAAACGGACCATGTATTCGTACAAGGTGTCCGGCTTCAGACCCGTGAGGCCCACGGCGTGGCGGACGCCCTGCCACTGGCAGACCGCCTTGAGCCATTTCTGGGTCCCCTTCGGGCGATAGAAGACGGTGATGACGCCGTCGCATTCGGGCGTCCGGCAGGTGATGACGGCGCTGGTGGTGCCGATGTGATCGGCTTTCAGGTCCGCGAAGGTGACCTCGGGCATGTCGTATTTCCTTCCCGGCTGAGCGAGTTTCTTCGCGGCCGCCAGCATGGGGTCGCCGTTCTTGAACTCCGCCGCCTTGCGGACGTTGTTGCGGAAGACCATGGGGAAGCCCTCGAAGTCCTTGTCCGAAGCGTTCATGCTGACGCCGGGCCAGGAAAGGTTGCCCGCGATGAGGTTGTTTTCCACCAGCACTTTCACATGCGGGCTTTCGACGCCGAACTTGCCGTTGACCATGTTGTTGCGGAAAATGCTGTCGGGGGACGCGCTCTTCCACCGGAAGGCGAAAAAGTCATCCATGACGTTGCCGATCACGTGGTTCCGGGGCCCCGGCTTGAAGCTGTAGAAGTTGAAGGCATAGTTGTAGGCGTAGGGCTTGAGGTGGCGTTCCGTCACCGGTCCCGGCCCGCACCAGTTGCCCGTGAAAAGATTGTCGAAGGCGGGCGGCTGGACGAGGATCGTCCCCCGGTCGCCGTTGTTCCGTCCGAAGTTCCCGATGAAGAGCCCGTGATGGCCCCCCTCGATATCCGTCCCGTTCTGGGCGGAGTTGAAGAAGCCGCAGTTCTTCACCGTCACGTTCCGGACCTCGTTCTGGTTCACGGGGGCGTTTATCCGCACCGAGAGGCCCGAGGGGTGGTTGGTGAAGCAGACGTTTTCGAGGTGCAGCCAGCTCCCCCTGAGCCGCATGCCCACCCGCTCCACGGCGGTCCGGATCCCCTCGGGGGCTTTTTCGACGAAGTGGACCATGATCTCCTTTTTGGCGGCGTCATAAAAATAGGTTCCGGGGTACTCCTCCACGATCTGAGGGAAATCCACCTTCTGAAGCAGGATCTGAGAAGGGACCTCCCACACGATCCCGTACATGGGCGGGACCTTGCAGCTGTATTTCGCCACCCGGCCCTGCCCCCTGGCGGGGAAGAAGGTCCCGCCGCGGATCACCACTTTTTCGCCGGGGATCCCCATGACCCGGATGGGCGAACCGGGCTTGCCGCACTGGACGGTGTAATTCGGCTTGTTGCCCACGTAGTTGAGGGAAATCCCCCCTTCGTCGTAGACGCCGCCCTTGATGAGAAGCGTGTCCCCCGCCCGCAGGTCCCGGACGCCCCGTTTGATGGTGCGCCAGGCCTTTTCGGGGGATTTTCCGTCGTTGGCGTCATTCCCCGAAGTGGAAACGTAAAAAGTCCCGGCGGGCTTGAGCATGGGCCCCGCGCCGTAGGAGCTGATGTCGATGTCCGCCGCTCCGGCGGCGAGAAGGGCGGCAAAAACCGCGCAGACGATGGATTTCTTCATTTTTCAAAAACCTCTCTTTGCGTCAATACTCGCCAACACCGGTGGCGTTGGGATTCCACGTGATGCCGTTCCACTTGACGGTGAGCATGGAGGGCATGCTCTGCCAGCTGTAGAAAGTCACATGGAAATCCGCATAGAGGAAGTTGGCCCCGCCCACATGCCGCCCGGGGACATTCCTTTCGGTAAAGTCCGTGGGGTCCGCCCGGCGGGTGCGGTAATCGGTGAGCCCGCCACCGGAGCCATCGCACATGTAAACCAGCGCGGTGGGGCGTTTCAGCCGGCTGAGCTTGATCTTGTCCACATTGAAGCTGGTTTCTCCGGATTTGCATTTCAGGAAGGAGTCGTTGAAGGACAAGGTGTAGTGCAGCGCATCATAGACGTCCGCATTCGATTGTCCGGCGGAACCGTACTGGTAGATCCGGTTGGCGTCGATGCCGTAGCCCAGGCGGGTGAGATCGCCCTCACCGACTTCAGGACAGGCGAAAGGCCCCCGGTAAACGGTGCTCCCCAGCTTGGAAAGGCCGCCGAAAAAGAGATTGCCCGGCTTGTCCGCCCGGGGCCAGTGAACATAGTTGGTCAGAGGGGAATAATTGTATCGCGTCCAGTAAGGAAGCGCGGACTTGGGGATCCACGGGAAAAAGCCGTCGGAGTCGTTGATGTAAAGGGTCACATGTTTCCCGATCTGGGAAAAGTTGTTGGCGCAGGTGATGGCCCGCGCCCGTCCCCGGGCCTGCTGCAGAGCAGGCAGCAGCATGCTGGCCAATATGGCGATGATGGCGATGACCACCAGCAGTTCGATGAGGGTAAACCCTCTTTCCTTGAGACGAATTCTCATAACGACACGATCCTCCCTGTTGGACAGAAAAAAGCACGAAAAGACGAAACGTCATACTATATCACGCCGGAGCCGTTTTTTCAAACCCTGTTCCCCCGGAGCGGGAACTTTTCCCGGAAAATCAAAGTGCGAAAGTCCGACTGGTCCGCTGCCCGGAAGCGACGTGGGTCAGGCGCACTTCGTACTTCCCCGGCGCGGCGTTGAAGGGGATGAAGAGCCCGTAACCCCCCTTGCCCGCGGGCGTCCTGATGTTGCGGGCGCAGTGTTCCAGCTCTTTCCCGCCGGGCCCGAAGAGAGCGAGGCGGAAGACCTGCGGCCCGGCCGCATCGGCGACACCGAAGGCCAAATTCACCTTGCCGCCCCGGACGAAAGTTCCCGCGCAGTCGAGCGTGACGGCTCCGGCCTTCCGGTCGAGGACGGCGTAGATGAGGCTCCAGCCGGGGATCATCTTCATCTCGAACTCCGCCGTAAATCCCAGATACCGACCGCCCCGGACCTCGTAGACGTGGCCGGGAGCGGGCAGTTTCACCCGGACCTTTTCCCCCTTGAGCTGAGCGAAGCGGCCCTTGCCCCACCGTCCCGCGGGCAGGTGGAAGGCGTAGAAACGGCTTCCCTTTTCCTGCCGGAACCGGGAAACGCAGGGGTAAGCCGTTCCGTCGGCGGCGGTCACCTGAGCGTAGGGGGCGATCCCGACCTTGCGCAGTTCTTTCCCGACCAGTTTCCGCCACAGTTCGAGGAGGGGCTTTTCACCCGAAGAGGAGGTGGCGACTTCGCCCCCCGTGCCGTCCCCCTTGACCATGCTGTAGCGGTTGACGAGCAGATTGACGTTCAGCCCTCCGCCTTTCCCGCATTTTCTGAACTGCATGAGGGGCGTTCCCGGTTCGCCGACTTCGAAGCGGCCTCCCAGTTCGGGCAGATCCGTGAAACGGGGTTTTATCTCGCCTGTCTGCGGCGCGAAAAGTTTGTCGAGCGCCGAGGCTTGAGTCCGGCGCCTGCCGTGGCCGTCGTACCGGCCCGGAGCCATATCGGCGATGACCAGTCCGCCCCGCTCCGCAAAGCGCACCAGCTGTTCGGCCTCCGCCTCCGAAATGGAAAGCGCCATGGGCAGCACCACGGCCTTGAAATTCCCCGGAACGCCCTCTTTGGCCAGCTCTTCGTAAGAGATGAAGCGCGCTTCCATCCGCAGATCCCCCAGCAGTTTCACCCACGAGGTCTGGGCGTCCTGCCAGGTCTGTTCTCCCAGGGTCGCCATGGCGGTGAAGAGAGAATTCTGCGAGTAAAGCACGGCCACTTCGGGCCGGACGGCCGCACTCAGCCACATCTTGCCGATGCCCCGTTTCAATTCCTTCATGGAGTTGGAAAAGTACTTCATGTTGTCGGTGATCTTCCAGTCGCCGCTGATGGCGCAGCCCACGTAGTGGTAAGCCAGATTCCCGCCGTTGATCAGCGTGAGCCACATGGTGTCGTAGTTGTAGGGTTCGTAGTCGATATGGCCGTGGGTGTAGCCGCCGCCGCACTGGCCCGCCAGCAGTTGCCCCTTGCCGAAGTCGTTGACCATGGTGGTCTGGACGCCTGAATAGTACCCCGCCATGCGGCAGTACTTCAACATCTCCCACCAGTTGCAGCCGTAGCCCGGCTGAGCGGTGCCCGTGGGCCCCGTCGCCGCGCCGGGAACGAGGAGCGCCAGTTCATCCCGGAGTTTCCCGAAGAAGTACCTGGCGAAAACATGGGTCATGAACATCTTGTGGTCCAGCCAGGGCGACAGGTTGTTCCGGTCCTTCAGCTCCTCCTTCTGACAGGGGACGGCCTCGTCGAAGCTCCGGAACGAACTCCCCCACTGGGCGTTGAGTTTTTCCACGCTTCCGTAGATCTTTTTCAGCTCCGCGCGGAACGCCGCGAGACACGAGGGCGACGTGCACACCGACTGCCCGAGGTACATTTCATCCCCGGCCCACAGTTTCTGCACGTCGTAGTAGCGCATGCCGCTCTGGTTCACCAGATGGACGATGTCGTCGTGGAATTTCTTCTGCATCTCGGGCGAAGAGAAGCAGGGCTTCCGGACGGGGGCGCTCTTGACGTCGCTCCGGTAGGCCCGGAAGAGCTGGGCGTCGTCCCCCCGCCGGGGAATGGGGGTGTAGTTGCCGCACCGGAGCACCCGCATGCGCTGGGAGCTTCCCCAGCTGGCGGTGGTGATGACGAAGTCGAAGCCCAGATCGTGGATCGCCTCGGTCCCGGCGAAGCCCTTGTTGATGAAGCCGTAGTAGTCGTCCAGGGGAAGCGGGAGTCCCGCCACGGAAAATTCGCCCCACAGCCGGCCGACGCGGCGGCCCTGCCGCTTCACTTCGGCCCGCACGTAGTTGAGGAGCGTCCGGTTTCCGGGGAGCGTCACGGTGAATTCGTGCGTCTCCTTGCCGGTCCTTTTTTCCCGGAAGACGACCTCGCCCCGGTTGTTCTCGATCTCGACGGCAAGTTCCCAGTCGGCGGGGATCCCCGTCACCTTGAACTTGACGGGCGCGGGATAGCGGAAGATCCGCTCCCTGTCGGCGAACTCGATCTTCCCCTTGATCGTTTCGGGCACGTCGAGTTTCGCCGCTCCGCAGTCCGCCACCCGGCCCCGCGCGTCCTTGAGCCGGACTTCGAGCACGAAGGTCCCGCCGGGCAGGTCCATGTCGGGCACGGCGACAAGGTTATCCCCTTTCTTCAGTTTCACCGGGAGAGCCTTTTCGGCCAGGGTATCCCGCTGGAGGGTGCGGCACCGCAAATCGAGCGTCCCCACGAACTCCGCCCCACAGCGGATTTTGAGGGCTTTCCCGTCCCAGCCGGCCAGGCGGACGGCCTTCCCGATCCCGCTCAAGTGCCGCAGGATGTGGAAATCCGCCTGATGGCCGAATTCGAACCACGGAAAATCCCGCCCCTCGGCGATGCGGAATGTTCCCGTCTTGAACTGTTCCTCGGTAATGAAGCTGGTGAGGCGGGAAACGAACCCCCGCTGGGCCACCAAGCTTTTCCCCTGCCGCGTCCACGTGACGGGGAAGTCGGTGGAACTCGGAACTTTCCGCATCCTGGGCATGAGCGGCCGGAAATCGGGCTCACGGCAGAATTTCCCCGTCAGCTCCTTGGGCACACTGCCGCAGCGGAAGAACAGAAAATTGCAGCCTTGCTTCTGCCACTCCTTCAGGATCGCCGGAAACTCCTTCCCCATCCGGCGGAAGTCCACCTCCATAACGCACACCACCTTGGGCGGTTTGGTGTTTTTCAGCACCTCCAGCGTGTAGTCCGAAAGGCGGTCGACGAAGGTGGTCTTGTAGACCGAGTAGGCCCCGGTGGAGGAGACGATCTTCCGGATGAGGGGCACGTGGGTGAACTTGATGTCGTTCCGCTGGGCCAGCTCCACGATCTTGCGCCGCCCGTAGGTCTGGGCGATCCGGTCCCGGACGTCGGTGAGGAACAGCACCTCGGGCGCCTCCGCCGCGGGCTTGAACCACTTTTCGTGGGGCGTCACGTTTTCCATGGAAATGGGCTCCAGGAGCGAAAGGGGCATGTTCCACACCTCGGCAAGCTCCTTCCGGGCCAGTTCCAGCTTGGAGCTCTGCCGCGTCCCGACCGCTTCGGAGTCGATAGAAAGATCGTCCAGCAGCAGTTTCTGTTCCCGCTTTCCCCCCGCGCGGAACAGCAGCCGCACCATGGCCGCGCCGGGGGGCATCCGGAACTTGACGTCGAACTTCTGCCAGTCGAAGGCCGCCTTGCTGAGCATGAAATGTTTGCGCAGATCGAAGAGGATCTTCCCCTTGGCGTCCACGAAGAACAAGGTGCAGCGGGAAACGTCGCCCCCCTTCAGGGACTTCAACCGGAAGGAGACGCGGAACTCCCGGTCATGCTCCGGCAGGTAGTCCCAGAAGACGCACTTGCCCGTATCGAGGCACCGCCCCTTGGTCCCCGGATCGGACTTCAGCCAGGCGACCTTGTACCATTTGTTGGCGGCAAAGGCGCATCCGGCGGGGATATTTTTGTTCGCCCCGTCCGGCTCCTCGAAACCGCCGTTGAGCATCAGCCCGCGGGCATGGGCCGGGATCTCGAGCCCGCCCTTTTCCCCGAAGACGATCCGGCAGGGGAAGGCGATGGGGCCGTAACTCCGCCAGGGGGCCTGTTTTTCGGTGAGAAATCCCTGTTCCACGTTCATCCACGCCCGCTCGTGGTGCTGGAGCATGTTCCCGCCGGGACGCAGCCCCGGCACCTTGAGGACGATGTTCCCCCCTTCGCGGAAGAAGGCCACGGGCCGGTCGGGCGAGGCCGCGCCGTTCTCGAGTCTGTAGACGGCCACGGGGACACTCTTGAACTCATCGGGCAGCTTCACGGTCCTGAAGGAGTCGTCGAACTGCCGGTTGAAGGTCACGTCGGCGAATTTCGGTGCCTGCGGGGGCACGTTCTTGAGTCCCCGGATCCGGGCCTTGGGCTTGGAGCCCTCCAGCCGCTCCACCTGCACCGGGAGCACGCCGTTCAGTTCGGGCGTTCTCGGGGGCAGCGCCTCGACGACCTTCCCCACGTTGGAAGTGAAGACCGCGCCGATCTCGAGTTTCCGCGTCTTCCCCGGCGGGATCACCGCCTCGGAGCTCAGGAACTCCAGCGTGTACCCCCCGTCGGGCCCGTGGAGGATCCAGTTCATCACCCCCGCCGTGTCGGCCGCGGGCAGCCGCAGGACAAGGCCGTCGTCGAATTCGTTGCGCAAGGCGAGGAAAGGCTTCCACGGCAGGCGGCTGAAGACCACCTTTTCGCTGTCCCGGAACTCCTTGGTCCCCTTCGTCCGGGGCTGGATGTAGCTGTTCACCATGCCGCTCCGCAGCAGATAGGCTCGGGAGCACAGCGACAGGGAAAGCGGCTGAGTCCCCGTGTTGCAAAGTTCCCACTTCAAGGTGAATTCGCTCTTTTCCGCCGAGAAGCAGTAGATCTTCCGCAGCCGCAGGCCGGGATAGGCCAGACTCCGCAGGGTGAAAACGATCTTTGTTTCCGTCTTCCCCGTCACAAAGGACTCGAGGGCGAAGTCGAGGCGGTTCGTGTACTCGATGGTCTGCATGTTGGCGCCCTGATTCTGCCCGATCTGCTCGTCGAAGCTCCCCGCGCCCTGAAGCACGGCGACCCACGGTTTGCCCTTCACCTCAAGACGGGTCAGCACCGCCCCTTTCGGATCCAGTTCCGCCGTGAACATCCTGTTCCGGACCTCGATCGCCCCCAGCGAACACACAAAAAGAACCGACAGCAGCAGCGCCTTGCACAAAAATTTCATGATCTTCTCCTGAAAAGACTGAGTTCGTCTTTACATTACAGCCCCATCTCCGAAAAATCAAGTCCGATTCCCCCGGCAAGGCTCAGGTTTATGCAAAATTCTCCCCTCCGACACCTCTTTTTCCTTTTTTGCTCTTGCGTTTTTCCCGCTCCGGGTGTATGTTATGGCAAAACCCGACAACCCAAACAAGGAGCTCTATCATGTATCTCGGACGTATCGTCGCCATCGGCATGACCAAATCCGGCCGCGCCGGAGCCTTCTACCGCGTTTCTTCCCGTTCGTTCCCCAACCGCCAGGCGGTCCTTCAGGGGGACAAGGTGGCCATCATGCCCCGCCCCGGTTTCGAAGGGGATCTCGCCAAGAATCCCTACATCAGCTACAACTGCATCCGCATCGCCCGTGAGTTCGCCGTCGCTTCCAACGGCTCCCAGACCGACCCCATCGCCGAAAAGATCGCCTCGGGCATGTCCCCCCGCGACGCCTTCACCCTCGGGCTCCTCGCCATGGACTACGAAAAGGATTCGCTGAACACCCCCCGCATCGTCGCCGCCGTCAGCCGCCTCGAGCCCGTGGGCTACCTCGGCATCGTCCGCAAGGACGCCGTCCTCGTCCGCGAATTCGAACTCAAGCCCGGCGAACTCCGGTATCTGTCGACCTACGAATGCGACCGTCCCAGCGACGCCCAGGTCACCGACCAGTTCGACGCCGCCTGCGAACAGTGCGCCGTCAACTTCGTCTTCGACGGCGGCATCTTCGCCGACTTCTCCAACCCCGTCACCTCCGCCGCCGCCCTCGCCACCGCGGACAAGTCCGAATTCACCCTCGGCGTCCGCGCCGAGTAAACAGGAGCTGATTCCCGCCCCTGACATAGTACTCATAGCATTCTTAGTACTCATAGTCTGCGGGGGGCCAATTTTGTCGGGCAATGCGAGAGGTGCCCCCCCATTCTCATTTGATTGCCCGTTTTGGCCTCGCACTGGCGCGCTCGGTGGGAGAGTTGACTCGCGCTGACGCGCTCGGTGGGAGAGTTGACTCGCGCTGGCGCGCTCGCGTCATGGTGAGGGGGCGCTTCCGCCGCCCCCCTCACACTTCCCCCGCCGCCCGCCGCAGGCGGGATGAGATGCTCCGCATCTCCTCTGAATTCAATTTTCCGTCAAGCGCGGGAAAATACACTCGGGATCCAAAGCGGAGGCCACGGTCAAACCGGCAAACCCGGTGGCCTGCATGCAGAAAACCGGTTCGACCTCCTCGGCCATGACCGCCAGAGTCCGGGCATTGAGGGGATTGCAGAGGAATCTTTCGCCGCGTTCGATCCGAAGCCGCAGATCGGCCCGGTCTTCGATGTGCTCCAGGTAATATTTCAGCAGATGGGGGATCCCACAGCATTTGGCCGCCTGCCAGTAAAATCCGACGATGTCGTTCCCGCTGTCTCCGTAGTCGCCGTGCTCGATATGGCGCAGTGTGCTCCTGTTCATGTCGAACCAGTTGCGGTTTTCCGGCCAGCGCTTCAGCAGATCCTTTTCCAGCCACTCCGTCAATCGCTCTTCGATCCGATCTCGAACCGCCGGATCGGTACTTACGTAGTGGGTCCAGATCAGCCCCTCCAGAAGATAGTAGATGCGGCAGTAGTCGCCGACAAGAGTGCGGGCGTCGGGTTCCGGATAGAGGTTGAACCTGATCGGCACACCGCAGGGATGCCAATGGTCGCATTGGAACATGACAAAGCGTTCCGCGTTCCGGATATAATGCCGGTCCCCCGTGAGAAGCGTATACTCGGCAAAGGCGGAACAGACATTGATGGCCATGGTATAGGGAGCGTTGAGCTTCTGCCCGGCCCAGATGCCGTTCCCGTAGGAACCGTCCGGCAGGGACCAGACGGGGACCCAGCAGTCCAGCCATTTCCCGGCGGCGGCGAGAAAACGCCCGCGCCGTTCGGGATCGGCGGCCGCCGCCCCCAGAAGAAGCGCGTGGACATTGGAGCCGTTGTCGGCAAGATTGATGTTGCCGGTCCGGAAAAGCTCCTCAAGATCGCTCTGAGTCATCTGCTCCGTAGGCCGATTGCGGTAGTTGGCGGTAAAGGCCCCGTTGGGAAGCTGCTCTCCAAGATAACGCTCCATCTGCCTCCAGGCGGCCTCGGCATAACCGGGCCTCCCAAGGAGTTTCGCCCCCAGCAGCAGAACACGAAGCGGATAAAAGAGCCGGTACCAGGAAAAGGTGGGCAAAACATCATACTGCGGCAGCTGGGCGAGGATCCACTCGCAGTAGGTTTCCAACGCGTCGCGGGGCGAAAGCTGTTCGTAACGTATCTTCATTTTCGTTCCTCCGGTTTTTGAAAAAAGCAGACATCCTCCGGTACTGAATATAGCACCGTTTTACTGAAAATCAAGAGGGAGGCGTCTCATCACCTTGTTTTTTCACGAGGTCTTTTATTGAAATCTGACCGCGCGGGGCTGACACGATTCTGCGCCGTTACAGTATTCACAGTATTCATAGTATTCACAGTCTGCGGGGGTATTTTATCGGGCAATGCCCCAAGCGGCCCCGTTCCCATCTGATTTTTCCCGCCCGTCTTGACCTCGCGCTGACGCGCTCGGAAAATAGCAACCTCGCGCTGACGCGCTCGAAGAAGAATTGACTCGCGCTGGCGCGCTCGACAATATGGTGAGAGGGCGCTTCCGCCGCCCCCCTCACACTTCCCCCGCCGCCCGCCGCAGGCGGGATTAGATGCTTACGCATCTTCTCTTTGGTTTGCCCGCGCTGTCGCACGGGCAAAGGTTTTTTGGGGTTTGCCCGCGCTCACCGCACGGGCAAAGGTTTCACGCCATCGCCGCCAGTTTCCCCATCGCCCCCACGATCTTTCCCAATTCCCCATCCGTCACCACAAACGGCGGCATCGCATATATGTATCGGTCATAGGGCCTCAGCCAAACCCCCTCTTCCAATACGACTCGCTGCACCGCCCCGGGATCCGGTATCCGCTCCATCTCCAGCACTCCGACCGCCCCCAATACCCGCACATCACGTACCTGCGGCAATGCACGGTACTCTTCCAGCCCCGCCCGCAAACCCGCCTCTATCCGCCGGACCTCCTTCAGCCAGTCCCGGCTTCCATACAAGACCGCCGCCGCCGCTCCCGCCGCACACGCCAGCGGATTCGCCATAAAGGTGGGCCCGTGCAGAAATGTCCCCACCTTCTCCGCAATTTTCCCAGAAGCCGCTACACAGCCCAACGTCATCACCCCCGCCGTCAGCGCCTTCCCCACGCACATGATGTCAGGCACGACCTGCGCGTACTCCCCCGCCCAGGTCTTCCCCGTCCGCCCGAAACCCGTCGCGATCTCGTCGAAGATCAGCGGCATCTCCAACTCATCGCACAATCGCCGCAGTTCACGCAGATACTGAGGATGATAAAACCACATCCCGTTCGCCCCCTGAAACACCGGCTCCGCGATCACACCCGCGATCCCGTCCCGGTGCTTTCTCAGCAATTCCTCCATGGGCGCAAAATCCTCCTCCCGCCACGCTTCCCCAAACCGGCACGAAGGTTTCGGCGCAAAGAACTGCTCAGGCAGAACACCCGAAAATACGGCGTGCATCCCCCCGGGATCACTCACCGACATCGCCCCGATCGTGTCCCCGTGATACCCTCCTCTCAACGCCGCCATCCGCGTCCGCTTCGGACGGCCGCAACCCCGCTGATACTGCAGGGCCATCTTCAACGCGCACTCCACCGCTATGGAACCCGAATCCGCGTAAAAAAGATGCTCCAACCCCTCCGGGAGCAGCCGCAGAAGCCGCTCCCCCAGCTCCGCCGCCGGGTCATGGGTGAACCCCGCAAACATGATGTGCGGCAGTTTCTCCGCCTGAGCCCGCACCGCCTGCACCACGCTTTCGGGACGGTGCCCATACGCCGCACACCACCACGACGAAATGCCGTCGATCAGCCGCACGCCGCTTGCGAGTTCCACCACGCTTCCATGAGACTTCACCGCCATGTTCACCGGCGGGCCCTTCACCGCCGGAGCATACGGATGCCACAGATGTTTCCCGTCGAAACCTTTCATATCCATCTTCACTCCCCCAGTATCGCCCCGAGATCGGCACCCGCAAGGTCCGGGCCTTCCGGATCGATCCGCCCCAGTTCCGCCAGTTTTTCCGGAAATCCGTAACGCTTCAGATACTTCAGGATCATCCGCCCCGTGTCATCTCCGATCCGCCGATCTTCCCCGCAGAAACGGTTGTAGACCACTCCCGCAAGTGTCATTTGTCTGTTCCGCAGAAACTCCAGCGACAGCAGGGTGTGATTCAGACTGCCGAGCTTGTCCGTCGCGACGAGTATCACCGGCCACCCCTGCTCCCGGACGAAATCCCCCGTCAGCAGCTCTTCCGACAGCGGGACGGCCAATCCCCCCGCCCCCTCCGCAAGGATCGTGTCGAAGCGTTCCTGCATTTTCCGGACGCCTTCAAGGATCGCTCCCGTATCCACCTTCCGCCCCTCCAGCGCCGCCGCCAGATGCGGCGAAGCCGGAAATTTGAAGATCTGCGGCGCACTCCACCCCCGGCGGTCTTCCGGCAGTTCCCCCTCCCCCATGAGCCGACGGTGAACTTCGACATCCTCGGACCTGCCGTCATTCCCCGTCTGCACCATTTTCAACGTAGCCGCGTTTTCTCCCCGGCTCCGCAGATAACGGGCCATCAGCCCCGTCACCACGCTTTTCCCGGTCCCCGTGTCGATCCCCGTCACGAAATAGATTTTTTTCATCTCAACTTTTGACTCCTGTCCAGTATACGGGCATATAGGTCAGCGGCACTTTGCCCGGCGCGCCGCCGTATTCTTCATAACGCCGCAGGAACCGACGCGCCGCCCCCGGCGTGCCGAAAGCGGGCGTCAGCACTCCCGTTTCCCGCAGATGGCGCAAAGCCGCCGCGCCGCTCGGGAAATACAGCGTCACCGGCTCCGCGGCGAAGCGGAACAGCCGCAGGCCTGCCCTTTCCAGCATCTTCCGCCACGCCTCTCCGGAAGGAAACTCAACGGGGGCCCCGCCGCAGGACTCGAGCTCGGGGAAATTCCCCTCGGCAAAGGCCGAACCCGCAAAAATACCGCCCCTCTTCAGCGCGGCGGCCACGGCGGAAAAAAGCCGTTCCGGCGCTTTCAGCCACTGGCAGCACGCCCCCGAAAGGACGCACTCCGCTTCGGGAAAGGCTCCCGCTTCGTCGAGGTCCAGCTGATGAAAATGGCTCCGGGGCAGATCCCGGCAGAACTCCCCGCAGGCCTGGACCCGGTCGTAAAGGTACAGCTCATCCCAGGTGAATTCCCGCCCGAAACGGCGCGACTGCAGTCCCGTGCCGCACCCCAGGTCCAGCACCCGGCCGAACCGCCTTCCCGGCCGGATCGCCGCCAGCTCCGTCACGACCCGGTCCGCCATGAGACGCTGGACCGTTGCGGCTTTCTCGTAACTCCCCAGATATCGGGTGAAACGGGCGTTGCAGTCGTTCTCTCTCAAAGGCATGAATCCAGGATCTCCCGCAGAAATTCCGCTTCGCTGAAGGGGTCGTGGCGGAAATCCCCCTCCCTGACCGTGACCTCCGGGGATCTTCCCCAAAAGCGTTTCTGCGCCTCGAAGGGGAAGATCCGGTCCCGGCGGCCGCAGAAGACCTGCCGGAAGGGATTTTTCACCCTTCCCGTCTCCCGGACCGCCCGCCCGAGAAAAGCCAACTCTTCCTGCTGGGACTCCGGAGTCCGGCGGGAGATGGGAAACCGGGCTCCGGTCATCCGCAGCAGAAATTTTTCCCGCGTTTCCGGCAGCAGCCAGTTACGCAGGGTTTTTTCGAAAATCAAGGGGGCTATCCCCGTTTCCGCACTCAGCGGTTCGAGCGTCCCGTTGACCGCCACACGGGGGCCCGGCGGCAGTTCCGGACCCGACGCCAGCAGCGCCGCCGCCCGCCAGACCCCCAAGCTCCACGCCAGCACCCCGCAACGGGAATAACGGCCCGCCGCCTCGGGGAGACGGTCGGACCCCGTATATTCCGAAAGGACCAGCAGGTCCGTTCCGGGAAGCTCCCATGCCGCCGCGAGGGAACGATCCATCCCCCAGCCGTTGAAGAAAATGAGGAGATTCTCCCCTGCCCCGCGGCGGAAAAGTTCGGCCTTCACAGCAGTTCCCCCAGTTTTTCCACCGTCTCTTCCGGCAGTGCCGCAGACAGGGAAATGCGCAGCCGCGCCCGCCCGCGGGGCACCGTGGGCACCCGGATGGGAAAGACCAGATACCCCTTTTCGCGCCAGTGCGCCGCCAACGCCGTCGCCGACTCTTCGCTCCCCGTGATCCACGGAACGATCTGGGAAACGCCCGGAATGGTCCGTTCCGCATCGATCTTGCGGAAAATTTCCCTCAGCCGCACGCCCATCCGCCGCAGTTTCGCCCGTTCCTCATCCATCTTTTTCACCTGCTCCACGGCAAAACAGCTCCAGTTCAGGATCACGGGCGGCAGGGCCGTGGTGAAGATGAAGGAGCGCATTTTGTTGATCAGGTAATCCTTCGTTTCCGGAGCCGTGACGGCGTAGGCCCCGGCGGACCCCAGCGCTTTGCCGAAGGTCCCCACCAGCACGTCGATCGATTCCGACACCCCCGCTTCCGCCGCAAGTCCCCGCCCTTCCGGCCCCCGGACGCCCACCGCGTGGGCTTCGTCTACGACGAGGACGCAGTCGAAGCGTTTCTTCAGCTCCGCAAGTTTCCGCAGATCGGCCTCGTCCCCGTCCATGCTGAACACCGATTCCGTGACGATGAAGACCCGGTCGTACTTTTCCCGCCGGGCATTCAGCAGCGACTCAAGCCGGTCCATATCCAGATGACCGTAGCGGAAGAACTCGCTTTCCGCAAGTCTCATCCCGTCGATGAGGCTTGCGTGGACCAGTTTGTCCGCGAGGATAAGGTCCCTTTTCCCCGCCAGCGCGGGCAGGATCCCCGTATTGGCGTGCCACCCGCTGCCGAAGACCAGCGCCGCCCGGCCCCCGTACCACCGGGAAAGGGTCTCTTCGAGCCGGGCGCAGGCCGGACTGCTCCCCGTGAGCAGGCGGCTCGAGGAGCTGGTCAGAGCCGATTCGCCGGAGCGGAGATCCTTGCCGAAGATGTTCCAGAAGCACTCCCGCAAACTCCCGTCGCCGCCGAGGCCGAGGTAGTCGTTCCCCGAAAGGTTGACCATTTCCCTGCCGCCGCAGCGGACAGTCCCCTTTTCTCCGGGTGCGGTCTCGCAGAGCCGCCTCCGGCATCCCCGGTGCTCCAGCTCCGCGAGAGACGCCGAAAGATATTCCGTGAAGTCCATTTTCAGAACTGCTCCAAGGCAGTCAAAAACGCATTGTCCGCGGCGATCTCCCGCCCCCGTGTGGTCAGATATCCCCCCGTCATCAGCGCATTGAGCCCCGAAAGCATGAGGAGACCCTGAAAGTCCTTCATGGTCGTCTCCCTTCCGGCACAGAACTTGAGCATCAGTTTCGGATTGACGAGCCGAAAAATCGCAAAGAACTTCGCCGCCTCGGCAGGAGTCGTCAAAGGCCGACCTTCCAGCGGCGTCCCCGGGATCGGCAGCAGCACGTTGAGCGGACACCGGTCCACCGGCAGCCCCCGCACCGCAAAGGCCATGTCGATCCGGTCCTCCCAGCTTTCCCCGAGCCCGATGATCCCCCCCGTGCAGTTGCCGATGCCGTACTTCGCCATGAGCCGGATCGTTTCGATCTTCTCCGCCATGGTGTGCGTCTCCGTGATGAGTTCGGCATACCTCCCCGGCGCCGTCTGCAGGTTCATGTTGTAACGCTTCACATGGTGCGCCGCAAGGAGTTTCACGCACTCCTCCGACAAGATCCCCAGCGAAACGCAGAGCTCCATGTCCGGCAATCGTTCGTGGAGCAGATCCATCGTCCGGAGCACCTTTTCGAAATCCGCATCACACTTCCGCCAGCCCCGACCGCTGGTCACATACCCGAAGGACCTCACCCCCTGCGCGTAAATCTCCTCCGCGCACTTGAGCACCGCCTCCGGCTCCAGCAGAGGGTAGGTTTCGATATGCGTCGGGAACGTCGCGCTCTGCGCGCAGAAACGGCACTTTTCACTGCACCGCCCCGACCTGGCGTTGATGATGGAACACTTGTGGAACGCAGGCGCGAAACGCTTCCGCACCTTGTTGGCCAGCGACAGCAGATCGAGCAGGTCCTCCCCCTCGATCTCCCGTGCGAGAGCCAGCGCCTCACCCCTGCTCAGTTCGCCCCCTTCGAGGACCTTGTACGCATTTGCGATAAGCGGATTCAAAATCATTTTTTCTCTCCTTTTGAGTTCCTGACACGCCCCTAATGTACACCCGCTTTCACAAAATTGAAAATAATTTGAACTTATTGCTTGATAAGTATTACTTATCGTTGTATATTAACTTACCGTACAGAGGAAGGGGAATTACGGTGATCGAACAGAGCATGAAAATCTTCCGGGCGGCGGCATCCGCGGGGAGCTTCACCGGCGCGGCTGCCCTGCTGGGCATGACGCAATCCAACGTCACCCAGCAGGTGGCGAAGCTGGAGCGCGAGCTGAAAACGCCCCTCTTTTTCCGCAACGGCCGCAAGGTCGAACTGACCCCGGCGGGGGCGGTATTGAAGGAGGAGTGCGAAAGACTTTTTGCCGCCGAAGCGGACATTTTGCGGAAACTGCGGTGTGCGGAAAGCCGGAAGGCCGCCTTCACCCTGGGCGGCACGGTGACCGCGGGGAGTTTTCTCCTCCCCGGCCTCGCCGCCGGATTCTGCCGGGAGCGTCCCCGTTACGCGCTGTTCCTGAAGATCGGCCCGCAGGAGGAGTTGCAGAACCGCCTCGAAGCGGGCGAACTGGAGCTGGTCCTCACCGAGGAGCCCTTCGACCGCGAACACTTCCTCTTCGAACCCTACTGCAAGGACCGTCTGGTCCCCGTCTTCGCTCCGGGCTTCCGGCGTCAGAAGCGTTTCTCCCTCGCCGAATACCTGAAAAATGGCAACCCTCTCGTCCTCGACGAATACGGCTCCGCCGTTCACCGCGCCTTTTTGCGCTTCCTCAAAGAACACGGCATCCCCGAGCCCGCGCCCGAAACGCTCCACGAAGTCGCCTCCCTTGACGCGGTCAAACTGCTGGTCCAGTCCGGCCCCGGCATCGCCGTCCTTTCGGAACTCGCCGTGGAGAACGAACTCAAGGCGGGAGTGTTGCAGGCGGGCTCCTTCACCGAGGGGGAGATCCTGCGCGAAGCGGCCTTCATCTACCTCCCCGGCGGCAACCAGAAATTCATCGGCGAATTCATCCGCTTCAGCCGCGCCCGCCGCGGCCGTTCGCTGCTGAAATAACCGTGTCCTGGCGGCAAAATGCCCGCTCTTCCCGGAATTTCCCTTGAAAAACAGCCGGAAGTGTGCTAAATTATCCCCAGCATGTTCCAACAAGCAAAGGAGAAGGATCATCATGGCGCATCAATGGGCATTGTCGGTTTCCCACGACAATATGGACAAGGAGATCTGGCTGAAGCGGATGGCCGAATCCGACGTCTGCAATTACGAATACTCCTGCGGCCCCGTTCCCGGGTCGGCCGACGTGAAGAAAAAGTACGAATTCCTCAAGCCCTGGCTCGGTCAGGGGGTGAACTTTCTCAGCGTGCACCTGCCCTTCTGGTGGGGCGCGGAACGGCCCGCCCAGCCGGAAGAATTCGAACGCGACATCTGCGCCCGGCGTCTGGCCTTCCTCATCGAGAAGTTCCTGCCCCTGGGCATGAAGAACCTCACCATGCACCCCGGCTCGAGACTCGAAGGTCAGGAGCGGGCCGACGGGATCAAAAACGTGCGCAAAACCGTGCAGACCATGATCCCGACCGTGGAAAAGTACGGACTGAGCCTGAACCTCGAAGTCTGTCCCCGCGGCTCCCTGGGCGGCGTGCCCGAAGAGATGGAAGCGCTCCTCGACGGCATGCCCGACTGCGTGGGCATCTGCTTCGACGTGAACCACGCGGACAAGCGCTACAAGGAGGTCCCCCAGTGGATCGCCCGGCTGAAAAAGCGGATCCGGGCCTTCCACATTTCCGACAGCGACGGCGAGGACGAGTGCCACTGGTTCCCCGGTCTGGGAGCGCTGGACTGGCCCGCCATCATGAAGGAGATCAACGCCATCGACCACGACTGCGTCCTGATCTACGAAGTCGTGGCCGACGGGCTCAAGCAGCCCGCCTTCCTGAACCGGGAGTTCGACCCCCGTTTCTACCTCCGCCAGGTCGCAAGGAACATGGAGTGGCTCCAGAGCCTCTGAAAAGAAACGTGGGAGCGGGGCGGAGAAAGATTTTTAAGCCGCATCTTTCAGACGTCCCCTCCCCGCAAGTTCCCCTTATGATCCTTTCTTCCCGGCAGGAAGAACAAATACCAACGGTTTTTGTTGGCAACACTGGATAAAAACCGATGATCGGAAAAACATTCACAGACTGGACTGAGCGTCTGAAAAAACACTTCACCCCCGATAATGCCTCTTTCGACGCACCGGTGAAATACGATGAAAAATTCTCCCGCAAGCGGGTGCTTCTGCTGCTGGGGGCATGGCTGGTGTTATGGGCGACATGGCAATCCCTGTGCATCGGCAACGCGGCCATCGATGTCGCGGAAAATATCGCCTGGGGGCAGAATTTCGACTGGGGATATGACAAAAACCCCTATTTCGGCGCGTGGGTTTCGTATGCGGTCTTCCGGGTCTTCCACGAATATTTCGGCGAGTATGTCTTTTATTTCGTGAGTCTGTTCTCCGCGCTGCTGGGGCTTTTTGCCGTCTATCTGCTGGCAGGAGAGATATTCAAAAGCCGGTTCGCGGCCTTCCTTGTCATCCCGCTGGCGCTGCTCGTTCCTTGCTTCTCGCATTCGGCATGTGAATTCAACGACGATATGCTTTCCATTTCGCTCTACGGTCTGACGGGGCTCTTTTTCTACCGGAGCGTCAGAAACGGCTCAACGGGGGAGTGGCTCACCGCCGGATTCTGCGCGGGGCTCGCCCTCATGACCAAATATCTCGCCGGGGCGCTGCTGCTTCCGCTGGGACTCCTGCTTATTCTCACCCCCGAGGGACGCTCCTGCTGGAAAAGACCGGGGATCTACCTCGGCGCCGCACTTTTCCTGCTGCTGATCCTGCCCAATACGATCTGGCTTTTCGAACATGATTTCATTGCTCTGAAATACGCCGCCGCGCGGGCGGACCTCAAAGCGGCGCCCGGCTGGGGAAGTCATATCACCAACTTTCTGGATGCCTGGGGAGGATATCTGCTCCGGCTGCTCCTTCCTCTGGCGGTGCTGTGCCTCCTGCCACGGGGGAAGGCTTCCGGCTCTTCGAAATTCGATCGGCTCTTCATTTTTGCCGTCGCGCTGGGTCCCATGATCCTTTCTTCGCTCTTCGCCCTGCTCACGGGGGGCAAGGTCCTCGAATCGTGGCTGACTCCCTATTTCGTATTTGCACCTCTGTTTCTGGTCATGTGGTATCGTCCGATACCCGCCCTTGCTCCGCTGAAACGTCTCGCCGTGCTGACGATCACCGTATCATTGTTTTTCATGGCGGTCACGGCATACGAGTTCCTCTACCGCAGACCGTATGTGGGGCCCCACTGCAACCACCAGATCTTTCCCGGCAAAAAACTCGCCTCGATCCTCACCGAAGAATGGCGGAAACGTTTCGCAATTCCCTGCCCCTACGTCGTCGGCGACCGGAAAAACAGCTGTTACATGTGCTATTACTCCCCGGATCATCCCAGGGCCTTCTTCGACCATGATCCGAAGCTCAGTCCGTGGATCGATCCCGCGGATATCCGGAAGCAGGGCGCCGTCATCATCTGGCGGGGCGAAAGAACACCGGATTATCTGAACCTGTACTCCGGCGTCATACATCTGGCTCCCATGAAACTTGAAAGACAGATCCCCCGCTGGCTGCGCGCCTTTGTCCCCGCTCCCAAAGCGGAAACCTTTCACGCGGTCTTTGTCCCGCCCCTCTCGCGAAGCTCCGCAGCCGGGCAGTGAGGCCGGCCGGCGATCCCCGCCGGCCTCATGCGCTGAGAGCGGAGGAATACTGCGGTCACAAGGTTTCCCTGATCCGGTACCGGCGCATGATTTTGCTTTTTTCCTCGGGGGTGACCCCCGGCATCACCAGCTGCCGGAAGCTCATGCCGGTCAGGGGCCGCAGGTCCAGCGGTTTGCGGTTCGGGCGCTGCCCGGGAAGGATCAATACCTCCAGATTGCTCATGTTTCCGATCCAATCCAAACCGCCCGGGATGGAACCGGAAGAAAGATCGAGTTCGGAAATATTCAGCAAGGCCATGTCCTCCCACGGGAAATCGAGAAACCCGCTCCCGTCCGGTTTCATCGGATGGGCCAAGGCGAGACGGCGCAGCGAGGTGTTTTTCGCCAGTATCTTCAGCGTATCGGCGGGGAGCGCCAGCTGCCTCAAGCTGAGGGTATGAAGCGGCATTTGCAGGATGGGGCGGATGTCGGCGAAGATGATCGTAAAAAGATGCAGCTCGTTCAGGGGGAGCCGGGAAAGAAAAACCGCCTCCTCGCGGCTGAAGATGACCGTGTAATGCCACAGTTTCAGGCGCTTGAGGGGGAGTTTGCACAACGTTTCGAAGGTGAAATCCGGGTTCCCGTACAGGGAGATGTCGAGATCGCTCAACTGCGGAAGAGTCCGCAAAGATCCCGTGTTTTTCACCCGGACGAGACGCCCCAGGTGCAGCACCTTCAAGGGCAGACCTTCCAGATATTTCAGGTTGACACGGGCAATGGCGTAATAAGGTTTATCCATATAAAGTTCATCGATACGGCATCCCCGCAAAAATGAGAGATCGCTTTTCGAGCAATCCCGTAAAAACAACCGCCGCAGCGCGAGTTTCTCCAGCCCTTCGATGCGGACCTTTTCGGACAGGCCGTTCAGGGAAAGTTCACGCAGATTTTTCATCCCGGTGCCGAAGGTCAGGACGTCGCCGTCGGCGGGAACGGCCCCGCTCAGGTCCAGTCTTTTCAGGGAGTCCGACCGGGCCGAGCTCAAGTTCCGGATCCGCGCCTTGGCGAGATCGAGATGTTCCAGACATTTCAGCTCCGAAAGCCCCGTCATGTCCACTTCGCATCCGGCGAGGGAAAGAGATTTGAGTTTGCCGTATTTCTGGAGATCCGCAAGTTTGATGCACTCCACGGAATTTTGCCCGCCCCCGGCGGGCAAAAAAATCCCCTGCGACACGGAAATCCTGACCACATCGCCTTGAGGATCTTTCTCCGCCGCACAGGGTTTCCCGCCGATTTTGACGTGGGAAGAACCGGGGGCTTCCCCCCGAACCGTCACGGCGGCGGGAAAAATCACAAAAGCCGCCAGCAGGGAAAAGCATACGTTGCGCATTTTCGGCACCTCCTTGTCCCGATTTCTCACTTTTTCAGGGTGAATTTGCCCGATTTTTCGTCGAAGACGATTTTACCCTGATTTTTCTCGTACCAGTCCGCCAGACGGGTCCGGTCGCGGACGGGAAAATCCGACAGGTTGCCGAGGAGCTTCTGCACCTCCGCGAGCCGGTAGACAGAGATTTCGGAAGCGGTACGCCGCGACGGAATGAGACTCTTCAAAAGATACTTGCAGGCATCGACGTCGTGCCCGTACCGGACGGCCGGGATCGCCCATTGGAGAAGCGCCGCGGAAGCGCGACGGGGATCCTGCGCCTTCCACGCCCTGACGGTAAGACGCTTGAGGTCGCAGCCGGGAATGGCGACGAAAATGGGGGTGAGATGCGCCCCAGCGGGATTGGTGCAGTAGATATCTTCGAGGGTCTTCAGGTCCCCGGGGGTTTCCACCAGGCGGGGAATGATCGCCTGAAGCCGGGGCGGAACGGGCATGGCGGAACGCAGCACCCAGAAGATCTCCCGCTTCATCGCCCGGGCGGCTTCGACCGAAGTCACGGCATGGAACAGCATCGGCGTCTCGGGAAGATTCGCTTTGATGAAAGGCGTATCCTGCGGAGTGACGAGGAAGGGCAGCGCCTCTCCCAGACACACGCGGAAGGCGCCGCGGGTGTTCCTGCTCTTGAGCACGGGAAGGAGCGCTTTCAGATGTCCCGGTCCGATCTTCCGCAGAAGCCGGACCGGAAGCTCGAGACTGGAGACATGCCCGCCCGCAAAGGCCCCGGCGATCGCCCGGACATAGGCGGCGATCTGTTCATCGCCGGGGTTCGGGGGCAACGGTTTTATTTTCAGGAACCGGGCATCACTTGGGGAAGGCTGATACGGCAGATACCGGCTGTCCACCGGAGGCAACCGGAGATCGATGCGCCGAAGTTGGGAAAGGATCTGCTCATTCTGCATTTCCAGCACGGCAATGCGTTTTTCCAGTTCGGCGTTCTGTTTTTCCGGCACTTTATCCCCGGAACAGCATCCGGCAAGCGCAAGCGCCAGCACAAGCACAAATCCCGGCAACAGCAGTTTTTTCATCACGAAAAGCTCCTTCATTTGAAACAAGTTCGATCGAAAACAGGCCCGCGGCGGTCTTTTGGCCGCACGGGGGTTACTATACCACGGATAACGAAACAATGCAAGGGATTATTGTGATTTTTTTGCGGATTTTTTGGGTCGGAGAAAAAACCGGGCGCTCCGTGAACGTTTTTGACGCGTGGGGTGCGGGGGGAGCAAACCGCAAAGCGTTTTTCTCCCCCTCGGCCCCCTCTTTTCCGCGGGGGCCCCCGTCTTTGGGGTGCAATGGCCGCCCCTTTTTTGGCGCGGGAAGGGCTCCGACTTACGTTTGGTGAGAAGCCTCATTTTTTGATTACAGCGTGAGCATCGGCCAGCCTCCGGCTGATCCGATGCTCCCGTGTGCTCGTCGCCACTTCGCCCGCGGTCCCTTCGGGCCGCGTCCGGCGCCCGAGGCGGCGCCGGTTCGCTCCGCTCGGCTCCTGCGCGCTCGGCGCTAAGCGCCTTCGCCGGGGCGGCCCACCCGTTGGTTTTGCAAGGTTCCAGCCAGCGGGTTCTTTCACCACTGCACGGTACACGCGGGGTGTGACACTCAGCGTCTCGCCCGCAGACCGGCAACCGGCCCGGCGGTCATGCCACGCGCCCGCGGCGCCTGCTTGGCGCTCAGGGTAGTTTTGGTCTGAGGCCCTGCCACTCCCGCAAACCAACGTTAGCAGTCAGCGGCGCTGGGCAAAAAAGAAGCCGCCGCAAAAACTTTGCAGCGGCCTCTTCGGCTTTCGCAGGTGCGATCAGCGCGCGTAGTATTCGATCACGCTCATGATCTTCACGCTCACCGGGATCTCCTCGATCTGGGGGAGACGGGTCAGCGTGGCCTTCAGGTTGTCGAGATCGACTTCCATGTAAGGCGGAACGGAGGCGTTGCCCTTCTTCGCGATGGCGGCGATGTTGGGGGACTTCTCTTCGTTGATGGTGATGGTCTGGCCTTCGCGGAGCAGGCAGCCCGCCCGGTCGACGCGCTTGCCGTCCACGTAGACGTGGCCGTGGTTGACGATCTGCTTGGCGGCGAAGATCGTGGGCGCGAATCCGGCCCGGTAGACCATGGCGTCAAGACGAAGTTCGAGGCTGCGGAAAAGACGCTCCGCCGTGTTGCCCAGCCCCGCCTTGGCCTTCAGATAGGCGTTGCGCAGGTGCTTTTCGCTGATGGCGTAGTAGGTCTTGAGCTTCTGCTTCTCGATGAGCAGTGTGCCGTAAGTTGACAGTTTGTTGCGGCGGCCCTTGGAGGAGTGAGGTCCGGCCGGCATGGGCCGTTTCACGCTGGGGCAGCCGGGGTCGTTCCAGATGCACTGGCCGATCCGGCGGCAGAATTTGTGCTTCGCTCGACTTGCGGTTGGCATAACCAATCCCTTTCCTTTTTAGTTGTTTTTACGCCCGGATCGGGTGTCAAGCCTTCATTAAAATGGGGCCCGGTCCGGTATGACTGTCTCCTAATATAGCACATCTTCATGCGTTTGTCAAGGTTGAAAAACGGGAATATCGGCGATATATTATATCCGTTGCATGACAAGGAGCAGATTTATGACCGCATCGGATTTCAGAAGCAGGCTCGCCGCGGCCTTTCCCCCCGGCAGGTCCGCGGGAGCTTTCTTTCTCAGCGTCGCCCTGTGGGGCGTGGCTTTCGGCTGCTTTCAGGCCGTGATGAACAACTTTCTTTCCGAGATCCACCGCTTTTCCGAACTGGAACGGGGCTGGCTGGAGTTCTTCCGCGAGATGCCGGGACTGCTGCTGATCTTCATGCTGGCCGCGCTCCACAAGGTGGGCAACTGGAAGGTCATGCGTTTGGGAGCCCTCATCGCCTGTGTCGGCGTGTCGGCGCTCCTCATCCCCGCCGACAAGATCACGGTGGTGCTGCTCATCATGATCTGGAGCGCGGGCGAACACCTGATGATGCCCGTCCGGCAGGCGCTGACCATGGAGATCGCCGCCCCCGGCAAGGGGGGCATGGCCCTGGGCCTCGTCACGGGAACCATCAACGTGGGGACCGTGGCCGGAAGCCTCATCGTGGCGGGAATCTTCTTCGCCGCCGTCAATCTGCTGGGCGTCCGGAACCGGCTGTTCGTCTATGATCTGGTGTGGGCGGTCATCGCGCTCCTCACCGCCGCGGGGCTGGCCGCGATGATGATCCCCAAAAACGCCGACGGCCCCGCCAAAAGGCCCCGGCTCTACTTCAACTGGAAATACAGGATCTTCTACGCGCTGGAGCTCTTCTACGGCGCGAGGAAGCAGATCTTCCTCACCTTCGCACCCTACGTGCTCATCAAGGTCTACGGCTTCGACACCGCCGTCATGGCCGCCCTCTTCGGCCTGGCCGCCGGACTCAATATCTTCATGGCCCCCCTGGTGGGGAAACTCACCGACCGCATCGGCTACCGGAACGTCATGATCTACGACACGGTGATCCTCTTCTTCGTCTGCCTGCTCTACGGCTACGCGGGGCACTGGTTCCCGAAGCACGCCGCAGTGTGGGTGGTGGGCGTCAACTTCATGCTGGACGCCGTCTTAAGCACGACTTCCCTCGCCACCAACTTGTACGTGAAGGACATTTCGGACGACCGGGACGAACTCACCTCCACCTTGTCCACGGGCATTTCCATCAATCACCTGATCTCCATCTGCGCCGCTCCCGCCGGCGGCTGGATATGGCTCCGTTTCGGCGTGGGGCCCCTCTTCGCCGTGGCCGCCGCCATGGCGGTCTTCAACTCGCTCTGCGCGCTGGCCGTCCCCCGGAAGCGGTGAAATACCCCTTCGGAAAAACTTGATAAAAAAGCCCCGGCGTGCTATATTATGTGATGTACTGAAACCTTTTACGGAAAGGAAAAGAGACTATGGGAAAGACCATCACTCAAAAGATATTCGACGCCCACGAGGTGGACCGCCCCGCGGGAAGAGTCCGGGTCCTCTCGCTGGACCGGGTCTTCTGTCACGAGATCACCACCCCCATCGCCATCAACGACCTGGCGGCCACGGGCCGGGACCGGGTCTTCGATGCCGGAAAGATCAAGGCGGTCATCGACCACGTTTCCCCTGCCAAGGACTCCAAGACGGCGGAACAGGGCAAGACCCTGCGCGAGTGGACCCGCCGCCACGGGATAAAAGACTTCTTCGACGTGGGCGCCAACGGCGTCTGCCACGCCATCTTCCCCGAAAAGGGCTTCGTCCGGCCCGGCTTCACGGTCATCATGGGGGACTCCCACACCTGCACCCACGGGGCTTTCGGGGCCTTCGCGGCGGGCATCGGCACCACCGACCTCGAAGTAGGGATATTGAAAGGCGTCTGCGCCTTCAAGGAACCCGCCACCATCAAGGTGGAGGTGATGGGCGCGCTCCGGCCCGGCGTCTTCCCCAAGGACCTGATCCTCACCATCATCCGTGAACTCACGGTCAACGGCGCCACCAATCACGTCCTCGAGTTCACCGGGCCCGTCATCGACGCCATGGACATGGAAGGGCGCATGACCTTGTGCAACATGGCCGTGGAAGCGGGCGCCACCTGCGGCGTCTGTCTGCCCGACATGGTGACGGTGGACTACCTCTGGCCCTTCATCAAGGAGGAGTTCCCCAGCCGCGAGGCGGCGCTGGCCGAATACTCGAAATGGCGCTCCGACCCCGATGCGGAGTATGCGAGAGTTCTCACCGTCGACGGCTCCGCGCTGGAGCCCGTGGCCACCTTCGAATACAAGCCCGACCGGGTGAAGACCGTCCGCGAACTGGCCGGGACCAAGGTCGATCAGGTCTACATCGGCAGCTGCACCAACGGGCGCCTGAGCGACCTGCGCGTCGCGGCGCAAGTTCTGAAAGGCCACCGCGTCGCCCCCACGGTCCGGGGCATCGTTTCCCCCGCCACGCCGGAAGTTTTCCGCAAGGCGCTGGAAGAGGGGATCATCCAGATCTTCATGGATTCCGGTTTCTGCGTCACCAATCCCACCTGCGGCGCCTGTCTGGGCATGAGCAACGGCGTTCTGGCCGCGGGCGAAGTGTGCGCTTCGACCACCAACCGGAACTTTTCCGGACGCATGGGCAAGGGCGGCATGGTCCATTTGATGAGCCCCGCCACGGCGGCGGCCACGGCCATCGCCGGGACCATCGTCAATTCCGAACTTTTCAAGGGGTAACAGATCATGAAAAACTTCAACGGCAAAGTCTTGTTCCTCGACCGCTCCGACATCAACACCGATGAGATCATTCCGGCCAAATACCTCAACGAATCCACCAAGGCGGCCCTGAAACCCTACTGTCTGGAAGACCTGCTCCTGCCCGGCTTCGATCCCAAACAGGACGTCCCCGGCCATCAGGCGATCATCACCCGGGCCAACTTCGGCTGCGGCTCGTCGCGGGAGCATGCTCCCTGGGTCCTCGGGGAAAACGGCATCAACGTGGTCGTGGCCGAAAATTTCGCCCGGATCTTCCGGCAGAACATGTTCAACTGCGGCATGCTGGCCATCGAGCTGCCCGCTGCGGCCATAGCGGAGATCTTCGACCTCTTCAGCGCCTCCGAAACCTCCATTGAGGTCGCCCTCGACAAGCAGACGCTCACCCTCGACAACGGGAAGATCTCGCGGACCTACAAGTTCGAGCTGGATCCCTTCGATCTGGAACTGGTCAAGGCGGGCGGCTGGGTCGCCTTCGCCGACACCAGATACTGAAAACGCCGAAAAGCTCCGGAACGAAGACGGGGCGGCAAAACATCCGAAGAGGGAGGGAAACTGTGTTCGACCGTCTTTTCGATTTCAATCTGGGTTGTCTCCGCGTCTTCATCGGAGAGCTGCCGCGCCTCTTTTACCGGGAAAAGATCCCGCTCCGGTGCGAGGTCGCCGTCACGGCCGACGAAGTGCCCTTCGAAAAGCGGTCGGCGCTCGCTTACCGCCCCATCGTTCCCGGCGAAATGTGGGGCGAAAACTGGGAAAGCTCCTGGTTCCACGTGATGGGGATGATCCCCCGTCACTGGGATAAGAGGAGCGTGAAACTCCTCTTCAATGCGGGCGGGGAGGGGCTGATCTTCGCCCCCGACGGGACGCCCGCCGCCAGTCTGACGGGAGGCAGCGTCTACAGCGCCTCCTTCGTGAAAAACGACTACCTGCTGCCCGAAGACTTCACGAAGAAGGGCGTCGTCGATCTCTGGATCGAGGGGGCGGCCAACACCCTTTTCGGGCTGCTCTTCGACGGAGATCCGGAGCTGCGCAGAGAACACCCGCAGGGCCGCTTCACCGGGATTTTGCAGGAGTGCGCGATCGGCCTCTTCGACGAAGAGGTGTGGCAGCTTTCCATCGACCTCAAGGTGATCGAGGAGCTGATTTCGGGGCTCCCCGAAAAGGACTACCGCCGCAGGCGGCATCTCAAGACCTGCAAGGAGGCCATGGCAACGTTCCGGACCTCCGGCGCCGCCGCGGCAAGACAGGTGCTGCGAGAAATTTTCGACATCACGCCTTCCGGGGCGCTGATGACCGTTCACGGAGTGGGGCACGCCCACATCGACACCGGCTGGCTCTGGCCCGTCCGCGAAACGGTCCGGAAATGCGCCCGGACCTTCGCCGCCCAGCTGGACCTCATCGAAAGATACCCCGGCTACATCTTCGGGGCCTCCTCGCCTCAGCACTACGCCTTCATCAAGAAGCGCTATCCGGCCCTCTACCGCAAGATCAAGGCGGCGGTCAAGGCCGGACGCTGGGAGCTGCAGGGGGGCATGTGGGTCGAAGCCGACGCCAACATCATTTCCGGGGAGTCCATGGTGCGCCAGTTCCTCCACGGCAAGAACTTCTTCATGGATGAGTTCGGCATCGAGGTCAAGAACCTCTGGCTGCCGGACGTCTTCGGCTACTCCGCTTCCATGCCGCAGATCATCAAGCGCTCCGGGTGCGATCACTTTCTCACCCAGAAGATCTCGTGGAGCCAATTCAACACTTTTCCCTGCAAGACCTTCAACTGGAAGGGCATCGACGGGAGCGTGGTCCTGACCCATTTCCCGCCGGAAAACTCCTACAATTCCCAGCTGAAGACCGACCGCCAGCTCAAGGCCCAATCCGAATACCCGGAAGGGTACATCGTCCCCGACTATATGTCCCTCTTCGGCATCGGCGACGGGGGCGGCGGCCCCTACCCCGAACTCGTCGAGAGAGGCAAACGCCTCGCCCATCTGGACGGGGCCCCCAGATTCAAGTTCGACACGGCGGAAAACTTCTTCCGCGAGATCGCCCGGTACAAAGATGAACTCCCCGTCTGGCAGGGGGAACTCTATCTGGAACTCCACCGGGGGACCCTCACCACGCAGAGCCGCATCAAGAAACTCAACCGCCGGAACGAACAGCTCCTCACCGAAACGGAATTCATCTGTTCCATGCTCCCTCTCGAAGAGTACCCCGCGAAAGAGCTCGACCGGCTGTGGAAGCTCCTGCTTCTCAACCAGTTCCACGATATCATCCCCGGCTCCTCGATCCACATGGTCTACGAACAGACCGAAAAGGAGCACCATGAGATCAGTTCCAGCGCCGAAAAGCTCATCGCCGCCGCGGCGAAAAAACTTTTCCCGAAAGAAGCGGGGAGCGCCGTCGTCGTCAACAGCCTCTCTTATCCCTGCGAAACGCTCGTCGAACTCCCCGCCGAGTGGAGCGGATCCGACGTCACCGACGGGGCGGGGAACGTGCTCCCCTGCCAGCCGAACGGCGGCGGTCTGCTGGTCCGGGTGAAGCTCGCTCCCTCCTCCGTGACCCGGCTTCTGCGCGCAACTTCGCGGAAAGCGAAGAAAAGCGCCCCTTCCAAGCTCCGGAAGCTCGTGCTGGAAAACGAGCTCTGCTCCTACAGATTCGCCCCCGATGGAAAACTCATCGCCGCCTTCGACAAGCGGATCGGGAGGAATGTCATCCCCGCAGGCGAACAGGGCAACCGTCTCGCCCTCTACGACGACAAGCCCCTGAGTTACGACGCGTGGGACATCGACTGCACCTATCTCGAACAGACGCCCCTCGCCCCCGAAGCCGTCGCGGCGGAGTGGGTCGAATCGGGCCCCCTGCGGCAGACGATCCGGTTCGAACTGGCCTTCCCCTGCGCGCAGATCGTCCAGCTCGTTTCGCTGGAGTCGGGCAAGGCCCGGCTGGACTTCAAGACCGAGGTCCGGTGGCACGGGGAGCACCAGATGCTCCGCACCTCCTTCCCCGTCGACGTCTTCGCGCAGGAAGCCGCCTTCGATATCCAGTACGGTTTCCTGAAGCGGCCCACCCACAAGAACACCTCGTGGGATTTCGCCCGCTTCGAGTGCTGCGGCCAGCGCTACGCGGACATTTCCAACACCGATTACGGCGTGGCGCTCCTCAACGACTGCAAGTACGGCTTCCACGTCCACGGCAACGTGCTGGACCTCAATCTGCTGCGTTCGCCCAAGTACCCCGACCATCTGGCCGATCAGGGGGAGCAGAGCTTCACCTATTCCCTGCTGCCCCACCTCGGGGCCCTGCCCGTGTCGGAGGTTTTCGCCGAAGCGGCCCTCCTGAACCGCGCCCCGCGGGTGATCTGCGGCGCGGGTGCCGGAGCCCTTCCCTTCTGCCGTCTGGAAAGCTCCGGCATCACCCTCGAAGTGGTGAAGAAGGCCGAAAAGGAGTCCTGTCTCATCCTCCGTCTGGTGGAAAACCGGGGCGAAACCAGTTCCGGAGTCCTCCGCTTCGCCGCCCCCGCGACGGCGGCCGAGACCTCGCTCCTGGAATGGGAAGAAAAACCCCTCGCAAAAAGCAAGGCGCTCCGGGAACTCCCCGTCACCCTCGGCCCCTTCGAGATCAGGACCCTCAAGGTGCGGCCCGCCAAATAGCGGGAACGGCGCTCACTTTTTTATGTGCCAGGACTGGACGGCGCGGGCGCTTTGGCCGGGGTTCAGGCGCATGAAAGGCTTGTAGGTGGGCTCGAAAGAGGCCGCCGTCTGGCCCGGATTGCCCCACATCAGCACACCGTAGAGATCGACTCCTTCGAACTCCAGCGCGAAGGGAACTCCCTTTCTGGTGATGACGCAACGGTCCGCCGGGCGCTGCAAAGTCTCCTCGGCCCGCAGGGGGACCTCCGCCGCGGGGATCTCCGCCCCGTGGCGGAAGAAGATCACCCGGGGCCGGATGGGCAGTTCGTTCTTCCCCGCCGTGATCCGCCCCCCGAGGAGCATGGTGGAAAAGGTGTGGAACCTCACCATGACGTCGAGGGGCATCCGGGCCCGGCTGCGGACCTCCAGCTCCTGACGGAATCCCGTCGTGTCGAAAAGGTAACGGCTCTTCGTCTCGAGCGAGGAGTGCCGGTCAGGGGGAAGGAGCAGCTCCACCAGCAGCTTGCCGCCGACGGCCTTCACGTCGGTGAGGACGAATTTGCCCCGCAGGTGTCGGCGGTGGGGCATCCAGCAAGCCGAGCCCCGGCCCCGCGAGGACCAGCTCCGTGTTCCCGACCTTCCACGAAGCGATCCGGCCGTTGACGGCGGGTTCGAGTTCGATCCGGTAGTTGGGGCTGACGATCTCCACCGCGCCCGCGGCGGAATTTTTCACCGGGCGGCAGACCAGCTCCCCGGAGCGGATCTCGGGCTGAGCGCCGAAATCGAAGGAAGCGACCTGCGTACCGCCGCTTTCCGCCAAGAGTTTGTCTTCCGCTTCGACTGCTTTCCGGATGGCCGGGAGCAGAGCCTTCTTCCGCTCCGCGACGGTCTGCGGCGTGATGAGGGCGTATTTCTTGTCCTTGTCGAAGGGGGCGATGCGGAAAAATCCCCAGCCGAGCTCCTTCACATGGAGCTCCACGCCCTTGTTCAGCATATCACCCGTGACCTTGAGGCTCTCGCCCGATTCGAGGTCGGTGAGGACCAGCGTTTCAGCTCCTTTCTGATCGGGCAGGCGCAGTTCGAAAAAGACGCAGGATCGCTCCCACGTGTTGGCGGCGGCGATCAGAATTTCCCGGCCCAAGTCGATGCGGCGGAGCTGGAGCGCGGAGCAGTTCATGATTTCGGGGAAGATCGTTTCCAGATGGGTCCCGGCGATGACGGGCCGCCAGTGGCGGGCTTCCAGATAAGGCGTCACCGCCTTGCCCTGAACGGGGCCGCCCCTCTTCCCCCCGGTCAGGAATTTTTCGATCCTCGCGAGAACGGAGTGCATCCGCCCCATTTCCCGGTAGGCCCGGTAGTCATAGGCGAACCAGAAGGGCACGGACATGGAGTGCCCCGCCACGAATCCCGCCAGGGTCTCGAAGACGACGGCCTCGGGGGTGGTGACCCAGTCCACGTGGCTCCCCTGGGGAAGTCCCATCACCGTGGCCTTGCTCGTCCGGTGGAGATATTCGTTGACCTTGTCGCAGGCCAGCACGTAGGGCAGGTGCTGGGCGGGGACGTAGCGGTAACGGCCGTGGAGCGACGCCTTGTGGGCGTAGGGCCCCCAGATGCACACCCGGTCGAGGGCGTAAGCGTAGTCCCGGGAGTTGTACTGGGCCTGCTGGTCCGACTTGGCGTCGGTGAACCCGTAATAGGAGATGTCGGGGATGAAGAAGGAGTTCTTGCCCCCGTCGGCGGCCCCGGCCTTTTTCACGTCCTCGTTGATGGTCCGGATCACCTTCCCGTGCTGCCAGGAGCGGAACCGGACCCACTCCTTCGGGTATTTCTTCAGCAGCCCGGCGGGCCAGTATTTTTTGACCTCGGCCAAGTCCAGTTTGGCGTACTTGGCGAATTCCCCGCAACAGGTGTCGCAGTAGCACCCTTTGTAGTCGTAGATGTAGGGTTCCCAGTTGCCCCCCGCGTGGTCGTAGGGACCGCCCGGCCCCAGATTTTTCCGGGTGAGCTCCACGACGTTTTTGAGGTAGGCCGACTTACGCTCGTAGACGGCCGCGGGGCAGAAGGACCTCGGGATCGGCTTGCCGTCGATGCCGATGAACCCCTGCTCGGAGGGCACGGCAGCGTAGACCCGGTAGCCGTTGCGCATGGGCATGGCGCCGCCGATGCGCTCGATCTTCGCCTTGCGCAGGATCGGGGAGAGCTCGGGGAAGATGCGGGCGCTGATGAAGTTGAACCCGCATTTTTTGTACATTTCCGTGAAGGCTTCCGACCCGGATGCGTCGAAGCGGGTAGCGTTGAAGGAGGGGTAGTGAAGCCCAGACTTGAGGATCCGGGGCGCAGGGTGCTCTTCGAAGGGGACGACCTTTATCTTCAAGGTCCGGGGAGCGGAGGCTTTGCCGTCGGCTTCGACCCAGTAGCGCATGGTGTAGAATTTGTCGGAAGGCTCCACCTCGGCCCGGACCAACACGCCGTTGTGCCGCCAGTTGCAGAAGGTGCTGCGGATGATCGTACGAACGAAGGGATAGCGGGCGTCGAAGACCCACGCGCCCCCCTGATCGGGGAGTTGCTTCATCTCCAGCCCGTACCCGGTGCAGACGAAGCCTTTCGGCATTTCCACGAAGAGCCGGACGGTGCGGGGCTTATAGGTGAATTCCCGGCGGAATGAGAAGAAGACGGGGAAACTCATCTTGTAAGGCAGATGGAACTGCCGGTCGGTATAGCCCGAAGTGGAAACGATCACGTCGGGCGCCATGGCGTTCCCCGTGTCGCCGAGCTTGATGGACGCCGCGAGGATCTCCAGTTCCCCGCAGCCGTAGAGGGCGAAGTGCAAGTCGGCGAAGACCGCCCCTTTGGGGATCGGGTCGGCGAAACTCACTTCCGCGGTCCCGGCGGGCATGTCCCTGTTGCCCAAATGATTGATCCCCTCCTTGTCTTTCGGGCCCTTGCGGAAGACGATCCCCCCGTAGAGATAGTTGGATGAGGGCACAGAGTAGAGTCTGCCCCGGACCTTGAAGGTGACGATCAGCTTCTTCCCGGCGTCCTCCGGCTTCAGCTTCATGCGGTGGAAGAGCCGGGTGGAAAAATTGGACTTGACCCCGTCGGGGAAGGTGACCTTGGCGAACTTTTCGGAGGTCGTCAGCTTGACGCCGTCGGGGGTGTCGACCACGGCGGAGTATTTGTAGACTTCGGGGAAGTTCCGGTGGTCCCGGCGGTGCAGATGAGGGCTTTTCTGCCATATTTTGCTGGTGTGAAGGGCTTTCCCCTTTTCAGCCGAAATGATGCGGATCCGGCCTTCCCCGGTATCCGGCACGATCCCGGCGTCGCTCAGGTCGAGAAGGGGGGAACCGTCGAGGGCAAGCGCCGCTCCCAGCAGCAGAAACACGAGTTTTTTCATGATCGTCCGTTCCTTTTTGTTGCAGGCTACCGGGATAAGATACTGGTTCCGGAGCGGTTTGTCAAGCCGGGAAAGCACCTTTCGGTAATTTTTTGCGGGGAACATTTGCAATTTTCCTCTTGGACCGTTATATTATCATATTTGAAGGAGAAGAAGCGTATTCTGTGCATTTTCGGGAGGATCTGTCTTGAACATACTGCAAAAAAAACTCGATCGGGGCGTACTGGTCTTCGACGGGGCCATGGGCACCGAGCTCTATAAACGGAATTTTTTCGTCAACAACTCCTACGAGCAGCTCAACGTGACCCGTCCGGCGGTGATCTCCGAGATCCACAAGGCTTACTTGAGCGCCGGAGCCGACGTGCTCACGGCCAACACCTTCAACGCCAACGCCCGCTGCCTGCGGCGGCACGGCATCGCCGATCAGGTGGAGCCCATCAACCGGGCCGGAGTGGCCCTGGCCAGGGAAGCTGCCGGGGACCGGGCGTTGGTGGCCGCCTCGGTGGGGCCCGTGGGGGACCCCGAATCCGAAGCCGACACCCGGACGGGCTCAAGCCTCATCGCCGAACAGCTCCGCGCCCTCACCGGAGCGGACTTCATCATCTTCGAGTCCATGCACACCTTCAGGGACCTGGAGAACGTGCTCGAAGCGCTGAAAAGCTTTCCCGATCTGGTCTACGTCCCGAGTTTTGCCGCCGGAAGCGAGCTTTTCGCCGACCCGGAGCGGCTCGTCGACACGCTGGAAAAGGGGACCGCGGCCGATCCTCCCGCAGCGCTGGGCATCAACTGCGGCGGCGGCCCCGAGGCCGTGCTCCGGGATTTCGAAAAACTCATGAAGCTGACCCGTCTGCCCGTCATCGTCCAGCCCAACGCGGGCGCACCGAAGGGGGTGGAAGGGCGCAGTCTCTACATGGCAAGCGAGGAATACTTCAGCACCTACGCCGTCCGCTTCGTCCGCCTGGGCGCGGCGGGAGTGGGCGGGTGCTGCGGCATCGGTCCGGAACTCATCCGGGCTGTCAGCACCGCCGTCAAGCCGCTTGCGGGCGGCAAGAAGATCGAGATCAGCGTCAAGGAGGAGCCCGTTTCGGGCGCCGCCCCCCTGCCCGAGCCCCTGCCCCGCAGTCAGCGGGGGTCCCTCGGGGCCAAGCTGGAACGCAAGGAGTTCATCCGGACCGTGGAACTGACGCCGCCCCCCGGCTTCGACATGACCAAGCTCATCGCCAACGCGAAGAAGTGCAAGGCCAACGGCATCGACGCCGTCAACCTGCCCGACGGCCCGCGGGCCAGCGCCCGGATCTCCCCCCTCGGCGCGGCCGTCATCGTGGAGCGCGAGGCGGGGATCGCGGCCATTCCCCACTGCTGCTGCCGGGACCGGAGCCTCATCGGGCTCCAGGCGGACCTTCTGAGCTACGCGGCGGCGGGGATCCGGCAGCTGCTTTTCATCACCGGAGATCCCCCGAAACTGGGCGATTATCCCTTCAGCAGCGGCGTTTTCGACGTGGACTCCATCGGTCTTGTCGCCATGCAGAACCGGATGAACCGGGGCGTGGACTGCGGCGGGAAACCCATCAACGGTCAGACGGCGGTCCTCATCGGCGTGGGGCTGGACCCCAACGCCATCGATCAGGAACGGGAGTACCGGCGGATCTGCGAAAAGGCCGAAGCGGGCGCGGATTTCATCCAGACCCAGCCGGTCTTCGATCCGCAGACGCTGTTGAAATTCCTGAAAAGAATCGAACATCTGCGTCTGCCCGTCATCGCGGGCGTCTGGCCCCTGGTCAGTCTGCGGAACGCCCAGTTCCTGCAGAACGAGGTCCCCGGCGTGGTGGTCCCCGACTCGGTCATGCGGCGCATCGCCGCCCCCGAGACCAAGGAAGGCCAGCTGGCGGCGGGGATCGAAATCGCCCGCGAGGCGCTGGCGGAGATCACGCCCTTCATCGCAGGCGTGGAGCTTTCGGCCCCCTTCGGGAACGTGGACACCGCACTGAAGGTGCTGCAATAAAAACCTTCCCCCTGCGTCAAAGGTCCGGAGAAATGAAAAGGAAGCCGTACAGGAAAAGAGGTGAGTCCGGGGCCGTGATCTTCGAAGCGGTCCTGGCCATCTGCATCATGATGATGTTCTTTTTCGCCCTCATGCAGATCTACAAGTGGGCGCAGACGGAACTTTTCTGCAACTACTCCGTCTTCTACGCCGCCAAGGCGGTCTCTCTGGGCTACCGGCCCAACATCGCCCTGCGGGCGGCCCGTGTCGCCGCCATTCCCGTTTCCGGCAGCGCGTGGGCGGGAAGATACGACGAAGAGGTCTACGCCGCAAGCTACCTGCAGCACGGCGACGCCTCCGGGGTCCACTACGCCTACTGGCATCCCCAGAACGAAAATGATCCCTGCCTGCTGATCGGCAGTTCCGGTCTGGATGCGGAGACCGTCACCTGCAGGACCGAGCTGCGCAACATGCCGCTCCTCAACGATGCCATCGCCAAAATCTTCGGCATCGTGAAGAACCCGGAACCTCTGGCGGAAGGAAAGGTCTGGAACTACTCGCGGCTCTTTTTGAAGGGGAACGGCTCCGAATGACCAGACGCGGACAATCGGGACAGGTGCTGCTGACGGGCATCACCATGATGGTGGTGCTGCTGCTCATCATCCTTTACGCTTTCGACGTCCACAACGTGATCCGGGCCAAGATGAAGGTGGAGATCGCCCAGCAGGCCGCCGCCATGACCGGGGCCAACTGGCAGAAGGAGTCGCTGAACCTCATCGGCGAGATCAATCTGCTCAAGGCGTCGGCGCTGCTGATGGAAGGCTCTGAAAACTGGAAGACGCCCCTCCCCGACCGGAGCGATCCCGAAAACGAGAAGAAATGGAAAGAGGCCATGCAGGCCCGGCTCGATCTGCTCACCGAAATGCAGACGCGGGTGAGTTTCATCGGTCCCCTGATCGGCTTCGCCGCCGCCCAGCAGGCCGCGAAATCCAACGGGCTCGACGGTCACCAGGGCGTCCTCAACAAGTATCTGGAACTGCTGGACAAGGACAGCCGGTACATCGAGGAACAGGGCGGAGCGCCGAAGATCATCAACAACTACAACTGGCGGGAGCCCTACCGGGACCTGGTCGCGAAGATCAACGACTCCCGCATCGCCGTCTACCCCAACGCCCGGACGGCGGGGATGCCGGAAACCTGGCCCCGCCAGCTGACGAACAAACACTTCTACGACGAGATCTGGCGCTGCGCCGGAGTGGTGGCCGCCAAGGACCCGCCGAAGGAGCACTACTGGAACCTGACCTCGTCGATCCTCCGCTCCATGACCGACAAGGATTTTCAGGGCAAGTGGTGGAAGATCAGCTATCAGAACAACAAGTTCCCCAACGAAAGCGAGATCTTCACCCTCGGGGTGGAGTTCGGCGACCCCCGCGGCGAGGATTCCTACGAGAAGATCTCGGAACAGTTCAGACGTCTGGGACCCGACCTCCGGACATACGGCTCTCAGGCGGAACTCCCCGGCGCCATGAAGTGGTGCCTCTACGATGACTGGTGGTTCGTCGACCGCTACAGGGAGACCCGTTCCGACTACGAAAGCGACCATTTCAACTTCTGGTTCAACGCCGAAGTGCTCCGCGACGAAGTGAAGCCCCAGTACAAATACGAAGGCCCCGCGGCCTACGTGGAGGGCTACGTCGACGTGCAGTCCAGCGTCCGGGTCCGGCCCTCGGTGCGGCCTTACGAGAACTCCCGCCGGAGCCGGAACGCCAGAGCGGCGCTCAGGCGGCGCGAAAACAACATCATCTTCAAGAGAGGGACCACCACAAGCCGGGTGGGGACCACCCGCGGCGAACCGGACGACTCCGACGTTTCCACCAGTTACCGCCCCGGTTCCATCGCCAAGGTGCTGGGGGAACTCGATCAGGAGACGCCTCCCACCGAGATCGAACTCGTGCTCCCGGTCTTCAAAAAGGTCTCCCCCATGCCCACCTTCATGCCCATCCCCTACGGCTTTCAGGTGCTCAAGCCGGGCTACTCCAAGCTGGAGGAGTTCCTCGCCTGGCTGGCCGACCAGGACACTCTGGACGGGACGCCCCCCGACGGCACCGAGTACTATCTGCAGGCCCTGCGGCTTCTCGCCAACGGCGTCAAGGGACGGGCCGAAGGTAATGGCGGTCGGGTCGAGCTGACCGAAAACGGTTCCGTCTCCGGTAAAGCGCTCCGCTATTACGGCTACAACCCCAAATTCGACCGGGCCGCCTGGGACAAGGAGTTCGGGGACCGCATCTGGGAGTGGAAAGCGGTCCGGGACAAGCGGGTCTTTCAGCAGACGGTCCTGGACGGTCCCGGCCGGCTCCAGGAGCCGAAGCTCTTCGGCAACGGGCCCGCCCTCGTTTCCCACGAAACGCTCATCCGGGAGATCCCGGAAGGGGAAAACTTCACCGGTCCGACGAAGATCGTGGACGGAAAACGCTGGGAGATCAGTCAGTTCGCCCTCAAGTACGGCCACGAGTCGAAATACCGCCCGATCCGGCACGATACCCACAAGGTCGAAGTGCCCGACACCATCAACGGCGGCACCGCCACCCGCATTTACGTGAACGTGAGCAAGAACTCGTCGCAATACTACGTCATCAACTCCAGGGGACGGCTCGTGCTGAGCGGTGAAAACGACCCCACGATCCTCTACAACAACTGGTGGCCGCGGTCCAGCGGCGGCGGCGGCAGTTCGACGACTTCCCCCTGGAATCCGGGCGGGTACGACAATCAGCGGGGGCCGAGCAGGTTATGAACCGCCGAGGCAAATCCCGTTTCTGTTCCGGGCAGGCTACCACCGAAATGGCGGTCATGCTCCTGGCCTTCGTCATATTGATGCTGGGGCTGATCTTCGTCTTCTCGCTGGGGATCTTCAACACGAAAGTGCTGATGAACGCCAAATACAACGCCGACATCGCCGCCAACGGCGACAGCTCGGTCGCCGCCGCCGGGGCCGGACGGGAACTCCGGGGCTGGGAATATCAGAACGGGATCCCCTTCACCTTGAAGGACGAGCCCGTCTATGCCTCCGGGACCGAGATGGAGGACGCCTACACCTCAATGGATGTCCCCACTCACTCGGAAGCGCAAAACTACACCTACGAGTGGACGAAACTTTCGGACTTCCCCCAGGGGAAGCTGACCCATGACTATAAGGACCTGCACCCGAGCACCATCTCCGCCGCCGGACTCATTTCCGCCGAAGGGACCAGCGAAAGTTCCCTCTCCCTCGTGAGCCGGCTGCCCGAACTCCTCAGCGCGGCACGGAAAGTACTGCGGGTGAAGATCTCGACGGATGCCCTCATCGAAAACAATTCCAACCGGGTCTACATGCCCGCCAACGGAGAATTATGAACATCGCCTTCATTTCCACCGGGACCGAACTGCTCAAGGGCAGTGCGGTCAACACCAACTTGAGCTGTTTCGGCTCCGCGCTGGCCGCGGAGGGCCTGATCCTGCATCAGGAGATCGCCTGCGGCGACCGGAAGAACGACATTTCCGAAGCCCTGAGCGCCGCGCTGAAAACTTCGGACATCCTCCTCATCTGCGGGGGGCTGGGGCCGACTTCCGACGACATCACCCTCGAAACCGTCGCCCGCTTCTTCGGCCTCAAGCTCCGTCAGGACGAAGCGTTGACGCTGAAGATCGAAAATTTCTGGAAGGCTCTGGGCCGGACCATTCCCTGCCCCAAGTCCCAGTTCAAGCAGGCCCTGCTGCCCGAAGGGGCGAAAGCCATCCCCAACCCGGTGGGCTCCGCCTCGGGGATCGACATCGAGACCTCCTACGCGGGCCGCGCCCGGCGGGTCTTCCTCGCGCCGGGGCCGCCCTCGGAATTCGAGCCCATGGTGAAAGACTTCATCGTCCCCGCCATCGCCGACGCAATTCCGGAGCGGATCCCCACACGGGGGTTCCTCTGCGCGGGAGTGGGGGAATCCACCGTGGCCGCCACGCTGGAAAAACCGGTGACCGCCGCGGGCGTGGAGATCGCCTATTGCGCCGACGCCTCGGGGACGCGGGTCTTCCTTTCCGGCGCCGATGCGGAAAAACTGGAAAAGGCCGACCGTCTGGCCCATGAACTTCTGGGCGACAGCGCCATGCCCGACGGGATCCTCGACCCGGTCTCCCGGACCATCCAGCTGCTGAACGAACACTCTTCGCGTCTGGCCACGGCGGAGTCCTGCACGGGGGGCCTCATCGCTTCCATGCTGGTGGAACGCAGCGGCGTTTCCAGCGTCTACGCTGGCGGCGCCGTCACCTATTCCAACGAACTCAAACATACCGTGCTGGGCGTCCCTCAAGAGCTGCTCGACACCTGCGGAGCCGTCAGCGAAGAGTGCGCCCGCGCCATGGCCAAAGGGGCCTGCGAACGGCTCGGCAGCAACGTTTCCGTGGCGGTGACCGGCATCGCCGGCCCCGACGGCGGTACGCCGGAAAAACCGGTGGGTCTGGTCTACGTCAGCGCCTGCGTCAAGGGCGAGATCCAGGTGAAGAAGCTCAATCTGCGGGGCGGACGCACCATGATCCGCCGCCGGGCCGCCGCCCAGGCTCTCATCCTCCTGAACCGGATGCTGGAAAAGTCATGAGCGGCGTCAGCGAACTGGCCCTGCTGGGCGCCATTCTGCCCCTTCTCCCCGGAAACGATCAGGTCATCGTCGGCCCCGGAGACGACTGCGCCGTGCTGAAATGGAACGACGCGTACGATCTTCTGGTCACGGTGGACCAGCTGATCGAAGGGGTCCACTACACGCCGGAAACGCCCCCGGAAGAGGCCGGGGCGAAACTCATGAAACGGAATCTGAGCGACATCGCCGCCATGGGGGGAGAACCCCTGTGGGCGGTGGTGACGTTGGCGGCGGACTCCGACGCCGGGCGGCTGGTCCCCTTCATGACCGGAGTCGCCCGCGAAGCGGCCCGGTACGGCACGGCCGTCTGCGGCGGCGACATCAGCGCGCTGCCCGCCCAAGGAGTGGTGACGACCCTCACCCTCGCCGGAAGAGTGCCCCACGGTGGAGCGATCCTGCGTTCCGGAGCGCGTCCGGGGGACGTGCTCTACGTGACGGGAGAGATCGGCAACTCCTTTTCGTCGGGACATCACCTGAGTTTCACCCCCCGCCTGGCCGAGGGGCGGGCCCTCGGCGGGAAAGCTCACGCCATGCTGGACATCAGCGACGGTCTGCTGCTCGACGCCCGGCGTCTGGCGCAAGCCTCCCGCGTCGATCTGGAAATCAACGTTCCGGCCGTTCCCCTGCGCGCCGGAGCAAAACTGCCCGACGCCCTGAGCGACGGCGAAGATTACGAACTGTTTTTCTGCGGCCCGCCGGGGCTTCCCGGCACGGTCATCGGGCGCGTCCTGCCCGGCGACGGCGAGGTGAAGACACCGGGGTTCACGGAGATCGGAAAATATGGCTATGAACATTGATGAAGAACTCCTTTCCCGTTCGGAAGAGGAGACCGAAAACTTCGCCGCGAAACTCGCCGCCCGCCTCGCTCCGGGGCAGGCCGTTCTGCTGCGGGGGGATCTGGGCGCGGGCAAGACCGTCTTTTCCCGCGGGTTCGCCCGCGGGCTCGGGTGCGAAGACACCCTTTCCAGCCCCACCTACACCATCGTGCAGGAGTATCTGCTCCCCGGAGGGGCCCGGCTCTATCACATGGATCTCTACCGCATCGCGGACGCGGGCTCCGCGCTGGGGTTCGGGGTGGACGAATTTCTCGACGACCCCAGGGCCTACAAGCTCATCGAGTGGCCCGAGCGCATCGAATCTCTGCTGCCGGAAGGGTGCGTCACCGTCGAGATCGCCCACTTGGGCGATGAGGAACGGCGGCTCCGGGTGAAGGGATGAGTACGAGATTCCGCCTGTGCCTGCTCCGCCCCCGGCGAATTTTGATGCGCCCCTGGCGGCGCAGGCTGGGAGCGCCCCTCGCCGTGGGGGGCATCGTCGGGACACTGCTGATAACCTACTTCGGCGGCGGCGTCTGCGCCCGGTATCTGGGGATGATCCCCGGCATGCTCGCCGCCTCGCTTCTGGGATCGGTCTTTCTGCTGGGGCTGATTTTTTTCTTCCCCGCCGTGGAAATTTCCGGCCGGAGGACGATCCGGCTCGGGCGGCCCCTCTTTCCTCCCGACGCCGCCGGGTTCCGCGAAAAGATCCTCTGCCACCTGCCTTCCGGCCGGGAGTTCCGTCTGGTCGTGGCGGCATGGCTGGCGGTGGTGCTGGGTTCCACCGTCATCACCCAGCTCTGGCGGGCCGTTCTGGAGATCCTGGGGCTCCCCTTCGCCACGGAGCAATCCCTCGTCCAGCTGGCCCGCATGGCGACTCCCGGCGACTTCGTCCTGCTCCTGCTGCTGACCGCCGGGGCCGTCCCCCTGACCGAAGAGCTGATCTTCCGGCGGTGCCTGCCGGAACTTCTCGCCCCCCTGGGCCCCCGTGCGGCACTGCTGCTGGGCTCCTTCATCTTCGCCGCCGCCCACGGCTTTCTACTGGGGTTGCCGGGGCTCTTTTTCATCGGGCTGGTCTTTCAGATCGTCTGCAACGCGACGCGGAATCTGTGCTGTTCGATCCTCTGTCACGCATTGCTCAACGGCACGGTGCTGCTGCTGGTGAAGATCGCGGCGGCTTTTCCCGGGAATTGGTGAAAATGTCTTTCGATATCTGGGATCTGGTGCTTTTCGTCGTGGTGTCGGCCCTGACGCCGGGCGGGGCCTGCATGCCCGATCCCCGGCACAAGGCCCTCATCATGTCCCTTCCGCTCCCCTCCACGGCGGCGACGCCGGCCGTGGGGGGCATCGGCGCTTCCAACGTGGCCGGATTCACGCTGCTGCTCCTCTTTTCGTGGCAGGTGTGGTTCTGCTGCGCCAAATGCCGGATGAACATCATCCTTTCCATCGCCCTGGCGGCGGGGGTCTTCTGCCTGCTGGGGAAACTGCTCTTCCCGCTCATCCCCGACACCGACGCCGGATTCTGGAGCGTCATGGTCTGGAACATGGTCCTCGGGGGGATCCTCTTCGCCGCCGTGCCGTGGAAAAAAGAGCCCGCCTACAAAAGCCCCATGCCCTTCTGGTGCAAAGTCCCCCTCGTCGCGGGAGTTGTGCTGCTGCTCATCGTCATGAAAAAGTACATGGGGGGCTTCATCGTGGCTTTCCCCATGGTGGGCGTGGTGGGGACCTACGAAAGCCGTCACGCCCTGTGGGGGATCGCCCGGCAGGTGCCGCTGATGATGCTCTCGCTGGGGGTGCTGAACACCCTCGCCCGGATCGCGTTGCCGTACACGGGACTCTACTGGGCGCTGGCCGTCGGCTGGGCGGGCTACTGCGCGGTGTTCTTCCCGCTGCACCGGCTGTTGTGGCGCAAGTCACTTGCGGCGGCGGCTGAAGAAGCTCCCCGCGCCTGATTCGTCGAAGCTCACCCAGACGATGCGTTCGGCGTCGAAATAGATGCCGCCCCGGCCGCCGGAAGGCAGTTTCACTTCGTCGTCGGCGCAAAACATCTTCTTGCCCCGGAGCTCCGAATCCGCCCGGCGGAGCAGAACGTAAGGAGGCTCCTGCGCGTTGCGGAATTCGCCGCAGACGCCCCCCGACCCGAAGCGGGTGACGGCGGTGATCTCCGCCCCCGGCGGCAGGGCGGGCAGTTCGGCGGGCCAGCGATCGGCGGCGGGGAGCTTTTCCGGAACGAGCATGCGGAAACAGGTCATGGCCTTGCGGGGATCCCGCGGGGCGATGAGGAGAAAACGCTCCTTCATCTTCTCCCCGGCGGGGAGCTGAAAGCGCACGGTCCCCCCGGAGCGGCTGAGATTTTCCACCTTGCTCTTCGAAAGCTGCGGCCATAGTTCATCCATCCGGACCGTGACGGCGGAAACCTCCATGGTGCAGGGGAAACCGTTGACGGAGACCTTTTCGGTGAACAGCACCTTTTCCGCCCCCGGCAGCAGGGCGGCGACGTTCCCGGCCCCCGAGCCGGAGCCGGGACCTCCCCGGCGGGGGCCCAGCCAGTAGACTTCGGCGTTCAGGGCAAGTCCCAGCGCCGCGGCGAAAATCACCGGAAGCAGTTTTCCTCTCATGGTCACGACCCGCAGATTTTCCGGAGCGCTCCGTTCTTTCAAGGAAACGCTCCCGTGAATGTTCCTTTGTCATAAGATACAGCGTTGTCCCGGCAATTGCAAATTTTTTTTCGCGGAAGAAGGATTTTCGTTTGATTATCGGGCTTGTGCGGTTATATTGTCTTGTTGAAGAGGAGCCTTTCCGCGAATGAAGAAAATTCCCCTCGGGCGGGAGCGCCGCGGGGCGGAAGTCTTGACATTTTCCGTCACTTGCGGAAAGGAAAATTGCATTATGAGCAAGTACGACGAAAAGATACGGAACTCCTTCGAGGAGATCCGCAGATGCTATCAGGCGCTGTGCCCCGAAAGCGACATCATCCGCAAGCTGGGGATCTCCCGGCGCACCTTCGACCGCTACCGGAACGAGTTTCCGGAGTTCGGGGCCCTCATCGACGAATGCCGCGAAGAGGCCGCGGCCCTCGCGGCGGAACAGGTGGAAAACGCCCTGCTCAAACGGGCCACGGGCTACATCGCCGAAGGCGAAGAGCCCAAACACGTGCCTCCCGACGTCCGGGCGGCGATCTTCTATCTCAAGAACCGCCGTCCCGAACGGTGGCGGGACCGCCGCGAAGTGGTCGTGCCGGAACTGCCCCCCATCCGCCTGACGGTGGAAGAAGCCGGATTGTAAGGCAAACAACAAGGAAAGCGCCCCAATGCAAATGAACGATTTTCTTTTCAACCGCCGTCATCCCGAATACCTGGCGCAGGAACAGGGCTACCGCCGCTGCGCCGAAGCCTACGTCGGAGGCACCGCCTATCTGGAACAGGCCCTCATCCGCCACGTTTCGGAAATCGACATCGAATTCGCCGAAAGGAAGCGCCGGGCCTACTACTTCAACTATCCCCGAAGCATCGCCCGGCGGATCACCCAGTACGCGCTGGCGGTCCCGCCGGTGCGGACCGGGGCCGATCCCGCCCGGCTGGAGGACTGGAGCCGGACGGGGCTGCGGACCAACGAGGTCATGCGCCAGCTTTCCACCATGCTGACCGTCTTCGGACGGGTATGGCTGCTGGTGGATTCCCCCTGCTTCGATCCGCCGGTGAGCCGTTCCCGGGCGAAAGCGGAAAAACTCCACCCCTACGTGCGGATACTCTCGCCTCTGGCGGTGACCGACTGGAGCACCGGGGCCGACGGTCGTCTTGAGTGGGCGTTGATCCGGGAAGATCTCTACGACAACGGCGATCCTGCCCGGCCGGGCAGGACGGTGGAGACGCTGAAGCTCCTGAGACGGGGCTCCTGGCAGCTCTTCTTCCGCGAAAAGGACCGGATCAGCGAAGTCGGGCACGGGACGCTGCCGGGCGAGGAGATCCCCCTGCTCGAGATCACGGAACCCGACGGCTTCGGCAGCGGCGGCGGCCATTGGTTCGAGGACGCGGTGCGGATCTCCGAAGCCATCCTCAACAACGAATCGGAATCCCAGATGAACATGGTCAAGCAGATGTTCGGGCTCCTGGTGGTTTCCGAAAGCTTCGCACGGGGCGCACTGCCCCAGAACAGCGCGGGAGGAGTGAGTTTCGCCTCCACCGTGGCCCGCTCCGCGGCGGTCATCGAGTCGGTGGAGGAAAAGGGCATCAGCCGCTACATCACCCCCTCCGGGGTGCCGGGCACACTGCTGAGAAAGGAAAACGAAGCCCTCAAGCGGGAACTTTTCGATCTGGTGGGGCTGAGCGTGGCCGGTTCCAGCCGCGAGGCCCAGACGGCGGAGTCCAAGGCGTGGGATTTCCAGAACTCCAGCCAGTTTCTCAGCTCCCGGGCTGACCTGCTGGAGCAGAGCGAACAGAAAGCCTGGGAGTTTCTCCACGCCTTCGATCCCGCGATCCCCGTCCCCAGCGTGGTCTACAACCGGGAATTCGCCGTGCGGGAGCTGGAAAAGAGCATCGCAAGTCTCCTGCAGCTAGCGGAACTGCCCGCCGGAGAACACTTCAAATCCAGCGTGAACCGGGCCGCCGTGGAACTGCTGGCCGGGATCGTCCCCATGCCGGAACAGGAGAAACTCGCCCTGCTCGAGGAGTGCGGCGGCAAAGCGCTGCTCTGAAACGGGCCCTACCGGTCAGGAAGGGGAAAGAGGAGTTCCCCTTCCGGTTTCAAAAATGACCGGACGACATAAAATCGCATCAGCAAGAGGAGAAAGAAGAGGAGAAAATGAATCTCAAAGATGCCATCAGGGCGTTGCTGGCCGGCGAGGAGATCCCCGCCCCGCTCCGTCAGCAGCTTTCCGGGCTGGACCCGGAGTCGCTCGATGAGGAGTTGAGCACTCTGCGAAGACGGCTCGAAGAGCAGGAAAACGCCAAACTCAGCGCCGAAGAGCTGTTGAAGAAACAGCTGAGCGCGGCCCTGAGCGAAAGGGATGCGCTCCTGACCCGCCACAAGGCGCTGGAACGGCGCGAGCTCATCCGCAAACTGGCCGAAAGATCGGGCTGCGAGGATCCGGAGTATCTGGATTTTCTGGCGGAACGGCAGGGCGTCGACCTGGCGGACGACCAGGCCGCCTCGGCCTTTCTCGCCGAGGCCGCGAAGCAGAGTCCCCATTGCTTCCGCGCCTCGGTGAATCCCGGTTCCGGCGCCGCCGCCCCGGCTCTTCCGGGCGGAGCGCTCCCCGAAGAGGAATTCCGCGAAGACCGGATCGGCAGACTCGTCCGTCAGCTGAGTTCGGCTCCGGAGCTCCGGTAAGACATCCCCCCTCCCGAAAAACAATCCATCCAGAAAAGGAAAACATCCATCATGTTGTACAGTTACAGTTTCGCCAACCGCAAACGGGATCTCTCCGACATTCTTTCCACGGTCATCCGGGACGAACCCCGGTTCATTTCCAACTTCAAGCCCGTCCCCGACGCCCGCATGAGGAAACACGAGTGGCTCGAGGACCAGATGCAGGGCCGCTCCGTCACCGCCTCCGCCGCCGCGTCGGGCGTCCTGACCGTCACGGCCGCCGACGCCGCCAAGGTGCGGGTCGGCACGCTCCTCGCCCTCGACGGGGATCCCGCCCTCTTCCAGATCAGCGCGATCAGCGGCACCTCCGTCACCGTGACGTTGGCCGCGGCCAACGGCTCCACCCTCACGGCGGCCACGCTGCCCGCGGCGGGCGGCACCTTCAAGGTGATCTCCACCCCCATGGGCGAAGGCAGCGTCAACGGCGACGGCGAAGAGAACTACGCCCAGTCGGGCAGTGCCTACAACACCACCCAGATCTTCCGCAAGGAGATCGTCCTGAGCGGTTCCGCTCTGGCGGTGAGCCTCTACGGCTCCGCGGACAACCAGCTCAACCGTCAGACCGCCTTCGCTCTGGCGGATCTGGCCCGCGACCTGAACCGGGTGGCCCTCTTCGGCCGCCGGGTGGAAGCCGCCGCGGGCGTCAACGGCGAAGCGGGCGGCCTCTACTGCTTCGCCACGGGAACGGGCGCACTGAGCATCGACGCCGACGGCGCTGCCATCGACAGCTTTCTCATCAACGACGGCGCCCAGGAGGTGCTGGGGGCCGGCGGCGAACCCGCCCAGATCCTCTGTTCCCCCGGACAGGCCCGGATCATTTCCAACGAATACCGGAACAATCTGCAGGTCCTGCGCTCCGACGACCGCCGGGGAGCCTACGTGGCGGTGATCGTCAACGACATCAACGGCAAGGGAATGACGGTCATGGCCGACCCCGACGTGCCCGACACCGACGCCTGGATCATCGATCCCGAAGGGTTCGGTCTGGCCGCCCTGCAGGGCCGGGGCATCAGCGACGAAGACGCCACGCCCTCCGGGTTCGACGGGATCCGCCGGGTGGCTCTGGGCGAGGTGACCTTCGAGTTCCGCAACGCCAAACAGCGCTGCTGCCGCATCAGGAACCTGCTGGGGTCCGCCTCTGCTCTGGCCGCGCTCCGCGAGGCGTAAGAGCACATTTTCCGGAAGTGAACGTTTCCGACGGCGGGAGATCGCGCCCGCCGCCGGAACATTCCGCATATTCGAGAGGAACATCATGACGGATATGGAAATGATCGCCCGTGCCGTCGCCGCCCGGAGCGGCGCGGAGCGTTTCGCGGCGGTCCCGCCCGCCGAACAGGCGCGGGCGGCACAGCTGGCATTGACGGACGTACTGGCTTTCATCGGCGGCGCCGCCGACTGGGAAGATCCCCTTTTCGCCGGAGCGGTGGCCGAACAGTGCCTCTTTCTGCTGAACACCAGGGAAGAACAGAGCACGATCCGGGCCTTCATCGCCTCGGAAAGCGTGGAAGGCGCCGGCTCGGTCACCTACGCGGGCGCCCGGCAGAACGCGCTTCTTTCGCCCAGGGCGCAGGAATACTGCCGGACGATCCTCGGCCGGAGAAACCGCATCCAAAGAGCCTGAAAGATTCCCGAAAGGATACAGAACGATGAAAAAACCATTGCCGATGAAAGAGTGTTACGGCAGTTACGGCATCGATAAGAAGTGCGCCCGCTGCACCTACCGGGCGTCGTGCGAACTCTACACCGCCACGGGCAAAGGGATCGACTCCCGGATGGGACTGGTGAGTTTCGACAACACCGTGGAGGAGTGGCTGGCCGCCGACACGGCCCACATCCCCGGCCAGGAGGAGGAACAGCCCGACCGGCGGAGCGAAATGATCGAAGCGCTGGCGCGACTTTTCCGCTGGATCGTTTCGCTGGACAGCTACACCTTGGGCATCGTGACCGAAATGGTCGCCCCCGAGAACCGCGGCAAGGGCGGCGTCAGCGTGGCCGCCCTCGCCAGAGCCCGCGGCTGTTCGCGGCAGGCCATCCACGAAAAGATGGTCACCGCCGTGGCCCGACACCCGGAGCTGGCTTCCCTCTTCCAGACCGCCCTGCGGCGGGTGGGACACATGCGGAGCAAATTCCGCATGCATGCGGAGCGGGCGGCGAAGATCCAGCGCGTCAATGGCTGAGTTCCATTACAGTCCGGCCCAGCGCCGGGCGCTGGAAATGCTCGGTTCGGGGGCGAAGTTCTGCCTGCTCTACGGCGGCAGCCGGTCGGGCAAGACCTTCGTCTTGTGCTGTGCGCTGATCGTCCGCGCGCTCAAGGGGCCCCGTTCCCGGCATGCGGTGATCCGGCGGCACTTCAACGGCGTGCGGAGCGCCGTGGGCAGCGACACCATGCCCAAGGCGCTCCGCTGCCGTTTCCCGGAGCTGAAATACGAGTACAGCCGGAGCGACTCCATCTTCCGCTTCCCCAACGGCGCGGAGATCCAGCTGGTGGGGCTGGACGACGCCCAGCGGGCCGAAAAGATCCTGGGGCGGGAGTTCGCCACGCTCTACTTCAACGAGTGTTCCGAACTGGATTTCTCGAGCGTCCAGACCGCACTGACCCGGCTGGCCCAGAATGTGCCCGGACTGGCCAACAAGGCCTTCTTCGACTGCAACCCCCCGGGGAAATCCCACTGGAGCTACCAGATGTTCGTCCGGAAGCTCAATCCGGCGGACAACCTGCCTCTCGCCGCCCCGGAGCAGTACGCCGTCATGCGCATCAACCCCGCCGACAACGCCGAAAATCTCCCGCCCGGATACATCGAGGAAACCCTGGGCAGTCTTTCCCGCCGCCAGCGGGAACGGTTCCTCGAGGGGCTCTGGCAGGACGAGGTGGAGGGGGCCCTGTGGAGCTATTCCCTCATCGACCGTAACCGGGTGGTTACCGTCCCGGAACTGCGCCAGGTGGTGGTGGCCGTGGACCCGGCGGTCAGCGCCAACTCCGGCTCCGACCTGACGGGGATCGTGGGGGCGGGGGTGGGGCCGGACGGACACTACTACGTCCTCGCCGACCGGAGCTGCCGGGCCAACCCGCTGGAGTGGGGCCGCCGGGTCATCGCCCTCTACGAAGAACTCCGGGCCGACCGGGTCATCGGCGAAGTCAACAACGGCGGCGACCTGATCCGCACCATGCTCTGCGAACTGGCTCCGGGACTCCCCTTTCAGGCGGTCACCGCCCGCCGGGGCAAGGTGCTCCGGGCGGAACCCGTGGCCGCCCTCTACGAAAAGAATCTGGTCCACCACGCGGGCTCCTTCCCGGAACTGGAGGAGGAAATGTGTTCCTACTCCCCCCTGACCAGCATCTCTTCCCCCGACCGTCTGGACGCGCTGGTCTGGGCCGTGGCCGGACTCGACAAGCAGACCAAACGCTTCATTCTCGCCTGAAATCCCGCCGCGGCACTTGAAAAAAGCCCTCCGACGCCTTATATTATGGCAGGAAATCCATCAATCCAAAGTCCGGAGGCGTTCAGATGTCCGAGATCAGAAATGTGTCGGCACGGGAGATCCTCGATTCCCGAGGCAATCCCACGGTCGAGGTCGAAGTCGAAAGCGCGCGGGGGATCTTCGGCCGGGCCTCGGTGCCCTCCGGCATCTCCACCGGGGAGCGGGAAGCGCTGGAACTCCGCGACGGCGACACCGGCCGCTACGGCGGCAAGGGCGTCCTGAGCGCCGTCCGCAACGTGGAAGAGCTGATCTCGCCCGAGATCTGCGGTCTCGATCTGCTGGACCAGAGCGGCGTGGATCAGGTCATGATCGAACTGGACGGCACTCCCGACAAGGAGCGGCTGGGCGCCAACGCCGTGCTGGCCGTTTCCCTCGCCTGCGCACGGGCCGCCGCCGCCGAACTGGGGTTGCCTCTCTACCGCTACATCGGCGGCTGCAACGCCAAAGTGCTCCCCGTGCCCATGATAAACCTCTTCAGCGGCGGGATGCACTCCGACGGGTGTTCCGCCTTTCAGGAGTACATGATCCGCCCGGTGGGCGCGGAAAGTTTCCCCGAAGCGCTGCAGATGGGAGCCAAGGTCCGGCTGGAGCTGGAACAGCTGCTGGAGGAAAAGCACTGGTCCCCCGCCCTGGGGGACGACGGCGGCTTCGCCCCGCCCGAACTTTCCGGCGGCGCTCCGGAACTCCTCGAAACCCTCGTTGCCGCCATCGAACGCTCCGGATTCACTCCCGGCGAAGAGATCTCCATCGCCATCGACGCCGCGTCGGGCGTCTTTTTCGCCGACGGCCTCTACGACTACGCGCTCTTCGAAGGCGAGAACGCCCCGAAGCGCACCGGCGAAGAGGAGATCGCCTTCCTCCGCTCGCTGGCGGTAAAATTCCCCGTGGACTCCATCGAAGACGGAGCCGCCGAAGAGGACTGGGATACCTGGGAAAAACTCACCGCCGAACTGGGAGACAAGTGCCAGCTGGTGGGCGACGACCTTTTCGCCACCAATCCCAAATATCTCCGGCAGGGCATCGACCGGGGATGCGCCAACGCGATCCTTTTGAAACCCAACCAGATCGGCACCTTGACCGAAGTGTGCGACACAGCGGCCATGGCCCGGAACGCCGGGTACAAATGCATCGTCAGCCACCGCTCCGGCGAGACCTGCGACCCCTTCGCCGCCGATTTGACCGTGGCGCTGGGGGCGGGCCAGATCAAGGCCGGGGCCCTCTGCGGCGAAAGGGTGGCCATATACAATCAGCTGCTGAGGATCAGCGAGCAGCTGGGCGACGTGGCCCGCTTCGGTTCACTGTGGTGATTTTTCGTTCCACTCAACATAAAGGAAAAACCAAAATGCTCGATCTCACCAAGCCGTTCCTCGAAAAAGGCGAAACCCTCGTCTGTCTGGGCGACAGCCTCACCGAAGGCGAAAACTCCTACGTGAAGTTCCTTCAGGAAGCGCTCCCCGAGAACACCGTCATCAACGCCGGACGCGGCGGCGACAAGACTCCTTTCGCCCTCACCCGCTTCGAACGGGACGTTTTCGACCGGAAACCCGATGCCCTTTCCATCATGCTGGGAGCCAACGACGCCGCCGTGGGCCGGGGCTGCTGGGCCGATGAGCCCATGGTTTCCGCCGAAGCCTACCGCTGCAATCTGGTCTGGATGGCCCACCTCTGCCATCTGAAAGGCATCAAGAAGATCTCCATCGCCACCCCCTTCGGTCTGGAAGGCAAGGCCTATCTCGCTCACGGCGAGCGGGTCCACGAATACAACATGGCCGCCCGCGACGCCGCCGACGAGATGAAAACTTACACCGTTCCCCTCGACGCCCTCTTCGCCTCGCTCCGCAAGGGCGCGCCTCTCGCCGAACTGGTCGTCACCCGGGACGGGACCCATCCCCTCGCCCAGTTCCACAAGGATATCGCCGAAGCCATGCTCAAGGCGTGGAATCTGAAAAAATAACGACTTCCGACCAAACAAAACGAAGAGGAGACACACAATGAAGAAAAGTCTTTTTCTGACGCTGGCGGCCCTGTGGGCCGGGATCCTTGCGGCAGACGGTATCGAACTGCCCATCAACGGCGATTTCCGGGGCCGTCCCGGCGGCCATTCGCCGGCGCCGGGGTGGTATCTCTCGGCGGACGGCGGCGCGGCGCGCATTCTGCCCACCCGCGACCGCAACGAGTTCTGTCTCGAACTGGCGGCCACCCCCACCCGGCCCCAGTCGGCGATCTCCGCGCTGCAGCCGCTCTCCGGGAGCGTACTCAAACTCGAAGTGAAATTCAACGGACGGGGGACCGCCACGATGGGCTACGAGGCCCTCGACGAGGCCCAGCGCTCCGTAGTCTGTTCCGAACAGCAGACCGTGCGGCTGACGCCCTACGATCAGAAGCTGAAACGTTGCTTCACTTTGAGGACTCCGGCAAGATACATCCGGATCCGGCTGACCGCCGAAGCGGGCTCCCTGGCGCGCTTCCGGGATGTTGAGGCCGAGCTTTCCGGCCCCGTGCTCTCCGCGGCTGCTCCGGTCATCGTCGCCGCTCCGGCCCCGGTCACCGTCGCCGCTCCGGCCCCCGGCACCGTTGCCGCTCCGGCCCCGATCACCGTTGCCGCTCCGGCTCCCATAATTGCGAAGCCGCTGGTCGACGACAGTTATTTCGCTTTCGGTTCCCTCGGTGAGGATGAGCACTACGCGGCCTCGCTGCCGGTGAGATCGGACGTGGACTTCGATCTGGCTGAAGATCCCGGCCGCCGCCTCTACTGGCAGCTGGTCAGCTACGATCCCGCCGTCTGCCGGGTCAAGCTCAAACACGACCGCTCCGGGGTGTACCCCCTCCACCGCTACAAGGCCGAGATCGAACTGAAGGCCGTGGCGCGCGGCCGGACCGACGTGGTCTTCGCCTGCGGGACGAAGAAATTCACGGTCCATTTTACTGCGCTGTAAGGGGCCTTCCGTCAGGCCGGGTGCGTCCGCCGCACCCGGCTTTTTTCGTGTCCCCGCCGGGCGTACCCGCAAAAAAAAGGACCGCCGCAATCTTGCGGCGGTCCCGATGCGGACCGGCAAACGAGTCTTACTTGACGATCTGGGCTCCGTAGCCCTTGTAAGCTCCCCAGAGCTTGAAGGTGTCCGCCAGAGGATAGCGGTTGCAGAACATGGAGACCTTGGTCGTCATCTTGCCGCGCAGGGGGATCCCCAGGGCGGAGCGGAAGACGTTGGCGGGAGAATTCTCGTCGAAGTCCGTCTTCTCGGAGTAGGAAGCACTCAGGAAGGCCGCCAGGTAGGTTTTGTTCAGGGCGTTCTTGAAAGCGCCGGGATCCTTCAGAGCCACGTTGCCCTCGACACTTTCCATGCCGGGATAGTCGTCCATGTCTTCGAACGCCTCGGTCCCGACCTTCAGATGGAGGATGTTGGGGCTCTTCGTGACGGTGACGTCGGACTTCTTGTTCAGGAAGAAGACGTTGTTGTCGAGTTTGATCTTCTTGTTCTTCGCATTGCCCTTGTCGTTGCCGACGCCGGAAAAGACGTTGAGCCCGAAGATATTGTGGTGGATATTGGAGGTGACCTTTTCCAGACAGCGGAAGCCGTAGCCCATGTCCGCGAGGTCGGAGATCCGGCTCCAGGTGAAGAGAACGGTGTTGTTGGCGAATTCACACGTCACCGCTCCGGGCTGAGCATTGGAGCAGGAAACTTCGCAGGCCTCCATCCGGCAGGCCACGAAAAGGTTGTTCTCGATCTTGACGTTCCCACGGAAGAGGGAGATGTTGATGCCGAAGTTGCCGCTGTTGGCGATGATGCAGTTGCGGACGATGATGTTGCCCTCATACCTGCCGGCGACCGGGGCGAAGATGGAATAGACGTTGGCGGAGGGGAACTTGTCCCTGGAGCCCTTGGCGGGGCCCTGCAGCCACATGCCGGTCTCGATGCCCGCGGGTTTCCCCTTGATGTCGTGATAGCTGTTCATATAGCCCTGGTCGATGACGAGACCGTCGATGACCATGTCGGGGCCCTTGCCGTTGGGCAGCTTCAGGGTGATGACGCCCTGTCCCTTGGTGTCGTTCTTCTCGTTCTTCGGCTGGATCATGGTGGGATACTTCACCACGTCGCGGGCCGAAAAGTCGGGGCTGTAACCGCCGATGAGGGTGACGGGCTTGTCGATGACGATCTCGCTGGCGCCCATCTTGCCGGTGTAGCTGCCCTGAGCCACGCGGATCACGTCGCCCGCTTTCGCCTTTTTCAGGGCGTCGGGAATGGCTCTGAAGGGAGCCTGCTTCGTGCCGGGGGCCTTTTTCTTGCCGGTAGTCTGGCTGACGTAGAACTCCGCGCCCGTGAGAACGAGCGAGAAGAGGGCCAGAGCCGCGATCAACATGAACTTCTTCATTCGATTTCCTTTCCTTAAATTGTGTGGAATCTCAACGGTGAACTCCCGGAACGGCGAACCTTCCCGGTATGACTACGGGCGTAATATAGCACCGATTGTCCCGAAAAGCAAGTGCCCGCTGCAACATTTTGACGACGCGGCGGGAAAGGTCCGGAGCATCGGCGGGCGGTTTTCGGCGTGAAAACGGGGATTTTGGTTGCCGTGACATTTGAAAAAGCGGCAAATGATGCTATGTTATCATACGCAGCAGTCCAATGTCATGAAATTCGAGGAAGAGAGCGATCCAACATGAGCAGATATGAACTTCGTTTCCGCCAGGTCCATCTGGATTTTCACACTTCGCCCGTGATCCCGGGCATCGGCAAGGCCTTCGACAAGAAGCTGTGGCAGGAGCGTCTGCGGGTGGCCCGCGTGGACTCCATCACCTGTTTTTCCTGCTGCCACCACGGGTACAGCTACCACCCCACCAGGGTGGGAGAGATGCACCCCGGACTGGATTTCGACCTCCTCCGCGCCCAGATGGACGCCTGCCACGAGATCGGCGTCCGCGTCCCCATCTACATCACCGCGGGGGTCAACAACCGGGTGGCGGAGCTGGAGCCGGGCTGGCGTGAGCTGAACTTCGAGGGCCGCTACGTGGGCTGGCAGCCTTCGCCCGTGCTGCCGGGCTTCAAGTCCCTCTGCTTCAACTCCCCCTATCTGGACTATCTCTGCGAATACATCGCCGAAGCAGCCAAACTCTTCCCCGACGCGGACGGCATGTTCTTCGACATCATCAGCCAGAACCAGTGCTGCTGCCCCTGGTGCATGAGGGCCATGAAAAAGGAGGGCTTCGACCCCGAAAAGGAAGAGGACCGCAAGGCTTTCAGCGACCGGGTCCTGGCCAACTACATGAAGCGCTCGGTGGAGGCCGCCCGGAGCGTCAGGTCCGACATGCCCGTGCTCCACAACGCGGGGCACTATCTGGGGCCCGGCTACGGCCATCTGGCGCAGTACTTCAGCCACCTCGAACTGGAATCGCTCCCCACGGGGGGCTGGGGCTACGACCACTATCCCCTCATGGCCGCCTTCTGCCGTACGCAGGAGAAGGATTTTCTCGGCATGACGGGGAAGTTCCACACCACCTGGGGGGAATTCGGGGGCTTCAAGACCGCCAACGCGCTCCGCTACGAATGCGCCGCCATGCTGGCCAACGGCTCCAAATGCAGCATCGGCGACCAGCTCCATCCCTCGGGGATGCTGGACGAGAGCACCTGCCGCCTGATCGGCAGCGCCTACGCCGAAGTGGAAAAGAAGGAACCCTGGTGCCGGGGGGCGGTCACCGCGGCCTCCACGGCCATCGTTTCCAACGTGGGATTCCAGGGCTGGAAGCCTGAAAACGAAACGCCGGAGATCGGGGTTTCCCGGATCCTCCTCGAATCCCACATCCCCTTCGACCGGCTGGATGAGCGCGGAGATTTTTCTCCCTACAAGGTGCTGATCCTGGCGGACAACCTGCGGCCCGACGCCGCGCTGCGCAAGCGCCTCGAAGCCTTCACCGCCGCGGGCGGGAAAGTGATCCTGTCGGGAACGTCCTTCCTGAAGAAGGAGGAAAACTCCCCCGCCTTCGGGCTGCCGGTGGAATCCTCGTGCAAGGTCGATATGCGGATCCCAGACTACGTCCAGGCCGCTCCGGAGTTCGCCCCGGAGGGGATCTCCACCCCCTTCGTCATGTACCGTCCGCCGGTGGAAATGAAGTGCACGGGGGGCCGCTCCCTCGGCAAGATCTTCGCGCCCTATTTCACCCGGACCTACGAACACTTCTGTTCCCACCAGCACACCCCCTTCGAGCCCGAACCCTCTTCCTTCGACGCAGGCGTACTGACCGAGCGGTTCCTCTGCTTCGCCCATCCGGTCTTCACCCTCTACGCCCTCTACGGGACGGAGATCCTCAAGGAGTTCATCGTCAAGGCGATCCGGGCGCTCTTGAAAGAGGAGATCCAGGTGGTGACCGATCTGCCCTCCCAGGGACGGGTCTTCCTGCAGGAGCAGAAGAAGGAAAGAAGGTATATCCTCCACGCCCTCTACGCCACGCCCTCGCTCCGGGGGATGGCGGGCGAAGCTTTCATGCCGGGGATGCGCCCGACCCACCCCGTGGAGGTCATCGAAGATCTGCCCGTTCTTTCCGATGTTTCCTTCGAAGTGAAAGTGCCCCGGCCCGTGACGGGCGTGATGCAGGCCCCGGATGGGGGCGAACTTCCCTTCGAATACGCCGAAGGCCGGGTCCGGTTCGTACTGCCGAAACTCCAATGCCACCAGATGGTGGTCCTGAACTACTGAAAGAGACGGGGGTGTCCTCATGTTCGAAGAACTGAAAGAGAAAACCGCGTTCATTTCCGATATGGACGGGGTCGTCTATCACGGGAATCATCTGCTCCCCGGCGCGGCGGAGTTCATCCGGCTCCTCGAGGAGCGGAATCTGCGGTATCTTTTCCTCACCAATTCCAGCGAAAGGACGCCGCGGGAGCTGGCGGAAAAACTTTCCCGGCTGGGCGTGACGGTGGCGCCGGAGCACTTCTACACCAGCGCGCTGGCCACGGCGGATTTCCTCTCGCGGCAGAAGCCCGGCTGCTCTGTCTTCGCCGTTGGCGAGGCGGGACTCGCCAACGCTCTGTATGAGAAGGGGATCTCCATGAACGACGTCGATCCCGACTACGTGGTCATCGGCGAGACCCGGACCTACAGCTTCGAACGGCTGGAAAAGGCGGTGCGTCTGGTTCTCGGGGGCGCCCGGCTCATCGGGACCAATCCCGACCTGACGGGGCCCACCGAGAACGGCATCGTCCCCGCCACCGGGTCCCTCATCGCGCCCATCGAGCTTTCCACCGGATCCAAGGCCTACTTCATCGGCAAACCCAATCCCTTCATGATGCGCCGGGCGGTCAAACGTCTGGACGCCATGTCCAGGGAAACGGTCATCATCGGCGACCGGATGGATACCGACATCATCGCCGGCGTGGAAGCCGAGGTGGACACCGTACTGGTCCTTTCCGGCGTGACGAAAAAGGAGGAGATCCCCCGCTTCGCCTACACGCCCAAATATGTGATGAGCGGTCTGGCGGAATTGACTTCCGCCCTCGCCTGAAACGGCCTTTCGCCTCCTTTCGCCTCGGATCCCCTTGAAAAAAGGCGGTCCGTGTGCTATATTATGAGCACGAAACATCCGGTAAGATGAAAGGAACACTGATGAAGATCCGTACCGTTCTGGCGGCGCTTCTGGCTTGCGCCGCGCTTCCGGCTCAGGAGGTCCGGGTGGACCCCGAAGCGGAACAGCCCTGGAAAAAGACGCTCAACTACCGCAAGGCCCTCAAGATCGAGCTCAAGGAGCTTCAGGGCAAAAAGGCTTTCGTGGTGAGCGGGGCCGACGGCGACACCGCCTTCGCTTTCATAACGCCGGATCTCCCCGTCACGGGGAAGAAGAGCGTGTCGGTCCGGTTCGAATACATGGCCACGGCGGGAATGAAGAACTTTTCCGGCGGCGGCTTCTGCAATGCGCTCCGGTGGTATGACGCTTCCGGCAAGGAGCTGCTGCCCATGACCAAATTCAAGCTGCCCGACGCCAACGGCTCTTTCCAGAAGTTCTCGGGCGCCTTCCCCGTTCCGGAGAAGGCCGCCGTGGTCAATCTGCAGATCGGCTTCGACAATCCCAATCTGGAGCCGGGGAAGACCTTCGCCGTCACCGACGTTCTGGTCTCCGACTGAAAAGGAGCGGACGCTCCGCCCTCTTCGGAGGGGGCTCCTTCAATAAGGCTTCTTGACCGTGTAGTGGATCGGCCGGGCTCCGCCCCGGCCGAAGAGGTGTCCCGTGTCGGCGAAACACAGCATGACGGGCGAGGTCACGGTCCCTTCGTTTTTGAATTCCAGGATGGTTATGGCCGTGAAGTTTCCCATGAGCGAAGCCGCCAGCAGGTGATAAGGCAGGTTCATGGCGTGGGCCATCAGGACCCGGCTCATCCCCATGTGGCAGAAAAGCGCTATGTGCCGGTCGGAGGGCGCGAGGATGTCGTAAAGCCCGTCCGCGTTCCGGCGGTATCCCTCTTTTTCCAGCAGGGCGTCGAAGTTTTTGGCAAGCATCTCGAATCTGGCGGCAAAGGCGGTCTCCCTGAGCCCTTCGATCCGGGCGATGCCTTCGCGGGAGTCCAGCTTCCGGAACTCCGGACGGTGCAGGTGCTCCACGGGGATCTGCGAGATGATCTTGAGTTTTCCGTCGGGGAAGCGGGTCTTGCAGTTCTCATCCAGTTCGTATGCCCAGTGTTCGATGATGACGGGGAGCCCCAGTTTTTCCGCCGTGGGGATCGCCGTCTGGCGGGCGCGGCCCATGGGGGAGGCATGGACCTCGTCGATGCCGCTTGCGGCCAGACGGTCCGCGGCCAGGCGCGCCTGATTCCAGCCCTCCGCGGTCAATGTGTTGGTGGCGTAATCGGGCTCGCCGTGCCGGATGAAATAGAATAACATTTCAGGAGAACCGGAGCCTCAGTAAGGTTTTTTGCCGATGCAGTGCAGGGGAGTGCGTCCGCCCCTGCCGAAGAGGTGGCCCGTATCGGCCAGACTCAGCATGACGGGCGAGGTTTCGACCCCGGTCCCCCGGAATTCCAGGATGGTGACGCCGGTGAAGCTCCCCATGATCGAAGATGCCAGCAGATGGAAAGGCAGATTCAGGGCGTGGGCCAGCAGGACGCGGGTCATCCCCATGTGGCAGAAGAGCGCCACGTGCCGGTCGGTAGGCGCGAGGATGTCGTAGAGCCCCCTCCCGTTCCGGCGGTATCCCTCTTTTTCCACCAGGGCGTCGAAGCCCTTGGAAAGCATTTCGAATCTGCCCGCGATGGCGGTTTCCCTGATCCCTTCGATTTGGGCGATGCCCTCGAGGGAGTCCAGCTTCCGGAACTCCGGGCGGTGCAGATAGGCCGCGGGGATACTCGAAATGGTCTTGAGTTTTCCGTCGTCGAAGAGCGTTTCGCAGTCCTTCCCCAGTTCGTATGCCCAGGGTTCGATGATGACGGGGAGCCCCAGCTTTTCCGCCGTGGGCGCCGCCGTCTGCCGCGCGCGGCCCATGGGGGAGGCGTGGATCTCGTCGATGCCGCTTTCGGCCAGACGGTCCGCGACGAGCCGCGCCTGGTTCCAGCCCTCTTCGGTGAGCGTGTCGGTGGTATAATCGGGTTCGCCGTGGCGGATGAGATAGAGCAGCATGATTCGACCTTTCCGTGTGATTTTCAGCAACTGTCTTCCTAATATACATCGGGAAGGGGCTTTTTGCAAGGGGGAGCCGGGCCATCGGCTTCCCCCACCCGCGCCGGTCCGGGAAGGGGGAAATCGGGGAAAAAAGGCCATTTTTCGACTTTTTTTCGATTTTTTTGCGAAAAAAGCGCTTTATGTACTTGATATTTCGTTAAAGTATCGTTAGTTTATGCAACGGGACATCGCCGATGATCGGAATGTGCCGCAAAGCGGAAGGAGTTTTTGAGAGAACAGCATATGAAATACTACACCGAAGATCATGTGTGGGTCGAAGTTCAGGATGAGGAAGCGGCCATAGGGATTTCCGAGTATGCAGCGGAACAGATGGGGGAGATCTCCTTCGTCGAACTGCCGGAAGAGGACGACTGCTTCAACATCGGCGACCGGCTGGGAGAGATCGAGGCCGAAGAGAGCACCGTCGATATCTATTCCCCCATCAGCGGCACCGTTTCGGCGGTCAACGAGTCCCTGGCCGATTCCCCCGATCTGATCAACGACTCCCCCGAGGACAAGGGGTGGATCTGCCGGATGACCGATTTCGATCCCACCGATCTGGACGATTTGATGGATGAGGACGCCTACATGGAGTACGTCGAAAGTCTCGAATGACCCGCAGGCTCCCCGAAAGGAGTTTGAACGGCAAAGTAAAAGAAGAGGAGAGCTCACCATGCTGCGACGCGATTTTCTGAAAGGAGCCGCCCTGACTGTTCTCGGCGCGGGGCTGCTGAGCCGGCTTCCCCTGGGAGCCGCGGCCAGGGAAGGCGAAGTTTTCGATCTGGCGGCGGTGAAAGGAAAATCCCCCGGCGACATGTTCGATCTGGCCATCGCCGCCCTGGGCGGCATGGGGGCTTTCGTCCGCAAGGGCCAGAGCGTGGTGATCAAACCCAACATCGGCTGGAACACCACCCCTGCGGAAGGGGCCGACACCAATCCCGAACTGGTGGGGCGGATCGTCAAACGCGCCATCGAGGCGGGAGCTTCGAAAGTCACCGTCTTCGACCACACCTGCGACCGGAACTGGACCAGCTGCTACAGCCGCAGCGGGATCCGCGACGCCGTGGAAAAGGCGGGGGGCGTCATGGTCACGGGGAACGACGAGTCCGCCTACCGTGAAGTCGAGATCAAAGGCGCCGTGAGCATGAAGAAGGCCCTCGTCCACCCGGCGCTCCTCGACGCCGACGTGGTGATCAACGTGCCCGTCCTCAAGAGCCACGGCGGCGCGAAGATGACCTGCGCCATGAAGAACTACATGGGCGTGGTCTGGGACAGACGGTGGATGCACCGGAACGACCTGCAGCAGTGCATCGCCGACAGCATCTTCATCCGCAAGCCCGACCTCAACGTGGTGGACGCAACTCTCGTCATGACCACGGGGGGCCCCACGGGGCGCTCCCGGGCGACCCGGCGGGTGAAGATGGATTCTTTGCTCGCTTCGCGGGACATCGTCGCCGTGGACACCGCCGCCGCCAAGATGCTGGGTGTTTCCCTCGAAAGCGCGACCCACGTGAAGCTCGGCGAAGCGCTGAAACTGGGCACCACCGACCTGAGCAAGCTGAAGATCAAGCGGATCGTCTGACGTGAAGAAGGTCAAGTTCTTCCGGATCGCGGTCTCCGCGGCGGCTTTCATCGCCGTGCTCCTCGGGTTTTCCGGATTCCTTCCCGGCATCGCCCCTCTGTGCAAGGGGGCCTTTTTCCCCGCATTGACCGCCGGAGCCCTGACCGCCTTGTTCTGGATTTTGCTGGCGCTCCTCTGGGGCCGGGTCTTCTGCTCCTGGGGGTGTCCTTTGGGCTTCATCCAGGACGCCGCCGGCTTTTTCGGGAAACTTCTCCTGAAGCGGAAAAACACGTACCGTCCGCCCCGCGCCCTGCTGCGCTACACGGCGGGAACGTTCCTGCTGGTCCTCTTCATGGCGGGCGCGGCGGGAGCTGCGGGCTGGTTCGAGCCCTTTTCCGTCGCGGGACGGGGATTCAACGCCCTCTTCCGGCCCCTCGTCCAGTGGATCGGGAATCACACCGACTGGTGGCATTTTTCGGAGTTTTCCCCCGCCGCCATGGCGGTGGTGATCGTTTCGGGCGTCTTCGTCGCCGGGATCGCCGGGGCGGCCTTCTTCCGGGAACGGCTCTTCTGCAATACGCTGTGCCCGGCGGGGTTCCTGCTGGGGATCTTTTCCCGCCTCGCCTGCTTCAAACTGAAGTTCGGGGAAAAGTGCGTCAAGTGCCGGGCCTGCGAAAAGGGGTGCAAGGCGGGCTGCATCGACGTTTCTTCCGGCGCCGTGGACAGCGAACGGTGTCTCGTCTGCGGCAACTGCCTCGGAGTTTGCCGCTTCTCGGGGCTGGAACACGCCCGCGCCATGCCGAAACTCCTGCCCGACCGCCCGGTCGAACCGGACCCGAAACGCCGGGCGTTCCTCGCGGGGATCCTCCTCGCGGGAGCCGCCGGGACCGCCGGAGCCGTCGGCGTGAAGAAACTTTCGCCCCTGCCGGAAAAACTCCCCTGCGCCCCCCCCGGCGCGGGCAAGATCGCGGACTTCAACGCCCGGTGCACCGGGTGCCAGCTCTGCATCGCCAACTGTCCGGGAAAAGTCCTCACCCCGGCGGTGCTGGAGTACGGCCTGGCCGGTTTCGGCCAGCCCCGGATGTCCACGGCGGGAGGCTTCTGCGACTACGAATGCAATCGCTGTTCCAACATCTGCCCCTCGGGCGCCCTGCAGCCTCTCGCCCTCGAGGTAAAGAAGCGCTGCAAGGTGGGCAGCGTGAGCTGGTTCCGGAATCTCTGCGTGGTGGTCACCGACGAGGAGTCCTGCGGGGCCTGCGCCGAACACTGCCCCACGGGAGCGTTGACCATGGTGGACTACAAGAACGGCCTGACCATCCCTTCGGTGACGCCCGAACTCTGCATCGGCTGCGGCGGGTGCGAATACATCTGTCCCGTCCGGCCCCGGCGGGCGGTGGCGGTCACGGGCGTCCGTGAGCAGAAGCTCATCGCGGCCGCCGCCCCCAAAAAAGCTCCGCCGAAGCCGCCCGTGCCCAAACCGGCGGAACAAAACAAGGAGTTTCCCTTCTGATGAACTACTATTTCCATGTGCCCTTCTGCCGTTCCAAGTGCGGCTACTGCGCTTTCTATTCCCTGCCGGAGCCGTCGCCGGAACTCATCGACTCCTATCTGGACCGTCTGGAGCGGACCTTCTTTCCCGAAGCCCCGGCGGAAACGATCTACATCGGGGGCGGCACCCCCACGTTTCTTTCCGCTCCGCAGCTGGAACGGCTGCTGAAACTGATCCATGAACGGCTCGCTCCGCCGGCGGGGACGGAAATCTCGTGCGAGGCCAATCCCGAGACCCTCGACAGGGAAAAGGTCGCCCTGCTCCGGCGCCATATCACCCGGATCAGTCTGGGGGTGCAGAGTTTCCACCCCATCGTGCGCAGAAACATCGGCCGCAAATGTTCCGATGAAGCTCTGGACCGGGCGCTGGAACTTATCGGGGATGCGGACTTTCCCCACTGGAACATGGATCTGATCTTCGCCCTGCCGGGCCAGACTCCCGAGGCTTTCTTCACCGATGCGCAGTGGGCCATCGAAGCCGGGGCGGATCACCTTTCCTGCTACGCCCTCACCGCAGAGGAAAACGCCGCCCTGGAGCTCCCCGAAGACGACGATCTGGCGGCGGAAATGATGCCCGGTATCGCCCGTTTCATGGAGGAACAGGGCTTTTCGCGTTACGAAGTCTCCAACTTCGCCCGGCCGGGCGCCGAGTGCCGCCACAACTGCAACGTGTGGCGCGGGGGGCTGCTGGCAGGCGTGGGGCCGAGGGCCTGCGGCTTCGACGGCACGGACCGTTGGCGGAATCCCCAGCTCGAGCCCTGGCTCCGGGGCGAAGCGCCGGAACGGGACGCCATCTCCCCCGCGGCAAGGCTCAACGAGATCTTCGCCGTGAATTTGCGGACCGCGGCGGGCTGGACCGAGGCGCTGTGGCGTCAGGTCCCGAAAGCCGACGCCTGGTCCGCCCGGCGGGCGATTTTCCGCGCCGCGGCGGCCTCTTTCGATCCTTCATGGTTCCGCATTTCCGACGAACGCCTCGCTCTGACCGGCAAAGGCATGATGTTCTGGAATTCGGTCGCCGGGGAGATCATCGCCCATGGGACTTGAGTATACCCCCTACACGCCCTTCAAGCGGTACAAGCTGGAGATCGCCTATGACGGCAGCGACTACTGCGGCTGGCAGATCCAGCCGCACAGTCCTTCCGTGCAGGAGGAGCTTCAGGAGACGCTGGAAAAGCTCTACAAGCACCCCATCCACCTCATCGGCAGTTCCCGCACGGACACGGGAGTCCACGCGCTGGGGTTCGTCGCCACCTTCCTCACGCCGGAACAGCCCGACATCCCGGCGGAAAATCTGATGAAGGTCCTGAACCGCCGCCTGCCGCAATCCATCAAGATCCGCTCCCTCACCGAGGTGCCGCTGGCCTTCCACGCCCGCTACGACGCTCTGGGCAAAGCCTACACCTACGTGCTGAACTACGGCCCCGAATCCCCCTTTTCGGCCCGCTACTCGTGGAAGTCCTGCCACACGCTGGATCCGGAAAAGATCAAGGCGGTGCTCCCCGTGCTCACGGGGACCCACGACTACTCCTCCTTCGTGGTGGAGCGCTCCGCCATCGATGAGGCCGTGCGCACCATCTACCGCATCGACTATCAGGAGTTCGGGCACTTCGGATGCCTGACCTTCGTGGGGAACGGCTTTCTTTACAAGATGATCCGCTGTCTCATGGGGACCATCGAAGCCGCCGGGGCGGGGAAACTTTCGCCCGCAGACGTGAAGAAAATCCTCGAAGCCCGGCAGCGGCTGGCCGCGCCGGAAACGGCTCCCCCCAACGGTCTCTTTCTGATGGAGGTCTTCTACGACCCCGCCCGGCTCGAGCAGTTCCGGACCGCGGCGCTGCCCTTCACCTGCTGAACCGCGGAGGAAAACCCCGGCGGATGAAGTTGAAAAACAGCCCGTTCCGCGCTATATTATGCAAAAGACAGATTTCGGAGCTTCGTCCCGTGGAAAACGGTCAAAAACATCCTGATATGGCGGCGGTCGGCGTGATGAACTTCCTCTGCGCCATGTTCGTCACCTGCTTCTGCGCCTGCGCCGGACTGGCGGGGCATCAGGAAGCGCCCGTCTTCCGGCGTGAGGCCCTCGACATGGTGCTGACGGGAGCCCTTTTCGCTTTGCCCTACCTTTTCATGCCCGTGCTGCTGCGGTATTTCACCACCCGGTTTTCCAGCCGGAACACCGTCACCTTTTCCCAGCTCGCCGGAGTCATCCTCATGGGGGCGGGGGCCCTCCTGTTCCTGCCCGGGAACGGCCGCCTCGGCGCCTCCGGCACGATCCTGCTCCTGTTTCTGATCATGCTCACCGGCATGGACTACGCGGCCTACCGCTCCGCGCTGCGCATCTACATCGCGGAAACGGCGGCGAAGTCCCGGCTCCCTCTGGCGGGAGCCGTCACCGAAAGCACCACCTTCGCGGGCATCGTCGCCGGGATCATCGTCGCCGGGATCGCCGGAGCCGGGATCGCTTCCGGAGTGGAATTTTCCCGTGGTATGGCGGGAACATTCCTCACCGTGGTGGCGCTCCTGAGTCTTTCGGTCGCCACCCGCCTCGCGCCCACGCTGGCGCCGTCGCCGAAGCTCCGCTTTTCCGGTCTGCCCAAAACCTGGCTGGCGGTCATCCGCAAAGAGGAACACGGGCGTGAACTGCTCCTGACCGGCATCGGTGAAAGTTACGTTTTCGGCGCCATCATCTTCGCCGCCGCGCTGGCCATCGAATACATCGTCTCCACCCCCGGCCACTCCTCACTGGAAACGCTCCGGGAATACGCTGTGGCCACCGCGCCCCTGGCGGGAGCCTGCTGCGGCGTCATCATCGGCGCCCGGCTCTGCCGCGGCAACGCGGAAATCGGACTCGTCCCCCCCGCCGCGCTGATGATGACCCTTTTCACCTTCCTCATGGGGCTGCTGCCCCGGATCGGTGACGACATCATCGAAGGCGGGCTTCTGGGCATTCTGCTGCTGATCTTCGGCTTTTGCGCGGGCATCGCCCTGGTCCCGCTCCAGTCCTACCAGAAGTACTTCGTCCGCAAGGAACTGCGGAGCGCTTTCTTTTCGTGGTTCTACCTGCCTTTCGGCCTGGTGCTGCTGACGGCGGTGGGACTTTCGTTCCTCATCTACCGCTTCCGGGTCCCGATCTTCCCCGTGGCCCTGGGATTTTCAGCGCTGACCCTCGTGGTCGGGGTGGTGAGTTTTCTGCTCATGCCCCAATTCCTGCTCCGCTTCTGCATCCGGATGCTCCTGCTCACCTTTTACCGGCTCAAGGTGTGGAACGGCGAAAGGATCCCCGAGGAGGGGCCGGCGTTGCTCATCGCCAACCGGGCCTCCTTCGTCGACATGCTCTTCGTCTCGGCCTGCACCTCCCGGCCCGTGCGCTTCATGATGGACTCCGGCTACTACAACGCCCTGCCGGTGCTCCGGCCCCTGCTCAAGGCCGTGGGGCTGGTGGAGGTTCCCAACGGCAAGCCCAAGAAGATGCTCCGGTTCTTCCGCCGCTCCCGGAAACTTTTCCGCAACGGGGAACTGGTCTGCGCCTTTCCCGAGTCCGACATCACCCGCAACGGCGTCATGTCCGGCTTCAAGGACAATCTTTCCATACTTCTCCCGAAGGAGCTCGACATCCCCATCATCCCGGTCCATATCGGCATGACCTGGGGGAGCATCTTCTCCTGTTACCGGGGCAAGTTCAAGTTCCGGCGGCTGAGCGCCACGCCCCATCCGGCTTCGGTGACGGTGGGCAACCCCATTCCCCGGAACAGCAACGCCTACGAGATCCGGGTGGCGCTTTCCGAACTGGCCGCGGAAACCGAACTCATCCCCCGGCCCGGCGAGAAGCCTTTCCACGCCCAGATCCTCTTTCTCGGCAGCCGCTTCCCCCGGCGCTGCGTGACGGGGGAACTCCGCGACGGCGTCTTCCATCTGCCGGGAGCGGCGGACATCGCCGTCGAAAGCATCAAGATCAGCCGCTTTCTCAGGCGGATCTGCCATGCGGACGAGGAGTACATGGGGATCATGCTCCCCAACAGCGTGGACGCCGTCACGGCCTTCACCGGGATACTGCTGACCGACCGGACTCCCGCCATGCTCAACTGGACCGCCTCTCAGGAGTCGATCCGAAGCGCCGTCGACACCGCCGGGATCCGGCACATCATCACGTCGAGGGCCTTCGTGGAAAAACAGAAACTGCCTCTCATGCCCGAGATGATCTTCATCGAAGACATCGAACGGCGGTACGGCGGCCGTTTCGTCTCGCTGTTCTGGCACGGCGTGCTGCGGTTCGTTTCCCACCGGGAACTGATGCGCCTTCTGTCCCCCGCCAGCTGGGACGATGTGAACAAGGTGGCCGTGCTCATCTTTTCCAGCGGCTCCACGGGAAACCCCAAGGGGATCATGCTCACCCATCACAACATAATCGGCGACGTTTCCGCCGTCATCAAGACCACCGACTGGCACCGGGACGACCGGATTTTGGGAAATTTGCCCCTGTTCCACTCTTTCGGCATGAACACCTGCCTCTGGCTTCCCGTCCTCACGGGGGCCCGGGTGGTGATGATCCCCAACGCCCTCGACGCCAAAGCCGCCGGAAAGGTCCTGCGCGAACAGCGGATCACCGTGCTCATGACCACGCCGGGATTTCTCCAGATCTACATGCGCGGATGCCATGCGGAAGATTTCCGCAGCGTCCGCCTGACCGTTGCCGGAGCGGAAAAACTCCGGAGCGACATCGCCGACAAATATTACGAAATGACCGGGCTGGTCATCGCCGAGGGGTTCGGCTGCACGGAACTTTCGCCCATCGTTTCCATCAACGTGCCCGCTTCGCTGGCGGATCTGGGCGTCAAGGTCGCCAAACGGGGCAGCATCGGCCCTCCGCTGACGGGGGTCTGCGTGAAGATCGTGGACCCGGAGACCTTCGAGCTCCGGCCCGAAAACGAGGACGGGCTCCTCATCGTCAAGGGCGCCATCGTCATGAAAGGCTATCTGAACGATCCCGAAAAGACCGCTCAGGTGATCCGGGACAACTGGTACATAACGGGAGACATCGGCCACATGGACCGCAACGGCTTCATCACGCTGACGGGACGGATCTCCCGCTTCAGCAAGATCGCCGGTGAAATGGTCCCCCACGAACTGGTGGAGCAGGAGATCAACGACGTCCTCCGGGCCGACCGGCGGGTCATCGCCGTGGGAGGGGCCGCCGACGCCCGCCGGGGCGAGAAACTGCTGGTCTTTTACTGCGACGGCAAGCTGGTCAACCCGGGGGCGTTGGTGAAGCAGCTCCGGGAACGGAAGGTCCCCAATCTGTGGATCCCCCATGCGGACAACTTCATCAAAGTGGACGCTCTGCCCATGCTGGGCAGCGGGAAGCCGGATCTGCATAAACTGGCGGAACTGTGCCGTCTTCACGACGACCCCGCCGACTGAATTTTCGAGGGAGATGAAAAAATGTTCGACTTCAAGAATCCGGGATACGAGATCATCGACGCCCACGTCCACCCCTGCGTTCATCACGCCTTCCTGGACATTACCGCGGGAAACGATGAAGCCGTGGACAACAACGCTTTCGTTGCGGTGCTCAGGGCGGCGGGGATCTCCCGTGCCGCGGGCTCCGTCGGCTGGCGTCTTACGGAAAAGGAACTTACCTGGGAAACGTTGCACGGCTTCAACCTCAAGGCCCTGTCGGGCCGGGACGGCACCGGCGGTTTTCTGATCCCCGGCATCTGCGTCCACCCCCGCTTTCTCAAAGAGTCGCTGGCGGAGATCGACTACATGTACCATCATGAAAACGTCCGCCTCATCGGGGAGCTGGTCTCCTACATGATGGGCGGATACGACTACGCCGCACCTGAAATGGATCCCATCTGGGATCTGGCCGACCAGCTGGGCATGGTGGTGGATCTGCACCTCAACTCCATCGACGAGCCCCGGCGGATCCTCAAGAAATTCCCCGGCCTGAAGCTGGTCATCGCCCATCCCACCGCGTCGCCCCAGGAGTACGAGGCCCGTATGCGTCTGGCGGCGAAATATCCCAATGCGGCGCTGGATATTTCCGGCTCCGGCCCCAACGCCTGGGGAATGCTCCGGAAGGGCATCAAGTGGGCGGGGAAGGAAAAGCTCCTCTTCGGCACCGACTTCCCCATCCGGAACCCCGGCATGTACGTGGCGGGCGTCCTCTTCGAAAGACTGAGCGACGAGGAAAACGCGGCCATCTTCGCCGGCAACTTCAGACGCCTTATGAACATGTGATCATTCGATTTTCAACCTGAACAAAGGAGATAAAAATGTTCGACTTCAAGAATCCGGGGTATGAGATCATCGATGCCCACGTCCATCCTTTTTCATGCTACGGCTGTCTGGACACCACGAAACGGGGCGGCCCCACCAAGGACGACGACTTCGTGACGGTGCTGAAAGAGGCGGGCATTTCCCATGCGGCGGGCTCCGTCATACGGCGTATCGAAGGAGCCGACATCACCTGGGAAACCATCCACGGCTTCAACGTCAAGGCTCTGGAAGGCCGGGACCGCTTCGGCGGTTTTCTGATCCCGGGGATCTGCGTCCATCCTCACTTCGTCAAGGAGTCCCTGGCGGAGATCGACTACATGTACCACAAGGAAAACGTCCGCTTCATCGGCGAGCTGGTGGCCTACATGATGGGGTACAGGAACTATGCCGCGCCCGAAATGGATCCCGTCTGGGATCTGGCCGACCAGCTGGGCATGGTGGTGAATCTGCACCTCAACTCCATCGACGAACCCCGGAAGATCCTCAAGAAATTCCCCAACTTGAAGCTGGTCATCGCCCATCCCACGGCGTCGCCGCAGGAGTACGAGGAGCGGATGCGTCTGGTGGCGAAGTATCCCAACGCGGCGCTGGACATTTCCGGTTCCGGCCCCAACACCTGGGGCATGCTCCGGCGGGGCATCAACTGGGCGGGCAAGGAAAAACTCCTCTTCGGCACCGACTTCCCCATCCGGAATCCCGGCATGTACGTGGCGGGCGTCCTCTTCGAACGGCTGAGCGACGAGGAAAACACCGCCATTTTCGCCGGCAACTTCAAGCGGCTCATGAATATCTGACCATGATGGAAAAACAGCAGATCTTCCGGCGGGGACAGGCGGCCTTCCGGCTCCTTTTCACTTCGCCCGACGGCGCGGGGGGCGTCACCGTCTCCGGAAGCGGGTTCCTGGAACTGCTCCACGGGCTCATCGAGCTCGAGGGCCGTTCCGGGGTCCCCGGCGGAGCCGTGGCCGCCGACTACTGCAACGAGATATTCCGCCGTTACGGAGCGGGAGCTTCGGAGGAGCTTCTCTGCGCCCTTTTCGACAGCTTCACCGCCGCCGGGGTCCGGCCCGAAGAGCTGAGGGCGCGGGAGTTCACCCCCACGGTGGCCTTTCTCATCGACGAGACCTGCGCGTTGCTCCTGCTGCTCCGGCAGATCCGGCTGGACCTGCCCGGTTTCGGTCTGCTGCCCGGAGCGGAAAGCATTTTCGCCGACCTGGATCTGGTGGACGGTCCCGAAACGCTGGCCGCGGCCATCGCCGGAGCCGACCGTTTTCTCCGGGGGCGGGTCTTCCGCTTCATCCGGGACCGGTTCATCCCCGCCAAGGCGGACTCCGCCAAACCGGTGGAAAAATTCTTCGGTTTCCCCGGCGTCCGGGCCATCTTTCAGGACCATTTCCGCAAGTACGCCGAAGGCATTTCCAACATCCCCTTGCTCATCAACAGTCTGCCCGGCTACGGCAAGACCAGCATGACCATCTCCTACGCGCTGGCGGAACCCGAGGTGGTGCTGATCCTGCCCGAGCCCGAGGCCCTCGAAGAGGACTGGCACGCCCTCATGGCCCCCCTGACCGCCCGGCGGGACTTGAAGTTCGTGGTCTTCTTCGACGACATCGACCCCCGGAGTATCAACTGGTACAAGTTCCGCACCCACGTGGGGGGCGCTTTCACCCTGCCCCCCAACGTGAACGTGGCGCTGTCGGCCAACTACGAATTCCCCCCCAGCATCCTTTCCCGCGGACGGCGGGTGAGTTTCCCGGTCTTCGACGAGGTCCGCTGTCAGGAGATGGTGGAGGATTTTCTCCGGGATTTCGGTCTGCGGACCATCCCCGGCAATCTGGTCTCCCTCATCGCCGCGGACTACACCGAGGAGTTCGGCCAGCACAAGTTCACGGAGCTCTCGCCCCGGACCCTCATGCGCTATCTGGAAATCTACCAGAAGAGCACCGTCAAACGGCGGAACATCGTCGAAGTGGCCATGGGGCCCATGATCACCCGCCCCGATCCGGAGCTCTTCTACGAGTTCAACATCGAGCTCATGCGCTCCCTCTACGGCGAAGACTACATCAAACGGCTGCTCAAGGAGCGGCTCAAGAATCTTTGAAGGGCAGCCGGGGCTGTTCCTCGACGGGGGCGGAAAGCGGGCGCAGAGCCCCCAGTCCAACCCCCACCAGCCGGACGGGCCGCACCCCCGCGGCGGTCTTGCGGAGCAGTTCCACGGCGTAATCGCCGATCTCCGGCCCCTTGGTGAAGGGCAGGTCCTCCCGTGAAACGCTCCTTGTGACGGTCTGGAAGTCGGCGTACTTGATCTTCAGCGTCACGCTGCACCCGGCAAAGCCCTTCGTGCGGGCCCGCCGGGCCACCTTCCGCGCCAGAGTGCGGACCATGATCCGCAGTTCCCGGAGGTCGGAACAATCCTCGTCGAGGGTGATTTCCCGGCTGATGGACTTGGGGTCGCTTTCGGTCTCCACGCGCCGGTCGTCGATGCCCCGGACGATCTTGTAGTAAAAATCCCCCGTCTTGCCGAAAAGGAGCCGCAGCGTTTCCAGATCAAGCTGCCGCAGGTCGGCTCCGGTACGGATGTTCATGCTTTCCAGCCGCGCGGCGGTGACCTGCCCGATGCCGTGGAACTTCTTGATGGGCAAGGCGTCGAGAAATGCTTCCGCCTCGGCTTGTTCGATGACTGTGAGCCCGTCGGGCTTCTCGAAGTCCGAAGCGGTCTTGGCCAGGAACTTGTTCGGCGCCACCCCCGCGGAGCAGGTGAGCCCCGTTTCCGACTTCACTTTGGCGCGGATGTACTCCGCCGCCGCCCGGCCCGAATCGAAGTTCAGCTTGTTGGAGCGCAGGTCCAGATAGGCTTCGTCGATGGAAACGGGCTCCACCAGATCGGAAACCTCGTCGAGAATGGCCCTGACCTGACGGGAAACGCCGACGTATTTGCGGTGATTGGGCCGGATCAGCACCGCCCCCGGACACAGCCGCAGCGCGGTCCGGGTGGCCATGGCGGAGTGGACCCCGAAACGCCGGGCCTCGTAGGAACAGGTGGCCACCACGCCCCGGTGCTCCGGGGAGCCCCCCACGATGACGGGGAGTCCCCGCAGATCGGGGCGATCCCGCTGTTCGATGGAAGCGAAAAAGGCGTCCATGTCGATGTGCAGGATCGTGCTACGCGTTTTGGTCTTCTCCTGTTTTCCCCCGTGCGGCCCGGCTGTAGAAACTCGCCTTGGGCACGACGGCGTAGCCGGGGAAGCGTTTGCGCACCTCCTCCGGGGTATCCTCCGGGATGTACTGGAACCGGTGGTACATCCAGAGGTACTGTTCGGGATGCTTCCGGATGAATGATTCGGAAATGTCCATGAGCTCCTGGATCACCTCCGCCTGGTTCGCATATTGGTCGTAGGGCTTGCTCAGATGGCGGTAGCCACCGACGATCTTCCCCTCGGCGTTCCGGCAGGCGAAGCCGAAGAGGATCTCGCTGGGGATCCCCTTCCGGGCGCAGTATTCGTGGAGCATGGCGGGGGCGGTGCTGGTGGGCACCGGGAGCCCGAAGAAGTTCACGAAGATGCCCCCGTCGCGGGGCCGGGTGTTCTGGTCGATGAGGGTGCCGATCCCCCAGCCCGCCTTGAGGGCCGCGACGGCCGCCCGGATGGCGCCCTTGGCGAAGATGATCTTGAGTCCGGGGGTGTTTTCCCGGTTGCCGCTGTTGAGCAGGCGGTCCAGATAGGGATTCCGCACGGGCCGGGCGATGGCGGCGATCTTCACCCCGCCGTAGAAGGGGGACATGAGCCCCGAAGCCTCCCAGCTGCCGAAGTGGGGCGTCACGTAGATGATCCGGGTGCCCGTCTCCCAGTAGAACTTCAATCCCTCCACAGCCCCTTCCTCGGGGACGCAGCAGCGGTCGATGCGCTTCCTGTTGCCGTTCATCCAGATGTATTCGGTCAAATTCCACAGCAGAAAATCGCAGCACGCACGGGAAATGCGCCTCACCTCCTTTTCCGGCAGTTCCGGCAAGGCGGCGCGGATGTTGGCGCGGATCAGGCGCCGGACGGGGGGGAGCAGATGCATCGCCCCGCCCACCAGCCAGGCCATGCCCCGCATGACGGGCCAGGGCATGACCCGGACGAAGCAATAGGGGATGTAGATGGCGATGAACTCCGCGCACCAGCGTATCTGTTTGAAAAATTTTTTCATCGGTCAGTAATGTCTGATTTTCAAGGTGGATCTTCCCGGCCCGTAAACCTTTCCCCGAACCAGCGCCCCGGTCCCCTCGGGAACGGTGAACTCGAGAACGAAGTCCTCGCCTTCCCGACGCCACTCCGACGTCACGGGGCCGAAAACGGAATCGTACCGGGCCCGGGCATACTGCAGGAACCTTCCGAAACGGGGAGCGATCTCGAACCGCCGGGACCCGAAGTCGGGCCGGATCCCGCACACCGTTTCGAAGAGCCAGCAAGTGGCCGCGCTCCAGGTGACGCAGGGACTCTCCGTCTGCCGGATCACCGGATAAAGCCACGAGGGCCGGGAACTTTGCAGAATCAGCTGCCAGGCGGTGTCCAGCGCTTCCGCCCCGGTCAGCACGGGGAGCAGATACGCCGTGCCGACAAGTCCGGTCGAAAAGTGCATGGCGCGCTTCTTTTCGATGTCCTTGAGGAGCGACTCCACCACCAGCGCCCACAGGTCCCAGTTTTCCGGGGTGAGGCCGAAGCGCAGCGCCAGCACGGCGGCGGTCTGGGAAGACTCGGCGAAACGGCCGTCTCCGGTATAGAACTCCTTGAGAAAGGCCGCTTTTTTCCCGGCATAGCGGGCGCTCCGCTCGCAGGCGATGCGTTCTTCGCCCAATGCGCGGGCCAGGTCGGCGCAGAGCCGATCCATACCGGCCGAAAAGGCTCGGGCGACGAGTTCTTCCGGCGCGGGGTCCTCCGCGAAACGGTCGGCGATCTCCTTTTCGGCGGTCTCCAGATGGGCCGCCGCCGCGGGAAGATACTGCCGGACCGCTTCGGTCTCGCCGTATTTGCGGTAGAGCTGATCCAGGACGACGACGCCTGCGTAATTTTCGGTCAGGCCGCCTCCGGCGAGTTCCCGCAGAAAGAGCGGTCGCAGGTCCAGAGCGAAACCGGCCGCCTCAGAGAGCAGCAGCAGCGTTGCCCGGTCGGGAGGCGTCGGGCCGGAAAAGATCCTTTCCTGCTCCCGGATCATGCGTTCGGCGAGGATATTCAGCAGATGGTTCGAACAGCTGAATTCCCCCGTTCTCCGGAGCGGCGGCGAAGGGGGGGGGGCATCCCCTTTCGCTTCCGGCAAAGCGGAAGCCGTCGAGTCTCTATCCATAAAGAATTCCCTGTTCTGCTTTCTGTTCCCGGCGAAGCCTCGTATCTCGGGCGAAAACTCCCGGCTTCAGCCGTTTCCCGGTCATTCCGCGCGGGTCAGCCGGAACTGCTCCAGTCTGACCGTCGTCCCCAGCCCGTCGAGGCAAATGGCAAAGGGCCCCGGGGGAGTGCGGAACGTGACGACGCCGCGGTAAATCCCCTTCTCCTTCACCGGACAGCGCAGCTGCAGAGTCGGGACTTCCCCGTTCCCCTGCCGCCGGACGGTCCGGACCTCCACCGCGGCCGCCTTGCCCGAAACAGCCTCCGCGCTGACCACGAAGGTGAAGCGGAATCCGCCGCCGCCCGGCACCGGCCGGGATCTGAAGGCCGCAGCGGACCGGCTCGGGCCGAAAGCGCCGGGCCCCAGCAGATCGTCCGGCGACGCCGGAGGAGCCGGAGAAACGGCCGCGATCCGGGAAAAACTCAGCGGATTTTCGTAGAAATAGATGTCGAGATTCTTGCGCTTCGACTGACGGTAGCGTTTCGCCCGGACCCGCGAGAGTTTCGCCCCCGGCCGGAGTTCATCCCTCCGGGGTTCGAGCCCCTTCAGGTGCCGTTCCATCACGACCAGCAGAAAATGCCCGTCGGGATCGGTGATGCCGTTCAGCCCCTGGGCGAAGAACTCCCGCTGATTGTCCTCCAGCGGGATGCAGGGAACTTGCGTGTGATAGGTAAACCGCTCCGTGTCATTGTGTTTGACCAGGACCCGGAGGTCCGGATACAGCTTCCGGTAGTCGGAAACGGTCCTGCATATCGTCGTGAACGCGCGGGATTGGATGTTGAGCTTGTAGTGGGCGATGACCAGCGCTCCTCCCGTGCACCCGATGAGACAACCCAGCGCGATGACCCTCCCGAACCAGCTGGGCAGACACCGGAAATACCGGCACAGCAGCCGCCACCAGGCTTCCCCCCGGCGGCAGCCGAAGGCGGTGGCGATGACCATCGGAAAGATCATGATCGAGGCATAGCGAATCGAAATGATCCCCTTGGCACAGCGCCACAGCCCCATGAAGAGAAAGGCCGCCCAGAGGATGACGAAGAGCTTTCCCCGATGGTGGCGCTTCGCGAGCATGAACACCGTGGACACCAGCGCTCCGATGGCGAAGACCAGGCAGACCCCGTTGGGGATCTGCTGGAAGAAGGTCTGGAAAAACTTGTGGAAGAAAGCGCCCATTATTCGATGAAATCCCGGAAATGATTCATGACCAGTGCGGACTGGAGCACGAAGGGCTCCATGCCCCCGGTGAGAAAACCGATGGTGAACCAGAGCGTCGGCGTGATGAGGAGCACGAGCAGAAAATGGAGCGCCGCCTTGCGCCAGGTGTATCTCTTCCGGATCAGTTCGATGAACAGGATCAGGGCCGTCAGGGGCAGGAATTCCATCCCCTCGTGGCGGCAGCACCAGGCCAGGGCGCAGCAGCAGGCGTAAAGGATCCAGAGCCGGTTCTCCTGATACCGCACGGCCCGGAGCCCGATCCACAGGCAAAGCCCCGCCAGCAGGATATAAAGGCTGTCCCGGATGGGCATGACCGAGAAAAAGAGCAGCGTGGGGTGGAAGATGAAGAAAATGGCCGCGTACCGGGCGATCCTCCGGTTGCCCGTGGACTCCATCGCCAATGCGTAGGCCACCACGGGGACCAGACAGCCGGGCACGAACGCGTAGAGCCGGGCCGCCGTTTCCGGCGCCAGCCCCAGCTGGATCAGGAGTTTGATCAGATAACAGGGCAGAGGCGGAAACTGGGGAACGGTGTATTTCCCCGTGGCGGCCCAGACTGCGGCGGCGTTGACATAGCCGACGGAATCCCGCTCCAGCAGCGGGGTCCAATCCCAGGCGATGAAACGCATCACCGCCGAGGCGATCAGGACCAGCACCAGGAACACCTGCGGCTTCAGCAAAAACTCCCTGATCCTGCCGATCCGGGCGATGAACGTCGTTTTTTCCATGTTTTCGGGGACAACCTTACGGGACGGCTTCCGGAGATGCGGGACCGAACCGCCGCGACCGCCCCTGTTTTCGAACAAGGAGAGACCGCCGCGAACGGACTCCCCGCACGGCTCCCACCTCCTCTCCTAAATATACACCCGGCTCCCCGCTTTTACAAGGAGTTTCCCCGAGCTTTTTCCCGGAAAAATATGTATCATGTTACATGAATTCACTTGAAAATGATACGTTTTGGTGTTATATTATGAGGATGTGTGTTCGAAACGCCTTCGAAAAGGCAAAAATAAGGATCATCGAAATGAACGTCTATGCCGCCCGTGTTCTGGAAAAACTCAAGAAGGACAACCCCCATGAGCCCGAGTTCATCCAGAGCGTTACCGAAGTTCTCGGCTCCCTTTCCATGCTGCTGGACCGGCAGCCCAAGTACGAGAAGAACCGGATCCTCGAACGGATGGTGGTCCCGGAACGGGTCATCATCTTCCAGATCCCCTGGCTGGACGACAAAGGCGAGATCCAGGTGAACATCGGCTACCGGGTGCAGTTCAACAGCGCCATCGGCCCCTATAAGGGCGGGCTGCGGTTCCATCCTTCGGTGAACTTGAGCATCCTCAAGTTCCTGGGCTTTGAACAGATCTTCAAGAACAGCCTTACCACGCTCCCCATGGGCGGCGGCAAGGGCGGCGCCGACTTCGACCCCAAGGGCAAGTCGGAACGGGAGATCATGACCTTCTGCCAGAACTTCATGCGTGAACTTTACCGCCACATCGGCCCCTCCACCGACGTGCCCGCCGGCGACATCGGCGTGGGCGGCCGGGAGATCGGGTTCCTCTTCGGACAATACAAGAAACTGGCCAACGCCTACGACAGCGTCCTCACCGGCAAGGGCGTCAACTGGGGCGGCAGCCTGATTCGTCCCGAAGCCACCGGGTACGGCTGCGTCTACTTCGCTTCCGAAATGCTCAAGACCCGCGGCATGGATTTCCGCAAGCAGTCGGTGCTGATCTCCGGCTCCGGCAACGTGGCCCAGTACGCCGCGCAGAAGACCATCCACCTGGGCGGCAAGGTCATCTCCCTTTCCGACTCCAACGGCACCATCATCGATCCCGACGGCATCGACGAGGAAAAACTCGCCTGGGTCATGGAGATCAAGAACGTCCGCCGGGGCCGGATCCGGGAGTACGTGAGCAAGTATCCCTCCGCCAACTACTACGAGAACCGCCGCCCCTGGCAGCTCGCCAGGTGCGACATCGCCCTGCCCTGCGCCACCCAGAACGAACTGGATCTGGCCGACGCCAAGGCCCTCGTCGCCAACGGCTGCAAGGCTGTCTGCGAAGGCGCCAACATGCCCACCACCCTCGAAGCCACCGCCTACCTCCAGTCCCAGAAGGTGCTCTTCGCCCCCGGCAAGGCCTCCAACGCCGGCGGCGTGGCCACCAGCGGCCTCGAAATGAGCCAGAACGCCATGCGCATCGGCTGGACCGGCGAAGTGGTGGACCATCGGCTCCACGAGATCATGATCAATATCCACAACGCCGCCCGCGCCGCCGCCAGGGAGTTCAACGACCCCGACAACTACGTCATGGGCGCCAACATCGCCGGATTCCGCAAAGTGGCCGACGCCATGATAGACCTCGGGATCTGACCCCCAAAAAGTTGCCTTCGGCGGCGTTTGAGCCGCCTCACCCCGGCTCCGCCGGGGCTTCGGGTACTTTTTGGGGACCCCGCTCTGCGTCGGTCCGTCCGGCACTTCCCCAAAAAGTTGCCTTCGGCGGCGTTTGAGCCGCCTCACCCCGGCTCCGCCGGGGCTTCGGGTACTTTTTGGGGACCCCGCTCTGCGTCGGTCCGTCCGGCTTCGCCGTACTCCCTCCTCGAGAAAGGTACTTTTTGTGTTATTGTACTCCCTCCTCGAGAAAGGTACTTTTTGTGTTATTGTACTCCCTCCTCGAGAAAGGTACTTTTTGTGTTATTGTACTCCCTCCTTGAGAAAGGTACTTTTGATTTTTTGATGCCCGTCTGCGGTGTTTGAGCCGCCTCACCCCGGCAGAAGCCGATGGGGGAAACGGGGTGTTACTTTTCCAGCGGTTCGAGTTCGAAATCCCAGGCGCCGCAGGGGAGCGTTTCCGTGAAGTCGGCGCAGCGCCATCCCGCAGGGATCTGCAGGTGCATCACGGTGTTGGGAGGCGCGGCGACGTGCCAGAAAAGTTTTTCGCTCCCCTCGAAGCGCCATGCGCACTCCGCCCGGCCGCGGGGGGTTTCCAGGGACGCTTCGGCAAATCCGAGCCGGGGGTCGGGTTCCGGCGCGAAGAGCAGCTCCGCGCCCCCCGGTGCGGCGTACCGGAGCCCGCAGAGGTGCTTCACCGCCCACTCGTGGACGGCTCCGTAGGCGTAGTGGTTGAAACTGTTCATGTTCACGTCGCCGAAGCCGTCGGCTTTGGTGTAGGAGTTCCACCGCTCCCAGACGGTGGTCGCCCCCTGATCGACGGAAAAGAGCCACGAGGGGAAAGCCCGCTGCAGATAGAGGTCGCAGGCGGTCCGCGCCTGACCGTTTTCGCTGAGGGCCAGATTCAGACAGGAGGTCCCCACGAAGCCGGTGTCGAGCCGGTCGCCGTTGGCGCGGATGAGCTCCGCCAGACGCCGGGCGTTCCGCTCCCGCAAAGACTCCGGAAGGAGCTGAAAATGGAGCGCCAGCGCAAGCGCCGTCTGGGTCTCCGGGACCACCAGCCCCTCCGGCCCGGTGAATTTCCGGCAGAAGGCGGCGCGGACTTTGGCGGCGAGCTCTCCGTAATGCCGGGCCTCCTTCTTCTTCCCGATGAGTTCCGCCGCCTTAGCGGTGAGTTCCGCCGTACGGGCGAAACAGGCCGTGCCGATGAGTCCCGAAGGCGTGGGGACCTTCGACAGCGAGAGCCAGTCCCCGAAGGAGGTCGCGGGGCGGAGAAGACCGGTCGAAGTGTCGCGCTCGTAATCGACCCAGCGCCTCATCATGTCGAAGTTGTCCTCCAGAAACCGTTTGTCGCCGGAAGCGGTGTACAAGGTCCACGGGCAGATGACTGCGGCGTCGGCCCAGGCGGCGGCTCCGCAGCTGCCCAGGATATCGGGGACCACCGAGGGGACCGCGCCGTCGGGACGCTGGGAATCCCGCATGTCGGCCAGAAACTTCCGGAAGAAGGGGGCGGCGTTCATGTTGATGACGGCGGTGCCGCAGAAGACCTGCGCGTCCCCCGTCCAGCCCAGCCGCTCGTCCCGCTGTGGGCAGTCGGTGGGGATCTCGAGGAAATTGCTCCGCTGGCTCCAGAGGATATTTTTATAAAGCCGGTCCACCTCCGGAAGCCCGCAGCGGAAATCCGACGTGGATTCCAGGTCGGAGTGAAGGGCCAGCGCCGTGACTTCGAGCTCTTCGGGGGCATTGCGGCCGGAAAACTGGAAACCGTCGATCTGCACGTAGCGGAAGCCGTGAAAGGTGAAGCGCGTTTCGTAAGCTGCGGGGGTGTCCAGGTTCGCCGCCGGGACGAAATAGTCCGTGTTCCGGGCACTGCGGTAATTCAAATTGTAAAGCGTCCCGTCGTCGTCGAGCATTTCCCCGTAACGGAAGGTGAAGAGCACCCCGGCGCGGCTCCGGATGTTCCGGACCCGGACCACGCCCGCCATGTTCTGCCCGAAATCCCATATCCAGACGTCGGGCTTCGGGTGGAGCAGCTTCCGCGCCGGGATCTCGTGCATGACCCGGACGGGCTCCGCCATCTTAGGGACCAGCGGGGGCGAATCGACCGGTTTTTCGCCCACGGTGACGGGCCGCCACCTGCCGTCGTCGAAGCCGGGCTCGTCCCAGCCGGGCATCTCCAGCCGGGCATCGAAAAACTCCCCGTCGTAGATGTCGCTGTAAAGGTACGGCCCCGTGGCCGTCTTCCATCCCGGACCGGAAAGGATCTTTCTCTCCCGCCCGTCGGTATAATGAAGCTCGAGCTGAAGAAGCACTTCCGGCGTCTCCCCGTAAAGGTTCCTCCGGCGGCCCGAGAGGTAGGAGCAGTACCAGCCGTCGGCGGCGATGACGCCCACGGCATTTTTCCCTTCACGGAGCAATTCCGTCACGTCCCACGCGAGGACTTGCAGCCTTTTGCGGAAATCGGTCCAGCCGGGAGCCATCCTGTCGTTCCCGACCTGCCGGCCGTTGAGACGGACCTCGCAGATGCCCCGGCAGGCGGCGTAGAGCCGGGCCCGGACCACCCCCTTCCCCGCCCGGAACTCCCGGCGGAAGAAGGGCAAGGGCGCCGGGGCGGCGGGATTGTTGCCGTCGAACTTCATCCACCGGGCGGACCAGTCGGCGTTGTGAAAAAGCGACGTCTCGAAGAAAGCTTCGGGAGAATCGAGTTCATTCCCCTCTTCGTCCCACGCGGAAACGCGCCAGGCGACGGCCATCCGGGAGTCCAGTGTCCCGCCGCCCCAGGGGATGCAGACGCTGTCGCTGCCGGGGCACTTCCCGGAGTCCCAGAGGAGCTCCCCTCCGGAAAAGGCCCGGATCCGCCAGGCCCGCTGGCGGAACCCCCTGCGCCCCGACCGGAATTTCCAGCTGAACACGGGACGCTGCGACGCGCAGAACATTTTGCCCGAAGGCAGGCTGTCCACCCTGAGATCGTAAATTTCCGCCGTGTTTTTTTCCATTCCGCACCTCTCCGTCGATCGACTGTTTCCACGAAAATACTCTGCGGAGCTTAATATACCCCCCGGAACGGAGAAAATCAACAGCTCCCCGCGGGGGAAACGCGGCTTTTACGGGATCGGCCCCCCGGACCGGGAGAAAAAAGAGGCCTTTTCCGGAAATCGAAGCTTGCATTTTGGCCGGATGAGTGGTATATTGTGCGCGAAGAACGATACAATAGAGGTTTTTCTTCAGGGCAAGGTGATGCGGCCTCCTTCGGGAACTGCCGCGGAATCCTGACCGGCGGTCACAGTCCGCGAGCGCGGCGGGGAGGAGTCAACCCCCTTGCGGCGCAGATGTGGTGAAACTCCACGACCGACAGTACAGTCTGGATGGAAGAAGAAAATTTCGACGGCCGTGCGCGTGTGCGGCGAAAAAGACGGACTTTTCCCGAAGCCTCCCTGAACGGAACCTGAAGTTTACGGAGGTTTTTTCATGGAATTCGAGTTCGATCCCGTAGAGGAAGTGCTGGAGGAGCTCCGGCAGGGAAAAATGGTCATCGTCACCGACGACGAGAACCGGGAAAACGAGGGGGATCTGGTCTGCGCGGCGGAAAAGGTCACTCCCGAAATCATCAACTTCATGATAACCAACGCCCGCGGCTTGGTCTGCGCCCCCATCACCGAGGAGCGGGCGCGGAATCTCGGGATCCTGCGTCCCCCCTCGACCGATCACTTCAAGACCGCCTTCACCGAGAGTGTGGACGCCCTTTCGGGGACCACGGGCATTTCCGCCGCCGACCGGGCCAATACGGTGAAGACCCTCATCGACCCCGCTGCCAAACGGAGCGATTTCGGGATCCCCGGCCACATCTTCCCCATCGCCGCCCGGCCCGGCGGGGTGCTGCAGCGCTGCGGCCACACCGAGGCCGCCGTGGATCTGGCCCGGCTGGCCGGGCTCACCCCCGCGGGCGTCATCTGCGAGATCACCAAGGCCGACGGCACCATGGCCCGGCTCCCCGACCTGATGGAGTTCCGCAAAAAGTTCGGCTTGAAGATCCTCACCATCGCCTCCCTCATCGCCTACCGCCGCCGGAGCGAGCACCTGGTCCGGCGGGAGGAGACGGTGAAGCTGCCCACCTGTTACGGCAATTTCATCATGCACCTCTACCGCTCGCTGGTGGACAACTCCACCCATTTGGCGCTGGTCATGGGCGACGTGGCGGGCAAAAGCGGCGTATTGACGCGGGTCCACAGCGAGTGTCTCACGGGAGACGTCTTCGGCTCCGCCCGGTGCGACTGCGGCGACCAGCTCCACACCGCCATGCGCATGATCGCCGAAGAGGGGACGGGAGTCGTCGTCTACCTGCGGCAGGAGGGGCGGGGCATCGGCCTCGAAAACAAGCTCCACGCCTACAAACTGCAGGAGGAAGGCTGCGACACGGTGGAGGCCAATTTGAAGCTGGGCTTCCCCGCCGATCTGCGGGAGTACGGCACCGGTGCGCAGATCCTCCTCGATCTGGGCATCAAAGGGGTCCGGCTGCTGACCAACAACCCGCAAAAACTGATCGGCATCGACGGCTACGGCCTCGCCATCGAGGACCGGGTCCCCATCATCATCCCGCCGCAGGAAAACGACCGGGCCTATCTGGAAACCAAGCAGAAGAAGATGGGCCACTGGCTGAACTTCCCCGAATGAACCGAGGTTTGTCTTTATGGAACGTCTGAAAAAAATCGGCAATGTCGCCCCCGTCCATGCTTTGCAGGTCGAAAAGTCCGTTCTGGGCATCGGATTCGAGAAACTGGACCGCGCCGTCTTCGATCCGGAAAAGGCCTACGACAAGGTGGCCGAACTGGGGGTCAAGTGGGTCCGGATCCAATCCGGCTGGGCCCGGACCGAAAAGGAAAAAGGGGTCTACGATTTCGCCTGGCTGGATCTCATCGTCGACAACCTCCGCCGCCGGGGCCTGCAGCCCTGGATCGACCTCTGCTACGGCAACGGGCTCTACGACGCCGAAGCGGCCAAGGTCTTCGGCGCCGTCGGCTGTCCCCCCGTCAAGACCGACGAGCAGAAAAAGGCCTGGCACGACTACGTCGTCGCCCTCGTCCGGCGCTACGCGGGCAAGGTCGAGTGGTTCGAGGTGTGGAACGAGCCCGACGGCCAATGGTGCTGGAAGCACGGCGTCGACGGCCGGGAATACGGCGAATTCGTCGTCGCCACGGCGCAGGCGGTCCGCGAGGGCGATCCCGGAGCCAAGGTCATCGGCGGCGTTTCCTGCAGGCACGCCCCCGAGTGGCTCACGGACGTCATTTCCACGGGCGCGATCAAGGCCATAGACGCCTACAGCTACCACGGCTACACCGCCGACGAACGGGCTTCGGTCCACCGGCCCCGCCTGATACGGGCCCTCTGCCGCCAAGTCAATCCGGCGATAAAGTTCATTCAGGGCGAAACGGGGACCCAGTCCCGGAGCGACGGCGCCGGAGCTCTCAAGGGGATGGCCTGGACGCCTCTCAAGCAAGCCAAATTCCTTCTGCGGATATTGCTGTCCCACCTCTTCGAGGAGGTCCTCATTGACTCCTATTTTTCCTGCGTGGACATGATCGAGGCCCTGAACGGCCGGGTGGGCGAGAAGGCAAGTTACCTCGATTACGGCTATTTCGGCGTTCTGGGCGCGACCTTCGACGAAAACGGCGTCGCCACGGGGAACTACACCCCGAAACCTTCGTACCGGGCCCTGCAGGTCCTGGCCTCCATATTCCGGGAGGAGTACGAAATGAAGGAGCTGCCGATCCGGCTCACCGGCCAGACCTCGCCCCGGATCGGCGGCTGGGACGCCTCGTGGCAGGAAATGATCTCCCGGACTTTCGTCAAGCCCGACGGGTCGAGCGCGCTGGTCTACTGGAAACCGGAAAATCTGCTGACTTCGACGCTGGAATCCACCGTCACGATCCAGTGCGCCGGTGTTCCCGGTACGCCCCGGCTCATCGACCTTCTCGACGGAGCGGTCTACGAAATACCCGAAAGCATCATGAAAACCGGACGCAACGGCGTCATCACCTTCGACAATATCCCGGTGAAGGACTCCCCCCTGCTCCTGACCTTCGGCGACTTCGCGGAGTACTGAAAGAAAACCCCGGCTCAGAACTCCGGGGCGGGACGGCCGTGCTCTTTCAGGTAAAGCTTGCGCGCGGTCACGTCGACTTGGTGCCAGAAGCGGCGCTCCTCCTTCAGCGTCTCGCGCAAGCGTTTCCCCCGGTAGAGCCGCATGAAACGGAAATAGTCCCGGCGGGTGAGACAAGCGTCCATGCTCGAAAAGAAGAGCCCCGCCACATCTTTCACCCGGTAGCGCGCCGGGATGCGTTTGCGCATCTGCGCCCGGTGCAGGTCCATCATGTAGAGGACCGGGTGCGCCGTGCCCCGCGTGGCGAGGTCGAGCTGAAAGTGGCACAGATAGAAGTCGCGGTGATTGATGCCGTTGTCGTGGAGCTTCCGGGCGCTTTCCGCCAGAGCGGCGATGAGCCCCAGCCGTTCCCGGAAGGGGAGCGGCCCCGGAGTCTGCGCGCACAGATCCTCGAGTGAAACCGTATCGGTCAGCTCTTCCGTTATGAGGAAGGATTCCCGGCGGGCGGGGTTCCGGTTGCGTTCGCCGCAGGCGCAGGGGGTCATGGTCGGGATCCCGAGCTCGTGCAGTTTCCGCAGAGCGCGGAATTCGTTGACCGCGCTCAGCACCGGGAGTTTGCCCTGCAGAAGATTCTTGACGATCTCACCCCACCCGACGCCGAGATGGTGCTTCAGGAAGAACCCCCGTCCTCCGATCTCCACCCGGCTCGTCCGGCGGTTCTTGACGTCGCGGAAGAGCTGACCGCTCAGCGCGGCGACCTCGGCGAAGGGATCCTTGCCGCGCCAGAGCTCCTGAAAAAACGGGTCGAGAAAAAGTTTCATCATCGTTTTCGCCTCGGCGGAAGGACTCAGTCGAAGGGTTCCGGCCGGTTGGCGGCGAGAACGCGCAGGAAGTTCTGCCCCAGGACCTTCGCGATGTCTTCGTCGGAAAATCCCCGCATGACCAGCCCCACCGTCCACAGGGGCCAGACGATCCACGCAAGCGACCCCGTCGAGGACTCCATGGGATTCTTCGCGGCGTGAGGCCCGCGGCTCCAGTCGCCCCACCAGCTGTAGCTGTTGAACTCCGCGTTCTTGTAGTAGGCCACGCGGCACTCCTCCTCGGTCCAGTTGTGGTGGTATTCCAGATCGGTCCCGATCCCCACGTGGTCCGCGCCGATGAGCTTGGCGATGTAGACGATATGGTCCAGCATCATGTTGAGGTCGTCGCTGCCGCCCAGCATGCCGGGACAGGCGTAGACGCCCACGAGGCCGTCCTTTTCGGCGATGGCCTTCAAGGTGGCGTCGTCCTTGCAGCGGATGAAGTCGAAGAGGGCCCGGGCCGCCGTGTGGGAGGCCATGATGGGCTTTTCGGAGCACCGGGCCGCCTCGGTGCTGCTGCGCAGTCCCGTGTGGGGCACGTCGACGATGATCCCCACCTTGTTCATCTCGCGGATGAGTTCCCTCCCCAGGTCGCTCAGCCCCCCGTTGGCGGGTTCGGCGCAGCCGTCGGCGATGAAGTTCCGGCGGTTGTAGGAAAGGTGCATCAGCCGCACCCCCAGATGATACCAGTCCCGGACCCAGGAAAGCTCCTGCGCCGGATTCTGCAGTTCGCCGACGATGGGAGGGCCGTTGATGCTCCAGACCACGGCGATGCGGCCCGAATCGTTGATCTCTCTGATCTCCTCCGGCGAACCCGCCTGGGCGATGGTGTCCCGGAAGTGGCGCAGGATCTGGAAGTTGCACCCCATGCGCCGGATATCCTCCTCGCGGCTCTTGCCCTCGGCCACCGTCTGGACCATGCACTTGAGCCCCGAAGCCCGCATGACGGCGCGGAAACGCCGGGAGCACTCGGGATCGTCGCACAGCATGTCGTAGGCGCCGTATTCGGCCCGTTTTTCCAAGACCCGCGCCCCCACGCCCCGGTCGTACCACTCCTGGCGCTTGCGCCGCATGGTTTCGTTGTAGCAGGCGGTGGGCAGAAAGCCGAAACCGTCCATGCAGAAAAGATCCCGGTGGAGTTCCAGCCCGTGTTCCAGCTGGGCCGGGGAGGGTTTCAGCAGGGCGAGGGTGTTGTTCCACGCAAGTTCGTGATTTTTGGAAATGAATTCCATAAGAAGTGTCCTTTCAAAAACGAGCGGCCCCGCCGGGACTGCCCCCGGAAGCTCGAGTCACTTGAAGACCCGCCATTCCTTCCCGCCGTTGGTCGGTTCGGAAAAGTCCTTGAACTGCTCGGGTTCCAGACCGATGATCCGGCCGTCGGGAGCCCTTCTTTCCGGAGTGGCGAAGAAATCCCGGAAATCCCACACCCGGTACCGGAGGCGATCCTGGGGGTCGCGGGCGTCTTCGTAGTTGTTGACCACCCGGCCGAAGGAGACGCCTTTCTTCATGTCGGCGGCCCGTTCCTCCCAGTTCTTCCAGGTGAGGAGCTTCGGCATGGCCGCGAATCCGGGATCGGCGAAGTAGGAGCCCCCGTCCTTGCCGGTGAGGCGGTAGTACTCGTCGATCGTCCACTTCTTCCCCGAGTGCAGCCCGAAGATGACGCGCTGTTCACGGGGCAGCCGGGCAAAGAAGATGTTGTTCGATTCGTCGAGGATCTCCGGGGAGGTCACCTTGATCAGGGGCTCGTGGGTCTTGGCCCTGGTATTGTCGGTGACGATGTTGTAGGCGAAACGGACCCGGTGTTCCTTGTTCCCCATGCAGAAAAGCGGCCAGATGCTGGACATTTTCATGACGCAGTTTTCGATGACCACGCCGGAAGTGTCGATGATGGCGATGCCGGTCATGCTGCCGATGTCCACGCAGTTCTTCATGGTGATGTTCTTCGAGAAGCGGGTGTGCAGGATCGAGGGCGAATAGCCCGGACTGCGGCCGTCGTAGAAGTTTCTGCTGACCACTATGTCATTGCTGCCGAAGAAGATGAAAACGCCGCTGGCATTGACCAGCGCGGTCCCGAACATCCTGATGCGGAACCCGTCGAAGCGCAGATGGCTCTTCCCGAAGGCGCCGAAGGCCCGGCAGAACTGACGGCCGGCGCCGTCCAGATAAACCGTTTCGCCGGGAGCGGCGCAGTAGGTCACGGGCTTGCCCGGCGCACCGCTCACGGGAACGAGGACGGTCTCACGATAGACGCCCTCGTGGACCATCACCGTGTCGCCGGGTTCGGTCTTCAGCGCGGCGGAAACGATGCGCTTCAAAGGCTTTTCCTTCGTTCCGGGATTCCGGTCGTCCCCGTTGGGGGCCACGTGCCAGACGCGGGGAGCCCGGTCGGCCGCGGGAGCGGTGAAGTAAATGACGGGAGAACGGTTTTTCCCCGGCTTCTTGTAGTCGATCTTCTTAGGCAGGTAGTGGTTGCCCGGCCGGTAGCGGTTCTGGCGGTCGGAGACGATGTAGCACTCGTATTTGCCGCCGGGCTGGAGTTTATCCAGCGAGACGAAGGCCTGCGTCACGGAGGCCGTGCAGTCCCGGAAGGTGCGCCACTTGCCTTCGGGCCCCCGGACCAGAACGTTGGAGTTCTTCACCACGGCGTCGGATTCGAACTGCAGGGAAACCGCCCCGGCTCCGGCGGGGAGGATCTTCATGTTGAAGTAGGAGTTGTTCCGGGGCTCGAAAAGGTAGAAAGCCGGGCCGATCAGGGTGCCGTCGGCGGCGCGGCCCTCGAAATCCTTCTCGTTCTTCAACGTGAAATCCCCGTGCGCCGCCCCGGTGAACTTCGCAGTCAGTTGACATCCCGCCGGGTCCTGCGCGGGGGGTGTCCCCGGATAGGCGTTGCCGAAGAGCACGGCGGACTCGGGAACGGTACCGAGGATGCTCATCTTGACCACGCTTCCCGCTCCGGAAACGACATTCTTCACCTCGGGGGCGAAGGCGCAGTGGGTGACGGTCACGGGAGTTGCCGTCTTCACCGCCGTTTCCGCCCGGGCGAAACCGCAGTTTTCGATCATGAGGCCTTTCCCCGTGCAGGAAACCGCCGTTCCGGGCGTGACGAAGCCGAGTTTCCTCAGCTTCACGCCGTTCCCCGTGACCTTGACCTGACCGGAAATGACTGCGGGCGCGTTCTGCCCGTACCCGGCAAGCGTGAGGCCATTTTGGGAAACGGCGATGTCTCCGGGATATTTTCCGGGGAGCAGGTAGACCGTGGTCCCGTCGGGGAGTCCCGCGAGGGTCTTCCGGGGCGTTTTCACGCTGAGGCCGTCATTCCCGTCGCTGCCGTTCCAGGCCATATACCGGAAATTCTGCCCGGCAAAGCCCTGTTTGAACTTGGAACCTTTGGTCAGCCGAAAATCGAAAGCGGTGACGTCGGCGAAGGATTCCGGGTAAGCCTGGATCGTTTCCTTGCCGAAAGCAAGAGAGGTTTTTCCGTTCACCCCCTTGGGATCGTAATCGTTGACCCGGAAGAGGGAGTATTCCGAATTCTTGCAGGCCACCAGCGCGGGCGAGAAGATGTGGGAAAATCTGCACTGGGGATCGCTGGGCTTGATCCAGATGGACCCCCGCTGGTCCTCGATGCTGACGCTGCGGCTGATGGCGGCGGCCTGATTGGAACCGTAGAAGCGGATCCCGTAGGTGCGGGAGCGGTAGGAAAGGCAGTCGTCGATGACCGATTCCCGGCCCGACCAGACGATGATGTTGCCGCCGGAAACCTGCCGCCGGGTGCCGTTGCCCAGTCCGGCGCATCCTTCGATGCGGCTCCGGAACGCGTTGGTCATGCTGATGCCGCCGCAGTTGAGCACGGCGGTGCACCGCCGGATGAGGCAGTTTTCGGCGTTGTTGATGACGATGCCCCAGCTGGCGAAGAAGAAGCCCACCTTCTGGGTCATGAAGCCCCGGACGAGAAGGCCGTCGATCTCCACGTTGCGGACCTTGCCGCTCTTGCCGGGGTGAACGGCGAAGCCGTCCGTGGGAAACACGGAACAGCCGAGGACGTGCCGGGAAGGCGGCGCGGCATCCGATGTGCGCAGGTAGATCAATTTCTCCTTGGCATCGTAGAAGAACCGCCCCGGCTCAGGCAGGGGCGAGGAGATGAAATCCCGGTCCTGCTCCTCGTAGAGGGCGAAGGTATCGGCTTCGAAAACCGCTTCGGGAGCCGACTCGCACCGGGCGACGTAGATCCCCTTTTCCTTGTCGTAGACGCGGAAATCCTTCAGGGGGCGGTCGCCGTGGAGCAGCACGGTCCCCGGAAACTTCGCCCGGATGACCGTCCTTTTGGCCGGGTCCCCGTCCAGGACCTTCTTGACCGCTTCGTGGTATTTGCCGGGGAGGATGGTCAGCGTGTCCCCGGCCTTCAGCGCTTCCATGCCCTTCGAGATGGTCTTGAAAGCGCTCTTTTCGCTCCGCCCGTCCGCCTTGTCCGAGCCTGCGGGAGAGACGAAATACTCGGCCCCCGCCAACGCGAAGACCAGCAGAAACGCCGGCAACGACAGCAGTTTTTTCATATCCCCGCCTCCCCTGGGCTTCTTCAGTATTCCAGCATCTCTCTCCACCCGGCCACCGACTGGCCGTAGGACATGGAACTCACGTGCCAGTCCAAAAAGAGGGTGTTGGCGTTGTTGTTGTGACGGTAGGAGACCTCACCCTGCGTACTGGTGCCGCCGGCGTTCAGCCCCCAGATCCAGTTGTAGTTGGTGAGGTTAACGTAACTTCCGGGTTTGACCGTGTAGATGCAGTCGGTCCGGTAGAGCCGGGCGGAGGGCCGGAGGATGTTGGAGGTCTTCCGGATCTTCTTGGGCGAGTCGCAGCCCACGTTGCCGTGAAGCGTGTAGCTCAGGGCCCGCTTGATGGGCTTGGCATTCTGAGTGCGGAACATGTCCGCAGGACAGCGGAAGACAGGGGCGTAGTTGGCCGGAATGTCATCGGAATTGGAAAGGACGGGATCCCGGAAGACCCCCTTCTTCGTGAGGAAGGAGGGCCCCAGAAATTCCTTCATGCTGGTGAACCAGCTGTCGGTTCCGGCATCGTTTTTCGCGCCCACGGGATAGTGGTCCTTGTAACTGTCCACATACTGGGCCGTATACATGCCGATGGTCTTCATATTGTTCCGGCAGGAAACGTCCTTGCCCCGCTCCCGGGCCTGATTCAGCGCGGGGAGCAGCATCCCGGCCAGAATGGCGATGATGGCGATGACCACCAGCAGTTCGATGAGGGTGAAGCGGTCCTTCGCGAAAGAAGGACGGGACACGAATCGGGCTTCATTGGTTTTCATTCGAGTCTTTCTCCGAAATCAAGTTGTTGATGATGAGTTTGCATAATATAGGCCGCGAAACCGGCAATTTCAATATCGAAAGAGAAAAAAATACCGTAAAAATCCGCCCCGCCTTCCCGGCTCAGGACCGGAGCGCGGAGTGCCGGCCCGGAGCTTCGGGGACGGAATGGGCCGCCTGCCGGAAGAGCCCCCGCAGGACGAAGTAGAACATGAGTCCGTTCACCACCGAAACGAGGATCCATGAAATCGGGTACGAGATGAAGAGCATTTCCATGGTGCGGTTCAAGGGCAGGATCCACCAGACCCAGGCGACCCGGAAGAGGCAGACGCCCGTCAAAGTCGCGAGCATGGGCTTGAAGGAGTGGCCCAGCCCCCGGAGCCCGGCGCTGAAGATGTCCATCGTGCAGTTGAGCATGTAGGGGATGAGCATGTATTTCAGCCGCACCATGCCGCACTCGATCACCTCGCGGTCGGGATTGTAGATGCTCAGGAGCGGGCGGCCGGCCAGGCAGATGCCCCACCCGAGGACCGTGGTGATGCCGCAGGAAAACGCCAGACAGCAGAAGAAACTTCTCAGAAGGCGCTTGTACTTTTTCGCGCCGTAATTCTGCCCCACGAAGCTGATGGCGGCGAAATAGAAGGCGTTGCCCCCCACGTAGACGATCCCTTCCAGACTGATCCCGGCGGCGTTGCCCGCCATGGCGGCGGGGCCGAAGGAGTTGACGGCGGACTGGATGACCACGTTGGAAAGGCCGAAACAGGACCCCTGGAGCCCCGCCGGGATCCCGATTTTGAGGATATCCCGCAGCGTTTCGGGGTGGATGCGCAGTTTTTTCAGGACGAGGCGGCCGGAACCCTTCGCGGCGCGGAGCGCGTTCATGACCAGAACCGAGGAAATGCCGTTGGCGATGACGGTGGCCGCGGCCACGCCCGCCACATCCAGTTCGAACACGCTGACGAGCAGCAGGTTGATGAGGACCTTGGCGGCTCCGGCGACGAGCAGAAAATACATGGGCCGCCGGGTGTCCCCCCCGGCCCGCAGGATGGCCGCGCCGAAGTTGTAGAAGAAGACCAGGGGGACCCCCGCGAAGTAGAGCTGCAGATAGAGCGTCCCCTTCGGAAGCACCTCCGGCGGGGTCTCCATCCAGACGAGGGCCGTGCGGGCGAAAAGGATCCCGATGACGGCGAGGATCCCGCCGCTCCAGAGCGCGGAGGCCATGGTCGTGTGGACCGCGCGGGAGATCTTCTTCCCCTCCCTGGCGCCGATGGCGTTGGCCACCACCACGTTGGCCCCCGCCGACAGCCCGAAAAAGAGGCTCAGAAAGAAGGTTATGAGGGGACTGCACGACCCCACCGCCGCCATGGAGTCGGCCGAACCGAACCGCCCGATCACCGCCAGGTCGATGGCGCTGAAGAGCACCTGCATGATATAGGTGACCATCAGGGGAACGGCGAAAAGCAGGATCTCGCTGAAAAGCGGTCCGTGACACATGTCGATCTGGTATTTGCCGCCGGAAGCCATTTTTCCCTCGGTCACGCAACGCTCCGCCCGGCGGCATGGTGCGGCAGGGATCCTTCAGGCGCATGGCGGGCCGCCTGAAGGAAGAGCTTGCGGAGCACGACGTAGAAGATGAGCCCGTTCACCCCCGTGACGAGGACCCAGGAGACCGGGTAGGAAATGAAGAGCGTTTCCATGCTCCGGTCGAGGGGCAGGATCCACCAGACCCACGCCACCCGGAAGGCGCAGGCCCCCATCAGAGTCACGAACATGGGCTTGAAGGAGTGGCCCAGCCCCCGGAGCCCGCCGCTGAAGATGTCCATCGACGAGCAGAGCATGTAGGGAATGAGCAGATACTTAAGCCGCAGCATGCCGTACCCGATCACCTTCGGGTCGGGGTTGTAGAGACTCAGGAGGGGGCGTCCCGCAAGACAGATGCTCCACCCGAGGATCGTGGCGGTGGCGGCGGCGCAGATCAGGCAGTAGATGAAGCTCCTGAGCAGACGCTTGTATTTTCCCGCCCCGCAGTTCTGGCCCACGAAGCTGATGGTCGCGAAGTAGAAGGCGTTGCCCGCCACGTAGACCATCCCTTCCAGACTGATCCCGGCGGCGTTGCCCGCCATCGCCTTGGAACCGAAGGAGTTGACGGCCGACTGGATGACCACGTTGGAGAGTCCGAAAAGGGAGCTCTGGATCCCCGCCGGGATCCCGATCTTGAGAATGTCTTTCAGGCTTTGCGTGTGAAAACGCACTTTGTTGAGAAAAAGACGGCTGGAATCCCGAGACGCCGTGAGGGCGCCGATGACCAGCGCGGCGGCGATGACGTTGGCGACGATGGTGGCGATGGAAACGCCCGCCACGTCCATGTCGAAGCAACTGACCAGGATCAGATTGACGATCACCTTGACCACACCCGAGATCAGCAGAAAAACCATGGGCCGCCGGGTGTCCCCAGTGGCCCGCAGAACGGCGGCCCCGTAGTTGTAGACCAGAATGAGGGGCGCTCCCGCGCAGTAGAGCTGGATGTACAGCACTGCCTTGGGGAGGACGTGCGCCGGAGTCGCCATGAGGGTGAGGATCGAACGCGAGGCCCAGACGCCCCCCGCGGCCAGCAGAAGACCGCCCGCGGCGGCCAGAGCGACGGCGGTATGGACCGCCTGCGAAGTCTGTTTTCTGTTCCGGGCGCCGATGCAGCGGGCGACCACCACGTTGGTCCCCGCCGACAGTCCGAAGAAGAAGCTCAGGAACAGGGTGATGAGGGGGCCGCAGGTCCCCACCGCCGCCATGGAGTCCGACGAAGCGAACCGGCCGATCACCGCCAAATCGATGGCGTTGAAAAGCACCTGCATGACGTTGGAGATCATCAGCGGGATGGAAAAAAGAAGGACCTTGCTCAAAAGCGGTCCGTGACACATGTCGATCTGGTATTTGCTCCCGGGAACCATTTCTAACCTCAATATAAAGCATTCTGTCTAATATAACGCTTCGGAGGCGTTTTTACAATCCGCTCCCGTAAGGAACTTGCGGGAATTTTCGCCTTCGGCCGTCAGGGCCGGAGCGTGAGATGCCGGGGGGAGCTCCCCGGAGCGGCGTGGGCCTTTTGCTGAAAGAGCCGGTGGACGACCCAGTAGAAGATGCCGCCGTTGACCGTCAGCACGAGGACCCACGAAACGGTGTACGAGAGCAGCAGCGTGTTCATGGTCCGGTCGAGGGGCAGGATCCACCAGACCCAGGCCACGCGGAAGACGCAGACGCCCAGGAGCGTCACGATCATGGGCTTGAAGGAGTGCCCCAGCCCCCGGAGCCCCCCGGAAAGGACCTCCATGGCCGCGCAGAGGAGATAGGGCAGGATCAGATACCGCATCCGCAGGAGCCCCCAGCCGATCACTTCGCGCTCCGGGTTGTAGCAGCGCAAGAGAGGTTCGCCGACGAGATAGATGCTCCAGCCCAGCACGGCGGCGGTGGCCACGGCCAGGGTCAATGTGTAGAAAAAACTCCGCAGGAGCCGCTTGTACTTGCCCGCGCCGTAGTTCTGCCCCACGAAGCTGATGGTCGAATAGTAGTAGGCGTTGAACCCCACGTAGACGATCCCTTCCAGACTGCCGGCCGCCGCGCTCCCGGCCATGGCCGCGGGCCCGAAGGAGTTGATGGCCGACTGGATGACCACGTTGGAAAGGCCGAAAAGAGACCCCTGTATCCCCGCGGGGAAACCTATTTTGAGGATGTCCCGCAAACTCCCCCTGGTGAAGCCGATCTTCCTCACCAGCAGGCGGCTGGCGTCCCGTGCGCCGGAAAGGGCCCGGAAGATCAGGAAGACGGCGACGGAGTTGGCGATGATGGAGGCGAGGACCAGTCCCGCCACATCCATGCCGCCGAAGCGGACCAGCACGAAGGTGAGGAGGACCTTGATGACCCCCGCGATGAGCATGAAGACCAGAGGCCGCCGGGTGTCCCCCGTGGCCCGCATGACGGCGCTGCCGTAGTTGTAGAGCAGGATCAGCGGCACACTGAGGGCGAAAAGCCGCATGTAGAGCACGGCCTTGGGCAGGACCTCCGGGGGCGTTTCCATGATCTCAAGGGCGGTCCGGGCGATGAAGACGCCCGCGGCGGCGAGGACGATGCCGCCCCAGAAGGCCACGGCCATGGCGGTATGGACGGCGTGTGAGGTGGCCTTCTTCTGCCGGGCGCCGATGCAGCGGGCGACCACCACGTTGGCCCCCGCCGACAGTCCGAAGAAGAAGTTCAGGAAAAGGGCGGTGAGGGAGCCGCAGGCCCCCACCGCCGCGAGAGAATTGGACGAGGCGAAACGGCCGATGATGACCAGATCGACGGCGTTGAAGAGCACCTGCATGATGTTGGAAACCATCAGCGGGACGGAAAAAAGCAGGACCTTGCCGAAAAGCGGTCCGTGACACATGTCGATCTGGTATTTGCTGCCGAGAGCCATTTTTTCTCGCGCCCGGGTCCTTCAGCGGTATTCGATCGTCACGGGCAGGTAACCGCTCATCTCACCGACCGTGAAGCGGATCCGGTCCCCGGCGGTTTCGAAAGCCAGGGGGCCCGCCGGCGTGGAGACGCTTTTTACCCTCCGCCCGTCGCAGCGCCAGTCGATCCCGAGATTTTTCACCGTGATCTCGTCCTCGATGATCTGGGTCTGAGTTCCCTTCTGTTCCGGCACGACGGCGAAAAGGTGCAGAACTTCCGCGTTCTTCTTCACGCCGACGCAGCTGCGCAAAAATGTGGGGCGGGAGTCGATCCGCACTTTCTGTTCGGGGTAGACCTGCTGAAGGGCGAATTTCAAAACGTCGCGCAGTTCGCTCATGGCGTAGGCATGGTAACTCTTGAAGATCTCATGGCTGAAATGGGCGGCCTGCGGGCTCACGGCCAGAAAGGAGCCCATGTTCTCCCGTTCCGGGGGCAGATAGAATTCGGGGTAGCCGTCGAACCACTCCTTGTTGTGGTAGGCCCTGCGAAGCTGACCGAAGAGCTTCGCTCCCGGCTTTTCCCGGAAGAGGACGCCCGGCGCGTGGAGCGCAAAAGGCATGTCGGGCAGAGGCCCCGGGAACACGAAGAAGGCCGGATCCCAGGGGGCTTCACCGAGGTATGTCACGGGCCATCCGGCGGGGAATGCGTTTTCTTCCGTCAGCCCGGCGTGGCCCGTCGAAATGATCTTTCCCCCCGCGGCCAGATGTTTTTCGATGCGGTCGAGGATCTCCCGGTCCGGCCGGACCGTGTCGGGGAAGATCAGGAGCGCGTATTTGCTCCAGTCCGAAGCCGTGGTGACGATGTCGAACTGAATGTCCAACTCCGAAAGGAGCCGGAGCGCGCCACGGACCTCTTCGGCGTGCCGGATCTGCGGCAGAGTTCCGGGGAAGACCACCGCCGCCTCGGCGAAGGATGTCGCATTCTCGAAGAGGGGCTCGAAGGGCCGGATGGAAGCATAGACCTCCTTGACCCGCGCCATCACCACGGGGGAAAGGGCCCCGTCTGGCGGAAAGTGGTCGCCGATGTTGGGCCGCAGGCCGTTGGCCAGCCCGACAAGGAGCTCGTGCTTCAGCGCCACGGCAGTCCGCAGCCCGCCGAAGTCCCCCCAGGTGTAGAACCGTGCCGTCATGTTCAGGCAGGTCTCTTTGCCCAAGGTCCGCATGTAACGGGCCGACACGGGCAGGTATTCATAGCCCCAGTCGCCCCGGCTGGGGATGCACTCGCACTCCAGATAGGTCCCCGTTTCCGCCTGCTCTTCGAAGCCCACGCAGTTGTAGTAGATGAGAGGCTCCGGAATGTATTTCCTGACCGTGGCGGAAATGTCTTCCGTCAGCCGCTGGATCGCCTGCCGGCTGAATTCGAGCATCGCCTTTTCGTCCGAGGGGTCGAGTCCCGCCGCCTTCATCCCGGCGACGCAGCGGTCACAGCAGCAGGGGTTGGGATTGAGGCAGTCGACGAAGACCCCTGACACGGGATAATTTTTCACCACCTCTTCGATCATGGCGACCAGGTGTCCGGCGTAGGGAGAGTTGCAGCACATCTTCCGGGCCATGGGCGAGACGCCCCCCGTGAAGGGCCGGGGCGGCACGGTCTCCCAGTCGGGATGCTGCACCGCTTCGGCGTGGCTGAGGCCGCCGTTGAAATAGGCGTTGAGGGCGATGCCCTTCCGGGCGCAGGCTTCGGCCAAAGTCCCGAAAAGGTCGAACTTCAGCCCCGGATGGCGGATCCCGATGCGCGTGTCGTAGTAGGCCATGCCCATGTTGCACCGGGCGTGGAAGGTGAGGAAATCCACGCCGCACTCCAGCAGGAAATCGGTGAATTTTTCGGCGTCGAAATATTTCCCCACCTCGGGATAGTTGGGGCTGGTGTGGAAGTCGTAGAACAACGCGCGGGTCGGACGGAACATGATAAGCGAAAACTCCTTGCTGATCTCCGGAGATGCGCTCCGGCTAACGTTTTTCCCGTTTCGCCGCGGAACCGAAGGGGATGTGCACCGAGGGCGTGAACCTCTGCGCGGCGTCGAGATGGGGATGCTGCTGGTCGTCGAAGAATATGTGCGGTCTCAGCGTTTCGAGGATCCGCCCCTTGTCCATGCCGCCGAGGAAGTGGGTCTCGTCGACGGTGATGTTCCAGCTCCGCAACGTGTTGATGACCCGGCGGTGCGCCGGGGCGCTGCGGGCGGTGACGATGGCGGTCTTGAGAAATCTCCGGTAGCCGGGAGTGTGCTCTTCGCGTTCATCTTCGAGGGCGCGCAGGTTCCCGAGCTTGCGGAAAAGATCGCCCAGGGGGCCGGGAGTGATGGCGGTTTCCGCGTTGGCGGTCTCGGAGTCGTAGAACGCCTTGATCCCCTCGGTCTGATAGATTTTTTCCGCGCTGCCGTCGGCGATGACGCCGTCGAAGTCGAAGGCGACGCGCAGTTCGGCGTCCGCGGCGTCGTCGTCGGCGGCGCTGGGCAGGACGCAGCCCGCGGGATAGCCCTTTTCGAGAGCCTCGGTCACGTCGGACTCGTTGGCCGAAAGGAAGAGGGAAACGTTGTAGGCCGGGATGTAGCGGAAGGGCGAATTCCCCCTGGTGAAGGCCGCCCGGATGATCCCGAGCCCGTAGTGTTCGATGCTGTTGAAGACCCGCATCCCCGTATCGGAGTCGTTCCGCGACAGCAGCACGACCTCGACCGGCTGGCGTTCGGGAAAAACGGTGTTGAGTTCCAGAAAACGGCGGACGAAGGGGAACGCGATCCCCGGGGAAAGGACATCCTCTTCATGCGCCCGCTGATAGGCGCGGTAGGCGCGGATGCCTTCGTTCCGGAAGACCGCGTCGGCCTCGTCCAGCGCGAAGAGGGCGCTGGAGGCGACCGCGATCACCAGTTTTTCTTCGATCGGATACGGCATGAGATCACCTTTCGAGTAAGTTTTCCGGTCCTTCCACGGTATTTCGGTACATAATATACACTTGTTTCCCGGCGATTTCCAGCAGTTTTTCCCTTCCACGGCACGAAATTCGCCCGGCGCGCAGGTTGCAAATTCGCCCAAACGGGCTTATGTTATAGCAGAAGCATTTCAACGATCAGGCAAACGCGAAGGCAGGGAGGCCGGAAATGAGCAGTGTATTCGAAAACAGGAAGAAGATCCGTCTGGGCATCTGGGGGCTGGGACGGGGACGGGCGTTCATCCGCCAGTGCGGGGAGCTGAATTTCGAGATCGTTTCCGGCTGCGACCTGAACCCCGTCCTGCGCGAGGAGTTCCGCAAACTCTGCCCCGGAGCCTTCGTCACCGCCGACGAAGACGAATTCCTGAAGCAGGATCTGGACGTGGTGCTGGTGGCCACCTTTTTCACCAACCACGCGCAGGATTCCATCAAAGCCCTCAAGGCCGGAAAACACGTCATCAGCGAAGTTTCGGCCTTTTTCACGCCCGCCCAGGGGGCGGCCCTCGCCGACGCCGTGGAAGAAAGCGGCAAGATCTACTGTCTGGCGGAAAATTTCGCCGACCAGTTCGTCAAACAGCTCTGGCGGGAAGGGGTCTTCGGGGAGCTTTCCTACGCCGAATTCGATTACGTCCACGACTGCCGGGGGTTGAGCTACACCACCTTGTACGGCGACCCCATTTTGCCGGGGAACACCGCCCACTCGTGGCGCTCGTGGCTGAATTTCCACTACTACTGCACCCACTCCCTCGGGGCGGCCATGGAGATAACGGGGACCCGCCCCGTGCGCGTCGCCGCCGCGGGAGGCTGCAAGCCCCTCCCCGGCTACCTGCCCGGCAGTGAGATGAATTGCATGAAGCCCTCCTTCGTGACGATGGACAACAGGGGCGTCGTCCGCAACATGATGGGGGCTTCCACCTCGGACTCCCACCGCCGCCGGATCTGGGGGACGCGGGCCTTCGTCGATCTGACGGAAAAATCCCCCGCCGTCACGTTGGGCCAGTCCGGGAGCGGCCTGAAAGTCAAGCTGACGCCGCCCGAGACCGAGCTGACCCGCCTTGCCGAAAAGGCGGGACACAACGGCGGCGACTTCTGGATGCTCTACCACTTCGCCGACACTTTCTACAACGGAGCCCCCCTCTTCTGGAACATCTGGGCGGCCTGCGACGTCACCCTCACCGGGATCATGGCGGTCAAGAGCGAAAAGGCGGGAGGAGTACCGATAGACGTTCCCGACTTCCGCAAAAAGGAGGTCCGGGACCGATACCGCGCCGACGACTTCGCACAGCGGCACTTCGATCCCCGCAAGATCTTCCCCGACACGCAGAATCGGGCTGAAACGGAAAAATTCACCCTCATCATGAACGACCTCGACCGGCCCTGGTGCAACAACGGCGTTCCGTTGCTGCTTTCCGCGCTGGCGGGGATCGAACTGTATCCCCGCATCACGGATCCTGAGTCCCGGCTGGCCGTCCAGGATCAGGTCAGGCTGCTGCTCCGCAACCTGAACGTGATCGCCGACGCCCTCAAGGCGGCCCGGGATCTTGCGGACAAGTATCCCGATTCCCCGGCCGGGCAGGCCCTGCGCTCCTTCTGCGAAGCGGCCTGTCCCGAAAAGATGGCCGACCCCAGGGCGTTGCGGAAAGAACTGACCAACTGGCTGCTTTCCGCCGACCTGCCGCCCCGCCCGCAGCTGCGGATGTTCCTCGACGCCGACGCGATCGAAGCGAGTACGCCGCCCGCCGCTCCGGAAGGGTTCGTCCTCCGGACCTTCCGCCCCGGAGACGAGGAACAGTACATCCGCCTCATGCACGAGGCGGGCTTCGAACAGTGGGACATGGCCCTCGTGCGGGCGACCCTGGCCGGAGCTTTGGACGAGGGGATCTTTTTCCTCGAAGAGAAAAGTTCCGGGCTCCTGGCCGCCACGGCCATGGCCAACCGGGTCCGTCCCGGCGAGGAGGAGCAAGGCGCCGAACTGGGCTGGGTGGGGGCGGGCCTCGCCTTCCGCGGCCGCCACCTCGGGGCCGTGGTCTGCCAAGCCGTTCAGGCGCGGTACAAACGGGAGGGCGTCACCAGAGCGTACTTGCGCACGGACGATTTCAGACTGCCCGCGATCAAGACCTATTGGGCCTTGGGCTGGCGGCCCGTGATCGGTACGCCCGACATGCGGCAAAGATGGGAAATCGTCTGCAAGAAGCTGGGCCTTGCGCTGCCGTAAAAGCCGTTCACCTTTTCCCGGTCAGCGTCTCGAAGGCCTGACACAGGAGGCGGCAGATGATCTCCTGCCCCTCGGAGTTGGGGTGCAGTCCGTCGGGGATGAACGCGGCGAGTTTCCCTTCGTCGTTCCCCGTGATCTCCCGGAAAGCCGCGTTGACGTCGGCGACGGGGATCTTTTCCTTCGCCATCAGCTCCTTCGCGGCGGCGATGAAACGGTCGAGCATGAAATTGAACCCGCGGGTGAGATAGGGCTCCCCGCCATAATAAGGTTTCAGGTTATCCAGCAGGATCATGGGCGGCGGCGTGAAAAAGATCATTGCCGCATCGATAGCCCGCATCGAGTCGATGAAAAACTGGAGATTCGCCAGATACTCCTCGATGGTGAGCCGGGGCGTCGTCTTCCCTTTCCAGACGTCGATGGCCGCGTCGTTGCAGCCGAAGGAGAAGATCAGCACGTCGGGCCGTTCGTCCAGCACATCCTTTTGAAACCGTTCACGGGCGAGCCCCGTGTCGTTGCCGCCCACCCCTTTGTTGACGATCACGTGCCGGGGATACCGGGCCGCGAAGAGCTCCGACGCGGCCGTGACGTTTTTGCGCAAAGCGGTGATGGAATCTCCGAAAAAAAGTATTTTCGACATCGTTTTTTCCCTTATCGTTCCCCTGTCCGGAAGCTGCCGGCGAAGTTCAGACCGCCGGGCCCGCTTTCCGCAGCAGTTCTTCGAGGATGTTCCGGCAGACGGCGCGGGGGTCTTCGCTGTCGGGGATGTCCTCCATGAAGTCCCACAGCTTGCGGGCCTGGAGCATCTTTTCCGCCTCGGGCGAAAGGTTGCGGAAAGCGATCTTCCCCTCCCGCAGATGGGTCCTGGCCTGCACGTAACCGATGAAGAGAGAATCGAGACGGTCCTCGTTTTCCAGCGCGAAGCTCACATAGTCCCGGAAATACTGCGGCGAAAGTCCGGTCACCCGTTTCTGGTAGAACTGCTGGCTCTTCAGCAGGACCGGGTCGGTGATGTAAGGAGCCAGAGGCAAGTCCGGGTCCTGGCAGAACCACGTCATCTTCTTTTCGCGGACGATCTCGTCCAGTTCGCAGGGGGCGTATTCCACCTCTTCGCCCCGCAACGCTCGCGCCAGCAGATCGAAAAGTTCGGCGAAAGCGCCGTAGCCGGGCTCATAGGCTTCGAAGCAGACGCCCTGTATCCCCAGTTTGCGAAAGGTTTTCAGGTCTTCGAGGTAGGAGCGCGTCCCGTATTGAAAATTCCCCGCGTAGCCCTGCTTCATCACGTTCTCATGGATATACACCTTGCCGGGGAAGGCCCGGTTCCACTCCTCGAGCTTCCGCAGCATGGCGGTATTGCAGGTCAGCTCCTCGGGTTCGTTCCCCGTGCCGTAATGCCAGCGCATGATGCCCGGCACGGTGTCGTCGAGGGCGCTCCCCAGAGGGAAGGTGGGCGTCCGGGGGAAGGTGTCGAACATGATCCGCGCCATGGCGGCGAAGGGGGCGGGATCTTCCGGCAGATCGTAGCGCCCGATGTACACGTCGGTCTCGAAGGCCAGATCCGGACGCGTCTCCTGAACGGCCTTCACGAAGCGCGCGACGAAGGGGTTCCACCTCTCTTCGGGGACGAACTTCCGGCATTGGGGACATTGGCAGAAATCCCGGCCGTCGGCGGCCCGCATGTGGATGCGGCGGATCGCCGGGAGCAGTTCCGCCAGCCACGCCCGCGCCCCCTCTTCGAAGGCCTCCAGCGCTCCCGGCGCGAAGCGGCAGGGGTAGGTCTCGCACTCCAGCTTTTCCGTGAAGAGACCGCCCTCCTCCTTCTTTGCGAAGAACTCAGGTCTCCAGTCGGTGTAACTGTAAAAGGTCCGGGGACCGAAGGTCATCAGGGTGATCTCCACCCCCGCCCGGCGGCACTCGTCGAGGATCAGGTCTTTGTACCGTTTCCAGCCGTAGTCGTAGTGGATGATGATGGAGTTGAATTTCAAACGCTTCATCCGGCGGATGAAACGCCGCAGCTGTTCCGGCGTGTGCCGCAGCAGACTTTCGCAGGGGTTGAATCCCCGCACCGCAAACTGTTCTTTCATTGGTTCCTTCCCTCAAGTTCCCGTCTTCGTCCCCTAATATAGCACCGTTTCGCCGTATTGCAACCCGATGAAGTTTTTTTCTCCGGGAGTTGAAAAATGGAGCAAACGGGGTTAAATTATCTTCCGGAAAGAAAAACAAGCTCGATTTCGAGCACAATTTCGGAGAAAAATACCATGAGCAGCGAATTTCCGCGGCGTACGCCCGAATCGCAGGGGATCTCTTCGGCGGTTTTGACCGGAGTTTTGAGGGAACTCGACAAGCTGGAGTACATGAAAGGGATCGTCATCCTCCGCCGGGGGAACGTGATCTGCGAGGCCGGATGGGCCCCATGGGAGAAAGAGACGCCGCAGGCCCTCTGGTCGTTGAGCAAAAGCTTCACCTCGTGCGCCATCGGTTTGGCCCGGAGCGAAAAACTTCTCGACCTCGGCGACAAGCTGATCGACTTCTTCCCCGAATACCGCTCCTGCGTCACGGACAACAAGATGTTCGACGTAACCTTGCGGGATCTGCTGACCATGCGCAGCGGCCACGCCCAGTGCGCCGTCATCTTCGCCTGGTCCGACACGGCGGGCGACTGGGTCCGGGGATTCCTGAGTTCGCAGCTCGCTTTCGCGCCGGGGAGCCGTTTCGTCTACAACTCGGCGGCCACCTACATGCTCAGCGCCGTCATCCGGCGCGTGACCGGCCTCAACGTCCGGGAATACCTCATGCCCCGGCTCTTCGAACCGCTGGAGATCACGCCGGGATTGTGGGAAAGCTGCCCCGCCGGGACCAACTTCGGCGGCTTCGGACTGCATTTGAAGCTCATGGACGTGGCCAAATTCGCCCAGCTCATCCTGGACAAGGGGCGGTGGCAGGGGAAACAGCTGCTCCCGGCGGACTACCTGGAAGAGGCGACCCTGCCCCACGCGGACAACTCCATGCGCGAACAGCCCGACTGGCGGTGCGGCTACGGCTACCAGTTCTGGCGCTCCCGCCACGGCTTCCGGGGCGACGGAGCCTGCGGCCAGTACGCCCTCATGCTCCCGGAAGAGGAGATGGCCGTCGCCGTCAACGCCACCGTGACCGAAATGGGGAAGATCCTGGATATCCTCTGGGAAAAACTCCTGCCCGGCGTTCAGGCGTCTCCCCTGCCGGAGAACCCCGGGGCTCTGGCGGAACTGGAAGAACTCACAGGCTCGCTCGCCGTCCCCGCCGCCCCCGCCGCCCCCGCCGGGGGAAAGGCGGAGAAGCGCAGCTGCACCTTCGCCTTCGGCCCCAACTCCGTGGGCATCGAAGGAGGATCCCTCGAAATTTCCCCCGAAGAGTGCCTCCTTTCGCTGAAAACGCCCCGCGGCACGGAAGAGATCCGCGCGGGTTTCGGCTCCTTCGCCCGGAGCACCGCCCGAATTCAGGACTTCCGGCCCCATCCGCTGGCGGCCTGCGCCTCGTGGAAGAGCGAAAACCTGCTCGAAATCGATGTGCTCTTCCTCGACGGAACGTTCCGCGACACCTGGGAGATCGAGTTCGCCGACGGCACGGTCGATTTTCGCTGGCGGACCAAATGTTCTTTGTTCCGGCCCCTGCTGCCGCCCCTGCGGACGGTCCGCTTCGAGGGAAAGTAAGGCCGGAAAGCCCGCCGGACCGGAGGGGGAAGTCCCTCACTTGCGGAGGATCACCAGCTGGTGAACGGCGCGGCTCATGGCCGTATTGATCCCGTTTCCGGTCCAGCGTTCATCATTGTCGTCGACATCCAGCAGGATCACGACTTTCGCTTCACAGCCCTTGAACTTCATGTAGGTGAAATAGGCGATCTCCATCGCGCCGACCGTTGCGGGCCGGTTCACGATATGGAATCTCCCCACGTCGGGATCGTCGCCGATGGAGGTATGTTCGAGGGCATGGCCGCCCAGAATGACGATGTCCTGAAGCGGGACCTGTTCCGTCATGACCAGCCGTTCCAGTTCCTGCTCGAGAAGCTGACGGCTGTCCCCGCGCAGGACATGGATGTCCGCCCCCTCGGGGGCCGAGTCCGGGATCTCGGAAGGCATGGACTGATAGGGTTTCAGCGCTTCGAAGATCTTCCTGGTGTTGCGGCAGTTCTTCGTCAGCTGCACCGGCGGGATCCCGAAATCCGGCAGGGTCAACTCCCCGGTGAAGATATTCTGGTCGGGGTCGTAGAAGATGTAGAAGGGCCCGTCCGCGGGGACCAGCATGGAGATGACCTCCCACGCCTTGGGGGTGAAATCCTGCCCCTCGTCCACCACGACGGCATCGTAACAGAAACAGGTCTTGTAGAGATACTCTTTCAGCAGTCTCGGCAGGGCCTCGGAGTAAAGTCGCGGATCGCTCCGGTACATTCCGATCTGCTCTTCGGGGATCTTCAGCAGTTCGATGCAGAATTCGAAAAAGGCCGCCGCCTTGATCGACGGAAAGTCCTCCACCTCGCGCCGGAGGTGCTCGGCGAGCAGCTGGTTGAAGCACAGCAGCAGCACGTTCGCCCCCTGCGCCGCCAGCCGTTCCGCCTTTTTGACGGCCATGACGGTCTTGCCCGATCCGGCGCATCCGCGGATCTGGAGGCGCGGGAAGCTTTCCAGAGCGTCCAGAAGAGCGCACTGCTGTTCGGTCAGCAGGAAGAACTGCTTCTCTTCGATGCCGATCCGTTCCGAGAGCTTCTTTCCGTACTCGAAGACGGGAGACAGCACATGCAGGACATCTTCCGGCGAAACGGTCCCGTGCAGAACGGCCGGGAGCTGCGCTTCCAGCAAAACGTTCGAGGCGAAATTTTCGATGTACGGCAGGCCGGGTCCGGTCAGCACGATCCCCTGGGCTTCCGCGGGCCAGATCTCCCGGACGCCGCAGGAGGGGAAACAGACGCCGTGAGCGAATCGCATCGGGATCTCCCGGTTCAGAGACTCCCGGAGCAGCTTCAAGACCGCATATTTGTTGCGCTTGGCCTGCTCCACGGGATCGATGGGGCGGTCCTCCTGATACCACCGGCCGTTCCGGTAGGAAATGGCGCCGCCCTTGACTTCGAGGACCAGCATCCCCTTCTGCGGATGATAAAGCAGGAAATCGATCTCGCCGTCCCAGCGTTTTCCGTTCAGATCGCGCGTTATGTAGTCGAACGAATGAAAGACGTACCATTCGTCGGAAAGATTTTTCCTTATCGCCTCGAAAACGATCCGCTCCGACATGGGCCGCCGGGTCAGGTCGCATTCGACAGGTATCATGATGGCCATGGCAGACGGACACCTTTCATTTATCAGGAAAGTTCACTCTTCAAAGTTGTGAAATCGGCGTTGATCGAGGTAAGAATTTGCACCAGCTCCTTTTTCCTTGCGGCCTCCTCGAGTTGTTTTTCTATTCTTTCACGCAAGGTGGATTGTATTCGGGTCAGTTGTGCGTACATGGAATTTTCCTGCTGTTTCATTGCTTCGAATTGTGCCGGCACACCGGACTCGATCTCATCGAATGATTCGGCAAGCGATCTTCGGGCATGGTCCATTTCCGCCTGGTGCTTTTTGTCTTGGGCGAACATGATGATGTCGATGACGGACCCCAGCGCGGACAGCCACGGTCCGAGACCTTTGACGAAGTTTGTCAGCTTGGTTGCTCCCCACGGTTTGAATTTTCCGCCGAAGAAATGGACGATTTTCAAAACGCCGTCCTTGGTAACGGAGCCCACCAGTTTGCTGAGACCGATGGCCCCGGATTTGAAGGCTGTGAGGTCGATGGGATTGTTCACCGAGATCTCGTTGAAGTTCGCGGCGGCGGCCTTCAGCTGATTTTCGTAGTCGGTCACGCCCTGATCGACATCGGCAAGTGCTTCTTCCAATTCGGACACGATCTGGTTGAGATCGTTTATGAATTGGGCATCGTTCATGATTTCTTCCAGCTTCAGTTCCGCGTTTTCCAGTTCGAGCTGGAATTGATTCAGCGTTTCATCTGCCAGCAGCCCCATGAGTCGGTGTTTGAGCGCTTTGATTTGCTGGCGGATTCGGAGACTTGCCTCGGAGGCGGCTCTGTCGTACCGGGAAAGCGCATGGGAAACGATTTTCAGCTGACGGCGCGAAAACTCATCGGCGGCTTGATTTTTGGAAAAGGCCGTTATATAGGCGTCGAGGAAGGATTCGACGATGTTGATCCGCGAGAGGATCTTGCCCGTGAGCGCTTTTTCTTTTATGAAAAGATTCAGGTTCTGAAGAAACTCCTCAAAATGGCTTTCCGCAATCAGTTCGGGGATATTTTCCCTGACTCCCGTCGCAAAATCTTCGATATCGACGATGGTGAAATGCAGTTTTGCCAGCTCCTCTTCGCTGCCAATGAAGTCTTTGGTATCCCGACGCCAGTTCGCCTCGTTTTCTGCCGGTTCCTGATTCCTCTTGTTCATCAGGAGCATGGTCTTGCTGAAATACTTGCCTTGGATGAGACTTTTGAAATTCGCTCCGATTTCGCGCGTGAAGCCCTGGATCGTAATCATGTAGATCAGCAGATCGGCCTTCCGGATAAAGTCGAGAGAAAGACCATCGTGTTCGGGCCGTCCTGCATAGATGCCTGGCGTATCTGCGATGAGGACGCCGTTCCACGGATAGATTTTGATGGCATCGGTGGTAATGTCCTGGCCGATTGCGATGTTTTCGTCTTTTGTCAGGACTTGGACGAGGGTCGATTTCCCGGAGGAATACTGACCGCAAACCGCAATTTTGAGGGTAGTCTCTTCTTCTTTTTCCTTCAGTGTGCTTTGGAGCCGCTTCAAGTCGTCCTGAAGCATGGGTTCATCTTTAAGCTGAAAAACCTTTTCGCAGTTTTTCTGAAACTCGGCGTTTTTATGCAGAAATTCAAATTCCGTCATGATCGATATCCTTTCACGCTGAAAATGTTGTTCATGCGGGTTTCACGGTCTCGCGGGGACCGTTCGACCGGGAACTGTCGGACAGCAGGCGAGCCTCCCGCTCGGCAAGTTTTTCACGATTTTCGGAAGCCGTCCGAAAAAGCGACTGATTCAGGTCGGCAAATGCTCGGCAGATGTGGATGAGCGCCTGCTGGGCGTTGACCGCCTCATCAATTTTACCGAGGATTGATGGAAAAACCTGTTCTTCGCAGACTTTGAGCACCTGTCCGGCAAGCGAGCTTATGGCTTCGTCAAGACATTCATCAAATTTTTCCTCAAGCTCTCTGATTTTTGTTGCTTTGCTCTTGAAAAGACCGGCAATGAAACCCAATGCTGCCCCAAGAAGGGCCAAACCCGCCACGGCCCAGCCGCCGCCCGGGATCCAACCGAAAGCAGCCGCGGTTGCCAACAGACCAGAGGTGATGCCGCCGAACTTCATGATGTCCGCCCAAGGCAAGGAATAGGCTTCCAGCCCGGAAAAATCGGCATTGGTTTCTATGATGAATTCAACCTGACGGGACATTTCTTCCAAAATCTCTCTTATTTCCGCCATGAAATTCTGGAGGACTTTTTCGGGGACGGAGGGCAGTTTTTCCTGCAGCTCGCTGTTCCAGAGACCTTGGATCGTATCCTTGCCGTACTTGTTCTCAATGCAGGTTTCCGCAATGTCGTAAGTGTCGATGAGCTCTCTCGCTTCAGTTGCGATCATGATTCCGAGAGAATCCTTGAATGAAGCGATGCATCGTTCCACCTTCTGCTTCGTTTTCCGGATCAACTTCAGCACCTGTTCCGTCTGCTTCAAGCAACTGTCGATAGGCCGGCTGTTTTTTTGCGCAAAATATTCGACTTGGGAAATGAAATACTCTCGAATGGTCCTGACCCGGATGGCTGCTCCGCGCTCCAAAATATTTTTTACGAGACGGTTCCGGATCTCTCCGAATCTGGAAAGTTCGTAGAGGTCGATCCGCGAAACCTCGTTTTCCCGGAAGAAACGATCCAGCTCAGGATTGTGCCCCCGGCTGTAGAACGCAGCTTGTGCGTGAATGGGAAGGATCTCCACTTTCCGGTTTCCGACCGCACTGGAAATGCGTGCGAAATTGCCGGTTTGCGCTTCCGGAGAGACTTCCCGCTCCTTTCGGCGCAACTTGAACATCCGGTAATCGGAAATATCCGCTTTTACGTTGAGAAGGACGAGGATATCTTTCCCTTTTGCACAAATTTCGTTCAGATATTTCAGTTCGGCCTGTTCGATGTTGTCAGAGGTGAACATGAAGAGTGCGATATCGGCTCTCAGGAGAAGATCGTGCGCCATGCGCTCTTCTTCGCCGATGCCTGTGCCGTCCTTGTTCTTGTCTCGCACGGAAAGACTTCCAGGCGTGTCGTATACTTTAAGGTTGTACCAGGTGTAGTCGTGGATTTCCTGTGTCGTGCTTTGACCTCCCTTGCCGATGCTTTCTCCGCTGCCTCGGGTCAATGCTTCACGAACCGTGCTTTTCCCTACTTTTGTCTTGCCGAAAAGAACGACTTTAAATTTTGTAAGATCATCCTTCAGCAACAGGGTTTTTTCCTGAATGTTACGGACGGCATCTTTCAGGGATCGGGCGAAAAGGTTGATTGTCGATTGCAGTTGCGCCGCAGATTTTTTCTGATTCGGCTGGTTTTTGCCCAAGTTCAAATAGCCCGGGATCTCTACCTCCCTGAGCCGGGTCAGAAGCAGTTGCACCTCGTTGTCAAGGCTGCCGATTTTGCGGACTTCCTCCGTAACGCTGTCGTACTCCCGGCAGGCGATTTCCTTGCAGTATATAAGTGCTTTCAGAAAATTAAGATAGTCTTCGACCAGGCGGATCACATCCGGTTTTGGAAGCTGAGGCGTTTTATTTTTTGCGAAGTCGAGCCCCTGTACGGAACTCGTTATTTCAGAGATCTTTTTCAGAATTTTATTCATGATGCGCGGTTCCGGTTCACCTCTGAAATTCCGAGACGGCTTCTTTCAATTCCTCCATCTTCTTTCCCAATGCGGAAACGTTGTTTTCGTAGGGTTGGATCTCTGAGTGGATCTTCATGACGTATTCCTCCGCAGACTTGTGGATCCCATCCAGCTTCCCCAGAACACTCTCTTCACATTTTTCGAGTTCCGACGAAATATTCTGCAGGGCGGTCTTGTCTTCGGCGATTCTCTGTTCAAGCACCTCGGACATGACTTTCGTCGAGCGGTTCAGTTCCCCGAGTTTGCTCAGTTGCGCTTCGACTTCACTTGAGACCCTTTCGAACTCGTCCAGCTTCTTTTCCACCTCGATGCACCGGGCTTCAAGCTTTTCCAGAGTGTCATCCTCTCGGGAAAGCTGCAAAAGGACCTTGAACCAACGAAACATTTTTTCCTCCTTGTTGCGAAGCTCCGGCGGAAATTCGCCTCAGCTTCGCTTTTTTATGATCGACTGAAACTGTTGGATAATATACATCCGGATGAAAAGATTTGCAAGTTGCGCGCAGAAAAAAAACTTTTCATGGAAATGGAAAATCCGAAGTTCCTTCTCTCCTTGCAATTCGCCGCGGACGGTGGTATATTACAGCGGTGTTTTTGGTTTGAAGTTCTCGGAAAGGAGATATCGTGACCGACGGAGAAAAGAAAGTTTCGGAAAAATCGGGGTTCGGGGCCAGGGCCGAGGCTTTCGCCCGGTCGAAGACGTTCAGGATCCTGCTCCTTTGCGGAGCGCTCCTCGTGTCGGCGGCCGCCGCACTGCTTCTCTGGGCCGATCATCAGGTGGAAAAGGCCGCCGAGTACGTCCATACCCAGGTCGGGGAGGTGCCGGCCCGTGAATACGGGCTGCTGCTGGGAACGGCGCGGATCGTCCGCGGGGGATACCTCAACGAGTATTTTCTCCGCCGGATCCGGGCCGCCGTTCAGCTCTACAAGGCGGGGAAGGTCAGGAAGATCATCGTTTCCGGAGACAACCGCCGCAGGGAGTACAACGAGCCGCAGGATATGAAAGACGCCCTCATGGCCGAAGGCGTTCCCGAAGCGGCGATCCTCATGGATTTCGCCGGATTCAGGACGCTTGATTCCGTGGTCCGGGCCCGGAACGTCTTCGGCGTCCGGACCTTCACCGTTATCTCACAGCAATTCCACTGCGCACGGGCGGTCTACCTGGCCCGTGCCAACGGTCTCGACGCCGTCGGCTTCGCGGCGGAAGAGGTTCCCGCCCGGTTCAGGTTCAAGAACGCCTTCCGGGAGCCGCTGGCCCGAGCCAAGGCCTTTCTGGACCTCCATCTGCTCGGGACCCGGCCTCACTTCGAGAAGTAGAGAGAAAACTTATTTCTCCCCCAATGCCGCGAACTCGGGGAAGAGCCGCCGGGCGTTTTCGAGCATGAAGCGCTCCTCGGCGTCGTGCCAGCTGTAGGTCTTGCCCACCTCCTGAAAGAACATCCGCGTGAACTCCGCCAGACTGAGGATGCGCTGCCAGAACTCGGGCCGGCCGTAAAAGCCGTCGCAGGCGAACATCATCCGGTCGGAAAAACTCTCTCCGTAACTGGTCCGGCGGTCCAGATTGTGGATCAGCCAGTCGTAGTCCACCAGCCCCGTCACCGTGCAGCTGATGTTGCGGTAATAGAAGACGGACTCGAAAAGTTCGTTGACCCACGGTACCCCCAGATGGCCCTGCACCAGCTTCAGTTTCGGGAACAGGTCGCCCAGAGTGTCCAGCATGGAGGGCTTCATGTGCGCGGGGCCGGGAGGCACGGGGATGGTCAGCTGGTCCTGCCGCCGGTGCGAAATGATCCCCACGTGGAAGAGGACGGGCATTCCCAGTTCCTCCGCCCGGGCGTAGATGGGGAAATAGGCCGGATCGTTGTAATCCTTCGGAGGCCGGATCGCCTTCAGCCCGACGAAGCCCCGTTCTTTGAGGCGGTCCACCTGGTCGGGGCCCTGAAAAAAGTCGATGTACCCGAAGGGCACGAAGAGGCCGGGATAGCGCTTCCCCACCTCGAGGACTTCGTCGTTCCCGGCGAACTCGAACTCCGGCACGTAGCACTCCAACGGCAGCAGCCAGACCTGTTTCACCAGGCCCGATTCCGCCACCTCGTCCAGATGTTTGCTGTCGAAGTTGTGCACCAGATGCGCATGGGCGTCGATAAAAGGTTTCATGATCCGTCTCCTTATTTAATTTCTACTTTTTTCAAATCTCTGTTTTCCAAGATTTTTCTGCACGCGGGATTGTCGGGGAACTTCCGGGCGATCGCCACGGCCTCGGCAAGTTCCGCTTCGGACTGCTCTGCCCGCCGGCGGGCCCGGGACGAAAAGAGGCGCGACAGGAATTTCGATATCCTCGAGCCCTGCGGAGCATGGAGCCGGGCAAGATTGTACAAGGTCGTTGCGACATCGGGGAGGTATTTTTCGGGAACTTTTTTCGCAAGTTCACGACGGATCTCCAGCGCTTCCCCGTATTCCCGCTCCGCTTCGTCATAACGATTTCGGGCTTTATGCAGAATGGCGAGGTTGTTCAACGTCATCGCCACATCGGGAAGGTATTTTTCGGGAACTTTTTTCGCAAGTTCACGGTAAATCGAAAGCGCTTCCCCGTATTCCCGCTCCGCTTCATCATAACGATTTTGATTCCAATGCAGAACGGCGAGGTTGTTCAATGTCGTTGCCACATAGGGAAGGTATTTTTCGGGAACTTTTTTCGCAAGTTCACGCCGGATCTCCAGAGCTTCCCCGTATTCCCGCTCCGCCTCGTCATAACGATTTCGGGCTTTATGCAGAATGGCGAGGTTGTTCAACGTGTTTGCCACATCGGGCAGGTATTTTTCGGGAACTTTTTTCGCAAGTTCACGACGGATCTCCAGCGCTTCCCCGTATTCCCGCTCCGCCTCGTCATAACGATTCCGGTCATCATGCAGACCGGCGAGGTTGTTCAATGTCGTTGCCACATAGGGAAGGTATTTTTCGGGAACTTTTTTCGCAAGTTCACGACGGATCTCCAGCGCTTCCCCGTATTCCCGCTCCGCCTCGTCATAACGATTTTGGTCCGAATGCAGATTGGCGAGGTTGTTCAACGTCGTTGCGACATCGGGGAGGTATTTTTCGGGAACTTTTTTCGCAAGTTCACGACGGATCTCCAGCGCTTCCCCGTATTCCCGCTCCGCTTCATCATAACGATTTTGGTCCGAATGCAGATTGGCGAGGTTGTTCAACGTCATCGCCACATCGGGCAGGTATTTTTCGGGAACTTTTTTCGCAAGTTCACGACGGATCTCCAGCGCTTCCCCGTATTCCCGCTCCGCTTCGTCGTAACGATTTCGGTCCGAATGCAGAATGGCGAGGTTGTTCAACGTCGTTGCCACATCGGGCAGGTATTTTTCGGGAACTTTTTTCGCAAGTTCACGACGGATCTCCAGCGCTTCCCCGTATTCCCGCTCCGCTTCCCGGTAACGGTTGAGGTCGCTATGAATGTTGCCCTGTATAAAGAGGCATGTTCCGACGAGCGGGGCCGATTCGATTTTCCTTGCTCCTTCGAGTATCGGCGGAAGCACATGCTCGGCTTCATCATACAAATCGGCGAAGGCGCACATGTCCGCGACGGAGGAAACCGTATTCAAAAACTTTTCGTCTTCCCGCAGTTCGGGAAACTTGAAAGCTCCTTCCGCCCAGCCGCACCAGGGCTGCAGCTGACGTGCCGTCATGTCGGGCGTCGCCGAAAGGAATTCTTCCAGATACTGCCGCATGGTTTGGAGGATCTCGAGAGTTTCTTCCTCACCATTGATCTCGTGCCGCAGGAATTCCCGAGTCAGGCGGTGCATTTTCAGGATGTCGCCCTCGCCGTTGACGATGCAGTATTTCGTCAGCTGCTCCACGGCCAACTCGGCTGTGGAAGCCTTGCGCGTTCCCCGGTCCCACGAAATGACCTTGTCGCCGAATTTTTGTTTCCAGATCCCCGTCAGCGCCTCCCGGGGCACCTGCTCCGGCGGGAAGAATGAGGCCGCTTCGGCAAGGTAAAGGATATGCTCCCCGAGGGCGGGTTCGATCTCATCGAACTCGAGCAGCCGGTCGACGGTCGGACGCAGGAGCTTTTCCGGGTCCTGATATTTCCCGCCCCGGTGGGTCCGGCCGACGATGTTTCCCCCGAAATCTTTCCGCAGATCGGCCAGCTTCGACTCGAAACTGTAGGTTTCGTTGGCAACCATGAAGCCGGAAACGATCTCCAGCGACCACGCGTGACCGCCCAGCAATGTGATGATCTCTTTCAGGGCCGCGTATTCAGCCTTGACCTTTTGGCACTCGGAGGGCCCCGGCCGTTTTTCCGGCGGGACATACTTCAGGAACGGCTCCCCTTCCTCTGTCAGCGGCCACCTGGCGAAGGGGAAACGGTTGTTGCCCATCAGGCAGAAAAGCTCGAAGGCGTCCCTGTCGCTCAGCCGGCCAAGTTCGTAAAATTTCTGCGAACTCAGCGTGGAGCTCGATTTTTCATTGAGCCGGGTGGTGGCGATCATGCGTAAATTCCGCGGCAGACCGCGCTCTCGTGTCAGTTCGCGGAGGGCATCTTCGGAAATGAGCTCCAGATCTTCCAGATTGTCCAGAAGGAGCAACAATTCTCCCTGTTTTGCCCGATCACACAGCCAGCGCCAGGCGGCGTCGCGTTTCATTTCCCGTTCCAGGCGGTCGAAATCGCCGGGCAGCCCCACGCCGGTCAGGTCGTCGGTGACGTATACCTTGATGAGATCGACCATCTTGACCAGTGCGTCTGTCCAGCTGGAAACGCCCTGCATGGGGATGAGAAAACGCCCCTGCGGGAAATTTTCCCCGTAGGCGTAGGCGTAGTCCGTTGCCAGCTCGCTCTTGCCGACGCCCGCTTCTCCGGCGATGACGGGGATCGCCCCCTCTTCCCGGCACAGCTGATTGAGATCGGCCAGCTCCTTGAGGCGGCCGACGAAATATATGCTGAGAGGCGGATAGACCGTGCAGAGACTTTCCCCGGCGGCCTGAGAGTGCCGGAACTGTTCCGCCACGTCCTGCCGGATCGACGCCAGACGGCCGGCGACGACGCTGCTTTTCACCTCGTCCAAGGAGGCGAAAAAGGGCTTGTCCACCCCCTGACAGATCGTGAGCTCCTGAATGTAGTGGTCGGAAACGGGATCTCCGGTCTCGGGGAGTTCCACGTAATAGATGGGCCGGGTCGCCTTGTTCAGACGGCCCTGCCGGATCTCCCGTCTGGCCCACCACATCTTTTCCCGCTGACAGTAGTTGCTCTTGAGGTAGTTCGGGGAGAGCAGATAGACGAAGACGCGGGCGTTGTCGATGCAGCTGCGGATCTTGCTGCTCCACTCGTCGCCCCAACGCAAAGCCTCGCTGTCGAGGAAGACGCAGGAATCCTTCCCCGCCACACCTTTCAGCGCCTGTTCGATGGCCCCTTTGATGACGGCAAGGATCTTTTTCTGCTCATCGGTTTGAGCGTCGGCATGGGCGTAGGAGAAAAAAACATCGTATTTCCGTTCACTCATCTTCATTCCCTTCTTTCCGATTCCGAACCTCGGGCATAAAAAAACCGTCTTTGCGACGGTCGATGACGAAAGTGGTAGCGGGTCACAGATTCGAACTGTGGACCTGCGGATTATGATTCCGACGCTCTAACCAGCTGAGCTAACCCGCCGCCGTTCCATAAAATAACACCACAAGGGCGGAAATTCAAGCCCCGAATGCATTTTTTTCGAAAAAAACTTGCCCCCGCCAGGAATTTTCAGAAACCCGCCTTGCGGTAGTTGACCGCTTCGAAAATCGCCGCTTCGGAAATTTTTTCGGCCCCCGCCAGGTCGGCGATGGTCCGGGCCACCTTCAAGATGCGGTCGTAGGCACGGGGACTCAGCTTGAACCGGGTGATCGCCTGGCGCAGGAGCATCTCGCAGCCGGGATCCAGCCGGCAGTACTTCTGGAGCTCGCGGGAGCCCATGCGGGCGTTGCAGTAGATCCCCCGGAGCCCCGCGAAACGGGCCTTCTGGATGTCGCGCGCGGCGATGACCCGCGCCCGGATGACCGCGCTGGTTTCCCCCGTGGGCACCCGGAGCAGTTCGTCCTGCGAGAGCTGGCGCACCTCCACATGAAGGTCGATCCGGTCCAGCAGAGGCCCGGAAAGCTTTTTCAGGTAGCGGCGCTTTTCCTCGGGCTTGCAGACGCACCCCAGCTCCACTTCGCCCCGGCCGCAGGGGCAGGGATTCATGGCCGCACACAGGATGAACCGGGCCGGGAAGGTACAGCTGCCGCTGGCCCGCGAAATGGTCACGCTCCCCGTTTCGAGGGGCTGGCGGAGCACTTCGAGAACATTGCGTTTGAACTCCGGGAGTTCGTCCAGAAAGAGCACCCCGTTGTGCGCCAGACTGATCTCCCCCGGCCGGGGGTCGTGGCCCCCGCCCAGAAGTCCCGCGTCCGAAATGGTGTGGTGCGGCGCGGCAAAGGGCCGCCGGGTGAGGATGGGCGCGCCGGAACTCAGGAGCCCCAGCACGCTGTGGATGCGGCTGGTTTCGAGCGTTTCCTCCAGCGTCATGGGCGGCAGGATCCCCGGCAGCCGGGCGGCGAGCATACTTTTTCCCGTCCCGGGCGGGCCGCACATGAGGATATTGTGGCCGCCCGCGGCGGCGATCTCCAGCGCCCGCTTGGCCAGCTGCTGGCCCTTGACTTCGGCGAAGTCGGGCTGAGGCGTCTTGTCCTCGTCCAGATAGTCCCGGAGCTCCGCCCGGCAGGGGAGGAACTCGCCCTTGTTCACCAGATCCACCGCTTCGCGCAAGGAGGCGAGACCGAAAACGGGGAATTTGCCGCCTGCGGCGAGGGCCGCTTCGCAGGCGTTGCCCAGAGGCACCGCCACGGCGTTGACCTTTCCGGAGCGGCCCAGCACATCCGCGAGGGGCAGAGCCCCCTTGACGGGCCGGAGCGAACCGTCGAGGGCGAGCTCGCCTGCGAAGCCGAAACTCCGGAGCCGGTCGCCGTCCACCACCCCGGCTTCGGCCAGCAGGCAGAGGGCGATGGCCAGATCGAAGGACGCCCCTTCCTTGCGCAGGTCGGCGGGGGCCAGATTCACCACGGCCACGCCCGCGGGCAGCGCGTAGCCGGAACTCAGGAATGCCGCGTTGATGCGTTCCCGGCTCTCGCGGACCGCCGCGTCGGGCAGGCCGACGATGGTGATGAGACTTTCCCTGAGGGCGGGAGAGCCGCCCCCGCCGAACTTCACTTCCACTTCCACCGGGAGCGCGTCTATGCCCGCGACGGCGGCGGAAAAGCATTTGACCGACATGTATTAAGAACTCCTCAGCTGTTGCGCCGGAAGACGCCGGGAAGGTCGTCGAGAAATCCCGGACCGTAATCATCTTCCGAAGTTTCTATCCCGTTGATCCGGAGCCGTTCCCGGAGTTCTCCCGCCGAGGCCGCCGACCGGCGCTCGAGGGGCACCTCCTGCTCCAGCAGGACGGCGGAACGCCCCGGATCGAATGCCAGGACCCGGCGGCAGGGAACGTGGGCCTGCTCCACGAAGAAGGAGAAAAGGAACAGCCCTTCGGCGTCGGGGCACTCCTGTTCTTCCGCCGCGAGCAGGACCTCTTCGGGGAGGTCCACATGGACCAGACGGCCGGAGGGCTCCGGAACGGTGTATTTGAAGTAGCCGCTCAGGATCTGACGGCGGCGCTTGACGAAATTGGTCCGCAGGAAAGAGGCCTCCCGGTCCAGAGCCAGGGCGAGAAAACGCTCCGGAGCCGGGATGCCGCACCGGGCGATCAGGGCGCACAGTTCGGCGTTGGAAAGGCAGTCCCGGACTTCGATGATGCAGCGCTCCATGAGATAGCGATGAAAACGGTCCCAGAAGATCCGGCGGCGGATCCCGTGGAGATCCACCAGGAGGTATTCCCCGTTCGCCGGGTCGACCAGCACGTTCCCCAGATGCAGATCGGGATGCCACACGGGGGACGCGAGCAGTTTCCCGAGAAAATCCGCGAGGGCGTCGCAGATCGCCGGGGCCTGCCGGGTCCGGAAGAGCCGGGCCCCTTCCGCGAAGCCCTCCGCGGCCAGGGTGATGAGATAGGTCCCCTCGGAGGTCTCTCCCCAGGCCAGATGCTCCACCGTGGGGATCCCGCAGGCGCGGCAGAGCTGGGCCGCCTGGAATTCGCTCCGGAAACCGTGGCCCGGACGGCGATCGAATTTGATGAAGAACCGGCCGCTTCTGAAAACCTTGCGCACGGCGTTGCTCTTGACCGTTTCCGCATCGGGAAGCAGATCGAGAGGCGCTTCGCCCAGAGCCTCGCGGGCGGCGTCGGAGGCGTAATGCCAGCGGGAGTCTTTCACGGAACACACACCTTTCCCATGAAGAACCAGACGCCGCCGAGAGAACGGAGCATACCTTCTCCGCAGCCTTCGCACTGCATGAACTCCCCCCGTGCGCCGGGCGTGTCGGGGATCTCCCACACGAGGAGGGCTCCGGCGAAGGAACGGCGGAAGAGTTCCGAAGAGGTGAGCTCGCGGAAGAGCCGGGCCGATTCCGCGTAGGGGGGATCGGCAAAGATCAGGTCCGGCCGTTCTCCGGCGTAGCGTTCCACGGCGAGAACGTCGCACTGGAGCACCGCCAGTTCCGTTTCCACCCCGGTTTTCCGGACCCGTTCGCAATTTTGACGGATCGTTTCGGCGTGACGGGGGGCCAGCTCCACCATGACGGCTCTGGCCGCCCCCCGTGAGGCGCACTCGAGGGCGAAGGCCCCCGAACCGGAAAAAAGGTCCAGCACACGGAGACCCGTCAGGTCCCCCAGACTGTCCAGCAGGGCCTTGCGGCCCCGCCCGCTGGTGGGCCGGACGGCGATCCCTTCGGGGACCGTCAGGTCGAGGTTCCGGGCTTTCCCCGCGATGATGCGCATTTCCCTTTTTTCCTTATGTCGTGCAAGTTCCGTATTAAGATAGCACCGTTCCGGAGCTCTTTCAAGGCAAACTCCGGGAAAAAACTCAATTCCGGTCAGCTTCGTCCCGCGCGGCGATGCAGGCGCGTGTGAGCTCGAAGGTCTCTTCCGCCGTGGCGGGACCGGGGGTCCCGTCGAGGATCCCCCGCACGAAGCGGCTGAAGATCCCCCGGTGCGCACCGGGGACGATCTCCTTGACGCCCCCCTGATTGATGAGGACGCACTTGCCGTGAGCCACTTCGATGACGCCGTCGGTCCCCGCCACGCGGACCTGATCGTCCCCGTGGGTGGGCGCGGTCTGAGGCCGCCAGTAGTCGATGGAGGCCGTGCCGATGACGCCGTTCTTCATGACGCACATCACCGCCGCGGTCATTTCCAGGTCGCCGTGGTCCCGGTTGTCACTGCGGTCGTGGAAGGCCTGGATCGTCCGAAAGCCGGCTCCGGAAAACCACATGATCCAGTCCAGCGCGTGGCTGCCCACCCAGGGGATGGTGCCGCCGTAGGTTTCGCGATGCTTGTAGAATTCCCGCCGCTGGCCCAGCTTGTAGGACTTGCGGGCGTTGACCATCTTGACCTCGCCCACGGCGCCCGAGATCACCGCTTCATAGGCGGCGGCGAAGGCGGGTTCGGCCCGGAGCCCCACCATGGAAATGAGCCGGACGCCGGGGGAACATTTCTTATAAGCGGCTTCCACGGCGGCCAGATCCGCCTGCGTGAGGGCGATGGGCTTTTCGCAGAAGACGTGGCGGTCGTGTTCCAGCGCGGCGACGCACATTTCCGCGTGTTTTTCGAAGGGGCCGTCCACCACGACCAGGTCGCAGGGGACCTCGTCCAGCATGGTCCGATAGTCCTCGTACTCCTTGAAAGCGCCCCCGTAATACTTGCGGACGGCTTCCGCCATGGGCTCCGTGGGGTCGCCCCCCCCGGAAACGGCCGCGACCTCGACTTCGGGCAGATTGGCCAGATCGTTGAGCACATAACCCCAGTGGCCCCGATGACCGATGAGAACGATTTTCATTTTCCAGACCTTTCTTTATTTCGGATGATTGCATTCAAGAACGTTTCGACCGATCTCCTTCGCCCGGCGGAGCGCCTCCCGCGGCGTACGGATCTCCCCTCGATCCTGCAGTTCCCGGAGCCGCCTCAAAATTCCGCCCATTTCCCGCCCCGGCGGAAAGCCCGCGGCGAGAAGCTCCTTTCCCGTGAGCAGCGGCGGGTCCTCCGGCGGCGGGAGCGACACCAGGACTTCGAGGAGATAGTCGAATCCCCCCATGAGCCCGTGACAGCTGATGCAGTCCAGTCGGTGGAGTTCCAGTTCGAGGGGAAAATGCGCTTCCCGGAGCAGGGCTTCCACCTTGCTCCGCCGCATTTCCCGGACGCTGGCGAAGCGCATGTGATTCCGGACCGCATGGACGATCTTTTCCCGTTCATCCGGGGAAAAACCGAAGCGGCCGAGGATCTCTTCCGCCATCTCCGCCCCGATCTCCTCGTGGCCGAAAAAGCGGATGCGGCCCGAAACCTCCACGCTCCGGGCGGGGGCTTTGCCCACGTCGTGGAGCAGGACGCTCCACCCCAGAAGTTCGTCGGGGAAGACCATGTGGTCCAGCATGAGAAAAGTGTGTTCCAGCACGTCCCCCTCGGGGTGGAACTCGGGGGGCTGGGTCACATGGCGCAGACAGGCGACTTCGGGCAGAAGCTCCGCGAGGCGTCCCTCCTCTTCGAGACGCCGGAACGCCTTCCCTGCGAAGGAGCCGCACAGCAGACGGGAAATAAAAACCCGGCGCGGGGCGGCGGCGGAAGTTTTCGTCATATCCATACGTCTACGGCCGCAAGGCCTCCTCGGGCACGAACAAGCGGTACTCCTTGTCGAAATAACGGAAGCCGGTGAGGATCGTGTATCCCGGAAGGGCCGTCAGTTCGGAGGAAAGGACGCAGGGCCGCACCTTCGCGATCAGCGCAGTCACCGCCGCGCCGTAATCGGGGTAGACCTGATCGTCCCAGTTGACGAACATGGGGTGCCGGAATTCCGGCGGAGGCGGCAGGAGACAGGAGTAGATCCCGTCCGGAGTGTGGTTGAGAACGCCCCGGCGGCGGATCTCCGGCGGGAGACTTGCGAAAGCGGCGTGAAGATTGGCGAAGACCGCCTGTTCCCCCGGAAAGATCCACAGGTTGCGGATGACGGGCGCCGTGCCCGTCACCCGCAACGGCAGTTTCTCGAAGTACTTTCCGATCACCTGCGCGCGGAAAAGGAAACAGTAGAGAAGGGGCACGGCGAGGAGGAACAGCAGCCCACCTTTGGTGAACAGCGGACGCTCCATCCGGCAGATCCCCTGCACGGTCAGGGCGTAACAGCCGAAGGCCGGAATGGCCGCCCAGTAGAGATGCCGGACGCAGGGCACGGGGAAATACTGGTGCCACGATCCCAGAGCCAGCAGAAGCACCGCCAGCAGGGGGAGTTTCGAAGCGAACTCCTCCTTTTTACCGTAGAAAAGGGGCCGGGCCGTCAGCAGGATCGCCCCGATGACCAGCAGGGGGAGAAGAGCAAAGATGCAGTTGGTCCAGCCGCTGGCCCCGGTGAGGGGGAACATGCTGTCGCTGAATTGCAGCCAGGACCATGAGCCGCCCCGTTTCACCACGAAACGGAAGATGAAGGCGAAACACTGGCGGAAGTAGTCCTGCCACGCCCCGACAACAGTCAGGTAAAGGGAGAAAAGCCCCCCGACGGCGGCGGCGCCGCCCGCGTAGGGGATCAGCGGGGCGAAGGGGCGGGGCCCCGGAATGCACCAGGCCCGGAGGAGCAGGACCATCGCCCCCGCGCCGAAGGAGACCAGTCCGCAGGGGGTGCGGCAGAGAAAGGCCGCCCCGGCGCACACCCCGGACCAGAAGAGCAGCTGCCCTTTGCCCCCCTCCAGAAAACGAAGTTGAAGCTCCGTTCCCAGCAGCATGAAGAAGAGGGCGTAGACGCTGGACCAGGGGTGGAAGGGCACGATGTAGAAGGGGCAGAGCATGAGGAAACAGGCATACCAGAGCCAGCGGAATTTCGGGGCGAGGAAACGGTTCCACACCGACGCCCCCAGCAGAACGATGCCGCCGTAGAAGAGGACCGTGGTGTACTTGATGACGATGTCCTCGGCCCCGAAGAGCCGGACGGGGATCGATTGGATCCACACGGCGAGGGGGCCGTACTGGCAGAAGACCTCCTTGAAAAGGAGTTTCCCCTGCGCCACGGCGTCGGCGGCCCCCAGCATGATGCCGTCGTGATGAGCGTCGAAGCCGAAGCGGGCGAAGGTGCCGAACCAGGCGCATACGCCGCAGAAGATGAGGACGTTCAACAACAGCTTCCCGGAAAAGAAGGAAGGCGTTTTCTGCGGAGGGGCGGGAGGGTTAGAGGTCTGCATGGTTTTTCAGGTGCTGGCCCCCGTCCACGGGGATGACGGCCCCGGTGAGGGAGTCGCAGCCGATGATGAAGAGGATCGCGGAAACCAGATCTTCGGGCTCCGTCCGGCGGCCCGAGGGGACGCTTTTCAACACTTTGGACATGGCGGAGTTTTCCATGCCGGCGGGGGGGAGCATGGGGCCGGGAGCCACGGCGGCGAAGCGCAAGTTCCGGGGGGCCTGTTCGAGGGCGAAAGCGGCCGTGGCGTCGGCCAGCGCCTTGCGGGAAAGGGCGTAGATGCCGTTCTGCGCCGCGGGGCGGAGAACTTCCGCGTCGAGAATGTTGACCGCCACGCAGGGGGAGGTCCGCTCCGGAGAAGCGAAACAGCGCATGAGGGCGAGGGGGCTCCAGAAATTCACCTCGAAGTACCGCCGGGCCTCCTCCTCGGGCAGGTCGGCGGGAGTCCGGGCGTAGACGGAAGCGTTGTTGATGAGGATGTCGGCCCCGCCGCACTCGCCCCACAGCCGGGCGGCTTCGCCGGGCACGGCGAGGTCCGCCGCCAGCAGCCGGTGGCCCCGGCCGGGCAGCTCCTCGACCAGGGTCTCGCCTTCGATGACGCTCCGGTGACAGTGGAGGCAGATCACCGCCCCCTTTTCGGCCAGACGCCGGGCGATGAGGGCCCCGATCCGCCGGGCCGCCCCCGTGATGAGCACTTTTTTTCCGTCAATCTGCATTTTTCGTATTGAAATTTCAGCGTTTGTATATTATATTCCATCAAGCACAATTTTTCAAGGGGGGACGATATGAAAAAAAGAGATTTTACGTTGGTGGAACTGCTGGCGGTGACCGCGCTGATCGCCATTCTGGCCGGGATCGGTTTCGCCGCCTTCTCCTACGCTTCGAACCGGGGCCGGGAGGCCGCGACGAAGAGCCTCATCACCCGCATCGGCGCCGGGCTCGAATCGGTGCGGACCAAACACGGGGCCTTCCCCGGCGCCACCTCTTACGGCGACATCGTCGTGACGGTGAATTCTTCCGGTCTCGTCACGGGCATCACCTTCGGCGGGACCGCCCTTTCCGCAAAGCAGCTCAAGACCTTCCTCGCCGTCTGCGACGGAGAAAGCCTGAAGAAAAACCTGACTCTGAAGAGCGATTCCGACTACTATCTCATCGACAGCTGGGGCGGCAAGGTCAAATACTGCTCTCCGGGGCTGGTCAATACGGTCAAGTTCGACCTGGTGGCCCCCGGCCCGGATGAAAATTTCGGGACCGCCAGGGCTCTCGCTCCGCCCGCGACCGCCCCGTCGGGGAAAACCGTTCTCGACAACTACAAGACTGACGGCGAGTGGTCCTGCGACGACATCGCCAACTTCGACTGATCCGCTGCCGGAGAAGTGCCGCATGGCCTTCCATCTCTTCATGTCCAACTCGCTGGAAAAGCTGGCGGCGCTTTTCCAGGAGAACCTGCCTCCGCCCGAAAACGACATTTTCACCCCGGTCTGCGCGGTGGTGCCCAACAGCGGCATGGCCTTCTTTCTCGAGCGCACCCTGGCCCGGAAAGACCATCTGGGGATCTCCGCCAACATCGAATGTTCCTTCCTTCAGAAGTTCATTTCGGAGCAGATAGGGAACAGTCTGCCCCCGGAAGAGGCGAAAGAGTATGCGGCATCCTCCGTCGCCTGGTCGCCCGCGGTGCTGAGCTGGCGCATCGATGCCCTTTTCGCCCGGGAGCCGGAACGGTTTCCCTATTGGCGGAGCTACTGGCAACATGACGGGAAAGACGATGCCGAACTCCGCCACCTGCTGAGCTGCGAGCTGGCCCGGACCCTGGACCGCTACCAGCTCCACCGGGGGAAGGAACTCGCCGAATGGCGGGAAGGCCGGGAGCCCGATTCCCCCCAGGCGAAGCTGTTCCGGGCCCTCTGCGAAGAAGTGCCCGCCCCGGAAAAGTTCCACGCCGGATTCCTGCACTCGAAATGCGCTCACCCCGAAAAACTGCCGGCGAAGATCGGCGTCTTCGGCGTCGGCTCCATGCCGGAGTTTTACCTTCAGTGTCTGAAGAAGCTCAGTGAGGTTTCCGAGGTCTTTCTCTTTTCCCCGTCCCCCTGCCGGATCTACTGGGGCGATTTCAGGAGCAGCCGGGAATTGGCGAAGGAACCCGACGCCTTGGAGATATTCGAGGAACGCGCCCGCAACAATATCGTCCTGAGCGATCTGGGGAGTTCGGGCAGAAAATTCCTGGATCTGCTTCTCAAAAACGAATTTTTTACCGACGACCCCGACGAATACGTGGAGCCGGGGAACGATACGGTGCTCCATCTCTTCCAGACCGACATCCTCGACGGCGTGGCCCGGCACAGAAAGAAGGACGATCCCCCCGTCGACAGAAACGACCGGTCGGTCCGGGTCTGCAGCGCCCCCACCGCGAGAAGAGAGCTGGAAGCGCTCCACGACCACCTGGCGGAGCTTTTCTACGCCTCGGAGGATGGAGGAAAGAAACTGCGGCCCGAGGACGTCATCGTCATGTTCCCCGACATCAACAAGGCGGCCCCCATGATCGAATCGGTCTTTGCCAACGGCCCCTTCGACGGCAAGTTCGCCATCTGCGACCGGAGCACCGCGGGGCAAAGTCCCCTCATCGAGTGTTTCGGAAAACTGCTGGCCCTGCCCCGGAGCCGATGCACTTCGCAGGAGGTGCTGGCCTTTCTGGACTTCCCCTGCATCCACCGGAAGCTGGGGCTCGACAGCGAGACGCTCCCGGCGCTGACCCGTCTGGCCGTCCGGGCCCGCATCTGCTGGGGCCTGAGCGGAGCGGAACGCCTGAAGTTCCGGGGAAACGGGTACGAGGAATTTTCGTGGCAGGACGGCATCGACCGGCTGCTGACGGAATTCGCCCGCGGCGAGATCATGGACGATCTCTTTTCCGGAAAGGAGACCGAAGGTGTGGACGGCGACTGCGCCGAGGATTTCGGCAAACTGGCGGAGTTCGTGCAGGATCTCCGGAAGTGGAAACGGGAGCTACCCAAGCCCCGGACCGCCGGAGAGTGGCAGGAATTTCTCTGCGCCTGGGCGGACATCTTCTTCGATGCTTCGGATCCGGAAGTGCTGCCGGAACTGCGGGCGCTCCGCGAGGCGGTGGAGGCGGTGGCCGGCAGTGCGGAAAAAGCCGGGTTCACGGGGGAGATCGCCCCGGAAGTCTTTTTGTCCCGCTTCAACGCCGAAGTTTCCGCTCCGGGCGGCAGGCAGTACTTTCTCAGGGACAAGATCACCTTCTGCTCCCTGGTCCCCCTGCGGGCCATCCCTGCCCGGATCATCGCGGTGCTCTCGCTCAACGAACAGGATTTCCCCCCTTCCGACCGCCATCAGGATTTCGATCTGCTTTCCACGCCGCTCCGGGGAGACCCCAACCGGGCCGAGGAAAGCAAATATCTGCTCCTCGAAGCACTCATGGCGGCGAAGGAGCATCTGATCCTCTCTTACGTGGGCAAAGACGACAGCCGGGACACGGAGCCCTCCGTGCCCCTCGCGGTCTGCATCAAGGCCCTCAAAGAAGGTTTCGGGTTCGAGCCCGACGAGATGCCCGAAAAGATCCGGCTCCCCTCGGTGGAGTCCGACGAGTTGCGGAAGTTCCGCAAGCAGGAAAAAAAGGACTCCGGGCAGGCGGAAGAGATCTCCGGGGAGCCGAAAGAGCTGCCGCATTCCATGGATCTGGCGGAGTTTTGCAGCCACCTCGCCGACAGCTGCGGCGCCTTCTTCGAGTTTCACCGGGGCTTCCCGTTCGCCCCCTGGCAGGACAAAACGCCGAAAGTGGATGATCCCCCGGCGCCCGACGCGCTGGACAAGTCCCTGATCGGGAAGGCCCTGTGGAAAATGTACCTGGGGGGCGGCCTGCCGGAGGACTGGCGCCGACGATTCGGAAACACCCGGCTCCTCCCGGTCTGCCGGGGCGGGGAGGCGCTGGATGAACTGAAACGGAAGATCGACAGGATCGGAGAAGACGAACTCGGCGACGCCGGAAACAGCGAAGTGAAGCCTTTCAGTTATCCCCTCGCGGAGGGTTTCGAGCTGTGCGGCCGGATCGGCGTCTGCGAAAAGGAAGATAAAATCCGCCACCTGGAGTTTCTGTTTTCCGGAGCGAAAGAGGAAAAAAAGCTGAGATTCTACGTCGAGCGTCTTCTCATCGCCGCCGCCCGTCCGGAAAAGGAGGTTTCCGGCAAACAGCATTTCGTTTTCGATGAGAAGAAACCCTTTTTCGATCCCGTCACCCCGGCTCCGGCGGATGCCGGAGCGGCCCTCAGGGCGCTCGGGGAAATCGTCATCGCCAACTGCAAAAACACGACCCGGCCCGTGCCTCTCTTTCTCAACGCCTCGCTCGCCGCCGCCAAAGGGAAAAGCGATTTCGATGTCCGGCAGGCCTTCAGGGAAGACTGCGCCTCCCGCGGCGGGGCGCCTTCGGCGGTGAGTTTCTTCTACCCCACCGAGGAGATCCTGGACGGCGCAGAGTTCAAGGAGCTCGCCGCCAGGGTGTTCGGGAAACTGATCGTTTTGGAGAACCGCAAGTCATGAGTACGGAAAAGGCACCCTATCTCGAATGCAGCACCGCCAGGGGCAGCCGGTCGATCATCGAGGCGGCCGCGGGCACCGGGAAGACCCACAACATCACCCGCATCGTGGCCCGGCTCATCATGGAACGCGACGATGTCGGCATCGAAAACATGGTGATCGTCACCTTCACCCGCGCCGCCGCGGCGGAGCTGAAGACCCGGATAAGCGCCCTTCTCGCGGACCTGAGCCTGGCCCTCGAGAGCGGGAAGGATGATGAACTCATCGGATCGGCGGCAGGAGTTTCGAGATCCGATCTGAAAAAGCGTCTGCACATGGCGCAGCTGAACTTCGATCAGGCCCCCATCGGCACCATCCACGGCTTCGCCATGCGGGTCCTGAGCGAAAACGGGTTCGGCAGCCGGCAGAAACTGGACTTCACCCTCAACGAGGACACCAAACCGCTGGTCGGGGAACTCTGCGGCGACTATTTCCGCGCCCTGCTTCTGAGATCCTCCCCCGAAGCAGGCGGTTTGCTGACCTCGAAGGACGCGCTGGATCTGAACGAAGGGAAGATCGCCTCTTATGTCGCGGCCCGGATGAGCGCTCCGGAACTCCGCCTCGTGGAGTGTTCGGAAGCGGGGGTCGGGGTCGGCGGATCCGGTACGCCCCCCCCGGTGACGGAAGCCCTCGAAGAGGCTTCCGCGCGGGCTTCGCGGGAAGAACAGCCCTCGCCGGAAACGAAACGGATCTTTGCCGCACTCACGGCGGTCGTCTGCGAAGACGCTTACCGCGTCGTATCGGCAAAATTCCATCAGCTTTCGGAGGAGAACAACTTCCTCAGTCAGGACGACCTGATTTTCCGGCTCCGCGACGCTCTGAAGGGAAATCGCGAGTTCCGGGAGGCGCTGCAGAAGAAATACACCGTCGGGCTCATCGACGAATTTCAGGATACCAGCACCGCCCAGTTCGACATCTTCAGGAGCCTCTTTCTGGAAAATCGGAACAGCACCTTCATCGTGGTGGGCGATCCCCGTCAGGCCATCTACCGTTTCCGGAACTGCGACCTGTCCGCCTACCTCGATGCGCTGAAGGAAATGAGGGAGCAGGGGGCCGGCGAGCCTTATCAGATGAACGTCAACCGCCGTTCCGGGGCCAAGTACATCGAGGCGCTGAACGCGATCTTCGCGCCCCCCGACACTCCCGGCAATTTCGCCCTCGAAGACCTGGACATGCCCATCCAGCAGGCTTTGGAGGGGGCGCAGGTCCTCTGGGACGCCGACAAAAACGAAGTGGAACACCCCATTCAGGTCTTCTGCGACAGGGGCGAAGGGGGGAAGAGACTGGGGCTTTATTCCATCCTCAAGCGGTGCGCGAAGGATATCGCCGACATGCTCAAGGCCGGATACCTCATCCCCGAAGAAAAGGACGCCGAAGGCAATATCGTGAAAGGATCCCGTCCCCTGGGGCCCGGCGACATCGCCGTGCTGCTGAACACCAGCTGGGATAACGGGCTCCGTCTGAAGAACGAATTGCTGAAAGCGGGCGTTCCCGCCGTGATGGTCAAAGAGGGGAACGTCTTCGGCACCCCCGAGGCGCAGGAACTGATCCGCTTTCTCGAAGGCGTACTGAATCCCGATGACTCGGCCGCCCGGCTCCGGGCCCTGATAACCCCCCTCGGAGATCTGGATTTCGCCCGAATGCAGGATGAAAACGAAACCGCCGCCGGAGCCGCCAGACTTCAAAAACTTCTGGATACGTGGCAGAAGCGCTCCTTCGGCGTCATGTACGCTCTTCTCTGCCGCGAATTCCGCCTGTACGACAAGCTGGCCTCGCCGGAGGGGCGCCGCAAGCTCGGAAAATACAACGCTCTGGCGGATTATCTGGCCGAAGCGGAGTTCACCCGGAAACTCACCCCCAACGCCCTTTTCGGCGAACTCTGCCTGCGCGCGGAGAACGCCCCCGACGCCGGCAAGGAGTTCCCCGCGCCTCAGGAAAACGATCAGGGGGCGGTGATCATCAACACCGTTTTCGGCAGCAAGGGGCTGAGCTATCCGGTGGTCTTTCTCCCCGACCTTTTCATGGGGACGGGGAACAAACGCTCCGGTTCCTGCCGCTGTCACGACGATGACGGCAAGGAGGAGCGGATCGTCCCCCCGATGGCCTCCGGCCTCGCGGACGATCTGCCGGAAGAGATCCGGAAGATGTACCGGCAGGAAAAGGACGAAGAGATCCAGGAGGATCTGCGCAAAGCCTACGTGGCCTTCACCCGGGCGCGCTATTTCTGCCGTTTCTACTGCGGGATTTCCCAGGGCAAGGACTGGGATCCGAAGCCCGCGTCGAAAAAAGCCCGAAAGCCGTCGTGGCCGCGGAACGCCGCCACGGACTGGCTGTTCCGCCGGAAGCCCGGAACGCGCCTCCCGGAAAACTTCGGCGATCTGACCGAATTGATGACGCCGGGAGCTCTCTTCACCGACGAGCCGAACTTTCCCGCGGAGGTCGGAACGGAAGAGGTCTTCCCGCGTCTGTCCGAAGAGCCCGCCGAAGCATCTCCCGAGGAATTCCGGCGGCCCGACCGGCTGCGCGATCTGGGATTTTCCCGGGGGTTCCTGAGTTTTTCCAGCCTTTCCAACGGCGATCACGGGAAGAAAAGCTCCTTCTCGGGGGAGAACGATGACGAAGATCCCTCCCCGGACGATGAGGGATCGAGGGAGTTCCAGCAGATCCGGGGCGGCACCACCTTCGGCAACGCCGTCCACAAACTGCTGGAACGCGTGGATTTCGCCGCGGCCCCGGAGCAGCTCGAAGAAGCCGCCGGGAAGGGGCTGCACGCCTACGGCTTCGATGATGAAAAGATGAAGAAACCCGTCGGAGAAATGCTCTGGAACACCCTCCATTCTCTCCTGCCCGACGAACGCACCGGCGGTTTCCGTCTGTGCGACATCGACCCCGCCCGGAAGATAAGCGAACTCGAGTTCCTCTGCGAATTCGACACCGCCTTCAAATCTTCCAAGCTCTTCCGCGAGGTCAGCGACTACTTCGCGCCCAGGGCCCCGGTGACGGCCTTCCCCGCCGTCGACGAGATCTTCGAACGGGGCTTTTTCAACGGTTCCATCGACCTTTTCTTCGAACACGACTCCCGCTACTTCATCGTGGACTGGAAGACCAATCTGCTGAAAGGCATGAATGCCTACTCCAAGAACGCCCTCGACGCGGTCATGGGGAAGAGCGGCTACTGCCTGCAGTACCTCATCTACACGGCGGCGCTGTTCAAGTTCCTGAAACGGAGGCTGAAGATCGCCGATGAAAAATCGTTCTACAACGAACGCTTCGGCGGTGTCTACTACCTCTTCGTCCGGGGAATGAACCGGCCCGGCAGCGGCATTTTCTACGACAAGCCGCCCTTCGGCATCTGCAAACAAATGGAGGGTTTCATCGGATGAACGTTCTTCCGTCATCTCCGCCGGAGTCTCCGGCTCCGGAGAAGGAATTCACCGCACTCGACCGGGTCTTCGGCGACTTTCTCTGCCGCCGGGCGGGAAACGGGGAGGAAGCCCTGCGTACTCTCGGCATGGAGCTGATCGCCGCCCGCCGTGAAGGCCACAGTTTCATCTTCCTTTCGCCGGAAGAAGAGGCGCTGATCGGCAAATATTCCTGTCTCACCGATGAGAAAAAGGGGCTGCTGGTGCGGGAAGACGACAAACTCTACCTGCGCCGGGAGTTCCTCAATGAGAAGGCTGTCGCCGAAGCGGTCGCCGGATTGCTGAAAAAGCCTCTTGAGCCGGTCGGTTTCACGGACGACGAGATAGACAAGGCCTCCGGTTTCGAACTCATCGGCGAGCAGCATGATGCGGTCCGGAACGCCCTGGCGCGCGCCTTCGCCCTGATTTCCGGAGGGCCCGGCACGGGCAAATCCACGGTCATCGCCGCTGTGGCCGAACTGGAGCTCCGGAAACATCCCGAGCACGTCATCCGCATCGCCGCCCCCACGGGCAAGGCGGCGCAGCTCCTGACGGACGCGCTGAAGGAAAAACTGCCCGAAAGAAACCTGTCCGCCCAGACGCTGCACACCCTCTTCGGCCGGAATCCCGAAACGGGAAAATTCAAATACGACCGGGAAAATCCCCTCAAGTGCGACCTGCTCATCGTGGACGAGTGCTCCATGGTCCCGCTCGATCTCGCCGCCGGCATATTCCGGGGTCTGGACCCCGATGCACGGGTGGTGCTGGTGGGGGACCACCGCCAGCTGGAGTCCATCGGGTCGGGGAACGTGCTGCACGATCTTCTTTCGGCCCGGAAGGACCCCGATTCGCCGCTGGGACAGGCGTCGGTGGAGCTGTTTTTCAATTTCCGCGCAAAAGACGCCCCCGGCATACAGAACCTTGCCGCCGAGATCCGCCGCGAGGCTCTGTCGCCCGAAGAACTCTGCGGTCTGCTGAGTCCCGGTTCGGAGGACTGCCGTTTTCTCCCCATCGACTCCAGGGACAGAATGTCGCAGGAAAAGGTCCGTTCCCTGATGCTGAAAACCGCCGAAGAGTACTGGGGGGATCTGCCCGGTCTGGCCGCCGATACGAAAAATCTGGAGGAGGCCTTCGCCCGTTTCAACCGGTTCCGGATCCTCACCGCCAACCGGGTGGGACCGGAGGGGTGCAACGAGATCAACGACATCGTCATGGACGCGCTGAAGCTGCGCTCCCCCTACGCCCCCGGCTCGGCGCTGATGGTGACGCAGAACTCCAGAGCCACGGGACTGGCCAACGGCGACACGGGGCTGGTCTTCAAGACGCCGGAGGGGGGAAAGCGGGTTTACTTCGGGGGCGCCGGGTCTTTCGCGCCCCACGAACTGCCGCCCCACGAAAGCGCCTTCGCCGCCACGGTCCACAAGGCCCAAGGGTCGGGCTTCCCGGAGGTCTTCTTCCTCATGCCGCGGCAGGATTCCCCCCTGCTGACCTGGGAGCTCTTTTACACCGCGCTGACCCGCGCGGCGAAAAAAATCACCATCGCGGGCTCTCCGCAGCTGGTCCGGCTGGCTCTGAGCCGGAAATCGGACCGGAACTCCTTCCTTGCCCAGCGGATCGCCCGCTTTTTGACGGATGAAAAGAACGATCTGTGAACTGCTGGCCCCGGCGGGCAACGCCGAATGCGCCCTGGCGGCCCTCGACGCCGGGGCCGACGCCGTCTACTGCGGTCTGGGCCGCTTCAACGCCCGCTGCCGGGCGGAAAATTTCGACGAGGAAAAGCTGGGCGCCCTCATCGACCACATGCACCGGAAGGGCAAAAAGCTTTATTTGACCTTCAACACGCTCCTTTTCGAGGAGGAGCTGGAGAGTGCGGCGGAAATGCTGGCGCTCCTCGTCCGGCTGAAGCCCGACGCCCTCATCGTCCACGATCCGGGGGTGATCTTCATGGTGCGCAAATTCTTCCCCTCGCTCAAGCTCCACGGCTCCACCCAGATGGGGATCCACAACTCCGCCGGGGTGGCCGCGCTGGCCGGGATGGGGGTGGAACGGGTGATCCTCGAACGGCAGCTCACCTTCCGGGAAATCGAAAGGATCGTCAAAAGATCCCCCATCGAAATCGAAGTTTTCATCCACGGCTCATTGTGCTGTTCCCTTTCGGGCCGGTGTCTGCTTTCGGCGGAGCTCTGCGGCGGCAGCGGCAACCGGGGCTGCTGCAAACAGCCCTGCCGCCGGGCCTTCGAAACTCCCCGCGGGCGGCTCTTTCCCCTTTCCATGCGGGATCTGAACGCCCTCGAAATGATCCCCCGCCTGAAGGAACTGGGGGTGAGCTCCCTGAAGATCGAAGGGCGGCTCCGGGGGCCGGACTACGTCTGGAAAAGCGTCCGCGCCTACCGGATGGTTCTCGATTCTCCGCCGGGGCCGGTCCTCCCGGAACTCTTTCAGGAAGCTTCCGCGTTGCTCCGGGCCAGTTCCGCCCGGAACGAACTCCCCGGCTTCGAGCCGGAAAAGATGACCGATCCCCGGCGCATCGGCGTCTTCGGCCGCCAGGCGGCGGCGGTGGAAAAGGTCACCCGCCGGGGGCTCCTCATCAAGGCGGAAACGAAGGTCCATCTGGGGGACCGGTTCCGGCTGGTGCCCCCCGACGGCGGCGAAGGGGAAAGCTTTTCCCTGATCGCCATGGAAAACGCCGGCGTGAAAAAGACCGCGCTCCGGAAGGGGGAAACGGCCTTCGTCCCCGGAAATTTCACCGCCGCGCCGGGCTGGTCCCTCTTCAAGATCGGGGAGAACGGCTTCGACTTCTCCCGGCAGGCCGCCGCCCTGCCCCCGCGGCGGGAACCGCTCCACCTGTATCTCGAGTGCTCCGCCGATGAGTGGACCTGCCGCATCGGGGAGCTCCCCGGTTTTCTCTGGCGCAGGGAACTCGCCCTCGGTCCCGCGGAGCAGCACCCGGCAACTCCGGAAGCGATAGAAAAAACCTTCGCCGCCGGAGCTCCGGCTCCCTGGAGCGCGGCGGGCGTCTCGGCGACGCTCAAGGGCGAGCCCTTCTTTCTGCCCCCCGCGCTCCTCAAGGGGCTGCGCCGGGAGTTCTGGGCCTGTGCGCTCGGGGCGCTGAAAGAGGTCGATGTGAAACAGGCCGCCGCCGAGGCGGTGCGAGCTTTCGCGGCCTCCCTCGTTCCGGGTGCGCCCGGTCCCCTGCCGGATCTGGCGGGGGCCTTCGAGATCCCCGGCTTCATCGCCGAAGAGGATCTGCCTTTCTGGAAGAGGAAGATCGATTCCGCCCTCCGGCAGGGTGTCCGCGTTTTCCGCATCGGCGGCTTCCACGCCCTGAAGCTCCTCGAAGGGGCGCCGAAGTGCGTCATCGCGGGGGTCTTTCCCCTCAGCGTGACCAACTCCCGCTGCGCCGCGCTCTTCCGGGAGCTGGGATTCGCCTGCGCCGCCCTTTCCCCGGAGCTTCCCGAACGCTCCGCCGCGCTGCTCCGCGAGCGTTCGGACCTGCCCCTTTTCCCCGACGTTCCGCCGCCGCTTCTCGTCAGCCGCGCCGTCATTTCCCCCGAAGGGGTGTGGCGCGACCGCTCCGGGGTCGAACTCCGCCTTGATTTCGACCCGATGGAAAAATTGTGGAAACTCCGGAAACTCGCGGTTGAAAAAAAGCAAAACAAGTGTTAATTTATGACGTGATCCGAAAAAAATGCTTCCCGAAACGTAAAATAAGGAGTGTTCTTATGAAAAGAAGTCTTGTCCTTCTGCTTTCGTGCGCCGTCCTCGCGGCATCCGCCGCGGAACTTTTCGTCGGCCCCGGAAAGAAATACGGCTCCGTCGCGGCGGGTCTGGCCGCGTTGAAAGATGGAGACACCCTCACCATCGCTCCCGGACGGTATTATGAAACCATCGACGTGAAGAAGAAACTCAAAAACGTGACGATCCGGGCACAATTTCCCGGCTCGGTCCTGATCCACGGGGACAAGCCCGCGCCGAAATTCACCCCCGTGCCGGGATACCGCTTCGTCTATCAGGCCGATTGGAAAGACAACGTCAACGCCGTCAACGAGCGCGACACCTTCAGTGTCTACTTCCCCGCCGCCAGCGTCCGTTACCTCGAATTCAACTTCGGCTACTGGTTCCATAAGGACGGCAAACTCTACATCTCGACCACCGACGGGCGGGCGCCGGAAAAGCACGACCTCACCGTCTCGGTCCTCAGCGGCAACGGGTTGCGCATCTGGGAACCGGAAAACATCGTCGTGGAGGGGCTCTCCTTCACGGGATTCTACTCCCACTTCGCCGTGGACGCCTGGAGCGGCCGCAACGGGCTCCAGCTCCAGAAGCCGAAGAAGTGCGTGATCCGGAACTGCTCCGCTTTCTTCAACTCCAACGGCATCACCCTTTCCGGGGGCGAGGATTCCGCCGTCGAAGACTGCGTCGCCTTCGCCAACGGCTCCCAGAGCCCCAGCTCCGGCGGCAACATCATCGGCTGGAGCGGCAAGCGCAACGAGATCCGCGGTTGTCTTTCCATGTACAAGCTCTTTACAGGGGGCAGTCAGGGCCCCATCGGGATCCGCTTCTACGGCATCATGGAGAACTGCAGGATCCTCAACTGCCGCTCCTTCGGCGAGCACGGCATCAACATCAAGGGGACCATCAACGGCAGTTACGCCGAAAACAACTACTGCGAACGGCACATCAACATCACGAACAGCCGCAACAACCTTTTCACCAACGTCAACGGCTACAACAGGAAGGACACCTCGCTCCTGATGAAGCTCAAGAAGGCCGAGTGGCCGAAACACTTCGCCGATCCGGAAAATCATGATTTCCGGCCGCTTTCCGCCGTGAAGACGGCATTGCCGCAGAAAATCGCTTCCGGCGACTCGATCCTGCTTCCCGCGGGATTCGCCGCCCCTGTCAGTTTCACGGCGGACAACGTGACGCTCACCACCCGGGGCGTCCGGAAACGCGCCTGCGTCAGAGGCGGGGAGATGACCGGAAAAAACCTCCGGCTGGAAAATCTGGAGATCACCGGACCTCTGACCGTTTCGGGCAGCGGTATCCTTATGCGCAACTGCGTGGTGAAGGCCAAGGTCACGATCCGGGGGAAGAACGTCCAGGTCGCCCACTGCGACTTCAAGGTCCGGCCGGACTTCGGCCGCTCCACGGGATTCCGCCACAGCAACCTGGGACTGGATGAGAAGACCGCTCTCGTTTCACTCGAAAAGGGGAGCACCCTCGACGGTATGCCCGCCGGTCCCGGCCGGGTGGTGCGGGCTCCGCAGGCGGTGGAGGTCACCGGGCCCTTTGTCCGTTCGGTTTCGGACACGGCGGTCAACATCGAATGGTGGACCGGGAGCAGTTCCGTGTCCACGGAACTGCTCTGGGGCGAGACCCCGAAGTGCACGAACCGGGTCGGGCAGCCCTTTTCCGGCGGCAACTGGCACTCCATGAGCCTGACCGGACTCAAGCCCGGCACGAAGTACTACTTCAAGCTCAACTCCCGCACCCCCCTGCGTACCCACCACAGCAGCGCGGAGCTCGAGGAACTCGACCGCAACATGAAGCGTCAGCGTATTTCCTCGGAAACGATGAGCTTCACCACGCTCGAAACCAAGGCCGCGCCCCGCACTCTCCGGGTGCAGGGACCTGAGATCTCGCCGGTGCTGGATCAGGCCCGGCCCGGCGACACGGTGATGATCCCGGGCGGCGTCTACACCGAAACGCTTTATGTCCGTTCAGCCGGGATCACGCTCCGCAACGTGCCGGGTGAAAAGGTCGTCCTCGACGGCAAACGGACGCTGGACTCCGGCGTCGTGCTGGAAAACAAGAACGACGTGGTCGTCGACGGCCTCTTCTTCCGCCACTTCGTGGGCGGCTCCGGAGCGGGCGTCGTCATCAACGGCGGCGAAAAGATCATTTTGAAGCGCTGTTTCTACGACGGCCGCAGCAGCAGTTACACCCCCGTCTTCGTCAAGGCGAACTTCTGCAAGGATCTGACGCTTGACAACTGCCTGATCACCCGCGGATTCCACGGGGCGAGCTTCTACCGCTGCGCCGACTTAAAAATCACCAACTGCGTCTGGCTGGACAACCAGATCAACCACTTCTACGTCCACAACCTGCCGGAGGAAAAGGTGATCTTCACGAAAAACATCGTCTTCGACAACATCCCCGTCAAGGTGCCCAACGCCCTGCTGACCTTCTGGCATCTGGAGTCGCTGCGGGAAAGTTCCAACTGCTTCTGTCTGCGGCTGCCGGGGACCCGGCGGCTGGCGGTCGGCTTCACCCGCGAAAAAGGGCAGGCCGTCAACGGCGCGGACACCTATTTCGAGTACATCAAACGCACGGGAACGAAGGGGACCTCCTTCTTCGCCAACCCGAAGCTCAAGACGGTGCCCCGGATCCTGGAATACAAGAGTTCCGTCTTCGCCCGTCCGGGCAAATTCCCCGACAGGAGCGAATACGCCGCCGAACTGCGGTCTCTGGAAGACCAGTTCGCCAAGGTCGAGCTGGGGAAGCAGAAGAAGAGTTACGACGACTGGGACTTCAGCGGATTCTTTCCCGCCGATCCCCGCTGCGTGAAAGAGAAGATCGGCTTCCTCCCGAGCCTCTTCCGCAATGGCGTCGCCAACTGAAGAGCAGGAAGCTGCCGTCGCCCGCGAACCAGCCGCCGCGGGCCGGAGAAACCGGCTATACCGAGGGCTTGCGGGGGCCGGGGGCTAAGAGGACTAAGAGTACTAAGAGTACTGAGAATGCTATATTCTGCCGGCCACGGGAAACATGTGCCCGACGGCGGATGCCGCCGGGGCAGTATTATAGTCTCCCCGGCCTGCCTTTGTGTGTGCGGTTCGTGGGAAGCAAACCGCAAAGCGTTTTTTCTCCCCCTCCCCCCCCTTTTTCCGGGGCGCCCCGTCTTGACCGTACAATGGCCGCAAACCTTTTTGGAGCGGGAAGGGCTTCGACATGCGTTTAGTGAGAAGCCTCTTTTCTTAGATTACAGCGTCGGCATCGGCCCGCCTGCGGCTGATCCGATACCGTCGTGTGCTCGTCGCCACTTCGCCCGCGACCTTCTGCTCCTGCGCGCTCGGCGCTTGGGGTGGTTTTAGTCTGCGGCCCGGCCACTATCGCAAACTTACCTCTGCTCTCGGTCCGTGTCGGTTTTACTTGACTTCGTCGATGCGGACTTCGTCGAACCAGGCGGTGCCCCGGGCATTCCAGACCCAGAGGCCGAGGGGCGGCACGTAGTCCTTGCCCGTATCGGCGGGAGTCGTGAACTCCACGCTCACCCGGTGCCAGGGATTCGTCCCGAGGACCCTGTTCCGGGGCAGTGCGGCGGAGTGGGCCTTGGAAAAGTAGATCCACGCCCCCGCCCCGACGGTGCCGGTGAGGTCTTTGGTCTTGAGATAATAGCTGATCCGGTACTTTTTGTTCGGCTTCAGGCCGGGAAGACGGCATCCGGCGTTGCCGTTGCCCTTGACGCTCCCGTCAAGGTCCATACGCAGACTGTGCCCGCCCGAAATGAAGGTCCGCGTGTCGAGGGTGTAAGAGATCCCTTTCCTGGGCCAGTAGCTCCAGCCGGCGGCGCGCTTGCCTTTGGCGTCGAGCTTCTCGAAGTTGCCGTTGGGAACGATGTTTTCCGGCTTGGGTCCGAATTTGATCTTGCCCCATTCGCCGATGGAGTGGAATCCGCCGTCACGGGAGCCGGGGAAGAGGGTCCACATATAATAAACAGGCCGCGCCCCGTCGGTGAAGGACCGGTTCCGGGCGAAGTTGGCCGGCATGCCGTCAGGGCTGATCGGCCCCAGATCCTTCAGGGGGATCCTCAGTTCGAAGCGCCACGAGGAATCCAGTTTTTCCGCCTTGGCGGAAGCGGTGCTGTTCCACGCGATCCGGCTTTTGCTGTTGCGGCGGCACTTGTAATCGGCAAGCGTCCCGTTGGAGTTGACCACGAACTGATAGTAATTGACCCTGTCGCCGGAGGGATTGAGGAGGATCTCCACGCAGGAGTCGGCGAAGGTCATGGGATCGTCCCTTTTGGTGCATTTGGCCAGGATCTCCTTCATTCGCGGCTCTTCACATTCGCCCGAAATGACCAGATTTTCACCCTCCTTGCGCAGGGAGATCGACGTGTTGACGTCGTGGTTCTCGCCCTTGAAGGGGCGCAGCCACACCGTTCCCGGACACCACGCGACCCAGAAGTCCATGCCGTTCTGCAGCTGGTGGAAATGGCCCGCGGCCTGGGCGATGGGGCCCAGCAGATGGGTCCGGACGAACTTGATCCGCTCCACGGCCCCCTTGTCGGCCGCCGCGGCGGCGAGGGCCTTGTCGAAGAGGACATTGTAATGTTTGATCTTCGCGGCAGAGTAAATGTTGCTCCAGATCTCCCGGATGGCGGGGACCCTTGTCATGGGCCCGAGATCGGTCATGACGGTGTTGCCGAGGATCTTCTCGCACCAGTTGCGCTCCAAGTCGGCGTAGAATTCGGCCAGGAAGGGCGCTCCCTTGCCGAACATCTTCGTAAAGTACTCGTTCAGCAGCGCCTCGGGATCGAGCGACGTGTTCCACATCAGCTTGCCGATGATCCAGTAGTTCAAATCGTTAAAGGCGAAGACGTCGGTTTCGGATTCGAAAAAGACGCCGTCCAGATACTCCCTGTTGTTCTTCAGGAAGTTCGCCGCGTGGCGGGGCATCATGGCGGGAACGCCGGGGAATTTCTTGCTCATGTGCTTCCCCATGGCGTAGGTCCATGCCGTGACCTTGTTTCCGGTCTTGTCCCGCCACGCCTTGAGTTCCGCCGTTTCGGACTTGTCCTTGGGCTTTTCCCCGCCCTGTCCGGTGACGGCGACCTGGATCATGAGTTCCTTGGGCAGCTTGAAATCGGGGACCATGTTGTAGGGCATGTAGGACATGGTGCTCAAGGTGTGTTTGACCCCAGCTTTCGTCAGCCGCTGCGAGAGTTCGACCCAGAACTTGAACATGAAATCGCTGATGGCCTTCCGGGCCTCTTCGGTTCTGGCCGGCCCCTGACCGTTCCACACCTTGGCGCACTTTTCGCACCGGCACCACTCCATGCCGTCCTGGGGCATGACGCAGAAGATCCCGTTGGCGAAGGTCTGGTAAGGCCACCGCTTCAGGCCGCGGCTGGCGGGAGATTTTCCGGTGTAACAGGCCAACGCGTCCTGAAAGATCTCCTCCCTTATGCCGCTCGAATAGCAGAGCTGTCCCGGATGGGGCAGGTTGGGGTCGCAGTGGCGCTTGCCGTCTTTCGTGAGGGCGAAATACTCGGGGTGGGTCTTGGCGAAGCGCTCGATGTAATTCAGGAAGACGAGGCCGTGGCCGAAGTTGACCCGCTTTTCGGAAGTACGGTTGCGGATATGGGCGTTCCGCTCGAGATCATAGGGCTTGAAGCGGGGATCATAGCTTTTCGGTGTGCCGGAGTAGAAGGAGCGGAAGGACATGTCGGGGGAGTCCATGATGTCGATCTTTTCCGGCAGCAGCAGAGCGCCCCGGAAGGGGATCACAGTCCCCTTTTCCCCGGCAAAGAAGAACCCGGCCCCGGCGAAGCGTTCGAGAAAGTCGTACATGCCGCTCAGGGTCCCGCGCTTGAAGAAGCGGACCCCCGTGGCATATTTGCCCAATCTGGCGGTCTGGTCGTCTCTGCCGGCGATAAAGAGCACGTTCCCCGCCCGACGGATATAAAATCCCTCCTCGGGCAGTTTCCCGACGTCGATCCCGGCCTTGCGGGGCAGCTCCCCGTCGCCCACGACGATGGTGAATTTCCCCGGAGTCGCCTTTTTGACCAGCGGGACCTCCTTCCCCGTGGCCAGGGCGAGGCAGCGGCGCAGTTCGGTCGCCGCATAATCGGCTACAGGCCCTTCCGAAGCCTTGACGACTTCGAGCTCCGTGATCTTCCGGACCGGGCCGGAAACCTCGATGCGTCTCCCGGCGGCGCCGAGAACACAGCAGAACAGGATGAGTGACGACAACAGCAGCTTTTTCATAAACGGGCCTTTCGACTTTCCGGAACGATCCGGCAGGTAAAACTTGCGACGCAGGCTAATATACTCCCTGAAAGGGGGAGTTGCAAGAAAAAAGCGTAAAATTCACGGGATTTCGCGAAAGAAGGTTTGCAAAAGCGCCGCCTTCAACATATATTAACGGAAAAACTCGAGCGAAAGGATTTTTGCATGGAACAGGTCAATGTCGGTTTTATCGGAGCGGGGAGTTTCATCTCGCGGATCCACCTTCCCACGGCGGGGGAATGCGAGTTCATAAAGATCAGGGCCGTCGCCGATCTGGATCCCGAACGGCTCCGCGCCCATGAAGAAACCTATGCCCCCGACTACACCACGACCGACTACAAAAAGATTCTTCAGGACCCGGAAATCCGGCTGGTGGTCGTCGGCACCCGGCAGGACACCCACGCCAGGCTCATCGTCGAATCCCTGGACGCAGGCAAGTGGGTCTGGTGCGAAAAGCCCATGTGCGAGACGCCCGAGGAGGAAGCCGCCGTCATCGCGGCTGAAAAACGCAATCCCGGCCGCCTCGCCATCGGCTTCAACCGCCGCTTCGCCCCGGCGATCGTCAAGACCATGGAGATCCTGCGGAAGCTCCCCCGCCCCTGGATCGTCAACTACCGGCTCCAGTCCAAGGGGGGCTACAAGGCCAAGAAGGGCGACACCTTTTACGTGGACCGGCCCCACGTCATCTACGAAGGCTGTCATCTGCTCGATCTGTCGAAATTCATCATGGGGAGCGCCCCCGAGAGGGTCTTCATGAGCGGCACGAAAGACGAGAACGACATCGCGATCCTGGAGTACGCCGACGGGTCGAGATTCCTGCTGACCATCACCTCGCACGCCGGAGCGATCTTCCTCGAAAAGGAGATGATGGAGATCTACACCTCCGAAGGAGCCCTTTCCATGCGGGACTTCATCGAACTCAAGGTCCGGGACATCCCCGGCGAAAGGGATTATCTTTTCGCCCCCAAACAGACGGCCTACGCTCCCCTGGTCAAACGCTGGGGATACGACTGCTGGGAGCTTCTCCACAGCGAGATCCTCACGCCCGATGCGAAGCTCAATCCCGCGCTGGTGCAGATCACCCCCGCCTTCGAGGAAATACCCTACGCCGCCGACATCGCTAAGATCTGCGAAGAAACGAAAGACTTGCACTGGGAAGCCCGGAATCTGCTGGGCGACAAGGGGTGGGGCGAGGCGTTCCGCCACTTCGCCCGGGCCTGCCTCGACGGGACGGAACCCCTCACCGCCGACGGGAAGGCGGGCAAATTCGCCAACGATCTGGGATTCGCCCTGCTGGAGTCGAAGAAGCAGGGGATCCCCCTCCCCTTCACGGAGCGGGATCTTTAAGGTCCTCCGCCAGCTCCCCGGAACGGAGAATCGCCGTGGCGCTTTACGAACAGTTTCTGCCCGAAAGTTTGAAGCCCCCCGAAAAACGCAAGGGAGAAGCGCTGGTCGACTATCTGATCGGGCATCCCGATGCGACGGGGGATTTCCGTTTCGACTCGCTGTGTTCCTATGAGATGGCCCGGCTGCTTTCCTGCCGCCCCCAGTTTATCGGCCGGTGCAATATCGACAAACTCACGACGGGCTGCGCCGGCAAGGTCATCATTGCGCAGCCGGGGCTTCTCGATCATTTCAAGCCGACCGAGCTGGACTGGGTCCAAATTTTGTGCCGCCGGCCGGAACTCGTGGAAAAACTGCCTTGCTACCTGAACAAATCCGACTGGCTCACCATCTTATGCCATCAGCCGGATCTGTGGTCCCGATCGCCGTTCCATGATTTCGACTCTTCCGAATGGAGTCAGCTGATCCGCGATCAGCCGGCGCTTGCGGAGAGATGCCCTTGGGACAGGCTGAACTTTCTCCGCTCCTGGCGGGACAGCCTCCTGCTGTACCCCGACGTGGTCCTGTCGTACCGGAAGGACTGGGAACCCTTTCACCATCTGGGAGGATACGGCCCGGAGGCCCTCGCGCCCCTCATCGCCCGGAAACCCGAACTCGGGGAAAAGGCCGATTTCGGCATGTTCGACCGGAAAGAGTGGATGATCATTCTCGAATCGCAGCCGCAACTCATCGACCGTTGCGATGTCGGTAAAATTTTCCGCGGGGCGCCCCTGGATCTGCTCACCGGACACCCGGAACTGGCCGACCGTTTCGATTGGAAAACCTGTTCGGCCCCGACTTTGACTCAAAACCCGCCGCCTCCGACCTCGTGGCTCTCGGTATTCGAGAATTTCATCCGGGCGCAGCCGCAGCTGGCATGGCGGGTGCTGAAATGGTGCAGGGACATAAATTGGGAAGATCTGCTGCCGGTATTTCCGGAGTATCTGCTGGAACACGACGGCGGGAAAGTCTTGTTCCAGGACAACGTCCGGGCCCTTCTGCTGGCGGGATTTCTGAATTTCGACGGGACCGGTCTGGATTCGATCTGCAACAATTTTTATGACAGGTTCGGAAAAGACGTGCCCCCTCCGGCAGGCTGGTTCAAGGAGGAGGATTTCACCCCGGCGGAGTTCCTGATCAGAAGCGTTATGGATCTTACGAATGCCCGGCGTTTCCTTTTCAGGAAAATCCGCATGTACCAATGGGATTTCTGCGTGAAGCTCCTCAACTGCGACCGGGAAGCCCTGTACCGTTTTCTGCCCCGCGAAAAGTGCGCCTTTCTCCTGTGTTCCGCCGCCCCCCAATTCGTTTGGAAAAAATTTCTGGATCTCAACCCGGAGGCGGTCTCTTTCCGGGACGCAAACGGCAATACGCTGCTTCACGCGGCGCTGCTGAGAGCAACCCTGAAGCACATCGACGCCATGCTCATTCCCGGAAACCCGGAGCGGAAACTTTACGATTTTCTGGTCGCCCGGGGCTGCGATCCGGAGCGGAAGAACAAGCGGGGCGTCTCATGCAGCGATCTTCTGGCCATGATCTCCGGAAAGGTCGGTCTGTGGACGGAAAAGTTGGTGAAAATGACGGAGTCCGCTCGTAAGAAGGAAGTGTGAAAAAACATGGCCCTTTACGATGTATTCATTCCCGACAGTTTGAAAGCTCCCGAAGCGCGTACCGGGGATTCGCTGGTCGATTACCTGATCGAACATCCGAATGCCAAAGGAAATTTCGATTTCCGCACGGTCGATTCCGGACAGCTGGCCAGACTCCTTTCCGTCTGTCCCCGGTTTGCCGACCGATGCAACCTCAGAAAGATCACCCGCGGCGACGCCACTGCGATCGTCGCCGCCCAACCGGACCTCATCAGCCGATTCCCTCTGAAACATCTGGACTGGGGAGTCCTTTTGAGCCGTCGTCCGGAACTGGTGAAAGACCGGTGGTCCGCGCCGATATCCCGCGCCGATTGGATCACCATCTTGTGTCATCAGCCGCAGCTGTGGCGTTATTCCTGGATCAGGGAATTCGACTCCGGTGAATGGAGCCGTCTGGTCACCTTCCAGCCGACGTTTGCGGAAAAGTGCCCGTGGCAGGAGCTGAACTACGTTCCCGACTGGAACGAATGCCTTTTCCTCTATCCGGAGCTGGTCCTCTCACACCGGAAAGACTGGAAACCCTATCGCAGTCAGGGGTATCGCCCGGAATTCGTCGCGCAGCTCCTCGCCCGGGACCCGAGCCTCGCGGAAAAGGTCGATTTCAGTTTTTTCGGCTCGGAAGATTGGAAGGTCATACTCAAGGCCCAGCCTCAATTCATCGAAAAGTGCGACGTCGGCAAGATTTTTCCCCAACTGCCCCTGGACCTGCTCGCCGAACGTCCCGAACTGGCCGGATTTTTCGACTGGAGTAAAACGAAGGATGTACGGATCCATCTCCTGCCGCGAGGCCGCGAGTCATTCGTTAAATTCGTCCGGGCGCAGCCGCAGCTGGCGGGACGCCTGCTGAAAAAATGCGATATGCCGGAGTGGGAATATCTGCTGACGAAACATCCGGAATATATCCTCGACCACCGGGGGGGCTTCTTTTCGTTCACGCGCATCCACGATATAAAGGTTTTGCTGCTGGCGCAGGTTCTGGATATCGACAGGACCGGTCTGGATCCGATCTGCAACAACGTGTACGACCGGCTGCTGAAAGAACAGGAACGACCGATGGGCTGGTTCGATACGCCCGGGGATTTCTCTCCGGCGGAGTTCCTGATCAGAAGCGTCATGGATTTCGCCAACGCCAGGCTTTATTTTCTCAGAGCGATCTGCGGGCCGGACTGGAAATTCGTCCTGAATGTCCTCGGATACGATCCGGAGGGAGCGTACCGGTTCCTGGAGCACGGAAAGTTCGGCTTTCTGCTGTGCTTCGCCGCGCCCGAAGAGGCATGGGCGAAATATCTGGATATCGACCGGGAGAACGTCGCCGGACTCCGGGACGAAAACGGCAATACGCTGCTCCACGCCGCGCTGCTGAGGGCGACCATGGTACATGTGGAGGCCATGCTCGACGCGAACAGCCCGGAGCGGAAACTTTACGATGAGCTGGTCCGCATGGGCTGCGACCCGGAACGGAAAAACGATCGCGGCTTTTCCTGCAGCGATCTTCTGGTCATGCTCTCGAACAGAGTCGAACAGCTGACGGAAAAAGCGTGCAAATCTCCGATTCTCTGAAAAAACTGCGGGCCTGGCGACGTATAACATACGAAGACTGCGGAGTAAGAGAACGGTCGTTTCAAAAATTCAAACAGGAAAGGTTGAGAAATCATGGCTTTCGATCTTCACAACACGATGACGGTTTCCGGGCTGCAGACGCTCTTCCGGAGCATCCTCGATTCCCTGTGGAACGGGAAGGGGGCGCCGGACAAGCTGCCGCCCCTGATGGTCTGGGGCGCGCCGGGCCTGGGAAAATCCACCATCATCCGGGAGCTGGCCCGCGAATACGGCGTCGCGTTCATCGACGTCCGGCTGGCCCAGCGGGAACCGGTGGACATCCGCGGTCTGCCCGTCCCCACCGACAAGGGGGTGGAGTGGCGGGTTTCCGCCGAGTGGCCCCGTGATCCCCAAAGTAAGGGAATCATCCTCTTCGACGAACTGACCGCCGCGGACCGTTCGCTGCAGGTCGCGGCCTACGAATTCATCCTCGACCGCCGTCTGGGCGACCTCTATCAGGTGCCGGACGGGTGGTACATCTGCGCGGCGGGCAACCGGACCGCGGACCGGGCGGTCGCCACCACCATGTCCAGCGCCCTTGCCAACCGCTTTCTGCACGTGGAACTGGAAAGCGATGCGGACGACTGGCTCGAATGGGCGGTCGCCAACGACATCTACCCCAGCGTCACCGCGTTCATCCGTTTCCGTCCGGGGATGCTCTTCAATCAGGAAAACGAGAATCTGGAACGGGGCTGGCCCACCCCCCGCAGCTGGGAACGGGTCAGCACCATGATGAAGATCCTGCCCGATGACGAGTACCTGCTCCGCCACACCATCTACGGCCTGGTCGGGAACCGTGCCGGCGTGGAGTTCATGGCGTTCCACAAGACCACGGAAAGCCTCGACGTCAAGGCGATGATGCTCGGCGAAAAAGAGGTCGTGATCCCCGAAAAGGCCGATCTGCGCTATGCTCTCTGTTCCGGCGTCGCCTATTATCTCTGGCGGGGCGTGACCGAAAAGGAGAAACAGGCCCTGCTGGACGGCTTCTTCACGATCTCCCTGAGACTGAGCAGCGACTTCGCCGCATTGCTGATGATGGATGCGATGAAGGGCGGCGAAAGTTGCAAGGGCGCGGACAAACTTTACGCCCACCCCAAATTCAAGGAGTGGGAAAAGAAACACGGCGAAACCTTTCGCAAGGCAGGGAAAAGATGAACTTCCGTCCCCCCACCTCTCAGGAGGAAAAACACAAGAAAAAAACGGCGCAGACTCTCGAAGCCGACCGTTTTCTGCTGCTGAAAGACCATCCTTTCATCGGTTCGATCCTCATCCGGCAGAATCTGATCCCGGTCGCGGACAGCCGCTGCCCGACCGCGGCGACCGACGGCCAGAACATCTTCGTCAACCCGGAGTTCTATCTGCCCCTGGCTCCGGCCGAGCGCCGCTTCGTCCTGGCGCATGAAGTGTGGCACACGATCTACATGCACTTTCTGCGGCGCAAGGCCCGTGACCGGTATCGGTTCAACGCGGCGGCCGACATGGAAGTCAACCGCATGCTCGTCAAGGAAAAGTTCAAGGCGCCCCGAGGGGTCCTGCTGCCGCGGCCGGAGTGGGCCGAACTCAACGCCGAGGAGATCTACGCCCGGCTCGAAGAGCAAGCCGATCAGGAGCAGCAGCCCCTCGACGTCCATCTCGATCCGTCCGATCCGAACGGCGGAGCCGGAGACCCGAGTCAGCTCCCGGCGCCAGGAGCTCCTCAGGAGGATGACGTCCTCGTCATCGACCCGGATTATCAGGTGGACTTCGGCAATCATCCGGAAGAAAGCGTCCGGGAAAAGGTCGTCGAAGCCGCCGTCCAATACGAAAAACAGCGGGGTGACCTGCCCGCGGACATCGCCCGGCTCGTCGAAACGTTCCGGGCGGGGAAACTCAACTGGAAGGAACTGCTCGCCCAGTTCGTCACGGGGTGTTACGGCGGCTCGCGCCGCTGGCTGCCCCCCAACCGCAGGTATATTTCGGGCGGGCTTTATCTGCAGTCCCGGAGGAGCGGCAGACTGCAGGCGGTCCTGGCCATCGACACTTCCGGCAGCACCCACTCCGACCTGCCCCGTTTCGCCGGGGAACTGGTGAATCTGCTCGACAGTTTCGGACAATATGAGCTGAAGGTGATCTGCTGCGACGCCAAGATCCAGTCGGTGGAAACCTTCACCCCGGAGACCCCTTTCGACGCGGAAAAGGTCCGGTTCAAGGGCGGCGGCGGGACCCGTTTCACCCCGGTTTTCGAGTACCTGGAAGAAAACCCCGGCGACGAGCAGATCCTGATATATTTCACCGACGGTTACGGCGACATTCCGAAGAAACCGACCTATCCCGTCATGTGGGCGATCACTCCCGACGGCAAGAATCAAGTGCCCTGGGGCTACGAAATCACCCTGGACAAGGACTCCTGAATTTCCTTAAGCGAAATAGCCCGCGGCCGATCGCCCACTCCCTTCCCTGCAAAAAAAGGATGCCCTTCGCGGGCACCCTTTTTTTCGATATGACGGAAATGGAACTTACAGCGTGCTGTGGAACCTGGGCAGTCCCTTGCTGAAGGTCCCTTCACGCTGCTGGCGCGCATCGGGGTTGAGCGGCGTACCGTCGGGTTTGACCAGGCGGCAGGTGACGAAAACGAGGAGGTTCCGCTTGGTGGCGCTGGTCCCCTTGGACTGGAAGAAACGGCCGATGAAGGGGATATCCCCCAGGATCGGGATCTTGTCGTTGATGGAGGAGGTCTCATCGGAAACGATACCGCCCGCGATGACGGTCTCGCCGTCACGGATGTGGAGCAGCGTCTTGATCTCGGGGGTATTGATGATGGGCATCCGGTAGAGGTTGCCGTCCTCGACGTTGCCGTCCTCGTCGAAGATACGGGTATCGATCTCGGACCAGCCGGCCAGGGTCTTGAATTTGACGTTGACCTCGAGCTCGATGATGTTGTCCTTGACCTTCGGCTTGATGGTGAAGGGGATACCCAGCTGCTGCTCGTTGTCGAGTTCGGGCTGGGCGGTGGCGTAGAAGTGGGCGTCATTGGTCACGGGGACGGAAATGTTGTTCCACTCCTTGTCGGGATAGTTGTGGTCCTCGAACATGTTGACCACGGCGACGTAGCCGTCCTTGACGGTGACCCGGGGGGACATGAGCACGTCGGCGCTCGAGGCCTGGTCGAGGGCGAACATGCTGGCCACCACTCGGGTGCCCTTGTTGTTCTCCCAGACCCAGCTCAGGAGACTGCCGTTCACATTGCCGCCCTGCCGGTCGCCGGCGGCCGTGTAGTAACGCAGCAGAGGATTGTTGAGATCCATGATGGCCCGTGAGGAAACCGAGGTCTTGCCGTCTTCGGTACGGGTGCGGGGCATGGCCGCATTGATGGCCAGCTGCCAGTTGAAGGCGAGTTCGTCGAGATCGTCCTGGTTGATGTCCAGCATCTTGATCATGACCTGGACCATGGTGCCCGACTTGGCCCCGTAGTTCCGCTCGATGATCCCCTGCAGAACGCGGAGGTTGTCGACGGTGTTCACGATGCTCAGGCGCTTGGAGGTGCGGTTGTAGAAGATGGAGGAACCCTTGGGGAAGATGTTGGGATCCTCGGACTTGATCTCGAGGGTCTTCTTGATCTCGGCGGAAATCTCCTTGGGATCCTTGCCCGCGTCATCGGGGGGGATGGTCACGGGGAAGGTCATCAGCTCCATCTCGCTGAGGGTGACGTTCTTCGGAGTGACGATGACGGCGAAGTCCTCGACCTGCATGTTGAGTCCGCAGTTGTTGCAGAGCTTGGTGAGAACATCGAAGAGCGAAGTTTTCTGACCGCTGAGTTTGACCTTGATGTCCTCGACATCCTCTTCCTCCTCATCGTCATTGTCGTTGGCGCCGCCCGCGTCGTTGCCTTCGCCCGCGGCTTTCCGGCGCTCTTCCCTCTTTTTCTTGCGCTCCTCGAGGCGCTTGGCGCGCGCTTCCTCACGCTGTTTCTGTTCCTCGAGGGTCTCATCGGGGCTGCGGGCATCGGGGATGTAGACGATATTGATGCCGCGTTTGCCCTTGAGGTCGTTGATCCGGCTCATTTCCTGAAGGCTGCGCAGAACGGCGGCGAGGGACTGCCCGGTGAAGTTGTAGCTGGGGATCTGGATCTCGTCCAGTTTGGTGCGCAAAGGCGATTTCTTGAGTTCGGCGTTTTTGAGCTTCGGCTGCTCGGCGACGGTATTGACCGCACCGCCGGTGGCCTCGGGGATGATGGGAATGGCATATTTCCACTCGATCTCGGCGACGGTCCGGCGGTGGGTGTTGACGTATCTCTGGTCGGCGGCAAGGGAGATCCGGCGGCCGATGCCCCGTTTGCCCTGAGTCGCGTCGGCATTGTAGGGATCGAGCAAAAGGATCTCGTTGTACTTGACCAGAGCTCCCGAGTAGTCCTTGAGGGTGACGAGGCGCCGGGCCTGTTCGAGCAGGACCTGGATCTTGTAATCCTGGGCGTCCTTGTCGGGGATGAGCCGCCCGACCGAATAGGCGCGGCGTTCGATGACGGTATCGCGGCGCTTTTCGTACAAAGTGATGCGCTGCTGGAGCTCATCGGCCTGCTCGGGGCAGTATTTGATGGCCTCCTTGCAGATCTTGATGGCTTCGTCGAAGTTGCTGGCAAAGGCCATCCGGTCGGCCAGTTCTCCGGCCTCGGTGGCCTTGGCGTAGTAGCAGGCGGCGATCTCCTTCTGGCAGAATTCGATCTTGTCCTGGAAGAACTTGGAGGGATAGCGGCGAAAAAGTTTGACCGCCTCCATGTACTTGTCGCGGGCGGCGAAGTACTCTTTCTGCTCGAAGAGGCGATGACCCTCGCGGACAAGGTTGTCTCCGCGGTGGATGATTTCCTGCCGGTTGAGATCGGCATGCCGGATCATTTCGTTGGCTTCCGAAGAAAGCTCCTCTGCGGCAAAGAGCGCGAAGGAAGTGAGGAGCGCCGTCGCGGTCAGCGTGTATCTGGTTCTTATCATTTCATCATCTCCAGTAGAGTTGCGTTAACGGTTGAAATCCGGCGCGCCGTTCTTGCCCAGTCCGTTGACGGGGGCGCCGTCGGTGCCGAGGAGCCTGGCCGTGACGAAGATGAGCATGTTCCGGCGCTCGGCCTTCTGCGACTGAGCCTGGAACAGCCTGCCGATGAAGGGCAGCTCGCCGAGGAAGGGGATCTTGTCGCTTCTGACGTTGGTCCGGTTGTCGGTGGCGCCGCCGACGACGACGGTCTGGCCGTCGTAGACGTCGATATTGGTCTTGATCTGCCGCGTCGTGATGACGGGCTTCCAGATGGTGAAGTTGCTGCTGTACGAACGGCCGTTGACCGTGCCGGTCAGGGAGAAGCTGTATTCATCGTTGCCGTTGCGGCCGAGGACCTTCATGTCCAAGTTGAGGGAGATGGTGCCGGTCTCGGTGATGGAGGGGGTGACGTTGAGGAAGATCCCCAGCTCCTGCTCCTCGAACTCGGGCACGGGGCGGGTGATCTCGAAGGTGGTCTGAGAATCCGAAGTGTTGGTCTCGACCTTGAGGTCGGACCAGCTGTCGGGGAACCAGTAGCTCTTGGTCAGCCGCGCCTGGGCGGGGTAGTCGGCCAGGGCGATGATCTTGGGAGCGGAGATCATCTCGGTCCGGGTGTTCTGGCTGAGGGCGTTGACGGTCAAGGAAATGTCGATGGCCACATCGGAGCCGAAAGGCGTCTTGCTGCCGAAGATCAAGGGGAAGATGTTGAGCTTGTTGATCAGCGCGGTGCTCTGGGTGCCGTCGGTGAAGCCGGTCCGGATGGGGTTCATGGAGCCCCGTTTTCCCGAAGAGGGATCGGTTCTGGTGTCGGGGCCGGGACCGAACATCCAGCCGGTCTTGCTGGTGTCGATTCGGGTGCCGTCGTTGGCCATATTGTGGTTGAGGTTGGTTTCGCCGAGGCTCCAGTCGAAGCCCAGCTCTTCCATATCGGTATCGCTGATCTCGATGCTCTTGACCTCGATCATGATCAGCTCGGACTCCTGCGCATTCTGTTCCCGGATGAGGGAGGAGATGGCGTTGAGGTTTTGAAGACTGTTCTTGACCACCAGTTCATTGGAAACATCGAGATAGGAAACGGAACTGCCCTGAGGGAACCTGATCCCGTGCTGTTCGAGGTACTCCCTGAACATTTCGTTGGTGACCTTGGTCTCGGTGATGTCGGCGGCATCGGCGAGCTTCAGCTCCTTGTCGGCGGTCTTGCCCTTTTCGAGGGTCTCCGCGCCGCCGTCGTCCTTCTTGTAGCGGCTGGCGACCGGATTCGCGTTGCCGCCCCCGCCGCCGCCGGATCCGGCAGTGGTGAGGGAGGCGACCCAGGACCGGAGGTGAGGCCGGATCTCGTAGGTCCGCTCATACATGGTGTCGAGGTTGGTCCCGATGCTGACGCCGTCCCGCTCGACCCGGTACTTGAGGCCGGTCATCAGACTGATGTAGCGGAGCACTTCGCGCATGGGGATGTCGCTGAGCCGGAGCGTGACCTTGCCGAGTTTTTCCAGATCGTCGGCAACGGAGATCTCGTGGATGACGACGCCCTCTTTCTCGGGGTCGAAGTCCTTGTTCCGCTTCTGGAGGAATTCGATGACGGCGGAAACATCGGCCCGGTCGAATTCGAAACGGGGGAAGATGATGCGGTTGAGCTTGTTGTTGGTCGCCTGAAAACTCGTGTCCTTGACCTCGGTAGTGGTGAGCTCCTTCTTGACGGGAGCTTCGAAGACCGGCTCGGTCCACTGCCAGTTGGCGTAGGCGGTCAGCAGTTCGAAATCGGCCCGGTGGCGGTGGTAGCCGACCGAGAAATAACGCTTGTAGATCTTGCCCGCAAGGGCGACGGCTTCGAGATTGAAGGGATCCCGGAGATAGACCTGTTCGATGCGGTTGATGGCCTCGGGATAACGCTTGTTGTCATAAAAGACCTGAGCTTCGGCGAGCAGGGATTTGGCTTCGCGGCGCAGATTCGAAAGGTGGGGAGCCGCCTCGGAAAGGGCGGTGGCGGCCTGGAACTTCTCATGCTTCTGGATGTCGAACCCCCGCTGGCGCAGAACCTCCGCATCCCGCCTGAGCGCGGGGGAGATCTGGGCGGCTTCGGAGGAAATGGCGATGGCGTCGGGGATCCGGTGTTCGTTGAGGGCGGTATTGGCCGCCTGCAGCCGTTCCCGGCCCCAGGCCAGACGGAGCCGGGCGACGAGAGCCTCGGCCTCGGCCAGGCGGGCACGGATGACCTCGCTGTTGACGGAGTCGGCTTTGAGTTTCAGCTCGTTGCGGACCTCTTCGGCCACCTTGACGCTCTCGGCGAACTTGCGTTCATCGAGGAGCTTGATGGCCTTTTCCATCCGGCGGTCCTGCGCGGCGAACTGCTCCCGGAGTTCCTTTCTGTACAAGGCATCGGTATCGGTATCGAATTCCGCCGTCACGGCTTTGACCTGATCGAGCCGGCTTCCACGGGGGACCGACTGGTCCATAGTCTGTTTGACTTCGGGTTCAGCCGCGGCAAGACCCGCGCACCACAAAAACGCCGCGGCTGCCGCCAGACGGAGCGTCACTGCTGCTGAAACATTACGCATTCTCGTTCCCTTTATACTTGAAATACCCACTGAATTCCGATTCAAGCCTCACCCTCAGCGTTCTCCCGGATCGGGCCGTCCGCCCTCTTCGTTCTGAGTGACGCGCTTCTTGGCCGCTCTGACCTGCAAATCCTCCGGGATCTCGCTTTCTTTGGTGATTTCGATCAACTTGCCGTTCTTATCTCTGGAGGGATTGGCGATGTTGGCCCCGACCCGGTCGAACCGGGCGGTCTTTCCCGCCTCATCCACACTGACCAGCCGATAGTTCTCGACGCCCGTCCGTCTGTCCCCGATGCTGAGGGGCGCGCCGAGCCGGAGAGTGAAGCGGGGCCGGTTGTGCTCCTCTTTCACATCTTCGACGATCAGACGCTTGTCGTTGGATTTCACGACCTTGCCCGCATACATGACGAGGACATCGGGCTTCTTCTTGCCGGAATCGGGAGGCAAAACCTGGACCAGCTTGACCGAGGAAAGATCCTTCTGCTCGGTGGTCCCGCCCTTTTTCACCGCCTTGTATTCCACATCGGTAATCTTGTATTTGAGTTCTTCTATGTCGATGGTGTCGCCCAGCTGCTGGTTCACGGTCTCCTCGCGGGGCTGATTGGTCCGCCGGTCGATCATCGGGCGGCCCCGGCGGTCGAGCTTGATGCGGTTGAACTGGATGTTCCACGATTTCTTGTCCTTGGAATCCATGGTGTTCACGGCCATGAGCCGGATGGGAAGGTCCACCGATTCCATCGAAATGTACCTCAGCCTGTACCAGAGCGGCGGTCTGCTCCGGGGATCCTTGGGATTGGTCTTGTTCTCGAATTCGTACAAGTTGGAGAAACCGTCGCCGTCGGCGTCGGCGAGACCGTCGCTGGGATCCTTGGGATCGAAACCGTAGGTCCGCTCGTAGTCGTTAGGCAGTCCGTCGCCGTCCCAGTCGCTTTCGGAAATGACGAAACGGCGTTCCTTGGGCCGCTGAGGAGGCGTTCTCAATTCGCCGGCGCAGGCCGGACACCTGCGGTTGTTGAAGTAAAACCGGGGAACCAGCTTCTGACAATGGGGACAGGTGGCGATGGGGAAGGCCGCCACCAGATCGCTGAAGGTGCCCTCAACCGGAGGACGGTTCGGAGGCAGACCGCGCAGGTCGGAAGCGAAGGCGTCGCGCTGCCCCGAACCGATCCAGTTACACTGTCCCTCGCTGCCTTCGACCAGAAGCTTCACCTTGTCCTTGTTGCCGCTCGCGGGCTGAGGCTGGTAGTCCGCCTTCAGATCGGGCAGCTTCAGGTCGGCATCAGTGATGCTCCGGGCGCGCTGGGCCACCTGCATGACGTAGAACATGATGCCGATGAAGAGCACCAGCATGAAAAGCAGGAGCAGCTTTTCGTAATGACGTTTGATGAAATCCAAGGTAACGACTCCCTCTGAGCTTTATTTCTTCACCACATAATCGAAGTCGATGATCGCCGTGCAGGTCTTGTCATCGCCGATGAGCACATCGCCGTAACCGATACGCTCGTAATATTCGTACTTCTTATTGGCATCTTCCGGAGACGCCGCGGGCTTGGCGGCCTGTTTCCTGGGCTGCGGCTGAGGAGGCTGAGGAGGCTGCGGTTCCGCACCCCGTCCGCGTCCGCGTCCGCGGCCCCGGCCGCGGGACTCCTGAGCCGCCTGTTCGTTCTTTTCGCCGGCATTCTGCTCGGCGGCGGTATTGTATTCCCCGGCAATATTGCGGAAGATCTCGTCGGCGCCGTCCCGGGCTGCAAAGAGAGCGATGGAACGGATGATGTAGATGCGGTGATCCTTGTAGGCTTCGTCGAGAGCCTTCACCAGCAGCCGGATCCCGGTGAGAGAACCGGAAACCTGGAGCCGGAGCCGGTAGAACTGCAGCCCGCCCCGCTCATCACCCAGAACGGCGTTGGCGGCATTTTCGGCATTGGCGGTATCGGGGGAGAGGGCGGCCCGCAGAAAGATCCCGGCGAAGGTTTCGATCTTGTCTCCCTGGATGGTGAACTTGACCTTTTCCCGGTTGAGGCGGTTTTCCACCTCGCGGCTCCAGGGGACCACGTTGCCTTTGGCGTCCTTGATGAGCTTCCGGCAGGAAACGATCCGTTTCACCACGTCGCCGTAAATGTCCCACACCTTGGCGAGGGCCGGGTAGTGGGTCTGGGGATTCTTGTACTTCTGGATGATGCTGGAGGCGGTGGGGTCGGCCTCGAAGCCGAACCAGTCCACACGGGTCTTGCTGTTGTCGAAGGCGATATTGGACATCATCTTGACCAGCTCGGCCTGATATTTCTTGATGAACTTCAGCATGTTCTCGGGATTTTCGCGCATGGTCCGGGGAACGCCGAGAGCGGAAAGGACGAGCTCGACGGTGGAGTCCTCGTCGAGGGGCTCGGTGGTCAGCTTCTGGAATTCGGGCATGACGGTCGCCACGGCGCTGTTCCAGTTGGGGAACCGATTCTTGAAGGTGGTGAACTGCAGATTCCGCTCCGCCTCGGTGGGGGCCTTGTCCCACATCTCGCGGAACTGTTGGACGAATGTCTCCGGCGTCAGCTTGTCTTCCTTCTTCGCGATCCCCTCGTTCAGGATCGAAACGAAACGCTCGGCCACGGCGCGGTTGCCGGACTTGAAGTAGGCTTCGAGTTCATCCGCCAGCTTGGAGTACAGCTGGATATCCTGCTTGATAAGGGGTTTGTTTTCGTCCACGGGAGCCGGTTTCTTCTTGCCCAGTTCGATGATCTGCTGGCGGAACTGTTCGGTCTCGGCAATGCACTTGGCCATTTCGGTGTATCTGATGATCGAGAAGACGAGCAGCCCCACCGCCGCCACACAGGCCACGACGCAGGCGATGATCAGAAAAAGGTTGTTGCGTACGAAACGGTTCATTTTTACTTGTCGAGTTGCGTTTTCAGTGTGAGAATGATATAGAACCTGGTCAAGCCGGGTTTCCGTTCTTCCTTGTTGGTGTAGAGCCGCCCCTCGCCGTCGAACTTGGTGGACTTGCGCAGTCGTTCACGGAACTTGAGCAGCCAGTTTTCCATGCGGGGCCGGGTCTTGTCGGGAGTCAGGTTGTTGGTGGCAGACAAGGCATATCCCTTGAGGATCAGGAACTTGATGCTTCTCTGATCCCGGAGCCGCTCCTTCTCGGGAGAATACTGTTTCGAACTCTGTTCACCCTCGCCGCCGTCGCTGTCGGCGGGTCGGGCGGCGCCGGCCTTCGGCGGCTCGGGCGGCATCACGTCGGAAGGCTCGATGGAAACGAGCCACATCTGGTCGGGCAGGATCTTCTGGAGCTCAAGGAGCAGCGAAGCGTAGGCGGCACGGCTGCGGAAGATCTTGTCCAGCTCCTCCCAGCGGCCCTTGACGCCGTTGAGCTGGCCCATGAGTTCGGCCACGGCCTTTTCCTTTTTGGTGGTTTCTTCAACCCGGTTGCGGACGCGGCCCACGCGGTCGAGCTGACGGCGGAGCAGCTGGTCCACGCCGAAACCGAAGAGCAGCAGACAGCCCAGCAGGATGCCCGCCGAAGCGTAGAAGTAGGGCTTCCGCCGGTTGAGCTCGTCCTGATTGCGGATGGACCGGGGCAGCAGGGAAATGTTGATGGGACAGCGGGTGGCGCTGTGGAACGCGGTGCCGATGAGCTCCTGGCACATGGGAGCCACGTTCTGGAGCTTTTCCTTGTCCACCTCGTCGGCGATGGCGATGGCGCCGAAGGAATTGAGGTAGGTCACGGGGATCCGGAGCTTTTCCTGGAAAAACTCGCTCATGTAGAGCATGCTGGAGCTGCCGCCGGAAAGGAGGACCTGGACCGGCTGGCCGCCGCCGTGCTGGGCCCGCCAGACGTTGACCGAACGGCTGACCTCGCCGTGGAGACGGGTCATGACGTTGCGGGAGATCTTGGAGATGGTGGCGGCAAGTTCCGAATCCGGCTCCTCGTAGGCGCCGCCCAGGGCCACGAACCCGTGACGCAGCTTCATCTGTTCGGCTTCGGCGAAGGAGATCCCGTATTCCTTGGAGATCTGGTTGGTGATGGTGTCGCCCGCGATGGGTATGTTCCGGATGAAGGCCCGGTTGGAATCGGCGATCATGAGGCTGGAACTGCTGCTGCCGATGTTGAGGAGCATGGTGCACTCCCCTTCCTTGATCTGTCCGCCCATGGCGGCGTTGAAGAGGGCGATGGGAGCGATCTCCACCGAAAGCACCCGGCGGCCGGAGTCCTCGATCACGTCGGTGTAGCCGGTGATGATATCGGTCTTCATGGCCACGAACATGGCCTCGTATTCCTCTTTGTCCTCGGTGACTTCGGCGAGGGTGCCGTCTTCCTGGGTCTCGACCCGTTTTTCCTTCCACTCGTGGCGGATCAGCTGGTAGCCCCACTCCACGTCGTTGATGGCGTAGGGAACGGTCTGCCGGGCTTCGTACTCCACGATCTTGTCGATGGCCGAACGGCTGCTGGGAATGGGGGGCAGCTTGCTCAGGCGCTGGAAGGAGAGCTTGGAAGGCAGGGTCAGACGGACGGCCTTGGCGGTGAAGTTGTTTTCCAGCAGCATGGCGTGGTAAGTCTGGATGAAGGCGACCTGTTCCGCGGCCTCGCCGTTTTCCGGATCGATCTCCAGTTTGCGGAAATCGAATTTGGTCATCCGCAGTGAACCCGCGGCGCACTCAAATTCGGCCATCTTCAAATTGGTACTGCCGACGTCGATCGTCAGGATTTTGCTGTCCTTCTGCATGAGTTAGATCCCGCTGATTCCCAAATTACTGTTTAGATTTCTTGCCTTTTTTGGCGTTTCTGGCGCCGCCCTTGTCTCCCGATTCTTCCGCATCGGGAGCCGCCCGGTTGATGGCCGCGGCGTCGAGAGGCGGCGGCATATAGGTCGGTTTTTCGAGATCGTACTGATCCATGTCGTTCACGCCCCAGGGGGAACGGGCCCGGGAAAGAATGGAGCCGTGAAAGGTGCTCGACGTGGGAACGGTCTTGAGCAGTTCGTTGAACTCATCGCCCGGACGCCGTTCCTTCGCGCCGAAGTACCCCTTGGCGAGGACGCCCCATTCCTTATGATAGAAGGTGACGCAGATGAGAAAGTCCTTGGTGGTGGCGGTGTTGACGGTCCGCCCGTCCCTGGTCGGCATGCAGCGTTCGATGATCTGGGGCGGGATGTACATGTAGAAGACATGATCCTTGCCGTCGAGGGCGATGCTCCAGAACTCCGCACGGGTGGAGAGCAACGCCGCGCCCAAGGGGCGCCGGGTGTTGGACATGGAGTCCCGGACGATCACCTGGATCCCCAGGACCACGTCGTTGAGCCACTCGCCCGTGGCCTTGACATTTCTCTTCCGCGCCCCCTCGTAGTCGAAGCGGGGGGTATAGGTGATCTCGATGACTCCCCAGCGGTTGTTGTAGAGCGAGAGCCGCCCCTTGGTCGAAAAGTTGGTGGAACCGGCCTTGATCCTGGGGGAAAGGAGGAACTTCATATCGACGTTGACCGGGCCGAAAAGGGGACGCTTGGCGGCAGGAGCGCCTGCCAGAGAAAGGGACACGCACAGGGCGCACAGCCCGATCGCCAGAATCCGGAACTTTCCGCAAGTCAACATCATTTTCAGCACCTCGATTCGTTATTTCCCGGCCGGGGCGGCAGGAGCCTTGGCGGGAGCCGCGGGGGCCTTCGCAGGAGCGGCAGGAGCCTTGGCAGGAGTTGCGGCCTTCGCAGGAGCGGCGGCCTTCTGCTCCCTGGCCGAGGCCTTTTCAAGTTCACTGTCCACGCCCGTTTCGCCGGAACCGCCGAGCCGGACGCCGTGACCGATCAGGGCGGCCAGGGCCAGCGCGATGATGAAGAATATGGCCGTGAGCCAGACGGTGGCCTTGGTCAGATGACTTCCGGCCTTGCCGCCGAACACCGACTCGCCGATGCCGCCGAAAGCCGCTCCCATGCCGCCGGATTTCGCCGGCTGGATGAGAATAAGACCGATGAGCAGCACCGCCGCCAGAACGACGAGCACGTAAAGGAAAACTGTAAGCCCTGCCATAAACGCCGATCTCCTCTTTTTACGAAATTTCCTCAGCGGCCCAGCGCTTCGGAAATCAGCTTGGCGAAGCTGTCGGCCTTGAGCGCGGCGCCGCCGATGAGGCCGCCGTCGATGTCGGCCTGGGCGACCAGTTCACGGGCATTTTCGGGCTTCATGCTGCCGCCGTACTGGATCCGCAGAGCGGAGGCGGTGGCCGCGCCGAAGAGGGCTCCGACGGTCTCGCGGATGAACTTGTGGGTCTCCTCCGCAATGGCGGGAGTGGCGGTCTTGCCCGTCCCGATGGCCCAGACCGGTTCGTAGGCGATGATCACGTTGGCCATGTCGGCGGCGGTGAGCCCGGCCAGCCCGTCGCGGAGCTGACGGCCGATCACTTCGTTGGTCTTGTTGCCTTCGCGCTCAGCCAGAGTCTCGCCCACGCAGACGATGGGCTTGAGACCGGCCTTGAGGGCGGCCTTGAGCCGGCTGTTGACGGTGGCGTCGGTCTCGCCGAAGTACTGACGGCGTTCGCTGTGGCCGATAATCACGTATTCCACGCCGGAGCTGACCAGCATCTCGGCGGAGATCTCACCGGTGAAAGCGCCGCTTTCGGCCCAGTGGACGTTCTGGGCGCCGACCTTGATATTGGAACCGGCGGCTGCGGCCACGACGGCGCTCAGCGTGGTGAAGGGGGGGCAGACCACCACATCGGCATCGGTGAAGCCGGCCACCAGGGGCTTCAGGCTCTCGACCAGTTCCCGGCCGGCGGCGGCGTCTTTGTTCATTTTCCAGTTTCCGGCGATGACAACTTTGCGTTCCATGTTTGCTTTATCCTTCATTTTCGGAACGTTTTCGGCGTTCCCATGTTAAAAATCCAAAGCCCGCGCTTCCGCTCCGTCGTGAAGCGGAAACAGTATTCCGACTATAAACATAGCATCACTTTGCCAATTTTACAAGTCGATTCCGGTACTTTTATGATAATTTTTCTTCTTTTTGGCCTTTTTCACCGCAACGCCGCGGGCCGAAAGGGAGCGGACCCAGACGATCCCCAGACCGTACCAGCCGTTGCTTTGGAAGGTGACGGAAACGTCCTCCACCGCGTCGGCCTTCAGGGGTTTCAGCCGGGATCTCAGGAGGACGTAGGCATGCTTTTCGTTGATCCGGTGCCGGAAGACGTCGTAATCGGAACGGTTGGGGCGGTTGGAGTCCCCGCAGAAGATGGGGATCCAGTAGAAGAGGTAGAAGCCCTTGTTGCTCCCCTGCAGATCCCAGAGCACCCGGTCGCCCGACGAGGAGCAGCGGGTCCCCTCCGCCGGACGCCACGAAAGCAGGGAGGTGGCACAGCCGCCGCAGACCAGCAGAACGGCCGCCAGAAAAGATACGGCGCCTTTTTTCATTTGCTCTTTCCTTTCCCGGAAGCGACCTCTTTCTTGAAAAGCTCCAGCTCGCCGGCAAGTTTGCCGGCGGAGGTAATGACGCACTTTTCCAGCGCCCGCGCCGCGTCGAGCCCCGTGTCGCCGCCGAGGGGCGTCTGGACGGTGTGGTGGAAGATCCGGTGTTTGCCCTTCCAGGAAGCTTCGTAGTCGACGACGAGACGGGCCGCATTGTCCCCCCCGTCGATCTCGAACCGGTTCAAGGTGCCGTAGACCCGGACATCCTCTTCGGTGGCGGGAGCGGGGAAAAGCTCCACCAGACGCCTTCTCACCAGATGCTCCGGCAGAAGCAGGAAGCGGCGGCGGTCATCCCGGACGATGGATCCGTCCCTGCCGCGGAACAGGATGGGGGTGCCCGCGCCGGAAAGATTCCGGAACGTTCCGAATTCCACACCCAGTTTCGCCGACGCGGGGGGCGCTTTGACGGTCCCCAGATCGTACTCCGTCACCTGGACCTTTTCAGGGGTGCCCATAAGGGCGCAGCCGGCCGTTCCGGCCAGCAGCAGGACTCCGAAATGCCGCAAAAGATTTTTCCACATGGTGTTCTTTCTCCTCATCGCTTCAATCTGAAGTTTCATCTTGGAATTCTCAATACCTGTCCGGCCCGCAGCAGACTGGAGCCGGTAAGTCCGTTGGCCCGAAGCAGTTCCCGAAGAGGGACGTTCCGTTTCGCGGCGATCCCGGAAAGGGTGTCGCCGTCGATGACGGTGTACAGCTCCTCCGCGGCGGCGGGGGAGTCCGGCACGGCGGTCCGGGGACGGGCGGCGGTCCGCAGGTCGTTGTACATCTTCAGGAGCAGATCGTACTGCCGGTTCATCGCGGTCAGCGCGCGCCTCAGGGACTCGTTCTCCTTCTTCAGCGTCCCGATCTGCCGGAGCTGTTCGTCGAAGACGTCCCCCGGCGGCTTGGGCAGGGATTCGCGGGTCAGCTCGCGGAGCAGTTTGGCCTTGGCCATGAGCCGGTAGCCTTCGACGGCGGGGGCGTCGGGGGAGTGGGGAGCGAGCGTCAGATAAGCATTATAATGATAAAGGGCGCTGGCGGGATCGTTGAGGACCTCGTCGCAAAGGGTGGCCAGCTTGAGCCGGACCTCGGGCGCCTCGGGACGCAGGTGGACGAGTTTCCGGTAAAAGCGCAGGGCCAGAGCCGATTCCCCTTCGGCCCGGCAGCGGTCGGCCCGGATCATCAGCGGGTGACGGTTCACCGAGGCTCCTTTGCCGCAGCCGGCTCCGGCGAAGACCAGGCAGGAAGCGGCCAGCAGCAGAAGCAGGCTCCGGCCCAGCACGGCCAGTCCGGCCACGGCGGCGCTTTCCAGACGCATGATCCAGCTGCCGAGTTTCAGGGGGATCGCTCCGGCGGCCCGGAGTTTTTCCTCCTCTTCGGGGGTGAATCCCCCCTCCGGCCCCACGAACCACGCCCGGACCTTTCCGGGAACGGCGGAACTTTCGGGGGCGGGCGTCACCGAACCGTAGTAGAGAGTCGCGCCCGAAGAAGCGGCTTCGGTCAGCGCGGCGTCGAGACCGGCGGGGGCATGGAGCTCGGGGATCCGGGGATTGCCGGACTGCTTGCACCCTTCACGCAGCTGAAGTTCCCAGCGGCCGAAATTTTCCCCCGTGGCCACGGAGTGTTCCAGCAACAGCGGGTGGAGCGACCTCACCCCCAGACCGGGAAGCTGAGGCAGCAGGGCGTCGAGGCGGTTCTTTTTGGGGATGGCGCAGTAGAGGTCCAGTTCGATCGCCTGCACCGCGGCGGGCAGGACCGCGGTGAAGCGGAGCGACTCCCGGCCGACGACCTCGGCCTCGGCCCGGCCGCCCCGGCCGTCCATGACCAGCACCCGGTCGCCCGGCCGGGCCCGGATGACCCGGAACAGGTGTTCCGCTTCACGGGGCTCCGGGGCAAAAAGTTCCCCCGGAACGCCGATGTGTGTATGAAATATGGTCCGCACTTTCCGTGATCCTGTGACGAAAACTTCTTCTCTTCCTATAATTTAATACGTTTTTCGCCGGATTGCAAATCGCTTTTGTCCCGTTTCGGCGGAAGCCCCTTGACCATCCGCAGAGCCAGCACCACGCCGATGACGCCGGAAAGCACGTCCGTCACCAGCCGGGCGACGAAAAGGCCCGTCAAGGAACCGAAGTGCCAGGCCAGAAGCGACAGCGGCACGAGGAGCACCAGAAAACGCAGTCCGTTGAGCAGAGAGGCCGCCAGGGGACGGCCGCATCCGGTGAAGGCGAAGGTGGAAAAGCGGTGGATTTCCACCCCGGCGAACCCCCAGACGGTGATGAGGATGCACCGGGCCATGATCTCCCGCGCTTCGGCGGAGTTGCAGAAGTGGGGAGAGATGGCCGACGCCGCCAGCGAAAAGATCACCGCGCTGACCAGCAGAAAGATCAGCGCGAAACGGCAGGCGAAGATCAATCCTTCCCGGATCCGGTCGTAGCGCCGGGCGCCGAAATTCTGGGCGATGAAGGGGGTAAGGGTCATGCCCAGAGACATGGGGACCACGAAGGCGATGGATTCCAGCCGGCCCGCGGCAGTGCTTCCGGCCATGGCGGCGGTGCCGAATTCGGCGGTGAGCCGGGTGACGACCGTCATGCCGATGGGCATCATCAGCATCCCCAGCGAAGCGGGGATCGCATACCGCAGGATGACGAACCAGTACTGGCGCAGCTGGACGAAGGGGATCCGGCGGAACCGGAGCAGCCGGTGCTTCCGGCAGAGCAGGCACATGGAGACGGTGCCCCCCACGGCCTGCGAAATGATGGTCGCGAGGGCCGCCCCGCGGATCCCCATGGCGGGGAAGAACCCCCAGCCGAAGATGAAAAGCGGGTCGAGAAAGGCGTTGAGGATCATCCCCGCCATCATGAGGAAACTTGCCATCTTGTTGTCCCCGACCGAAATGAGGAGGCCGTGGCCCGCCATGGCAAGGGAGGCGGTGGCGCAGCCGAAATACCAGATATCCATGTAACCCGTAACCAGCTCCAGCACCTCGCCTTTGGCCCCGAAGGAGCGGAAGAGCCCCTTGGAACAGCTCATGCCGACGATGGCGACGAAAATGGAAAAAAGCAGGATCAGGAAAACGCCCGACGAGGTCCCCTTGGCCGCCCGTTCCAGCTTGTCCCCGCCCAGGGCCTGGGCCGTGGGAGCGCAGACGCCGGTGCCGAGCCCGTGGAAGAGACAGCCGATGAGCATGACCACCGGGAGCGTGAACCCCATGGCGGCCATGGGGGCGTCGACCAAAGTTTTTCCGGTGAGTTTCCCCACGAAGTAGGCGTCCACCAGATTGTAACCGGACAAAGCCAGCGTGGCGGGGATCATGGCCAGCGCGGTGCGGATCATGCTCCGGGCGATGGGGCCTTGCGTATAGACGGCGGCCATGACTTCACCTGCCTTCCGCCGCTTCGCGCCGCCGGACAGACTCGAAGAGCAGGACCGTGGCCGCCTGGGCGGCGTTGATGGATTCGTAGTTCCCCGGCATGGGGATGTGGATGCTCGCGGCCCGTTCCACGTGCGAACCCGAAGGTTCCCCGCCGATGATGACCACGGAGCGATCGAAGAGGCCGGGTGCGGCGAAACAGCTTTCCCCGTCGTGGGGGTCGGCGTAGAAGAAGCGGCCGTAGCCCAGTTCACGGGCCCGGTCGAGGAGTTTGTCCAGAGATGCGAATTCCCGGAGATTCAGGCCGAATTGGGCCCCCATGCCGGAGCGGACCGCCTTGTCGCTCCAGGGGTCGGTGCTGCCCGCGGTGTACCAGAGCTCCTTCACCCCGGCGGCCCGGCAGCTGCGGGCGATGGTGCCGAAATTGCCCGGATCGCCGATGCCGTCCAGCGCGAAGATGAAGGGGGAATCCACCCCGGCGGTGCAGACTGGGATCCCGGCCACGGCGATGACCCCCTGGGGCGAAACGGTGCCGGAAAGCTCCTTGAACGCCCGCTCCGGCAGCAGCCGGAGTTTTTCCGCCGGGAAGTCGATCCCGGCCAGCCCCGCTTCGGTGCCGACGCAGAAAAGCACCTTTTCCGGGAAAAAGGCGAGGAGCTCCCGGACCGCCCGGAGCCCTTCGCAGCGGCAATAGGGATTCTTCCGCCGCCCCTGCCTGGTGGCGAGGGCGCGGAGCAGGGAAAGTTCCCGTTTTCCCGGCGCGGGGAGGTTCATGTCGAAAATGCTCCTTTTCAGGAATGAGAAAGGGGGACGCGGGGGAAAGCTTTTCTTCCTCTCCCCGCTCCCCCCGACCGATGGAACGGGGCGCTTATTTGGCGGCCTTGGCCGCGGGTTTGGCCGCAGGTTTGGCCGCGGGCTTCACCGCAGGTTTGGCCGCAGGTTTAGCCGCAGGTTTGGCGGCAGGCGCGGCGCTCAATTCGCCGTTTTCAAGAGCCAGCTGAAGCGACTTCACCTCGGCCAGATAGCGGTGGGCCAGCTGGGAGTCGGCAGTCAGCTTCGCACCGCGGGCCAGGACCGCCGCAGCTCCGGCGGCATCGGCGGGGGCCAGCAGCCGCCCGGCGGCGGCGCAGGCTTCGAGGCGGATGGCGTTCCGGCAGTTGGCATCACCCGTGATCCGCGAAAAGGCGGCGGCGGCCTCTTTCGTCTTGCCGGCGAGTTCGAGCACATAGGCTTCTTCCAGCATGGCCCGGCCCCGGAGGGCGTTGTCCGCCCGCTGATCGGCGATGATGAGCTTGAGCTGTTTCTGCGCACCGTCATAATTCCTGGAGTCGACGTAAAGCTGGACCAGACGCTGGCGGGCATAGATGGCGCCGTCCTTGGAGCCGTAGGTAGCGAGGGCCTTTTCCAGCGCGGCGGCGTCGGAGGCATCGGCGAAGGCGTGAGTCGCCTGCATGGCGGCGCGGCGGTTCATGTTCCAGCCGACGAAGATCAGCGCCGCGAGCAGGGCGATGACCACGCCGGCGACGGCCGCCTTTTTCCAGTGGGCGGCGATGAGCATTTCGAAGCGCTCGGTTTCGGAAAAGAGCGCGGAAGACATTTCCGCGTTCAACTGCTTGGCCTGTTTTTTGTCCATGACAACGGTTCCTTGGGGGTGTTATGTTGACTTAGTGATGAGAGAAGATGCGTTCGGGGGCGTGGAAGAGGGCGACGCCCAGTTCGTTGGCCCGCTTGATCACGTCGGCGTCGCGCAGGGAGCCGGCGGGGGCGATGATGGCCCTGACGCCCGCGGCGGCCGCGGTTTCCACTCCGTCCTCGAAGGGGAAGAAGCCGTCGCTGGACATGACGGAGTTCTCGAGCGTCCCGGTGCCGGTGTACTTCTGGCGGAACTTGGCGATGGCCTGTTCGATGGCCCCCACCCGGTCCTGCTCGCCGGTCCCCACCGAGAGGGTCTGGCCGTCCTTGGCGATGACCACGCCGTTGGAGCGGACGCTCAGGTTCACGTACCACGAAAAGAGGAGGTCGGCCTTCTGCTGTTCCGTGGCGGAAACCGTGGAGATCTGATGGCCGCAGCGCGTGTTCTCGCCCTCGGCGGGCTTCAGGTCCGCCACGGAGCGGAGCGCCGTGGTCAGGGGGGCGGCGACGATGAGCGTGCCGTCGGCCAGCACCTTGAAGGTCCGGTGGATCTCCTTCGTTTCACCCGTGAAGCGGGGCAGGGTCGTCAAACTTGCGCACTTGAGGATCCGGACGTGTTTGTTGAGCTTGAATCTTTCGCCGTCGTTGAAGGCCGCCAGGGCTTCGGGGGCGAAATCGGGAGCGACGACGCACTCCACGAAAGTGGACATGATCTCCACCGCGGTCTCCTCATCCACCTTGACGTTGAAGGCGATGACGCTGCCGAAAGCGGCCCGCGCGTCGGCGTCCCGGCCCTTGATGTAGACGCTTTTCAGGGACTCGCCGGGGAGCGCGACCGCCGCTCCGGAAGGATTCACATGCTTCATCACCGCGCAGGCGGGACCGTCGAAGAACTTGACGATGTTGAGCGCGCCGGAAATATCCTCCAGATTGGTCTGAGAAAGGCCGTTCTTGCCGTTCTTCAGCACCTCCATGCCGGAGATCGCTCCGAGTTCGTCGGCGGGCCGGTAGCTGGCGGCGGGCTGGTGGGGATTGGTGCCGTAGCGAAGATCGTCGATCTTGACGTAGCGGCGGCCGTTTATCACCACTTCTGCGGGGAAATCCCCCACATTGCGGGAAAGATAACTCGAACGCGAAAGTCCTTCTGCCATGATAACTTCTCCATTTCCAGGCGTTCCGCTCCCCTTTCCGGGAAGCGGCGGCGCCTGATTTTTTTACTGTACATCATCATAATATACACAGCAAAGGCGCAAATTGCAAATTGTCCGGGGAAAAAATCGGCTTTTTGCCGCAGTGCCCTCCCCCCTCGGCAAGGGGAAGTGCGCAGAGAATGCGCGGGGGAAAGAGTCAGAGAGCCTTTTCCATGACGAAGTCGTCCATGAAAAAGCCGCCGCCTATGTCGATCTTCACCGCCTCCACGTCGATGAAGCCGTTGCGGAAATAGGCCCGGCGGGCCCGTTCGTTGTGCTTGTTCACGTTGAGGCGCAGCCGGGTGAACCCGGCTTTGCGGGCCTGTTCCGCCGCGTCGGCCAGCAGGCTCGAGCCGATGCCCCGCCCCTGGAACTCCTGAAGCAGATAGACCTTGTGCAGCTTGGCCGTGCCGGGGAGCGTGTACGCCGCCCACGACGTGTATCCCGCAGGGACCCCGTCGACGCGGGCGACCCGGAAATGGACGCCCGAAGCAAGCTCCTTTTCCATGACCTCCGGCGCGTACATCATCTTCATCATATAGACGATCTGCTCCGGAGAAAGGATCTCGCGGAAGGTCTTGGGCCAGACGTCGTCCGCGATCCGGCGGACGATCTCCAGCGAAGCCGGATCCGTCAATTCGGCGAAGGTCACTTTCTCATTCATTCCGCCGCCTCGAATTTTTCGCAGCCGTCGATGGCCTGGACCTCCTTCATGGTCAAACCGCAGCGGTTGATGAAGGGGTGCTTGACGAAATGCCGGCAGTGCAGACAGAAATGGCCGTCATCCGCCTCGGGGGCGAAGCCGACCTTCGTGACCTTTTCCCCGCCCAGAAGCCGGGACAGCCTTTCGGAGGCCTGTTCCTGTTTCGAAGGTGCGGAAGCGGGGGCGGCGGCAGGGATCTCGAGTTCGCCGCCGCAGAAGACGCAGACGAACTTCACCCCGACGGGAGTAAAATTGTCGTCGAGGATTTTCTTTTCCCTGGCCAGAGTCCGTTCCCCGCAGTGGGGACAGAGCACCTTTTTACCGTTGTTCATGGCAAAAAAACCGAAAAAAGGCAGGCGGGGAATCCGAGAACTCCCCCCTGCCTTCGGTCGATACGGAAATCCCGTCAGCCCAGACGGGCTTCCAGAGTTTCCAGCTGTTTCACCAGAGCCTTGGGGAGCTTGCTGCCGAACTTGGCGTAGTGCTCCTTGATCATGGCCAGTTCCTTCTTCCAGCCTTCCACGTCGACGGAAAGCAGCTTGGCCAGATCTTCCTTGGAGACCTGATCCTCGATGCCGGTGAGGTCGATGCTCTCGGGAGTGGGCAGCACACCGATGGCGGTGTCCACGCCGTCGGCGGTGCCGGCGCAGCGGCCGAAGACCCACGCCAGCGGACGGCTGTTGTCACCGAAGCCGGGCCACATGAACTTGCCTTCGGCATTCTTCCGGAACCAGTTCACGCAGAAGATCTTGGGAAGATTGCCCTTGGCGGCGCCCTTCTTGCCGATCTCGAGCCAGTGAGCGAAATAGTCGCCCATGTGGTAGCCGCAGAAGGGCAGCATGGCGAAGGGGTCGCGGCGGACGGTGCCGACCTTGACGTCAAGCGTGGCGGCGGTGACTTCGCTGCCCACGGTGGAGCCGATGAAGACGCCGTGTTCCCAATCCCTGGCCTGATAGATCAGGGGCAGAGTGGAGGGACGGCGGCCGCCGAAGAGGAACGCGGAGATGGGAACGCCGTCGGGATCTTCCCATTCGGGAGCGATGGCCGGGCAGTTGCAGGCGCGGGCCGTGAAGCGGGCATTGGGATGGGCCGCCTTGACGGGGTTGCCGTCGGCGTCGACCTGACCGGGCTTCCAGTCGTTGCCCTTCCAGTCGATCAGGTGGGCGGGAGCGTCCACGCCGATGCCTTCCCACCAGACGTCGCCGTCATCGGTGAGGGCCACGTTGGTGAAGATGGTGTCCTTGGAGCAGGAGAGCATGGCGTTGGGGTTGGACTTCATGCTGGTGCCGGGAGCGACGCCGAAGAAACCGGCTTCTGGGTTGATGGCCCGCAGACGGCCTTCCTCGTCGAACTTCATCCAGCTGATGTCGTCGCCGACGGTTTCCACCTTCCAGCCCTTCAGGGTGGGGATGAGCATGGCCAGATTGGTCTTGCCGCAGGCGGAGGGGAAGGCGCCGGTCACGTACTTGACTTCGCCCTTGGGGTTGGTCAGCTTGAGGATGAGCATGTGCTCGGCCAGCCACCCTTCATCGCGGGCCTGGACGGTGGCGATGCGCAGGGCGAGGCACTTCTTGCCCAGCAGGGCGTTGCCGCCGTAACCGGAACCGTAGGACCAGATCTCGCGGGTCTCGGGGAAGTGGGCGATGTACTTCTGCTCCATGGGAGCGCAGGGCCACTTGCCGTTGTCGCTTTCGCCCTTGGCCAGGGGTTTGCCCACGGAGTGGACGCAGGGCACGAATTCGCCGTTGCCCAGGGTCTCGAGGACCTTCGTTCCCACGCGGGTCATGACGATCATGTTGATGACCACGTAAGCGGAGTCGGTCAGTTCGACGCCGATCTTGGCGATCTTGGAACCCACGGGCCCCATGGAGAAGGGGATCACGTAGAGGGTGCGGCCGTGCATGCAGCCCTTGTAGAGGCCCAGCATGGTCTTCTTCAGTTCGGCGGGGGCGATCCAGTTGTTGGTGGGACCGGCGTCTTCCTGCTTTTCGGAGGCGATGAAGGTCCGTTTTTCCACCCGGGCCACGTCGGAGGGATCGGAGCGGAACAGCAGGCTGTTGGGCCGCTTCTTGGGGTTCAGACGGATGGCCAGACCGCTCTTGATCTGTTCTTCGCAGAGCCGGTCATATTCTGCGCGGCTGCCGTCGCACCAGTAGAGGGCATCGGGCTCGCAGATGGCGGCCCACTCCTTGACCCACGCCACCAGCTTGGCGCTTGCGGCTTTGGGCGTCTCGTTCAGTTGGATCATGTTACCTTTTCCTTTGTGTTGTGGGGCGCACAAGGCCCCGATCAATAGTTATCTGCAGGAGCCCTTGAGCTCCCGGACCAGCTTTTCGAAGCGGCGGCCGTATTCCACATAGATCGCCTTGCATTTGGCCTCGTCCCGCTTGCCTTCGGCGTCGTGGAAGACGGAACCCATGTGGGGCTCCATGGAAAATCCGCCGTCATACCCGTTCTTGAGCAGATCGCCCACGATCTGCCGGACCTTGCCGTCCCCCTCGCCCGCGAAGGTGTACTTCGCGGCGGAAAATCCGATCCTCTTTTCGGTGCAGAAGCCGTCCTTGATGTGGACGTAGCGGATGAACTCCTTCACGTGGGAATAAAACTCCCACGAATCCTGCATGTGGACCAGGGCGTCCCCCTCGGAACGGTCGAAGTTGAGCACCGGATTGCCGGTGTCGAAGATCAGTTTCAGACCGGGAACGTTCTCGATGAGCTTGAGGGTGTGCTTCCAGGACTGGCCGCCGTAGTTGTTGCAGTTTTCGTGGAGATATTCCACGCCCGCATCCTGACACATCTTCACGAGGATCCGGACCTTGGAAAAAACCTGTTTTTCCACTTCGGGGTCGAAGGCGGGCCGCTCCCACTGGGCCTTGAAACTCATGCCCCGGAGCATGGTGCAGTTGAGTTTCTTCATCCGCACGAGAGCCCGCTCCAGCTGGGCTTTCGTCTTCTCGAAGTGCTCATCATCGAGGGGCTCCCAGCCCCAGTTGGCCACGGTGCTGCCGAAGCAGTTGACGCCGATCCCGGCATCGGCCAGTTTGCCGCACACCTCTTCGAACTTTTCCTCGGGGATGTCGTGGATGTTGGTGCCGTCGATCTGACGGGCTTCGATGAACTTCCAGCCCAGGGCCTTGGTGACTTCGATCTGGCCGTCGATCCCGGCGGCGGCTTCATCGGCGAATCCGGTGTAGTACATGGTATTCTCCCTTCTTCAGTCTCAGCGGTATTTGGGAAGCATGCTGCCGTGGGCCTCGATGAGGGCGTCACACAGCTTGACGATCTTGTCCGCCGGAAGCTCCGCGGCGGTGTGGGGATCCATCAGCGCCGCCTGGTAGATGCGGTCCTTCCTCTGAAGCAGGGCCGCCTCGACGGTGAGCAGCTGGACGTTGATGTTGGTCATGTTCAGCGCGGCGCACTGGGTGGGCAGGTCGCCGACGAAGGTCCCCTGCACCCCGTTCCGGTCCACCAGACAGGGGACTTCGACCACGGCGTCGCCGGGCAGGTTCGTGATGAGGCCGTTGTTCAGCACGTTGCCGCCGATCTGGATGGGGTTGTTGGTGACCACGGCTTCGATGATCCGCGACCCGTACTCCTTGGAAAGCTTGTGGGTCAGGTGGGGATCGTCGTGGAGTTCCCGGTACATCTTCTTCCACCCTTCGATCTGGTTGACGCAGCGGCGGGGATATTCGTCGAGGGGGATCCTGTACTCGTCGATGAGCTCGGGGTACTGGCTCTTGATCCAGTAGGGAGCGTACTCCGCATTATGTTCGCTCGATTCGGTCACATAGTATCCGAAAAGGCGCATCATTTCAAGACGGATCATATTGCCGCCGTTGGACTGGGACATGATCTTGCGGCCGCCGTCGATGAACTCCGCTTTTGCTTTGCGCCACTCCTTCACCTTTTTGGCGGCGAGGCGCTTCATTTCGGGATAGAGGTCCTTGCCGTCGAGGGTGAGTTCCAGCAGCCACGCCATGTGGTTGATCCCGGCGATCTTGGACTGGACCCGGGCGAACTCCTCGGGGGAAGGCTTCAGGCCCAATGTGTCGTAGAGGGAGGAGACGCACACCTGAACGCTATGGCAGAGTCCCACGGTTTTCACGTTCGTGCCCCGGAGCATGGCCCCCGTGAGCATGGCCATGGGGTTGGTGTAGTTCAACAGCCAGGCGTCGGGGCAGACGCTTTCCATATCGCGGGCGAAATCCAGCATGACGGGGATTGTTCGCAGCGCCCGGAAGATCCCGCCGATGCCCAGCGTGTCGGCGATGGTCTGCCGCAGACCGAACTTTTTGGGGATCTCGAAGTCGATGACCGTCGAGGGCTCATAGCCGCCCACCTGAATGGCGTTGACCACGAAATCCGCGCCCCTGAGGGCGGCTTTCCGGTTCCTCGCTCCCAGATGGGTGGTGATTTTGGCACGGGAATCGTTGATGTTCCGGTTGAGGGCTTCGAGGATGAATCTCGACTCCTCGAGCCGTTCCGCATCGATATCATAGAGCGCCAGCTCGGAGTCCTTGAGACACTCGCGGCACATGCAGTCCCCGAGGACGTTGCGGGCGAAAATGGTGCTCCCGGCCCCCATGAACGTGATTTTCGGCATAAAAACCCTCCTTGGTGCGATTCGATCACAGATTTTTATAAAATACACCCGAAGAGGCTTTTTTTCAAGAAGAAAAGCATTTTTTTCGTTCAAAAAAACGGCCCCGTCCGGCGATGGACGGAGCCGCGGCGCGTCTCCTTTTCAGGGCTTGCGGTAGCCGCACTTGGGGCAGACCCCGTTTTCGTCGAGAGCGACGCCGCACAGGGGGCAGCGGTCATGGGTCCCCCGCGGCGTGTAGCACTGACAGGCCTTGTTGTCCCCGCTGACGAAGGTCAGCTTGGCGATATTGAGCTTGTCTTTCAGGAGATCGTGGACGATCTTGATCATGCCCTCGGCGGTCATGGTCTCTTTGGTGACCACCAGCCGGCAGTCGGGATGAGCGGCGGCCAGCTCCGTCGCGAAGGCGGGCCCCTTTTCCGTGTTGGTGGGCGCGCCGTTCCGGATGCCCTGCTTTTCGTAGACTTCCAGGACCGCGGGAAGCAGCGGGTCGTCTTCCCGCAGGATCAGCGCGTGGTCGAAATTCCGGATCACGTTCCAGGCGGTCTTCCGGATCTCGTTGCAGGGGAAGACCATGTTGACGCCGGTATTGACGGTGTCTTCGACTTCGATGGTCAGGATCCCCGTGTGGCCGTGAAGATACTGGGCTTCGCCTTTGAAGTTGTAGAAACGGTGGGCGTACTGGATGCTGAATGTGGTGACGGATCGCATGTTTTTTTCTCCTCTTTTCCGTTGTTTTCACACTGCCGGAAGAACTCCGGCCTTTTTACCGCGCAAAGAGGGCCTTTTCGCCTCCTTTCTTTGGCGCACTCCTTCCGCAGTCTCTCCTCTACCGGAACACAATACGCTTTTTCGGCGGGAAATCAAGAGAAAAAAGGCGGGAGAGCGAGAAAAATGAGCCAACTCAAACTATGAGTACTATGAATACTATGAATACTGCGTCGGCCGTGCAAGGGTGTTTTTGTATCGTGCAAGGGTGTTTTTTGTCTCGTGCAAAGCGTTTTTATGATCGACGTGGCGCTCTGCAAACGTTTTTGGCGTGTGGGGTGCGGGGGGGGCCGAACGTCGGCCTCGACTCTACGCGGCAACTGTCGCTTCGCTCTCTATCTGCCACGGTTCGCAAACAGACGCGGGAGGCAGCACACCGCCGCCCGGTACGCGCGGCGCGCGACATTCAGCGTCTCGCCCGCAGACCGGCAACCGGCCCGGCGGTCATGCCGAGCGCCCGCGGCGCTTTCTTTGCGCTTGGCAATGTTTTAGTCTGTGGCCCGGCCGCTATCGCCAAATTGCCTCGATGCCGGGGGCAGTATTCATAGTATTCATAGTATTCATAGTGCCTGCGGCTCGGCAAACAGGGCTCAGCTGAAAAACGAAGCGGGGGCGAGGAAGAGGGGGTACTCTTCCACGGGCAGATCGTCGATGCGGACGCGGGAAGCGCCCCACTTTTCCTCGCACCGGACCTTCTGCGGCCGCCACAGGGTCTGGGTCACGGGATCCAGCAGCAGCGGGTCGAGGAAACCTTCCGCGTCCTTCCCCTCGATGAGCATGGTGTTGAGGAACAGCTTTTCCGGCACATGGGGGTTCACCGGGCGGTGCCAGGCCAGCAGGGGCGTACCGCCGTTGACGAAACAGAAGCGCTGGATCGACACCCGCAGCGCGTCGATGCCCGCGCTTTCCTCGATGGTGATCCTGCTTCGCTGATCGTCGGTCTTGTGAAGCGAAAAGAGCAGTTCGTCATTGAGTTCTATCCGGCCCGCGAAGAGGCGGCAGAGGCTCTGGAAAGCGTAGAACGAGGGCCGTTTCCGGTAATCCGGATGGGCCAGCAGTCCGTAGTGGCAGGGCCCCAAAGTCCCGTCGTCATAGCGGTAGGTGAAGTCCGACAGCATGAAGTAGGAGGAAATTTCCGCCCCGCCCCGCAGGTCGCAGAGGATGTTCCGGAGCAGGTGGCGGGCCTGCTTGGCCTCGTTCCAGGGGTGCTTGGAAAGGGCGTTGTCCTTCTGCCACGCGGCGGGACAGCCCCCCTCCCCCTGCCAGCGGGGCAGATGCTCCAGATGGTGGCGTGCAAGCACCCGGCGGAAGGCCTCCTCTTCGGGAGTTTGCACCAGTTCGGGGAAGACGTCGTAGGCGTGACAGCTGTAGGCGTTTATATACTCCCCGACGCCGGAACCGAAAAAGAGGTCCGCCAACGCGAAGCCGCCGTAGCGGGTGGTGTTCCGGGGGCCGCAGGCCATGGAGCCGCCGATGATGAAGGCATCGGGATTCCCCCGCCGCAGGGCGCGGGAAGAAAGTTTCACGAACTCGGCGTAAAGATATTTTCCGTCAAGCTGCGCCTCTCTCCAGCCGAGGTCGGGTTCGTTCCAGATCTCGAAGTGATCGACCCGGCCCCGGTAATGGGCGGCGAGCTTTTCCAGATAGCGCTCCCAGGCGGCGGAAACTTCAGGCCCCAGCGTCATGGGGCAGGTGCGGATCCACGCCCCTTCGCCGTAGTAAACGGGATTGCCGAAGCAGACGCACATCCACGGGCGGATGCCGATGGAAAGAAGCCCCTCGGCCACATGGTCCAGCCACGCGAAATCGTAAACGCCGGGGCTCTTCTCGCACTTGGCCCAGCCGGATTGGATCCGCGCCCAGCCGGGGGAAAGCTCCGCGAGCACAGGGAACCCCCGGTCGAAATCCCAGTAGTCCCGGTCCAAGGTCTCGCAGCCGATGGAAAGGCGGGACGCCTTTTCCCCGCCGGACGTTATCCGCAAATTCCCCGCGGGAGCGAGGGCCGCCTCAGGGAACCGCCGGGAAAGCGGGGGGAAAGCCTCTCCGGCAGTTTTTTCCGCCTCGGTCATCGCTTCTTGTCGGGCACTTCCACCAGTTCCGCGTGGTCGATCCACACCTTGCCGGTGGCGTTGCGCAGGATGTAGTGGTGATAGGGCTTGTACTTGGTCCCCGGCTTCACGGGCCCGGTCTTGAAGGTGTACTCCCAGCGGGTCCAGGGAACGGAACCGAAATAGGGCTTGGGGAAGGAGCGCACACCGGGAATGCCGACGCCGTCGTCGATCCGGATGTAGAAGCCCGCGCCGTAGCGGGGATCCTTGCCGGGGAGCAGTTTCACATTCTCCTGCCGGACGAAGAAACTCAGCCGGTAGGTGGTGTTGGGCTTCAGGCTTTCCACCCGGTGGATGATGGCGTTCTTCTTGGTGTTGCCTTCGAGGCAGACGGAAACACCCGCCGTGCGGAAGATCTTTTCGTCACGGGCGGGCATGGGCCCCCAGTTGAACCAGAAGGAGCCCTTCTCCCTGGCCTTCTTGGTCCCGGCGAATTCGAAATCGCCGTCGGAGTAGAGGTTCTTCTCGGGCAAGGAGCCCAGATAGAGCACGCCGAAGTTGGGCAGATCGCCGAAGGTCCGGGCGTAGGGGCTCCAGACGTAGTAGGGATGCGCCTGCATGCCGTTGATGGTCCGGTGGCGGGTGAAGTGGGCGACGAGGGAGTTCCCCTTGACGGGCGGCAGGGCCTTCCGGGGGACGCGGACTTCCGCGAACCAGCCCTTGCCGGGAACGATGGAGGTCTTGGCCTCGGCCCCGCTGTTCCACTTCCAGTCGCTGAAGAGCTTGCCGGGAATGGTGCGCAGATCGGCCACTTCGCCCCGGCTGTCCACCATGATCTGACGGTGTTCGCGGCGTTGCCCTTCCGTATCCAGATAGATCTCCACGGCGTTGTCGGACCACATGTCCTTGTCGTCGAAGGGCCGTTTGGTCTGGCGCATCTTTTCCGTCAGGGGCTCGCGGCAGTCGAAGAGGAAATAGAAGTTCTCCTTGTCGGCCAGAAGTTTGACGAAGGTGTGCACGTCCACATCCACCTTCGTGTTCTTGGGATCCAGGGGGATAAGAGCGATGGAGGGAGCGTTCTTCCACGCTTCCTCATCGCCCCTGCCGTCGATGACGATCTTTTCGCCCTCCTTGAGGAGCCCCACGGAAGTGCGCCAGTAATCCACGGCCGCCGCCTTGCGGAAATAGGCCGCGGCGGCATCGGCGGCGGGGCCCCAGAGGCTCCGGCGGACCATGCGGATCCGCTCGACCGCGTCCTTATCCCCGGCGGCGAGTTTTTCCGCCTTGGCGAAGAGCCCCTCGATCCGCTTGACCTCTTTGGGGGAGAAGATCACGTTCCAGAGCTTGTATTCCGAAGGCGGCGTGGTCACGGGGCCCGCGTCGGTGTCCACGGTGTTGCCCATGACGTCGTTGAGCCAGTGATCTTCGAGCAAGTCCATGACCTCCTTCATGGGCGCGGCGCCGGGGCCGAACATCCGTTCCCGGTACTCCGCGAGCAGAGCGTCCACGTCGGTGGTGTGGTCCCACATGACCTTGGAAAAGACGTAGAAGTTCAGGTGGCCGAAGAACCAGCAGTCGGATTCCGCTTCGAGGAACGTTCCGAAGCTGTACTTGAAGACATCCTTGTAGTACTTGCCGATGGCCTTGGGGGTGAAATTGGGCACGGCGGGCACGGTCCGGACCGCAAGTTTGGTGGTGTAGTTCCACAAGTAAATCTTGGAGCCGGTTTTTGCGACCCAGGCCTGAAGTCTCTTTTCATCCTTGGCCTGTTCGGCTTTTTTCCGTTCCTTCCACGGACCGGAGACGGCGACCTGGATGACCACGTTGTCCGGAATGGGCTCGTCGGGAACTTCCCGGCAGAGGTCGTAGGCCATCATGGTGACGAAGCCGGGGACCCCTTCCTTTTTCAGGCGGCGGGGGATGGGGAGCAGTTTCGACCAGAGGAAGTCGGCTCCCTTCTTGGAGTAATTGTTGGGCCAGGCCAGCCCTTTGAAGTAGGGGCCGCACTTGGGGCAGCGGCAGCGGGCCATGGAGTCGTTGGGCATCAGGTTGAAGAAGGGCTTGGTGTTGGTGTACCAGCGGGAAGCGCCGGTCATGTTGCGGGCCTTGACGGCCTCGGGTCCGGTCAGGACAGCCTTGGCGTCCTCATAGATCTCCTCCATGATCCCGGAGCTCCAGCAGAGATGGCCGGTGGCGTCGCTGGCGACCCGGACGAGGGAGCCGTCGGCCCGGGTGCCGTCATCCTTCACGGCGAAATATTCGGGGTGGGTCTTGCCGAAGCGCTTGACGTAGCCCATGTAGGCCAGACCGTGGCAGTTGACCAGATCCAGCGTGGAAAGGCGGAGACGGTTCCGCTGGGTTTCCTGCGCGAGGCCCGGCTTCATGGCGGGATCGTACCAGAAGACCGGACCGTAGTTCAGACCTTTCCAGTAGATGCGGCGGTACTGGGAATCGGGCCGGTCGAAGATGGTCATGGCCGGGACGCTCCAATCGCTCTTCCGGGGGAGGAGCGTTCCGTGCTTGCCGGGGAAGTAGAAGCGGGCGCCTGCGAAGCGCTCCAGAAAGTCGTACGCGCCGTACAGGGTCCCCTTGCCGACGGAAGGCGTCAGGGCGTCGCCGCCCGCGATAAGGATCTGATTGTCTTTGGCGATGATGACGAAGCCGTCACGGTCGACCTTCGCAAGATCGGCCTTGAGCGTTCCGGCCGGCGCGGGGTCGCCCAGACGCAGAACGGTGAGGCTCCTGTCCGCGGGAAGCGCGTTCACGGGCTTGATCGGCGTACCGCAAATCTCCGAAAGGAGCGCGGCGAACTCCTTTGCAGCCGTCTTGACCGACGCGGGAGCGTTCTTCGGCACGTAGAGGGCGAACTTCACCTTCCCTTTTTCCATGAGGGGGAGCGTGCGTTTTTCCAGCTTGCAGGAGCGGAGGCTGATCGGCTTCGGCGCGAACTGGGGGGCGGCCCCGAGGGGCAGCAGCGGCAGGGCCGCCAGCAGGAACAACAGCGATGATCTCATTTTATGCTTTCCTTATATTGTGGATGTCGGACTTGCGGACTTCACGACGGAACGGCGGTCTGTCACCAGTTGTCGTCGATGGGGCTCAGGGAGCCGATGTTCTTGCAGTAGTTCCAGAAGGTTTTCCTGACGCTGTTGGCGACTCTCACCGCCAGGGGCACTTTGCCCCGGTCCAGCATGGCGCAGTGTCCGTCCAGAAAGACCACGTTGGAGCTGCCGCTCCCGGAGGCGAGCTGAGGCAGGGTCAGCTGGTCCTCGGGATTGTTGTTGTTGTGGGGAAAGGCCGGACGGCTGGTGCTGTCGGTAGCCCAGACGTAGCTGGTGCAGTCGGCCATGCGCGCCTCCATGACATAGCAGCTCCGGGAAGGCCGGTAGAAGCTGGCGGCATTGACCTTGGCGTATTTTTTCCCGCCCCCACCGTAGTTCCAGAAGGCGTAGTTGATGCCCACGGCGGCGATCCCCACCGTGGTGTTGCTGCTCGGCGTCAGAGCTTCGGGACGATTGATCTCGCGGACGGGACAGAGCAGGGGATGGCGCTGCATCACCTTGGTGTTCTTGTTGAAGCGGGCACCACCGACCGCGCAGGGCCCGGTGTAGCCCAAATATTTGTTGAGCCCGTCCGACCAGCCGGCGCCTTCAGCCCAGTTGCCCCGGTTGTAGTAGGGGTTGATGCAGTCCTTGTTGTCCTGCATGTAGGCCACGAGGGCCTTGCCGATCTGGTTGAAGTTGCTGGTGCAGCTGATGGCCTTGGCCCGGCTCCGGGCCTGCTGCAACGCAGGCAGGAGCATCCCCGCCAGAATGGCAATGATGGCGATGACCACCAGCAGTTCGATGAGCGTGAAGGACGCTCTTTTTCCCACAGTTCCGCAAAATTTCATGACGCGCCTCGTTTTTGGAGTGAAAAGGTGTACTTCTTTTAATATAAGCCGCCAAGGGGCGAAATTGCAAGTTTTTTCGCAAAAAAAACGGCATTTTTCGCACCTTCCGGAAAGCCTCGCGGGGGATCACGCCTGCCGCCCGAGCTGCCGGAGCACCTTGCGCATGAGGGTGGAAAGGGGGTATTCCCCCAATCGATCGTCGGGGACGAAACGGCCCTGCGCGGCGAACTCCGCCGGACACGGAGAAAGGAGCCGCCGGAAACGCAGCGTCAGGGAAAAATGGGTGAAGACGTGGCGCACTTCGCCGGGCTCTTCCCGCCACTCCCCCGGAAAGGGGGGCGTGCCCTCCTCGCTCCAGGGGAGTTCCCACAGTCCGGAAAGGAGCCCCTTCCCCGGACGCCTGCGCAGAAAGAGGGCGCCGGACTCATCCGTGATGACGAAGACCGCCCCGTCTTTGTGCTTTTTCTCAAGTTTCTTCAGCACGGGGATCTTCTCCTGGATCCCCTTTTTGCGCGCGATGCACAGTTCCCGCCAGGGGCACAGGAGGCACGATGGCGCGACGGGCCTGCAGACGGTGGCCCCCAAGTCCATGACGGCGGAAGCGTAGTCCGCGGCGGACTCATCCGGAGTGAGCTCGGCGGCGAGGGGGGTGATGCTCCCGCGGTCGACTTCGGTTTCGATGCCCCGGAGCCGGGCGATGACCCGGATCACGTTGCCGTCCACCACGGTTTCCGGCTTGTCGAAGGCGAAGGCGCAGATGCTGGCCGCGGTGTAGGGGCCGATGCCGGGCAGTTTCAGCAATTCGGCCCGGTCATCGGGGAACCGGCCCGCGAAGTCGCGAAGGAGAACCTGAGCGCATTCGTGCATCTTTTTGGCCCTCGCGTAGTAGCCCAGCCCCTGCCAAAGTTTGAGCACGTCGTCGAGGGAGGCGCGGGCGAGAGCTTCGAGGGTGGGGAAAGCGGTCATCCAGCACGCGAAATACGGGAGAACAGTTTGAACGGTGGTCTGCTGGAGCATGATCTCAGACACCCACACGGCATAGGGGTCGGGATGGGCGCCGCCCCGGACCCGCCAGGGGAGCTGCCGCCCGTTTCCGGCGTACCACTCCAGCAAGAGCCGCGTTTCCTCGCGCATGGTGCCGGAACTCATCTCGAAATCCTCCCCTTCTCCCCGAATGCGGCACCTTCAAGCCGGAGCGCTGCCCGGTGAAACGGCCGCCGCACCCAAAACTCGACCGTAAGCAAAGACCTGCGGCACGAAACCCGACATATAAAAAAGCCACCCCGAAGGATGGCTGTGTCAAAATGGTGCGCCCACGGGGACTCGAACCCAGGACCCAGTGATTAAGAGTCACTTGCTCTACCAACTGAGCTATGGGCGCTTAACGTTTCATAATATAGCCCGGAAAAGAGGAAAATGCAAGGGCAATTTCGAAAAAAATGTAAAAAAAAGCGAAATCGGCGGCAAAGATAGTCGCGAAGAACACCGAAATCGGCCTTGACAAATATATAGAGGGAGTTTATATTAAGTAAACAACCAACTAAACATCGGAGGAAACACCATGCCGGGAGCCATAAATTTCGCCGGACTGCGGCAGGTCTTTCTGGATATGGACGGTACGATCTACGAGGGGGACCACCTCTACGACTGTACGCTTCCATTCCTGAATTTCCTGAAGAGCCGCGGCGTGAACTACGCTTTCATCACCAACAACTCCTCGTGGAGCACGCCGGAGTACGTGGAAAAGCTGACCCGCATGGGAGTGCCCGCGGGACCGGAAAACTTTTACACCTCCACGGATTTCGCCATCGACTACCTGAAAACCGAGCATCCGGAAATAAAAAGCCTCTACTGGTTCGGCATGCCCAAGCCGGGGAAGCACCTGACCGAGGCGGGTTTTACTCTCGTGGACGACGAAACGATCCCCGACGCGGTGCTGCTGGGCTTCGACCGGGATGTTACCTACAACAAGCTCTGCCGGAGCTCCTGGCTCCTGCTGCAGGGCGTCCCCGGCTTCGCCACCCATCCCGACCCGGTTTGTCCCAGCGACAAGCCCACCTGCCTCATCGACTGCGGAGCCATCACCCGCTGCATCGAATACGCCACGGGGAAGAAACTCACCGTTCTGGGCAAGCCCAACGCGGAAATGCTCCGGCTGGCGGCCCGGCGGCGGGGTGTGACCATCGACCAGTGCCTTATGGTGGGGGACCGGCTCCGGACCGACATCGCCGTGGGGCGGAATTCCGGGGCCTTCACCGCGTGGATCTCCCCCGTTCCCTGCGACGCGGACTGGCCCGAGGCGGGGCGGCCCCATGTGAACGTAAAGGACCTGAGCGTCCTTCAGGATATGTGGCAGGAGGCGACAAAATGAAACGTTACGACGTTGCGGTGATCGGGGCGGGAGCCACGGGGGCCGCCGTGGCCTGGCAGCTTTCCCATTATCAGCTCAAGGTGGCGCTGCTGGACCGCTGCGCCGACGCCTGTTTCGGCGTGAGCAAGGCCAATTCCGGCATCATCCACGGCGGATTCCACCACTCGGCGGCGAAGACGCTGAAGGCGAAACTGGAGCTGGAAGGCAACCCCATGTTCGACGATCTGCAGAAGGAGCTGGGGTTCGAATTCGTCCGGTGCGGCATCATCGTCGTCGCCTACAGCGAAGAGGAGCTGCCCGCGCTGCGGAAACTTTACGAGCAGGGCGTGGCCAACAAAGTTCCGGGGATCGAGCTGTGCGACCGCAAGCGGCTGCTGGAACTGGAACCCAAGCTGACCGAGGCGGCGACGGCGGGATTCTTCGTGCCTCGGGGCGGCGTCATCGAGCCCTACGGCTACGTCTTCTCTCTGGTGGAATCGGCGGAACTCAACGGCGTGGAGTTCTGGCGGAACTTCGCGGTCGTTTCGAGCGAAAGAGAGGGAGATTTCCGCCGGTTGCGGGCCGCCGACGGCCGGGTGATCGAAGCCCGCTTCACGGTGAACGCGGCCGGCCTTTACGCCGATGAGATTTCACGGCTCTGCGGCGGCGAAGAGTTCGAGATCAAGCCCCGCAAAGGGGAGGAGTATCTTCTCGACCGGACCTCGGCGGCCCGGCCTTCCCGCGTGGTCTTCCCGGTGCCCACCCCCTGTTCCAAGGGGATGCTGGTGATCCCCACCGCAGGGGGCACCACCATGATCGGCCCTTCGGCGGTGATGACCGAGGACAAGGAGGAGACCGGCACCACGGCGGAGGAAAGGGAAAAGATCTTCGCCCACTCCCGGAAGATGGTCGACGGCATTTCGGAACGGGATCTGGTGGCGGCCTTTTCGGGGCTGCGTCCCGTGCTGGTCGGCAATGAGGACTTCTACATCGCCCGGTCGGAAAAGGCGCCCGACCTCATCCAGGCGGCGGGGATCCAGTCGCCGGGGCTGACCGCCTCGCCCGCCATCGGCGTGTATATAAAGGATCTGCTGGGCAAGTGCGGACTTGCCCTCGAACCCAAGAGCGAGCCCCGGAAGAAGCTCCCCCCGGAAAAACGGGCGCGGGACCTTTCGCCGGAGGAGATCGACAAGCTCCATGCGGACGACAAGCTCGCTTCACGGATCATCTGCCGCTGCGAATTCATTTCCGAAGCGGAGATCGTGGCGGCGGTCCGCCGGGGACATGTGACCCTGGACGGCGTCAAGTTCCGCACTCGGGCGGGGATGGGCCGGTGCCAGGGGGGCTTCTGCGCCCCCCGGATCATGCAGATCATTTCCCAGGAAAGCGGCATCCCCCTGGAACAGCTGACGAAACGGGGCCCCGGCAGCGAACTGCTGGCCGGACATCTGGGCGATTTGGAGGTGAAGTAAGATGAAAAAGATCGACTGCGACGTGCTGGTCATCGGCGCCGGAGGCGCGGGTCTTTCCGCGGCTCAGGCGGCCGCTTCGGCGGGGGCGAAAGTCCTGACCGTGGACCGGGAGGAAGCCTGCGGCGGCGTGTTGTGCCAGTGCATCCACAACGGGTTCGGGCTGCGCTTCTTCAACGCTGAGCTCACGGGCCCCGAATACGCGTTGCGCATGGAACGGGCCGCCAGGGAATCGGGAGCGGAGATCCGCTGCGGCGAAACGGTCAGTTCCGTGGTCCGCCGTTCGGACGGGACCTTCGAAGCGACCCTCTTTTCCGCCGCGGACGGCGTGACGAAAGTCGAGTCCCGCGCGGCGGTCTTCACCACGGGCTGCCGGGAGCGAACCAGGGCCAACATCGCCGTGCCGGGAGACCGGTGCGCCGGCATCTACACGGCGGGGTCCGCCCAGAAACTCATGAACCTGAACGGCATGCTTCCGGGCCGCCGGGCGCTCATCGTGGGCTCGGGGGACATCGGGCTCATCATGGCCCGCCGGTGCCGCTGGAGCGGCATCGAGGTGGCGGCGGTCATCGAGATCCTGCCGGAGCCCTCGGGACTGCCCCGGAACATCGCCCAGTGCCTGCGGGACTTCGACATCCCGCTTCTGCTCTCGCACCGCTGCCGGAAGATCATCGGCCGGAACCGGGTCGAGGCGGCGGAAGTGGAGAACATGACCACGGGCGAGGTGATGACCTTCAAGTGCGACACGATACTCTTCTCGGTGGGGCTCATCCCCGAAAACGAACTGCTCAAGGCCATGGGGGCGAAGCTGAATCCGGCCACGGGGGGCCCCGGAGTGGATTCCTCGCTCCAGTGCTCCGTGCCGGGGGTCTTCGCCGCCGGAAACTCCCTCCACGTCCACGATCTGGTGGACTTCGCTTCGCTGGAAGCCCGGCGGGCGGGGGAAAGCGCCGCGCGGTACGCTTCGGGGGCGGGTCTGCCCGCGGCGGAGCTGCCCGTTTCCTGCAGCCGGAGCTTGAAGTATGTCGTCCCCGGCCGGTGCGCCGCGGGGGAAAGCTGCGAATTCTTCTTCCGGCCCACCGTCAGCTGCCGCCGGGCGAAGCTGTCGTTCCTCGCCGACGGGAGCGAGATCGCGAAAAAAATGTGCGTGTCGGTGCGTCCGGCGGAAATGCTCACCATGAAAGCCGACGTCCCTGCGGAAGCAAAAAACCTTTCCTTCGAACTCGAGGAGTGCAAATGAAAAGAATTATCTGCATCACCTGTCCCACAGGCTGTGAAATGGAAGTCGACGAAAAGGAAGGGAAGATCCTCTGCACGGGCAACCGCTGTCCGAGGGGCGCGGCCTACGCCGAAACGGAGCTCCGGGATCCCCGGCGGGTGGTGACGGCGGTGCTCCGCTGCACCGACGGCCGGTTCCAGCCCGTGCGGACCGACAAGCCCCTGCCCCGGAAACTCATCGCAGGTCTCCTCAACACGATCCTGAAGAAAAGTTTCCCCGAAGCGGAGCCGGGAGCGGTCATCGTTTCCGACATCGGCAATACGGGGGTGAATCTCATCGCCTCGGGCCCGGCCCGCTGAAGTTCAGCGCAGGAAAGTGCAGCGGAATCCCCGCAGCTTTCCCGAAGCGTCGATGCAGCTGCGGATGCCGGAGATCCGGTACCGCGCCCCCTCGACCTCCAGCTCGTCCCCGGCCTCGGGAGCGGCTCCGGGCGGGAGCAGGATCTCCGACAGCTCCCCGGTTTCGCCCTCCGGGGAGCTTTTCACGTGTTCGATGAAAAACGCCGGAAACACGCCTTTTTTCTCATAAACGCTCCGGCCCTGTTCCGCTCCGGTACGGCGGAAGAGGGCGGCCCTGCAGTTGGTCGCTGAAACGGACATGACGCCTCCTTTTTTACCATGAGGCGTTCGTCAGGATTTTTTACTGCAAGGTCACCAGTAACCGGGCTTTTTGCCGATGATCCGCAGATATTCCTCGAAGTAACGCTTCCCGAAGATCCGCTGGGAGGGCGTGTCGAAGTGGAGTTTATCTCCCTTGTCGTTGAGCCCTTCCGAAGAAACGAGCCCCATGCGGGGAAGTTTCGCCACGACCTGACGGATCCCCTCTTCCACGGGGGGATAGTCGCACCGCGTGCCCTTGAGAAACTTGCCCAGTTCGCCGCAGATGAAGGGCAGATCGGGGAGTTTCAAATCCCGGCGGAAGTTCAGCACCACCTCTTCCAGATCGGCGGCGTAATGGTCGTTGTGGATGACGGCGTCGTTCTCGCCCTGATGCCACAATATGGCCACGATCTCCCCGTAAGGCCGGGCGGCTTCGGCCATGCGCAGGGCGTCGTCATAGGGATGTTTGCCCGTGCCCTCCTCCTCGGCGCCGGGCTTCCACAACGATATGGGCGAGCCGCCCACGGCGGCGGGGACCAGCCCCACGGGACCGCAGGGGGTGCTCCAGAGCAGCATCCTGGCGAAAGAGCGCCCGCAGGAGACCCCCGCCAGTTTGGGCCGGTCGAAGGTCACGGGTTCCACGGCGGCCACCCACTCCAGTTTTTCATTGAGGGCGAAGACACCGGGGATGGGGACAAAATCTTCGGGTTCGGGGACGCCCCGCCCGGCCATGTTGGACTGCCCGGCGAGGATGACGATGCGCATGTTCTGCATGAAACTGCTCCGGAATTGGTGTTCTGTTATGACATTCGAAGGATAATATAACGCCCCGCAGTCCGTTTTTCAAGAGAATGTCCCCTTTTTCGGGAAAAAACAAAACCTTACTTGGCATGGGCCTTCCGGTTACAGCGTAGGGCGAACGCCACCGCAGGGGCCCGGTGCGCCTGCACACCCCGGCCTATTAAGCCAATCGCCGGTCACGCCTTTTCGCGAAACCGCCCGGCCGCCTCAGAACTTGAGGATGCGCTCGAAAACGAAACGCAGGAATTTGTCCACGAAATTGCCGTCCCCGACGGAAATGGAAAGCCCGCCCATGTAGCGGCGGAGATCCTCCGCGAGGTCTTCCACGGTCTGGTAGCGCTCCTTCAGATCGTACGCCGTCGCCTTGTGGATGATGGCGCGGAGTTTTCCGTCGATCTTCCGGCCGAAAAGATGCACCACGGGCTCGATCTGCCCCTTGCGGACGCGGTCGACGATCTCCTTTTCGTCGTGGCCGTCGAAGGCGTACCGCAGCGTCACGACCTCCTGGAGGATCAGCCCGAGGGTGAAGATATCCGACCGCAGGTCCAGCGGGTCGCCGCGGAGCACCTCCGGGGGAAAATAGCGGAGCGTTCCCGAAATCTTGCGGTTCGCGGGGAAATTGTCCTCTCCTTCGGAAAGGATTTTCGCCAGCCCCCAATCCATCACGAAGACTTCCATGTATTTCCCGATCATGATGTTTTCGGGCTTGAGGTCCCGGTGGATCACGTTGCGGTGGTGGGCGTAGACGAGGGTGTCGCAGACGCGCAGGAATATCTCCAGTCGCTTCCGGAGTTCGACGGTCTCGTCGAAGGCGTCGACGCCCCGGATGCGGTAATTCAGCGTGATGTTCTTCAAGTATTCGCGCAGCGTCCTGCCGTTGACCAGCTTCATGACCAGATGGATCCCGTTCTGCTCGTCGCGGGCCAGTCCGTAGATGGGGATGATGCCGGGATGATCCAGCTGGGCGGTCACCTTGGCCTCGGTCACGAAGGAGGCCAGAAGTTCCTTGATGTTTTCCGCATCCATCCGCAGCGACTTGACGGCGACGAGCCGGCGCAGATTCCGGTCGCGGGCGATGGAAATCTTCGCCGTTCCCCCTTCGGCGAATTCCGTCAGCATGGCGTATCTCGCCCCGACGGTCTCGAGCGAGGACTCCAGTTCGGGGGAAACGTCCAGATCCAGACTGATATAGGGGTTGATGTCGACGCCGCCGACGAGGTCTTCGATCTCCTTCTTCCGTTTCCGGTCGGGGATGCCGCCGTTTTCCGCAATATTCGTCGTGTTGTCCGCCGCGCCGGAGGCAAGACCGGGGACAATGACGGTCCGGTTGAGATCGGCTTCGGACTCGTCGCCGAACTTCACCTCTTCGGTCGGATAATTTTGAGATTTTTCGCTCATTTGCAGAAAGTGACCCGGATCAGGGGTAAAATCACTTGCCGGCGGCCTTTTCGACGGCGATCTTCTTCTTCATGTCCTTTTCGCGGGCGAGCCGGAATTTGAAGCGCAGGACCATTTCGGTGCCGTTGCCCGGCGACGAGAACACCTCCGCAGTGCCGCCCATGCGGTCGATGATGATCTTCGTCCCGGCGAGACCGGGGTCCGCGCCTTCGGCGGGAGCGTCGGCGGCGAAGAGTTTGGCGGCCTCTTCCCGTGAAAGGCCCGGACCGCTGTTCTGAAAGCGCAGTTCGTAGGTGCTGTATCCGTTTTCCCCGGAGCCCGTTTCGCAGATCGAGGCGGAAACGGCGCCGCCCTCGGGCGTACGTCGGCAGGCGCGCGAAACGATGTCCGAAAGGATCTGTTTGAAGTCCTTCTCATCGCACCACGCATACCGGTTGCGGACCTGGGAGACGTGGACGGAAAAGTTCACCCGTTTCCGCTTTATCTCTTCGGCAAACAGATCGCTGAGTTCCTCGAAACTCAAACTCAGGTCCGTGGGGTCGAGTTCCAGGTCGAATTCGTCGTTCCCGCTCCGGGTCGCATCGAAGATGCCGTCGATGATCGTTTTCAATTCCCGACCGGACTTTTCGATCTTCCGCAGGTAGTCCCGGAGCATGCTGTCCGGTTCCTTGAGGGCGAGTTTCGCGTAGTTGACGACGGCGTTCATCGGCGGGCGGATGTCGTGGGACATGTTCAGGAGGAACTGGCTCCGGGCGAGGCTTCCCTCCGCGAGGCGGATCCTTTCCCGCCGGGCCGCTTCGTGCATCTTGCTCACCCGGTTCTGGATATACAGCATGACGACCAGACCGACGAAGATGATCACCATCAGAACGATCCCCCCCGTGACCAGCGACCGCTGCAGAGTTTCAAGATCCTTCTGGGCCATGAGCAGTTTCCCGAGCCACATCAAGGCGGTGTAGAGAAGGAGTGTGAACAGCACCAGTCCCGAAGTGGCCATGCTGCTGTATTCGACAAGTGAGCTCCGCCGGACCATGCGCCAGTAGAAGACGAATCCCAAGAGACACCAGAGCGAGAGGAGCAGGAACGCCTCGCTGCACATGGCCTCCACCGCCGCCAGACAGGGAACGATCTGGGCGATCCCGAAGAGCACGGAGCTGACGACCCCCAGGAGACCCGCCGCCATGATCCGGTAGTTGTTCTTCGTTTGGGCGATCTTGTACGCCGCGGCGGAAGTGTATCCGTAGGCCACGATGGCGCCGAAGGCGGTCAGGTCGATGAACCAGACGAGCGAGTTCCGCCCCAGAAACGAGATGAGGACCGAAAGGATCATGATGAAAAGGATGCAATGTTTCGGCTTCAGGAACCGCTCCGAAAGGATCTTGTCCCCGGCCATGGTGGAAAGCAGACTCACGGTGGCCCGGTAGGCCCCGATGATCCCCGTCAGGATGGCCGCCATCGCGGTGACGACGACAACGACGAGCCCCGTCGTGCCCATGGCCTTTTTCGCGGCATAAAAACTCGGGATGGAAACGATCCCGTTCAGCTTGCCGAGGTCGGCGATGTAGGCCTGCCAGGAAGAGTATCCCTCCGGGATGATGGAGATGCTGACGAGCGTCATGAAGGTATACGCAAGCGCGGCGATGATGATGGAGGTGGTAATGACCCTTTTCGTCTTCGGGGCGGGGAAGGTGAAATGCGATGCGGCGAAGGTGACCACCTCGAAGCCCACGAAGGCCCACGGGGCGAGGATGACCAGACTGAAGATGGCGAATCCCCGGTTCACGTCCTGATAGCCGAAGGTCGTGAAAATGTCGTGCAGGTCGGCGTGGGGCAGGCAGGCGGCCGTCGTTACGACTATCCCGGCGAGAAGGATCACGGCGAGCACGGTGGCGAGGCGTTTCAGAAGTTTTTTCGCCACGAGGAAGAGGAATCCGATCCCGGCCAGGGCGGCCACGGAAAGAAGGACCTCGAAGGCGTAGACGGGCCTCCCCGCAATGGCGTAGCTGTAGCCCCGGTGCGCCGCGTCTCCCAGCATCGCCCGGATGACGAGAAACAGGGCCGTCCCGTTCAGGAACACGATGGTCAGGTACGAAAGGCAGAGGAACCAGGAGCAGAGGAAGGCGTGGTCCCGCCCGAGAGCCTCCCTGGTGTAGACGTAGATCCCGCCGGTCCCCGACGAGCGCGTCATCAGAAAGGAGATGCAGGAGCCGATGACCAGAATGACGACAAGTCCGATGGCCATGGAAATGATGGTGCCCGCCGGGCCCGCCACCGGCAGGAAGGTGGAGCCGGGCATGACGAAGGCCCCCCAGCCGACCATGCAGCCGAAGGCCATTGCCCAGACGTCGAGAGGGGTGAGATATTTTTCCTGCGAGTTCGTTCGATTCTGTTCCGTCATAAGTGATTCTCCTCGTTTCCGCTCAGAGTTCTTTTTCTTCTTCCCGCTTTTCGGCTTGCGGCGTCATGCGCATCATCAGCGCCATTCCCCCGAGGATCAGCCCGATGGCGACGATGAAAGGCGGCGTAAAACGCTCCTTGAGGACCAGCGCCGACAAAGTGAAGGTGATGGCCGCCGAAAGATATCCGAAAGCGCCCAGCACACCCGGTTTCAGGTAGCGCAAGGCTCCGTACCAGCAGGCATTGGCGAGAGCGAGCGTGACGACGCCCGTGTAGAGCACTCCTCCCCACATCCGGGGCGTCAGGGCCGAGAAGTCGGCGGGCCGCACGGTGAAGAAAAGCACCGGGACCATCATCGCCGCCCCCAGCACGAAGCACACCGCCATGCACACCGGGCCGCCGTATTTTTGCGAAACTTTCGCCCCCTTGACTGTGAAATAGGCCCAAAAAATGCCGGAAGCCAGCGACATGGCGTCGCCGACGAGGGTCCGCCAGCCGGTGTCGGCGTAGATGTCCCCGCCCTCGGCGACGGCCGCCAGCACGATCCCGGCGAAGCCGATCAACATGCCCAGGATCGCCCCGAGGGAACTTTTCTGACGGAGCATCACCCACGCGAGGATCACCGTGGCGATGGGGGAACAGTTGGCCATGAGGGAACTGCGGGCCGCAGTGGTGAATTTCAACGAGCAGAAGACCAGACTGCTTTCGATGACGATCCCCGTCGCGGCGATGATGAGAAACTCCCGAAGGTCCTCGCGGAAGGCCCGGAAGATGAGTTCGCGCGTCTTTTTCGGGACCAGCAGCGGCAGCAGGGCGACGGCGGCCATGGAAAACCGCAGGAAGTTGAACAGCCAGGAGTTGATGGTGTTCCCCTCTTCGCCGTAGAGCCAGCGGCCCGCGATGTAAAAGCTCCCCCACGAAGCCGTGGCCAGAAACCCCAGCAGCAGCCCCAGCAAAATTTTTCCGTTCATATCCAGACGTTCCTTTTCCACACGTGCGATTTTGACGGTGCATAATATACCATGACGAAGCCGGAAATTCAAACGGAACTATGAATACTATGAATACCATGAATACTGCGACTGCGGAATCTATGGCCACCGCCCGAAACTTGCGGCGAACGCCACCGCAGAGCCGAGGGGCGCTTACTCACCCCGGCCTATCAGGCCTATCGGCCAATCGCCGGCCGCGTCTGTTTGCGAGGCCGCCGCAACACTTCGAGGCCGACGTTCGGCTTTTTTCTTTTTCGGGCTTGACATCGGGGCGGCGGCGGGTTATATTCTGTTTTTGAGAGATCACTGAACAAGATAGGAACCTTTTTCATGAAACTCCCCCTCATCGGCGTCACGGGACGGGTCAACGAAGTCGTCAAAACCAAAAACGTCTACGAGATCCCGGACGAGTATTTCCGGGCCGTTTACGACTGCGGCGGATTGCCCGTCCAGCTGCCCCCCTTCGCCGGGAAAGAGGAACTCGAAGCCTACATGGAAATTCTGGACGGGGTGCTCTTCATCGGCGGGCCCGACATCCATCCCTCCTTCTACGGCGAAACGCCCGTCCCCGAAGTGACCCGGATCCTGAAGCCCGAAGTGCAGGAAAGTCTGGTCCTCGCGGCCGAGCTTGCCCTGGCCCGCCCCCTGCCCGTCTTCGGGGTCTGTCTGGGGTGCCAGCTCCTCTGCGCGGTTTCCGGAGGAAAACTCATTCAGGATCTGGGCCCCCTCGTTTCCCGCCACCGGGACGCGGAAAAAAGTCCCTATCACACGGCGGAGATCCTGCCCGGCACCCTCCTTGCCAAGATCCTCGGGGCGGGCACGGTGCGGGTCAACTCCTGCCACCATCAGGCGGTCCGGCCCGACGCGCCGGGGAAGAACTGGCGGATCGCCGCCTTCGACGGCGAAGTGGTCGAGGCCATCGAACAGCCGGGTGAAGTCTTCCGCCTGGGCGTCCAGTGGCATCCGGAATGTTCCGACGACATTCCCCAGCGCAAGGCCCTCTTTTCCGCCTTCATCCGCGCCGCCGGGGAAAGACATCAAAACACCCGATAATCCAACGGAGAAAATACCATGAAAAGAATCGTCCCCCTCCTCGTCCTGAGCTTCTGTTTCGCCGCATTCACACTCCCCGCGGGAGCACCGTTTCCTACGGAAAAACGCTCTTTCCGGAGCATCCGGATCGGCAAAAGCCCCGCCTTCACGCTGACGGCGAAAAACTGCACCGTCGTCATCGCCCCCGACGCGCCCAAAACTACCCGTTTCGCCGCGGCGGAACTGCAAAAGTTCCTCTCCCTGATCCTCGGGGGCAAGATCCCCGTCGCCGACAAGCCCGGAACGGGGCACAACATCTACGTGGGCTTCGGCCCCGGAGCCGCGAAAATGGGGCTCGACCCGGCACGGACTCAAATTCCCCGTGACGGCTTCTTCATCCGAACCGCGGGGAAGGATATTCTCATCGCGGGCTGCGACGATCCGAAGGTCGATCCCGCACGGGCGCTGCGGGGCGGCGTCTGGGACCAGCACTACGAACGGGCGACCCTTTTCGGCGTCTACGACTTTCTGGAACGTTTCGCGGAATGCCGTTTCTACTTTCCCGGCGAGCTGGGGACCATCGTCCCCCGGAAGGCCGGGATTTCCATCCCCGAATGCGCCATATTCGACCGGCCGGATTTTCTCTACCGCAAGTACTCCCTCTACTGGGACGGCGCCTACTTCGAAGGCCCCGACCGGAACAAAAAACTTCACCCGCAGAAGACCCTCAACTACTACCGGCTGCGGATGGAGACCGCCTATCTCCCCAGCAATCACGGCATGACCCGGTTCAATCTGCTGGAACGCTTCGCCAAGACGCATCCCGAGTACTTCGCCCTGACGAACACCGGGGAACGGCGCACCGGGACCACCGGCATGTTCGCCGGACACATCTGCTGGAGCAGTCCCGTGATCGAGGTGATCTATCAGGACATGAAAGCCTATCTCACGGGCCGGCCCCCCGAGGAGCGGGGCATGTACTACCGGGGACGCCCCCGGTGGGTCGAGACCGCCTTCCGCAAGCCCTTCGTGGACGTCATGCCCCAGGACGGCTTTTTCGCCTGCCGCTGCCGTGAATGTCAGGCGAGGTTCGGCAAGGGCCCCGACTACGCCAACGACGTGGTCTGGGGCACGGTCATCGGCTGGGCCAACCGCCTGAAACAGGAGAAGATCCCCGGCATCATCACCATGATGGCCTACCTGCCCTACCGGGCGGTGCCGAAGACACCGGTGCCCGACAACGTGGTGGTCATGGTGGCCGACACGGGGCCGTGGAACGACGGCGGCAAGCCCGGAGCTCGGGGCGACGTCTGCGAACCGGGCCGGGAATACGGCATCGCCGCCTGGCACAAGGCGCTGGGCCGCAAGGTGTGGACGTGGAACTACACCTACAAGACCCATGCCAACGCCCTGCCGGGAGTCCCCGCCCCCTCGCCGCTGGCGGCGGGGCGCTACTACAAGGAAGTGGCGCCCCACCTCTTCGGCGCCTACCTCGCCTCCAACTGCGACCGTTTTCTCTACTACGCCATGAACTACTACGTCTTAAGCCGCATCGCGTGGGACAACGCCGCCGACTACCGGGCGATCATGGACGAACACTACAAACTGATGTACGGCCCCGCCGCTCCGGTCATGCAGAAGCTGATGGAGGAGTTCGAAAACCTGTGGATCCGCCGGGTCATCGGACGGACCGTGACCACCCCCACGGGGCCGGTGAACTCCACCCCCGGAGAACATGAACTGTGGACCGTGATCTTTTCCCCGGCGAAGCGGCAGGAACTGAACAAACGCTTCGACCAGGCGGCGGCGATGGTCAAGAAAGGCTCCCTCGAAGAACGGAGGATCCGGCTCTACCAGCGGGAGTTCATGGGCGTCATGGAGGAGGAAGCCGCCCGGTACGCCGGGAGGAGCAAGGCGGTCAATCTGCTGAAATTCGCCGAAGGGACGCCCGTGTACCTGCGGCCCTGGCACACCTCCCCCGCCGCGCCCGAAACGGTGAAGACCTGCGTCACCGCCAAACGCGAAAATGGCATGTTGAAAGTGGTCTTCGACTGCGAGGAACCCAAAATGGAGAAGGTCGTCGCTTTCGTCCGGCCACGGGACGCCTCCGGGATGTGGCGGGACAACGAGGTGGAGTTCTTCATCAATCCTTCCGGCGACAGGAAGAACTATTATCAGTGGGTCGTGAACTCGAAAGGCTCCTTCTGGGACTGCCGCTGGGAAAGCATCGGCCAGACAAAGCCCCGGAGCGACGTGAAGTGGAACTCCAATGCCCAGACCAGAGTTTCCCCCATCCCCGGAGGATTCCGGATCGAACTGCTGATCCCCCTGAAGGACCTGCCGCCGCTCACTCCCAAGGGCGTTCCGGTGAATTTCGCCCGGAGCCGGACGCTCCGGGAGGAGCCCAAAGCCCATATCGGCTACACCTGGAACCCCTGGGCCAAGAGTTTCCACGATCTGGAAAACTACGGTCGCATGATCACTCCCGAACGGGAGCTGGTCCCCGACGGCAGTTTCAACTTCACGCATGAAGTGAAGACGGCCAGGGGCCCCGTGTGGAAGAGCGGCAAAAGCACCTTCTGGGCCCGGCACTCGAAGCCCGAAACTTACTGCGCGCTGGATAAAAAGATCTTCTTCAGCGCGCCGCAGGCGATGAAGATCGTTTCCCGCGACCCGGGCGGCAACTTCTTCAACCTGACGCTGCCCCCCCTCAAACCGGGGGCCCGCTACCGCCTGAGCGCCATGGTCAAGCTGGAGAACGTGGTCCCGGCCAGGAAGGGCGGCGGCTTCACGCTCCAGTTCATCGACGACCGGAACCACTTCTTCCCGAACCACAACGCGGCCAAGGGCACGGCCGACTGGTTCGGCGTGAGCTACGAATTTTCCACCACGCTGGAGGTGGGAAAGGCCAAGCGCACTTCCCTCCGCCCCTGGCTGCTCAACTGCACCGGGACGGCCTGGGTGGACAACGTCTCCCTCGAGGAACTTTTTTAGTATCGTCCGTCAAGTAAGAAACGAAAGCGCGAAGAGATCACTCCGCCCGGGAGGCGGCGATGCGTCTGGCCACGGCCTTTTCGTAGGCGTCGAAATCGTCGATCGTCAGCTGAGCCACGCCGCTTGCGATGGCCGCTTCGGCCACCTTGCGGGCCACGTGGGGCACCACCCTGGGATCGAAGGGCTTGGGGATGAGCATGTCGCGCCGCAGTCCCGCCGGAGTGCGGAAGAGCCCTTTTGCCGCATCGGCGGGGTAAGCCTTTTCCAGCTCGGCGCGGACCTTGGCGGGGATGGCCGCACGGGCCAGTTCCGCCAGCGCGTGGGAGGCGGCGAGCTTCATCTCTTCGTTGATGTCCTTCGCGCGGACATCCAGTGCGCCGCGGAAGATCCCCGGAAAGCCCAGCACGTTGTTGATCTGGTTGGGGAAGTCGCTCCGGCCGGTCCCGGCCAGGGCGGCGCCCGCGGCGAGGGCCACGTCGGGGAAGATCTCCGGCGTGGGGTTGGCCATGGCGAAGACGATGGCGTCCTTGTTCATGCTCTTTATCATCGCCGGTGTCACGCAGTCGGGAACGGAAAAGCCGAGGAAGATGTCCGCCCCTTTGATGGCGTCGGCCAGGGTCCGGGCTGAAGTCTTGCGGGCAAAGGGTTTCTTTTCCTCGTTGAGATCGGTGCGGCCGGTGTGGATCACTCCTTTGCTGTCGCAGAGGAGCATGTTCTCGGGCTTCGCCCCGGCGGTCAGGTAGAAGCGGCTGCAGGCGAGGCCCGCCGCGCCCACGCCGTTGACCACGAAGCGGCATTCGCCGATCTTCTTGCCCACGACGTCGAGGCCGTTGAGGATCGCGGCCAGCGAAATGATGGCCGTGCCGTGCTGGTCGTCGTGGAAGACGGGTATGGAGAGCATCTTCTTGAGGGTTCGTTCCACCTCGAAGCAGGCGGGGGCGGCGATGTCTTCCAGATTGTAGCCGCCGAAAGAGGGTTCCAGCGTGGCGGCGGCGGCGATGAGTTTTTCCGGATCGGTCCGTCCGTTGGGGCCCGCCACCCGGTTCAGGCAGACGGGGATGGCGTCGATGTCGGCGAAGTGCTTGAAGAGAACGGCCTTGCCCTCCATGACGGGAAGCCCCGCTTCGGCGCCGATGTTGCCCAGCCCCAGGACGGCGGTGCCGTCGCTGATCACGGCCACGGTGTTGCTCCGGGCGGTGTATTTCCACACCAGATCCTTTTCGCGCTTGATCTCCAGGCAGGGCTGGGCCACGCCGGGGGTGTAGGCCAGCGACAGTTCTTCGCCGCTGGTGCAGGGCTTGGTGGACCTGATGGCGACCTTGCCGGGTTTGCCTTTGCAGTGATAGGCGAGGGCTTTCTTCTTCAGTTCTTGCGGTGACATGTTTCTCTTCCCTTTATGTTGAAATCACGATCTAAAGTCTGACTTTGATGCCTTTGGAGCGCAGGAATTCCTTGGCCTGCGCCACGGTGAATTGGCGGAAGTGGAAGATCCCCGCGGCCAGCACCGCGTCGGCGCAGCCTTCGGTGAGGACCTGTTCCAGGTGCTCGAGCTTCCCGGCCCCGCCCGAAGCGATGACGGGCACGTTGACCGAGGTCGAGACCGCACGGGTGAGTTCGCAGTCGTAGCCCGCGTGGGTGCCGTCGCAGTCCATGCTGGTGAGGAGGATCTCCCCCGCGCCCAGGGCCACGCTCCGGTGGGCCCACTCCAGCACGTCGATGCCGGTGGGGGTGCGGCCGCCGTTGATGAAGACCTCCCAGCTTTTGCCGTCGGGCCTGCGCCGGGCGTCGATGGCGACCACGATGCACTGACTGCCGAAGCGCTCCGCCCCTTCGCGGATGAGCTCCGGATCCTTGACGGCGGCGGTGTTGAGCGAACACTTGTCGGCCCCGGCCAGCAGAAGGTTCCGGATATCCTCCACGCTCCGGATCCCGCCCCCCACGGTCAGGGGGATGAAAAGTTCCGCCGCCGCGCGGCGCACCACGTCCACCATGGTGGCCCGGTGGTCGCAGCTGGCGGTGATGTCGAGAAAGACCAGTTCGTCGGCGCCCTGCCGGTTGTAGGCGCGGGCCCACTCCACCGGATCCCCGGCGTCGACGAGCCCGACGAAATTGATCCCTTTGACCACCCGGCCTCCGGTCACATCCAGGCAGGGAATGATCCGGCGGGCGGAGGTGTTTTTCGTACAGTCCATATTTCTCCTGAGAGTGCGTTTCCCTAATATACCTTTCCGGAAGGAAAAAGTCAAGAAAAACTCCGGTGCTTCCCCTTGACTTTTCTCCGGGAGGGGGTTATGTTATAGGCGTGATACCACAAGTTCGAAACACAGGAGTTTTTCAACATCATGGCAGAAAAAATCAAAGTCGCGTTCGTCGGGTTCCGTCACGGTCACATCTACGGCCTCTACAACCGGATGAAGGAATCCGACCAGTACGAGATCGTCGCGGCCTGCGAAGAAAACGCCGAAGCCGCCGCCGAAGCCGCTTCCAAGGGAGCCGAGATCACTTGCGGCAACTTCCACGAGATGATGCACACGGTCGATTTCGACGTGCTGGCCATCGGGGATTACTACGCCATCCGGGGCGCACGGGCCATTTCGGCCATGGTGGCGGGCAAACACGTCATCGCCGACAAGCCCCTCTGCACCTCCCTGGCGGAGCTCCGGGAGATCCGCCACCTGGCCCACACGAGGAACATCAAAGTCGGCTGCATGCTGGACATGCGGCTCAACGCCAACGTGAACACCGCCCGCGAGATCATCAGCTCCGGGAGACTGGGCGAGATCCACGCCATCAGCTTCGGCGGCCAGCATCCCCTTTCCTACGGGACGCGGCCCAACTGGTATTTCGAACCCGGCAAGCACGGCGGCACCATCAACGACATCGCCATCCACGGCTTCGACGGCATCGAATACATGACCGGGCACACCATCACCGAGCTCACCGCCGCCCGGACCTGGAACGCCTTCGCCACCTTCGCCCCCGTGGTCTTTCAGGACGCGGCGCAGGGCATGTTCGCCCTCGACAACAAGTGCGGCGTCATCTTCGACGTCTCCTATTTCGCCCCCGAAAAGATCGGGTTCCCCAACCCCTTCTACTGGCGCTTCACCTTCTGGGGCCGCAAGGGCGTGATGGAATTCAACTACGCCGATCCCGGATGCAAACTCTGCCTCACCGGCGCGAGCGCCGTCGAGACGGTCCCCCCCGTGGCGGGCGGCTCCGACTATCTGAGCATTTTCACCGAAGAGATCACCACGGGAGCCGATCTCCCCTTCGGCAGCGAGCACATAATGGATGTGAGCGAAAAATGTCTGAAGCTTCAGGCGATGGCGGATAAGAACCGCTGAGCCTTTCAGCGTCGGTCCGGGCACACTTCCCCGCGGGGAAAGATCGTCGCAGCACCCCGAAACCTCCGGCTGGTCGGTCCGGAGGTTTCTCTTTTGTCTCCGAAAGGGTCTACAGGGCGATGCCCTTGAGCTTGCGGTAGATGGAAATGGCGTAGGCGTCGGTCATGCCGGAAATGAAGTCCAGCACCGTGAGGAGCCGGGCGCAGGGACTGGCGCACCACGCGGGATCGTTCAGGTACTCCCGGATCCCCGTCATCATGGCCCCCATGCGCCGGGAGCGGTAGGAGGCCGCGCGCTTTCCCAGCTTCTCGGCGGCGAGCTCGTTGACGCAGGGGACGAAGATGTCCAGCATCCCGGAAACCATTTCGAAGCCGGCGGCGATGATCTCCGCCACTTTGCGGTTGTTGTAGATGAGTTCGGCGCTGCGGGCCCGGAGCTCGGCCAGCCTGGGCGAACTGGGAAGCAGTTCGGTGAGGGGCTGTCCGGGAGTTCCGTTCAGAAAATCGTCGCACTTTTCGGTAAAGACCGCCGCCGCCCCCCGGACCAGCGCCCCGATGACCAGCGCCCGCAGATATTCGGTCCGCCGCACGGGATTGACGATCTCCTTGAGATGCGAGGCCGTCCCCGGATCCTCCAGAAGCGAAAGGTAGCGGCTTTCGACCTCCTCCTGCGGGATCATGCCAAGCCTTGCCCCGTCTTCGAAGTCCACGATGAGATAGGCGATGTCGTCCGCCGCCTCCATCAGGTAGGCCAGCGGGTGCCTGGCGTAGGAAAAGGGGCCGTATCCGATCAGCCCGCAGGAGTCGGCCACCTCGGCGAAGAGCTCCTTTTCGGAGTGGAAGAAGTTGAATTTCTTGCCCGCCGCACCGGGAGCCGGCCGCTCGGGGTTGGAACAGGAGGGATATTTGGCGAAGGTCCCCAGCGTGGCGCAGGTGAGCTGCATCCCGCCCCGCTGGTCGGGCATTTCCAGCACGGTCAGGACCCGGAAGCCCTGAGCGTTGCCTTCGTAGGATTCGAAATCGCAGATCTGATCGCGAGAAAGCTGTTCCCGCATCTCCGCCGCCACGGGCGAGGTGGTGAACCAGTAACGGATCGCCTCTTCGCCCGCATGTCCCAGGGGCGGATTGCCGATGTCGTGACTCAGGGCCGCCGTGGCCACGATGGCCCCCACGTCGGAAACCTGCGCGTCGCCCAGATCGTAGTTCTTCTTGAGAAAGACCCCCGCCGCCGTCCCCAATGAACGGCCGATGGAGCTGGTTTCGAGACTGTGGGTCAGCCGGGTGCGGACGTAGTCCGCCTGCACCAGGGGAAACACCTGGGTCTTGTTCTGAAGCCGCCGGAAAGCGCCGGAAAAGATCACCCGGTCGAAGTCCCGCTGGAAGGGGGAACGCTCCGGCGAAATGGTTCCGGGGGAACTGCTCCCCAGCCGTTTGGGCGAGAGGAGCCGTTTCCACTGCATCCGGCTCATTTCCGCATGGACTCCGCCACGTCGTCGACGATCTCTTCGAGGGACTTTTCCGGAGTCCAGTTGCAGAGAGCGTGGATCTTCGCCGTGTCGGGCATCCGGCGGCGCATGTCCTCGAACCCCTTGGCGTAGGCCTTTTCGTAGGGCACGAAGACGATCTTCGAAGTGCTCTTCGTGCGGGCGATGACCAGCTCCGCCAGTTCCCGGATCGTCACCAGACGCTGGGAGCCGATGTTGTAGACCTGGCCGTAGGTGCGGTCATCCCCCGCGAGGGCGACGAGGGCCCGGATCACATCCGCCACATGACAGAAACAGCGGGACTGACCGCCGTCCCCGTAAACTTGCAGGTCCCTTCCCTCGAGCGCCGCCCGGACGAACCGGGGCAGCACCATGCCGTAACGTCCCGTCTGCCGGGGCCCCACCGTGTTGAAGAAGCGGGTGACGGTGCCCCGGAGCCCGGAACTCCGGACCAGAGCCGTCAGATAGAATTCGTCGAGGAGTTTGCTGCAGGCGTAGCTCCACCGGGAGTGATCCGGGGAACCGATGAGAAGATCGTCGGTTTCGGCGAACTTTTCCTTGCCGGACTTGCCGTAGACCTCGCTGGTGGAGGCGGCGATGATCCTCTTGTCGTACGCCGCCGCGGGCAGGAGCACGTTCTCCGTGCCCCGGACGTTGGTGGAAATGGTGCGGGCGGGGTCGTTGACCACCAGCTCCACCCCCACGGCCGCGGCCAGATGGATGACGATGTCCGACTCCTTCACCAGTTTTTCCGCGGTGGAGCGGTCCTCGGCCACATCGGTTTCCACCACCTTCAGCGCGGGGACGTTCCTGACGGCGTTCAGATTGGCCGGGCTCCCGGTGGAAAAGTTGTCCGCCACGGTGACATCATGACCCAGCGCGAGGAGTTTTTCGGTCAGGTGACTGCCGATGAACCCGGCACCGCCCGTAACAAGGAATTTCATGCTCCAGAAGTCCCCTTTCTGCTCAGAAGATTGTATATGCCGGTCACGGGACCGGAAAGAACGTAGAGCGTCACGACCGCCGCCACGCCGTTGTACCGGAAGACCGCCGCCGCCAGAATCACGAGAACGAGCAGGATCAGCCGCCTGGGATTGCGCTTCACCGACATGAGGAAACGGCCCGCGTGAAGATAAGGGATGCCGGAAACCATGAGGATGCCCAGGAGTCCTGCGTAAACGGGCAGGATCAGGGGATACGCCTTGAAGAAATCCCTGAAACCGGGCATGACGAAGATCACCACGCACAACGCCGCCGCCGCGCCGGGCGAAGGCATCCCGGAAAACCAGTTGGGGTTCTTCTTCCCGTCGTTGTTCATGGCGGCCACGTTGTAGGTGGCGAGGCGCAGCGCGGCCCCGCCCAGATAGATCGCGCTGCAGGCATAGACGAAGACGGGATGGGCCGCATGCCAGTTGCAGAGGGACTCCGTCACCATGACCACCAGCACCGCCGGCGCCACGCCGAAAGTGACCATGTCCGAAAGGGAATCCATCTGGATCCCGTGGAGACTGGCCGCGTTGAGGAGCCGGGCGGCGAGGCCGTCCATGGCGTCGAAGATCATGGCGCAGAAGATGAGGAACGCCGCAACGAAAAACCACTTCATGTCGGCGCCCGCGCCGAGGCATTCGCCTCCGCCCAGCCGCGTCTCGAAAGCGCGGAAGGAGTAGAGGATCGCGGCGAAGCCGCACAGGCTGTTGCAGAGGGTCAGGGCATTGGGGATCCACTTGAGCATCCGCCGTCCGAGTTCGGAAAATTTGATCTTCGCTCTCATGGTCAGTCGTCATCCTTGACCGAAGCGAGGATGGAACTTCCGCCGCGGACCGCGTCGCCGACCTTGACCTTGACCTCCACCTCTTCCACGGGGAAGTAGAGCTCGGTGCGGGAGCCGAATTTGATCATGCCGTAGATCTCGCCCCGTTTCAGCTTCGCTCCGGCCTGCACCGGACAGACGATGCGCCGGGCGATGGCCCCGGAGATCTGCCGGACGGCCAGGGGGATCTTCTTTTTCCCTTCGGTCCGGAGCCCGGCGATGGTCATGGCTTCGTTGCGGCGGGTCGCCTCGGCGTGGCGGGCGTCCAGATATTCCCCTTCCCGGTAGTGGGTGCTTTCCACGGTCATGGCCGCCGGGGCCCGGTTGACATGGACGTTGAAGACCGACAGAAAGATGCCGATGCGCCGGGCTCTTCCGGTGAAGGGGGGTATGTCGAAGTCATCCACGATCTCGATGTCCCGGACCACGCCGTCGGCGGGGCTGACCAGCAGACCGGGGTCGGCGGGGACCTTCCGGCAGGGATTGCGGAAAAAGAAGGCCACCGCGAGGAACAGCACCACTCCGACGCCGGCGCTTATCCATGCCGACATGTGCCAACCGATGCGGTAGAGCCACCAGGCCAGGCCGCACAGCACGAGGGCCAGCGCCAGGGCGCTTCCCCATTCCCGAAATCCGTAATGAGTCAATGTCATAGGTCTCAGATCCTCCGCAAAAATTGGTCTTGGGCGGTCCTTCGAAAAAGCCGCTCTATAAAAATAACCCCGATCGACCGTAAAATCAAGCTCCGGAACGGGAAAATCGGGGAAAAAACGTCAGGAAAGACGAACTTCCAGCGCCCCGAACCCCCGGAAGGGGGGCAGATCCGCGGTGCAGTATCCTGCCGAAAGGGAGAAAGGCAGCTCCCTGCGTTCCGGTCCCCAGAGCACCTTTTCCACCGTCCCTTCTTCGACACGGAGCGACACCCGCGCCCCGAGAAGATCGATCCCCTCTTCGACGGCGAAGGTCTTGCCCCGTGCTTCGGGCAGATAGTTCAAGAGATAGATGAACTGCCTCCCCTTCTCTTCCGCCAGGGCGATCCGGGTGAAGGAGTAAAGCCCCCTGCTCCGGAACCGGGGCCGGGGAAGCGCCTCGGCAAGCATACTTTCGAGCAAAGTCCGCAGATGCACCGCCCCCCGGACGAGCAGTCCCGAAAAGAGGTGGGCGGCGCAGAAGATGTTCCGTCCTTTCCGCACCGTGAGGGGAAAGGGCAATGCCTTGTCGGGCGGCGTGTAATAGACGGCCATGCCGTTTTCGAACCCCTTCGAACAATAGGGCGCGACCAGTGCGCCCCGGCCCTCCGCTCCGTGCAGGATCTTCAGTTTCTCCGCCCCGGCGTAGGCCGCGCGGGCCATCCCCGGCGCGTCGTAATAGACCGGCTCCGGCGCGGCTCCGGCGCATTCGATGCCGAAAAGGTCTCCCAGTTCCTCCGCGGCGGCCTTGCCGCAGCCGATGACGGCCCCGCCGAATCCTTCGAGCTTCCGGCGCAGCGCGGGGGAAATTTCCCGGTTTTCCGGCAGGATCGCCACCTCGAAGGAATCGAGAGAACGCGCTTCGTCGGTGATGATCGAGAAGGGGACGTGCAGCTCTTCCAGAGCCCGGACCGCCGCCCGGAGCGGCACTTCGGGGTCGTTGAGCTCCTCTTCGGAACCGAGAACCAGCGCCACTTCGTTGTGCCGGGGGGCGGAGGTGAAAAAACTTTCGAACTCCCGGAGCTTGCCGTAGACCCGGGCCACGGTGTCGAAGACCGGCATATCCAGCTCGCCGCGGGGCGAAAAATGGGTCCCCGTTTCCGGTCTCATGCCGAACATGAGCCCGTAGAAGAAGTCGTATTCGAGGGCCGCGTCGGGCCGCAGGCCGCCGAAATCGCCCCAGGTGTAGAAGCGCCCCGTCATGTTGAAGACCAGCCCGCCGGGCCGGAGCTCGGGGAGCCAGTGGGCCCGCACGGGCAGGAACTCGTAGCCCCAGCCCCCCGTGGGGAGACATTCGCAGTCGAGGAACGAATTGTTCTCCCCGGCCGAAGAAAAACTGACGGAGTTGAAGAAGCAGTTGGCCACGGGGCGCAAGTTTCTGACCAGCGCCGCCGTTTCCGCGCAGAACTCCCGCAAGGTGATCTTCGCCAGCTCCTCCGGACTTCCGATGCCCCGCCGGGCCCGTTCCGCCTGACAGTACGGGCAGAGGCAGGGAGCCTGGTGGAGACAGTCGATGAAGAATCCGGAAATGTGAGGATACTTTTCGATCACCTCCGCGATCATGGCATGCAGGTGCCTGCGGTAGGGGGAGTTGAAGCACATGCGGATGATGAAGGGGCTTTCCCTGCGGACAGTGCCGAGCATGACGCCGCCTTCGGGGTTGACCAGCGCCCACTCGGGGTGCTGCACGGCCTCGACACCGCTGATGCCGCCGTTGAAGTAGGCGGCCATGGCGATGTTCCGTTTTTCGCAGGCGGCGGCAAGTTCGCCGAAAAGGTCCCTTTTCAGGGCCGGATGGCGCGTTCCGATCCCCGTGTCGTAATAGGCGAAACCCCGGTTGCACCGGGCGGGGAAGGTGAAGAAGTCCACTCCGCAGCGCGCCAGCTGGTCGCCGTATTTTTCGCCGTCGAAGTTGCAGGCGAAGTCCCGGACTTCGGCCTGCGTGTGATTGTCGCAGAAAAACGCGTAACGGGGCTTCGCCATTTTAACCTCCGCAAAAGGTTACTTTTCCCAGGCGGTGTTGCCGAGGAGCCCTTCGGGGAACCAGACGGGCTGGAAACCCGCTTCCGCGGCCAGACGGCAGGCCTCCTCCACCCGGTCCAGGTGGTCCGGAATGTAGTTGAAGTAGTCCGGATAGCTGTACTGTTCGTGGGTCATGAGGCTCAAGGTGTCCCGGTCGGGCTCCACGGAAGCGAAGCGCCGCCGCAGCGTGGGGATGTCGTCGAAATTGCAGCAGCAGAGATTGTTCAGCAGCACCAGATCGTACTTTCTGTCGTACATCAGGTGGGCCGCGCGGACGTAGCGGGCCACATCCTGCTCGTAGTGGTAGCCGATGTCGGTGACTTCGGTGACGTGCTTTTCGTCCAGAGCCGTGAGACAGCCGATGAAGCCCCCCGCGAGGCAACGGGTGCCCCGCTCCTGGAGGACGCGGAAGTTTTCCGGGTTGGTCATGGCCCAGTGGAAGACCATGGGCGGGATGAAGCACTCGGGTCCTGCGAAGCGGCAGACTTCGCGGTAGATCTCATCGAAATCCGCCGCCAGCGTGGCCCCGGAGGCGTTCTGATAGGGCCGGTCGGGGAACTCGCTCCTGGCGTGGAAGGAGAGCCTGAGCCAGTCGCAGTTCGCCTGGAACTCCCCCTTGTAGTCGGCGGGGAAGTCCGAAATGGAAAAGTCGTGGTGGTCGTCGTGGAAAAAGAGGTTCAGCATGAAGCGGGAACCGTATTTCGCGTGGATGGACTTCAACCGCCCGAGGAACATCTCGTCGAAGAGCGACGCGGGTCTGTTCAGAGCGATCCACCGCAGGAAGAATGAGCAGTCGTCGAAGAAGAAGTTGTACCGTTTGAAGGAGGCTTTGTCCCACATGACCGTGAGGGTCAGGGTGCGGACCCCGTAGTAGTCCGAGGCCTCGGCGGTGATCCTGTTGATCCGCTGCGTCAGGCGGACCTTGGCGGAAAAGTTCCGGTCCCGGCGCCGGACGGCCTGGCCGTTGACCGTGACTTCGGCCTGGGTGTCGGCGATGCCCTCCACGGTGATCTCCAGATGATCGGGCGTTTCGGTCCCGTGATGACGGTTGAGGATCGCGCCGTCGCGCAAATTGGTGATTTCGAGCATTTTTATTCTCTCTTTCCTTTTGTTTTTCTATTTCCCGATGAGGACGGGGTAGTCCCGGTTCCGCACCAGAGTCTCGGGTTCGCGGGTCAGGATCACTTCATCAACGGCGACATCCTTGATGTTCCGGAAGGTGAAGGTGTTCCGCCCCTTCTTGAGGTACACCGGCCGGAGCCGGTTGAATTCCGCCCCGCGGAGCGTCATCATGCCGCCCGACCATTTCAAGGGCACCAGCAGATCATTCCCTTTGAGATCGCCGAATTCGAATGTCAACTTGCCCTTCGTCTTCGGGAGAAGCACCTTGCCGCGAGCCATCAGGAACCAGGGGGCCTCCTCGCTGACGGTCACTTCGTAGGTCTGGGTGTCGCCCTTGGCGGAAATACGCTTCGCCCGCACGAAACGGACCGGGTCGGCGATGGCTTCCGCCGGGGAGACCCGCCGGTCGGCGAAGAGGGTCACGGGATAGGAAAGTCCTTCCGCACTGCGGACGAGGATTACGCCGCTGTACCGTTTGGGCTCCTTCATGGCCGACGGGTCGAGTTTGACGGTGAAGTTCAGCTTTTTGCCGGGAACGAAGGTCCCCGCCGCCGGGGCCACGGAGAAGAAGCCGTCGCTGCAGAAGATCCTGAACCGGCCCTTCAGGTCCTTCCCCGGAGTCACGGTGAAGGTCCGCGCCGAAGCGTCCCCCTTGCCCCAGTGGAGCTCCGTCCGGTCCCCCGTCAGATCGAGGGGGCGCTTGGGGAACCACTCGCCCGCGTACCCCTCGTAAGCACCTATGTTCCTGAGGTGAAAATTGTTGACCTTCATCGCCGCGTTATAGCCGGGAGTTCCGGGCTTCAGGGCGTAATTGCCCCGGCGGGGGGCCTGAAAGTCGGCCTTGCCCCGGATGGCATGACGTTCGATGCCGGCCTGCTTGATGTACTCGGCGCTCCTCTCCTTCCAGGTCTTGATCTGTTCCGGGGTGGCATCGGGCACGTCGATGCGTTCCAGGAGGTCCCCGTCGCAGTCGGTCTTGAAGGTGGGCCACAGGCGGTGGAAGAAGGGCCCCGAAGCCCGCAGGATGTTGTTCCTCAAGTAAGCCTTGCAGACGGGGTAGTAATCCTTGTGGGGGAGGCTGAAATTCCCCACCCCGTACCTGCCGGGCCAGGTGTCCGACACGGTGTTGTGGAGCAGATAGAGGGTGCCGCGGGTATGGCACATGCCCGCCTTGCCGCCGCCGTTCTTGTAAGCCTGACCGCCGGTGCCGGTGTCGTCGCCCGGATTGGTGAAAAGATTGGCCATGACGTAGGTGGGCCCCAGCGAGATGGGCCCGGTGGAAATGCCGCTCAGGACCCCTTCGATCCGGTTGCCGTAGCAGCGGATGTTCATGCCGCCGCCTTCCAGCTCCGCCCCGTCGTCGTTGCTGAAGACCATCAGATTGCCGTAGATGTCCGCATCACGGCCGAAGCCGCCTCTGAGGGCGGTGTTCGGGGGGCCGATGATGTGGTCGATGAAGCGGGCCCTGTCCCTTCCGGCGAAGTCGTTCCAGCGGACCACGGTGCCCCGGGTGTCCGTGACCTTCAGGCAGCCGGGACCGGAGGGATGAGCGTGGACCCAGGTCTGGGACGAGAAGACCGGATCGTGGACGAGGCATCTTTCGATGAGCACGTTCCGCGTCTTGACCAGTTTGAAGGCCAGGTCGTCGTAAAGCAGTTTTCCGTCCTTGCCCCGGGCGCCGCCGCTGTAATACTCATCCACTCCGTAGCGGACGGTTCCCACGGCGTCCCGGCCGAAGTTGAAGATCTCGCAGTTCCGGATGATGATGTTCCTGGAATCGAACAGATTGAAGGCGATCTGGGCCCCGCGGGCGTCGATGACCATGTTCTCGAAGATGATGTTTTCCTTGTTCTGCAGATCGAAGATGGCGAAGGTCTCCGGTCCGGGAGCGGTGACGGTCGCGCCGTTGGAGGTGTAGCGGATGTATTTGCCGGGCGTACCGGAGCGGATCGGCGTCTTCATGGGCCCGGCGGGAATGACGCAGGTCTCGAAGGGGACCTTGCTGTTCAGCGTCTTGAACGAACCCTTGACCTCGGTCCGGTAGTTTCCTTCGCCCGTGATGACGGCCTTGAAGTCGTAGGGAGTGTTTTCCTCGAGAAACAGCAGAGAGCCGCGCCAGGCGTTTTCCTGCTTGATTTCCGAAGGCGGCAGAGCCTCCTGAAAAGCCTTGGTCCCCTGCTTGCGGAAGAAGAAGGCCGCCTTGAGCTTCTTGCCCCGTTCCGCAGGCAGACGGTTGATGTAGACGCTGCAGTTTTCGAAGGTGGGATGCAGCTCCAGCCTGCCGACGCTGATGACCAGGGGTACGTTCTTGTCCATGGTGGGGTCGAAGACGATATTGGCCCCCTTGGGGAGTTTCTGCACGGCGGCGACCTCGGGGGCGATCTCGTAGCGGACGAATCCCCGGACCGTCACTTCCGGAGCAGTGACTTTCACGGTCTGGGTGAGCATCTCCTTGTAGCGCACCCGGGCCGCGGCCTTGCCCGACCGGACCAGCCTGGGGTCGGTGACGATACTGGTCTTGCCGGACTTCCAGGCGCCGAAACGGCCTTTGCCGGAGACATTTTCAAAGTCTCCGTTGGCCAGCTTGCCGCCGGAAACGGTGATGTCGTCCAGAAGCATCGCCGTATCGTTGGTGCTGCGGAAAACGAGGATCAGGTTCGGAACGCCGGAGGTGTCGATCTTCACTTCGAAAGGCTTCCAGTCGTTTCCCGGCGGGATGATGACGGTCCGGATCTTGTCCTCGCCCCGGACCACCGTGCTGACCGTGCATCCGGCGGAAACGGGCCGAACCGTTCCCTTTTCCGGCAGCCCCCGCACATCCAGGCGCAGGTCGGCGCCGGAACAATTCAGAAGAACGGCCGAGGCCAGCAACAGAAAAAACCACTTGTTCATCATTATGTCTCCTTTGTTTTCCCGATCGGACGTGAACTCGCAAACCGTTTGGAGAATATAACACCGCACGCCCCATATTGCAAATGTTTCCGGAAAAAATTTCCCTTTTCGGTTGCAACCCGGCGAAACCGTGCTATATTATCCCGAAAACAGAACGCGCGGTCGGCCCCCTCCGCCGGGGCAGGCCCGAAAACTTCAGAGGAACATTTGCCATGAACAGAACGCCGCGTATCGGGTTCACCACACTGCGCCAGGTCATCCTGGGGCTCAAGGGCGAGGAATACGTCCGCTACATCTACCCCAACAACTACGCCGCCGCCGTCTACCAGGCGGGGGGCCTGCCGGTGGCGATCCCGGCCTTCGTGGAGGAGCAGTATCTCGACGACTATCTGGACATGGTGGACGGGCTGCTGCTCATCGGCGGGCCGGACATCCCCCCCTCCTTCTACGGCGAAAAGGATCAGGGCAAGGTGCACCCCATGCCCGAGGACGTGGCGGTCAATCACCTGACGCTGATAAAGAAGGCCTTCAGCCGCACCATCCCGGTGCTGGGGGTCTGTCTCGGCGCCCAGGAACTCAACGTGGCCGCCGGGGGCGGTCTGCTCCAAGATCTTGAGGAGTTCGTCTTCTACCACCGCACGGGCGGGCGGGACCAGTACCACAAGGGCGTCATCGCCCCCGGCTCCCGGCTGGCGGAAATTCTCGGCGCGGGGGAGGTCCTGCTGAACTCCTGCCACCATCAGGCCATCGACCCGGCCCGTCTCGGCAGGGACGCCCGAGTGACCGTAAGGTGTGGCGAAGTGGTGGAGGGCATCGAATTCGCCGGAGATGTCTTCCGGATCGGCGTCCAGTGGCATCCGGAACGGATCCTCGACGAGCCCCACCGCCGGAAGCTCTTTTCCGCCTTCATCAGCGAAGCGCGGAAAAACTGATCCTCGCGAAAGCCGCCGCCCCGGCGTCGGTTATTTCTTCCGTTCCCGCACGGCCAGCATGACGGGCCGCCAGATGCCGCCCGCGCCGTTGGTGTCGAGGACCCGGACCACCACGGTCTGTTCTTTCCGGTTCCAGTCGATCACGTCGGTGATGGGAATGGCGAAGGGAGTCTTCCAGTCCGAAGGCTGAGCGTAGAGACGTTTGCCCGCGAACTTGCCGTTCACGTAGACCCAGGCGGATTCATCCACCGCGCCGAAAACGAGGGAAATTTCCTTCCCCTTCCACGCGGGATCGATCCTCAAGGCGACGCCGTACCAGCCGTACCCGTCGTAGTTTTCCATGAATTTCCGGAAACTTGCGTCGGGATGTTTTTTCTGATTTTCCCACTGGGTGTCGGTCCGGATCCAGGTCCAGCAGCTCTTCATTTCCGGGATCGGAGTATTTTCCCAGTGCTCCTTTTCTCCGACGTTCTTCGGGTCGGGAGCGAAGAGCCAGCTCAGCGGAGTCGGCTGAAAATCGTCGTAATCCCCCAGCAGTTCGGCGGCCTTCACCCCCGTGCAGTCCCCGAAACCGATCTCGATGCCGAAGAGCCGTTCCCAGTTCAAATTGAGTTTGTCTTTGTTGGCCAGACGGAACCGGATGAGCTTCGTCGCCGCCCGGTTCTTCTCCCTCCCCGAAGCCGCCAGCGCCCGGTAGGTGAGCCGGGAGTGTTCGTTGACGAGGAGCATCCGTTCCAGACGCCTTCTCTGCTGTGCGTTCAGGTTTTTCTTCAGCCCGTTCCGCAGGATCTTTTCCGCGTTGTCGAAGTCGCTTTCCTTGTAGTACTTGTGGATGTCCCACATGAGCCCCCGGCGGAAGTTCCCGTACCTTCCCTTTTCGCTGATGGCCTGCCGGTGGGGCAGGAGCTGCTTTTCCCAGATGTTGACCCGGAAATAGTCATAGTACGCCCGCACGTCGGGCGCCGCTTCGCCGTAGGCCGAGCAGTATTCCTTCATCCAGTGCTCGAAATCCTTCGCGGGATCCACGTTGCCCCGGGCGATGAGGTAGTCCGCCAGGCCGGAAATGTCCCAGAAGCCGTGGAGCGAATCGTAGCTCGTGCCGGTGATGCCGTACTTCACCCCCATCTTGAAGGCGGCGAAAATGTGCTTCTCGAAGCCCATGGGGAGCGGTGTGTTGACGTGGAAATCGTTGGGCCGCAGGAAGATTTTTCTTGCGCCCGCCTTGTACCATCCCTTGTACATCTCTTCGTTGACCTCCAGCTCCAGCATCCGGGGAACGAAGCCGATGTAGACCTCGGGATCCACCTTCTCCCGCCGGGGCGGGAAGCGGTAGACGCTGTAGGCGTAGTGGCACACGGCGACGCCGGGATCGATCTTCCGGGCCTCTTTCAGCACCTGATTGGCGAAGTAGACGTAGCGGTCCGAAAGGTCGTCGTCCCACTTCTTCCCCGGCCGGGGCGGCATATCCAGCTTGCGGCATTCGGCGCATTCGCAGTAGTTGCCCGAATCGTTTTCGCACACGTCGATGAAGCGCCCCCGGTCCTTCCGGGCGGCCCAGTCGGCGACGATCTGCTTCCACACCGCCGGGTTGGAAACGCACAGCTTCACCCGGTCGGGCTGATTGGCGTGCACGGGGCGGCGCTTGCCCCGGACCAGGGCGAAATACTCCGGATGGGTCTGCCCGAAACGGCCCCACCACCGGGTGAAGGCGTGGCCGAAAGCGTAGTTCACGCTCCGGCCCATGCGCTGCTGTTTCAGCCAGAGCAGCGTCCCGGCCATCTTCCGCATGTATTCCGTCCGGCTCCGGGGCACGAAGGCCGCTGGGACTTCGATGTTCTTTCTCCGCGCCGGGCCCTTGTCCCCTCCGAAGAGGGCCGCGGCGCCCCGCAAACTCCGGTCCGGCCACAGATAGCGGTGGGTCAGCCGGGGGATCCAGACGCCTTTGCCCTCCTTCAGGGTCAAAATCGGCGACGGCGTGAAGGAAACGTTTTCATCCCCCGGCGCGAGAAAGAGCACATTCAGCTGTTTTTCCAGAAAATCGTAGACCGCGGTCAGATCGCCGCTCTTCGTCGCTGGCGCGAGGATCCGGGGAAGGAAGATCCTCGACGTTCCCAGGGACGTGGAGTCGCCGTAAAGCCGGGCGAAGTCTTTCGTCACCTCCCACCGGGATTCTTCCGGCTTCAGGGGCGGCGCACCGGCGGGTTTCCCCATGAAGAAGGGATATTTCCCCGTGATCGCCTTGTCGGCGAGAGGGATCTTCTTCCCCGTTATCATGTGCAGATACTTCTGGAGTTCCAGTCCCGCGAAACGGACCACGCCGTCGGCGTCTCGAGCCACCACGATCACGGCTTTTTCCGGGTCCACCTTGACGGCGGCGCAGCAGAACACGGCGGTCAAGACCAGCAGAAGCGATGCGATTTTTTTCATTTCGGAGTCTCCTTTATTTCCAGGGCGTGGGAGCCCACAGCTCGTCGGCGTAATCGTAGGCGATCCCCTTCATGGGATAGCTTTTCCGGGACTTGACGCCGCCGTCCAAGGTGGCGTAGTTCCAGTTGTCGCTGTGGCGTTCGCCCGGCACGTAGTATCTCGGGCGCATTTCCGTCTGGATGGCGCCGGAGTTGAAGAGGGGATGGACCCACTTGTCCCCGATGGAGCAGGTCCTGGAGGGCCACTTCGCCTGAGTGATCTTCCTGTCCTTGTAGGGACAGGCGGCGTTGCCGGTGGCGGCGGAGTGATAGGTCACCGAAAGGTATCTGTTCATTCCGTAAGCGGTCCCCTTGTAGGTGTTCCAGACCGAGTAGACCGTGGCGCCGCTGACGCCTACTCTCTGCATGGTTTCAGAGGGACACACGAAGACCCCCGTGGGGGCTCTCGAAGAAGAGGGGATGGGCGCATTGATGAGCTTGAGAGCGGCGAAGGCGGACTGCCAGAAGCTGTTGCCGCTGACGCCCACCTCGCCGTTGCTGCCCACGGCGTAACCGGCGGGTCGGGGCATGAAGTCCCGGTAGGTGTCGCAGTAAGTGATGACCGCGAAACCGAAGGTCTTCAAATTGGAAATGCACTTGGTGCTCTTCCCCCGTTCCCGCGCCTGGTTCAGCGCGGGCAGAAGCATGGCGGCGAGGATCGCGATGATGGCGATGACCACCAGCAGTTCGATGAGGGTGAAGGGTTCCCGGCGGGGAGATGACTTTCTTCCTTGTTTCGTCATGATAGGGTCTCCTTATGTGAAGGGGTGGTTTCATCAGGGGATTCCCCGGCGGAAGCACGGGGGAAGAAGCGCAGGGGCAAAGTCATGCGGCGCGGCGGCCGTTCCGGGTCGCGGATGCGGTCGAAGAGCAGTTCCTCGATGGCCGGGCCCAGCCGGGCGGAGGTGGTTTCCAGCGAAGCGAGGGCCGGGGTCGAAAGCCGGGTCAGCAGGGAGTTGTTGAAGCCGCACACGGCGACGTCGCGGGGAATGTCGAGCCCCCTCGAACGCAGGTAATCGACAAGCAGCAGGGCCGTTTCGTCCACCATGGAAAAGATCACGTCGAAGGGGAGAACTCGGGGATAGTGTTTTTCCAGAAAGGCGACCTCGCCCGTGGTGTCATGCCGCCAGTCCCGTTCCGGTTCGAGGAATTCGACGGGAAGAGCGTATTTTTGCGAAAGCTGTTTCCAAAGCTCCACGTGCCGTGACCGGGGCGCCAGCACGGCGGCGTGTTTCCGGCCCTGCCCCTTGAAAAAGCGCACCGCGTCTTCGAGGGCGGGAACGGGATCCATGACGATCTGGTCGAAGGGCACGTCGGCGAAGGGATGCTGTTTCACCAGTATCACCGACTTGAACTTGCGGAGCAGCGATAAAAACTGCCCGCGGGATTCCAAGCACATGCGGTCGTCCAGCAGCAAAATCTCCACCCGCCGAGCGAGAAAATCCTCCAGAGCCCGGCGCACCAGTACCGCGTCGGACATGGAGTCCACCACCAGACTGGCGAAGCCCGCTTCGAGAAGTTTCCGCGATAAGTCCCGGAGCAGTTCCACGCCGTTGTAGGGGTGGGACATGGACCAGAGCATGCCCACGCAGCACGAAGAGCCCTGTTTCAGCTCCCGGGCCAGCAGATTGGGGCGGTAACCCAACTCGGCGGCGATGGCCGTGATCCGCTGCCGGGTCGTGTCGGCGATCCGGCCTTTCCCGCTCAGAGCACGGGAAACGGTCATGGCGCTGACCCCCGCCCGCGCGGCGATCTCCTGCAGTCCCGGCCCTTTTTCCATTTCCGCGATCCTTTCCCTGAGTTCGGCCTGAAATCGAAGCTATGTTATCGTTAACGCATTATTAAATTACACCGCGGCAAGCGATTTGTCAAGGACCAAAAAGAAAATTTTGCCGGGAAAATCGGCGGGCTCTCTCTTGAAAAACCGGCCGACCCGTGGTATACTATGGGCTAAGAAACTGGAAACGTGCGAGGTCGAACGATGGAATATTTTGCTCCGGGATCCCGGCTGGGGGTGACGACGGGTCCCCGCGGGGAGATCATTTCGGTACGCTCCGGCGGCGGGGAATTGGGCGTCCCCGCGAAGGAGGCTTTCACGCTCCAGCTGCTGGATAAGGAAGGGCACGAGCTCACCCTCGAAAGCAGCCGGTTCTCATACGACGGCACGGTCTGGTCGGGCCACCCGGATATGCCCGGTCTCACGGTGGAAATGAGGATCTCCGCCGGGGAAAATCACATCGCCTTCCGCCCCCGCGTGACCCATGTGCCGCCCGACTGGGTCCTTTCGTGGTTCGACGGGCCCCAGCTCTGCTATCCCCGGCATCGGGGGATCGACCTCATCCATCCCCTCCACGACGGCGTGATCGTTTCGGAGCCCCTGCCCCCGAAGGAGTACCACCCCATCGGCTTCGCCAAACGGGGCGTCTTCTACGGCTCCTTCTATCCGGGGCGGTGCCAGATGCAGTTCATGGCCCTCTCCAAGGGGAAGCGCGGAGTCTATTTCGCCGCCCACGACCCAACGAGCGCCACCAAGGCGGTGGAGTACGACGTTGGGGAGACTCGGGTGCGCCTGAGCTTGCAGACCTTCACCGGCTGTGATTTCGGAGCCGACTACGCCCCCGAGTGGGACTACGTGCTCCGGGGCTTCGAAGGCCGCTGGCAGGAGGCGGCGGAGCTCTACCGCGCCTGGTACGAAACGGCCGACCCGCCGGCGGAAGGCCCGGCGTTCCCGGCGTGGATGGAACGCTCCCCCGTGGTGCTGATCTACCCCGTCCGGGGCCGCGGCAAAGATACGGGCGACATGGCGCCCAACTGCTACTTCCCCTACACCGATATGCTGCCCCACGTCGAAAGGCTCAACGCGCTGCTTGATTCTCCCGTCATGGCGCTCCCCATGCACTGGGAGGGGACGGCTCCGTGGGCCCCGCCCTACGTCTGGCCCCCCTTCGGCGGCGAGGAAAACTTCCTCGCCTTCCGCGACGCGCTCCACGCCAGGGGCAATCTGCTGGGGGTCTACTGCTCGGGGACCGCGTGGACCTGCTCAAGCTCCATCCTGCCCGAGTACGCCCCCGGATGCACCCCCGAACAGGAGAAGATGATGCTCCGGGGCCCCCGCGGCGAACTGGAGGCCACCGTCTGCAACGGGCCCGAACTCCAGCGGCTGGGGTATGACCTGTGCCTGGCCGAGGAACCGGCACGAAAGATCGTCCGCGAAGAGATTTTGAAACTCGCCCGCGCCGGGATCGACTACGCCCAGTTCTACGACCAGAACCACGGGGGCTGCGTCCACAACTGCTTCGCACGGGACCACCATCATCCCCCCGTGCCGGGGCCGTGGCAGATCGCCATGCAGCGGGAATTCCTGCGCGAAGTCGCCGCCGCGATCGGCTCCCTCGGGAAAAATCTGGTCCTGGGCTGCGAAAGCGCCGCCGCCGACCCCTACGTCCGGTATCTGCCGCTGAACGACGCCCGCAGTTCCTTCATGTACCGTTTCGGGGAGCCCATCCCCCTGCAGCAGTTCGTCCTGCACGGAAGAACCGCCAACTTCGCGGGCAATCAGGGGGGCGTGGGGCTCGTCTGCGACTTCGAACGCTCGCCGTACAGCCTCAACCGGCGTCTTGCTTACGCCTTCCGAGCGGGGGATCTCCTGAGCGCGATCCTCAAGGAGGACGGACAGGCCCACTGGTGCTGGAGCTGCGAGTGGAGCCGCCCCGGCCCGCCGCAGGAACCTTTCTGGCGGTTCGTGAAGAACCTCAACGCCTGCCGCCGGGCCAACCCGGAGTTCCTGCTCCGCGGGACCATGCAGAGGGATTTCTTCGACGTGTCGGGGAACACGGCCGCCGAATTCGACCTGCAGGGCAAAGAAAAGGAATACCCCGCCTTCTGTCACAGTTCGTGGCGGGCGGAAAACGGGAAAAGGGCCCTCTTCGCCGCCAATTATCTCGACCGGGAACAGCCCCTCGTCATCGACGGCAAGAGGTACGTGCTTCCCCCCTGTTCGGCGCTGAAGCTCGACCCCGAAAACGGCGAAACCGCCCTTTACGGGGAGTGACGCCCCTTTTCAGTTCCGGCGCGAAAGGACTCTTTTCTCGTAGTCCCGGAGGACCTGGAGGACCTGGAAGTCGTCGGGTACGCCGGAGCGGTCCAGAAATTCCTGCCACACGGCCCCCCAGGGCAGCGTGCGGGCCGCCTCCTGAGCCGCGAGGCGGGCGGTGTAGTCCAGCTTCTTTTCCGCCTCGGCGCTTTCCTTGGGCTCCAGCAGGGCGATGAGGAGCGCCTTCCTGAAATCCCTGGCCCCGATGACCCACGCCGCCAGACGGTTGATGCTGGCGTCGAAATAATCCAGCATGTAGTGGATCTTCTTCCCCTTGCTCGCGGCGAGACTCTCTCTTGCGAGGGCGAGAAGTTCATCGTTGAGGGTCGTCACGTGGTCGCTGTCCCACCGGACGCCCCGGCTCACGTGGAGCAGCACTTCGTCCAGCATGCAGAAGTAGGCCGAAAGTTTGTCCGAAACCACCTCGGTGGGGTGAAAATGGCCCGTGTCGAAACAGCACATTTTCCCTCTCGTCGCCGCGTAGAGCAGGTAGAATTCGTGGGAGCCCACGGTACAGCTTTCGACGCCGATGCCGAAAAGTTTGGCCTCCACGGCGTCCCGTTCGTACTTTTCCGAAAAACGGGGCTCGAAGCAGGCGTCCAGCGAAGCCATCAGGCGTTTCCGCGCCGCCATGCGGTCGGCGGGGGTGTCCTTGAAACCGTCGGGAGCCCAGAAGTTGACCACCGAAGGCGTCCCCAGGGCCTTGCCGAAGGCCGCGCCGATCTCCCGGCAGCGCAGGCCGTGATTGATCCAGAACTCCCGGATGCCCCGGTCGGGATGGGCGAGGGAAAGGTTGTTGTCCAGCTTGGGGTGGCCGTAGAAAGCCGGAGCGATGTCGAGACCGATCTTCTTCGACTTGGCCCAGCCGAGCCAGCCGGAAAAGTTCTCGATGGTGAAGGCGTCCCGATCCACGCCGGGGAACATCTTGTCCACCTCGTGCCCCTGCAACCCCACCCGGTGGCGGCCGGGAAGCAAAGCGAGCGTGTAGTCCAGATCGGCCATGAGTTCGGCGGCGGTGCGGGCGCAGCCGGGGTAGTTCCCCGTCACCTGACAGCCTCCCGTCAAAGCGTTGCCGCTCTGCTCGAACCCGGTGACGTCGTCCCCCTGCCAGGCGTGGATGCCGATCTCGATGGCCTGCAGAGTTGCAAGGGCCTTTTCGGTGTCCACCCCGCGGGCGGCGTAAAGTTCCGATGCCAGCTGATAAAACTTGCCGTTCTTCTTCATGACTGCTCTCCTTCATTTGTTGTGTCGTAAATCTTTGTTCCGAATCTCACCGGCCCCCAAAGGCCGCCGCAGAGGGATTCCTTTTCGAAGGCCCGCTGCCGCTCCTCGTAGGGGGACTCAGGGGGAAAATCCCGGACGATGCGCTCCCGGACGCCCGGCGCGGCCAGCGCATTGGCCAACGTGTTGCCGACGGTCACTTCCAGACGGTTGCGCCCCCGCTTCAGCGCAGGCGTCAGATCGAAGCGGAAGGGGGAACGGAAAAGGCTCCCCAGCTCCCGCCCGTTCAGCTTCACCGAAGCGCAGAAGCAGACTTTCCCCAGGTCAAGCCACAACGAGCGGCGCTCCGTGGTGAAGCTGCAGGAGTACACGGCGTCGCCGCTGAAATCCGCCCCGAGGAAGGGGGCCCACTCCCCCAGCTCCGCCGGACGGGCCTTCCCCCTGCAGCGGCGGATCTCGATCTCCTCCGCGCCGATGAGGTGCCGAACGAGGGGCTTGAGACGCCACTCGAGGGCGGGAGCAACCTCCTCCCAGCGGAACGCGGGGAGTTGGCGGCGGCCCTTCGCCCCCGTGACGAAAAGGGCGCTCCCGAAGGGCTCGAAGTGCCACTCGAAGACCGCTCCGGGCAGGGAACAGTCCCCGCTCCCCCAGGGATCCCGGAAGAGGGCCGGAGCCCGATCGAGGGTGAGAGTCACGTCGAGGGGGGACTCGCTTTCGTTGACGCAGAAGTAGATCGACCGCCGGCCAACGACCCTCTTGCTCACCCGGAGCTGAGGCGCTGGGGGCGAACACTTGAGCAGGGGGCGGGGCGAAGCGGAGCGGAAACGCTTCACCGCCGCCGCCGCTTCCGGGGCCATGAACTTCGTTTCGGGCACGATGAGGCTCGAATAGGCCATCTTGCCGATGACGAGTTTCCCGTCTTCGATGACGGCCCGGCTCAGCGCGTCGTCGTCCGCAAAGTCGAAATCGCACTGGCGCGCCAGCAGTTCCGCAGCCGTCTTTTCCCGGAGCCGGGCACTTTCGGCCCGGTAAGGCTCCCCGGCCCACGCGGACCGCTGGTCGAAATAAACGACCGTATCGACTTCGGGCTTCCCCGAGGTCACGGCCTTGGCGACCCTTTCGCAGTAGGCGTGGAAGGAAGCGCTGTACTTCCACAGGGGATCCGCCGGGCCGAAGTGGGGGCGGCAGCCGAGGAGGAACTGCTTCCTGTTGGTCAAGGCGATCTTGCTCAAAACCAGCAGATCGACGCCCCGGACCAGCATGTAGTCGGCGAGGAAACAGCGCTGTTCGGGGGTGACGCCGTTTCCGTAGACGGCGAAAAGTTCCCCCAGAACATGCTTCCGCCCCGCCTGACGGGCGACGGATGAGGCGTATTTTGGGAAGATCCGGTTCGCCCCGCCGGGGAAAACCTGCCGCCAGATGGCGTCCACGCCGGGAAGGTCCATCTGCCGCAGACTCCGCATGATGTGGCCGTGACCGTGAGGAAGCCGCTCCGGCTCGTCCTCCCCGCCGAAGTGGCCGCCGGAAAGGATATGATGGGCCCGGCACCACCTCTTCACGGGGGCGAGGAACCGCTCGACGAAAAGCTGAGAAAGCAGATCGTGATAGTCTATGCTCACTCGAGGAGGAGCCGTCTCCGCGATCAGCTGCGGGATCCACGGGGCGAGCTCATACCCTTTCCGCTTCAGGAAGGTCTCCGCGAGGTCGGGAGCCCAGGCGATGCGCAGATCCTTCCAGCACGAAGGGATGCGGGGCTCGTCCATGAAGGCAAAGCCGATTTGACGCCCGAAAAGACCGGGGAAACGGCGGTAGAAGCGTTCGTGGGTGAGTTCGAGGAATTTTGCCGCCGGACCGGAAACGAGCAGATTGGGAAGGGGGGCCGCCTTTTCCGGCGTGAAGGGTTCGACCTGTTCCCCCTCGGGCGTCCGATAGCGGGGAGCCCACTCTTCCGGGTGGGCGGCCCGGACCCGGCCCCCCGCGCTGCCGGAAGGCCAGCCCGCCTCGTCGTAGAAACAGCAGCTCATGCCGAGGCGGGCACACTCCCGGTAGATGACCTCGAAGCGATCCAGATAGGCGTCGCTCAGGTACTCCGGGCTCATGTCCGACGGCATGGTCTCGGGGCGGAATTCCGGGGGCCAGGGGTGGGGGCAGACGCCCTTCACCCCGCGCTTCCTCATTTCCCGGAGCTGGCGGCGGAGTTCCGACGGCTCAAGCTTCGTGTTGAGATACCAGAAGTAGATCGGGGAGGCGAACTTGTTCATCTTTTTTTCAGTCTTGTCCTTTCGGGGTAATATAGCACCGCTCCGGCGTTTTTTCAAGCCGGAAAAGGACAACTTCGGGATGGGAAACGGCGCTTACAGCGAGTAATTGTTGGGATATCCCTGCCGCAGGAGATCCCGGCTCAGGGAGCCCGTGGCCTTGGCCCAGTCCATGCGCATGACCTTGTCCACGTGGCCGTCCAGATAGGCCCCGTTCATGAACTGCCCGGCGAGACAGCTGTGCTGGTTGGCCTCCTTCAGCCGGACCACTCCCGTGCCGTGGCGGGTGCCGAGGGAACTTCCTCCCGTCCCGATGGCGTAGAAGCTGGGGGAGATCCGGGAGGTGCCGTCCATGATGGTCAGGGCGATGCCGGGTTTGGTGATCTGGCTCAGTTTCCGGTTGCGGTAGGTGGCGTGATCGAAACTAACCCCGCACATCATGCCGTTGAGGGCGTAATGGCCGAAGGCGAAGCCGCCGCTGGAGGAGGTCCCCTGAACGACGGGTTCGTTGGGGCACTCGAAGACCTTGTAGTAGACGCCGTAGGAGGAAAATCCCTTTTCCGGATCCTTCATGCCGCAGATCAGCTGGGCCACGAAGCTCGACCACGGATAACGGGCGACGCCGGAGGCGCTGTACATGTACCCCGCGGCCATCCAGCCTTCGTTGCCGTCGGTGTACATCTGGTAGCCCTGGATGAGCTGTTTCACGTTGCCGGTGCAGTTGACCGCTTTGGCGGTGTTCCGGGCCTGCTGCAAGGCGGGCAGCAGCATGGCGGCGAGGATGGCGATGATGGCGATGACCACCAGGAGTTCGATGAGCGTGAAATGTCTTTCTTTCATTTTTCAGGTCCTTCCGTATATTTTCAACGTTTTTCCGGTGTTGTTTCCATGAGCCAGGTGCAGGGCTCCCCGGCCTTCAGAGTGAACTTTGCCGCATCCTTGCAGATGACTTTCCCCGTGAAGCGGTCCGTGACCGTCTTCGCCTTGAAGGGGAGCGTCACTTCGACTTCGCCCTTCTGGCTCAAGCGGCCTTTCATGATCCGGCTTTCCCACGGGATGTTGGTGTTTTTGCCGCTGAAGACCATGAGGAGCCGGGAGTTGCGCTTCACCATGAAACCGGGCTCGGTGTAAGCGTGGCATCCCGCCTTTTTCAGCAAGGCGGCCCAGACGGCGGGCTCGTTGACGGGGAGCCCCGCGAAAACGGAGACGCCGCCCTCGGGCAGGACCTTCCGGACCAGCGCGCCGGAGTTGTCGTCGGCGTAACGCCCGAGGACTTCAGCCTTGGGGTCATGCGCGGAGACCCGCGGAGACTCCCTGTAAGCGGCGGGAAGCCCGAAAAGCCGCATGGTTCCGCCGTCGGTCAGCTTGACGGCGAAAGGTTTGGGCGAATCCGCATACTTGAGGTCGATCCCCGTGAGCTCCTTCATGGCCTTGTCGGAATACCCCTCCGGAGCCAGCAGACCGGGCGCGTAGTTCCAGATGGCGGTGACGCCGCTGCGGCGGAGCTTTTTCAGCAGAGCTTTCCGCTGCGCCGGGGTGATCTCGAACTGGTTGAGGAAAATCACCGCCTTGTAGGGATGCTTCGACTCGAGATAATCTTCGAGGGCCATAAGGTCGTAGGGGACGCCCGAGAAGTTCAGCGTCTGCAGGGGAAAGGTGAGCAAGGCGTCCGAGAAGGGGAAGGTCTTCCCGTAGAAGGGGTGGCCCTGCTTCCAGATCTGATTCGGGTCCATGATGACGGCCGCGTCGCAGTTCTCCGCGGGGGGCGCGGCAAAGAGATCCCGCCAGATCTTTACCCCCTGCGTCATGGGGCCCAGTGCTTCGGGGCAATCGAACCACTTTTTCCTCTTGCCGAAGTCGGGGGCTTCGTAGCCGCACCCGTAGAAGAAGGTGTTGCCGATGAGCTTTTGGAAGGTGGCCCGCGTCTCCTCCGGGGTGCGGCAGAGCCATTGCACTTCCGCTTCGCCTTTGCCTTTGTGGGTCCGGATGTCCCCCTCGATCATGCTCAGTTTGCCGTACCGACGGAAGACGCTGAAAAGGTGCCGGGGCAACCCGTCGGTCAGGTTGTAGCCCCGGGTGGTGGCCCAGAGATAGTCGATGTCAGGCGACTTGAGGACCTTCTCGAAGAAGGCGGTGGAGCCTTCCGGTTCGTAGCTCAGGATCGTGTAGCCGTAGTAGCTCCCCACCAGCCGGCCGGGAAGGGCCTCCTTGGCGGCCTTGCCTTTGGCGATCAGGTAGTCGGCGTACTCGTTGTGATAGGTTTCGTAGTAGTCGAGGACCCGGCGGTCACGCACGTCGCCGGGATTTTTCAGGTAGTTCCCGGAACCGGGCCGCTGTTCCCTGTCGGGGACCTGAGCCGTGTCGAGCGTGACGGCGGGGTCGTTCCACGCCTTGCGGAGCGCGGCGTCGGTCTTGTATTTCCGCTTGAGAAAGCGGCGGAAGGCCTCGGTCATCCGTTTCCCCGTGTCGGGCATGGCGTGACAGCCCCAGAGCATCCCGTCGCTGGAGCCTCCCTGGGCGAGATGGATCCCGATGATCCGCCGTCCCCAGGGCTGTTTGCGCACGTAGGCCCCGAGAGCCTTGAGCATCCGGGCGGTCTCCTGCCGGTAGGCTTCCGACGCCACCGAGGGGGCGACCACGTTGGCGTGAAAATCTCCTGCCCGCCGCCGGTCGTTTTTGACGGCGTAGCCCACCAGCTCGTCGGGATTTTTCGCCATCCACTCCTTGGGGGGAAGACCTGCCACGCCGATGAAGATCCGCGCCTCGGGAGCCTGGGCGAGGATGCGGCGGATCCCCAGATCGAACTCCGTGAAATCATAGTTCCCGGAACCGCTGTAAAAGGCTTCGATGTAAAAGCCCGTCTTGAAAATGGAGACGCCTGCCTGCGCCGTGTGACGGATGGCCGCATCCTGATGCGGGGAAGGCATGAAGTGGACGCCGCTCAAAATTTGGGGCGGAAGCACCCGGCCGTCGACGGAGATGCCGGGCACCGTGCCCTTGTAGACGATTTTGCAGTCGGGATCGGCGGGCTCTTTCAGCAGCTGCTTTTCGGGGAATCCGGCGGTCATCTTCGCCGCGTAGCGTTCATACTCTTCTGGTGTGCAGTAAATTTTTGCGGTGTTCCCGTAGGTGCTCCACGGGGTCATGAGGGCGTCGCCCTGCTCCCACGCAAGGCTCCACGCCGAAGCGTCGAACGACGCCGCGTTCCATCCCGCTGCTTCAGTGCCGCTCGCCTTGAACTGCTCCGCGGAGCTCATCAAGGGGACCTTGCGGCCGTCGGCGTACTCGATTTCTCCCCGGAGCATGATGCCGAAACAACCCACCTTGTTCCGCTCCAGCCGGACGGCCAGCACGTTCTTCCCCGGCTTCAGCAACGCGCCGATCTCCAAACCGCTGCCCTTCACGTGGCCCCGGTACTTCTGCAGGGACGGCCACGGACGCACGTGGAGCGGCTTGCCGTTGAGGAAGATCTGCCCCCTTTTATCCCAGAAGGCGTAGAACCAGGCCCGCTTGACGGGGCCTTTCACCTCGAATTCGTTCCGCAGAAAGGCCGTCATGGGGGGATTTTTCCGGGGCTCGCTCCACAGCCAGCGGGCCTTGGAGATGAATTCCCCGTGAAGGACTCCCGTCAGCATCAGCGCCGCCGCCAGCAGAAAACTTTTTTTCATCATCGCAAGTCTCCGTAAAAAAACTGGTCCTTCAGGGATTTTTGTGGGTAAAACATTCCGCACATCAATCTAACCTGAATCTTTCCTCTTAATATAATTGTTGTTCGTTCATTTGTCAAGCA